>Ga0247818_10003429_pt1 | contig 10215 bp, 10 predicted proteins | sample 13C_Glucose_Day1_FD_192424 | JGI IMG/M metagenome (GOLD analysis project Ga0247818, IMG submission 192424) | Soil microbial communities from agricultural site in Penn Yan, New York, United States - 13C_Glucose_Day1 | ecosystem: Environmental > Terrestrial > Soil > Agricultural land | place...
GTGCGGGACCGGGTCATGGGCACGGCGGCGGCCCGGCCCTTGACCTTCTCGGCCTGCCGGTGCGCGACATGTCCCGGGCTGACGGACTCACCGAGGGCGTTGACGTCGCGGCTCAGCTCCTCACGGGTCCGTTCGATGTCTGCCCGGATCGCGTCCGGGTCGTTGGAGGTCTGGTAGTTGGTGCTCATCGTTCCTCGTTTCCCTTCAGCGCCTCCGGGACCCGCTTGGCGGTCTCCATCGTGCGCGGCAGTCCTTGGATTTCCTTGGTGGTGCGTCGTCCCATCGCCGCAAGGACCGCGGCGATGACGGCCCACACGGCCATGACGATGACGGCGGCCCAGCCACGACTGTCGAGGGCTCGAGACAGCCACTCCCACACGGCGACCGACAGGAAGAGCAGCGCCATCCAGCCCGCGAGGGCAGCACCGCCGAACATGCCGGCGGCCTTGCCCGCCCGGGTCGTGGACTCCCGGACCTCGGCCTTGGCCAGCTCCACCTCCTGACGGAGAAGGGTGCTGAGCCCTTCGCTGATGTCGGCAACCAGCTCCCCGATGGAGGCGTGCTCCGCCTTGTCCTGGGAGCTCTCGTACGAGCTGTCGTACGAGCTCCCTTGCCGACCCGCGGAGCTGGCGTATGCCGTGCCGGCCGGCTGACCTATCCCGGACGGGTCCGTGCTGGTGACCGCCGGGTCGGCCCCGGCGAACTGGCCTGCCGCCGGCGCTCCTGGACCACCTGCGGCAGCCCTTCCCGTGGTGCCTTCGGGCCAGCTGCTCATCAGAGCACCCCGCCCCGGCCTTCGGTGGAGTCGCCGTCCATCGGGTCGGACGTCACGCCACCCGTCATCGGAGTCACGGCGTGCGTTTCACTGTCGCGCACGCCCACCGTGTAGGGCTCGCTCCGCACGGGAGACTCCGACGGTGGCACCGATGCCCGGGCAGGACCCCCAGCAGACATGGCGATCGGCGTCGTCGCACGGCCGCCGCTGCTCGCCGACCGCAGCGACGCCGGCGTGCTGGAGCCGCCCGCGTCGTCGGCGGTGAGCCCACGGGTCAGTCGCCCACCGACGACACCGAGCACCGCAGCACCGAGCAGGAAGGCGCCGGGCCGACGCCGGGCCAAGGAGCGCAGCTCCTCGAGCATGTCTCCGGGCTGGCGGTTCTCGATCCAGTCGGCGGCCGAGCTGGCCCGGTGAGCCGCTTGCCCCACGACCTCCCCCGCGACACCCGGCTGCGAGGAGCTCGAGGCCATCTGACGCAGCTCGTCCGCGAGCGACCGGAGTCCACCCACGGCGCGCTGTCCCTGGGACGACGCCTGGTCGTCGAGCTCACCGCGCACCTGCTCGAAGAGCTGACGCAGCTGGGTAGTGGCCTCCGACACGACGTCCCTGGCGCCCGAGGCGGCGGTCTCCGCGACGTGCCGGCCGCTGTCTGCCGCATCGGACGCGACGGACTTCGCCTCGGTCCCCACAGTCGTGCCGCCATTGGCTTGCGACGGGGACCCCGTGGCCGAGGTGTAGAAGCTGCCCCCGGTCGAGGACGATCCCGTGCCGACGGTCACGTCCTCGGGCACAGTCGTCTCGTACGGTCGTTCGGTCATGGTCTGTTTCCTTCCGTGGTCGCGCGTCCGGGCACGCCCCTGGCTCGAGCCGCCCGCCGAGCTGGTGTTGCTAGTCACCGGGTACCCAGCTGGAGAGCGTCCAAGCAGGTCCGACCCAACTGGGTGTGATGGTGCGAGAACGGGTATGGCGTCGGGTTACATGCTGTGACCCCAGGCGTTTGGCGCCCTCCAGCACCGAGCCACCAGCCACGTGAGCGCAGGTCGAAGAGGCCTGCGCGACCCTGCTCTCGTCGCCCCGCTCCTCGCCCGAGGACGACGATCGTCCGGTGACCGAGCTAGACCTGCTTCCGGACGCCGGCCTCGTGGGCCACGGTGGCGAGCTCCTCACGCGTCGACGCCGTCATCGTGTCGGCGCCGGGTCCACGTCGTCCGACAGGCAGCACGGTCGCGTGCTGCACGTCCTCGAGCTCGAAGGCCAGAGCGGCATACGCCGCCAGGAGGCCGAGGGCCACACCGAGCCAACCGGCGCCGGTGAGCCAGACGGGCGAGCCGGTCAGCTGACCGACCCCGGTGACGGCGAAGCGGGCGGCGCTCAGTCCCATGACGGACAGACCCGCCAGCTTGCCCGTCGCCGCCACCGTGGGCACGACCATCGCCACGGCCGAGCACAGGAGCAGCACCCCGAGGGCTGGTGACGTCGCACCGGGCGGCGCGCCGAGCATCGTGAAGCCCACGGCCGCCCACGTGCCGGCCAGGACGCCCATGCCCGTGCCCGCCACCGGGTCCCGCGCCAGGAAGCCGAGGACGCTGACAAGGGCCTGCAGCGGCACGGTGAGCACGAGCACGCCGAGCGCGACGACATGACCCTGCTCGGGTCCGATCACGCCGAGCTGCAGCATCGCGACCGTGGTCGTGGCGACCATGAGCGCGAGGAAGCCGAGCGGGAGCGGGTTGCCGACCGGCCGCACGACGACGCGGGTCTGGATCTCGTCCGGGGCCGCGGTCCGGGTGCTCATACGACGAGGGCCTGCGTCGAGGACTCCTTGATCTTGGCGTTGGCCCACGTGGCCTGCCGCTTCGTCTCCGCCTGGCAGCGCGTCGCCAGCTCGAGGAGCTCGTCGTGGACGATCGCCTGGGCGGCCTGGCCGATCATCTCCCAGTCGGTCAGCACGCTCGACGCCCGGAGGTAGACGTCGCGCAGGTCACGCACCATGACGAGCTCGGTCTCGGGAAACCTGCCACCGCGCACCGACATCCAGCGACGTGCCTCCTCGACGAGGGTCGGGCTCCCGTCGGGCGCCGGGTCCAGGTTCTGGCCGAACGATTCTGCGATGGCAGCGATCTCGCGCACGTGGCGCGAGGACCACTCGGCCAGGTGCTGACCCATCTGGTGGACCTCGTGGTCAGCCCGGTGCTCATCGGCCACGCGCAACAGCGTGCGCGCCAGCTCGTTCTCGTCATGGTGCAGGTCGCGGAGGACCGTGCCGATCCTCATCGCTCCACTCCTTCTGCCGTTGCCGCGGCCACGGGGGCCGAGGCGGTGTTGTCGGGGGCGGGCGACGGTGTGCCGTCACCATCGGCCACCTTGCGCACGGCGCACGCCGCCGTCTTGAAGATGGGCTGCTTCGACGCGGGGTCCCAGTCGGTCCGGGTCAGCTCGTTGGCCGCTCGCCCGTGGTCACCCGGGCGCCACCCCTCCCCCGTGTCCCAGTAGCCGTAGTGGAACGGGAGGAAGACCACCCCGGGGCGTATGCCGCTGACCCGCACGCGCGCCCGCACCTCCCCTCTCGCCGTGGTGACCTCGGCGAGGTCGCCCTCGGCCAGGCCATACGTCTGGGCATCGGTCACCGACACCTCCACCCAGACGTCGGGCGCCGCCGCCTGCAGCTCGGGCGCCCGGGCGGTCCGGGTGCGGGTGTGGAAGTGATAGACGGTCCGACCCGTGATGAGCTGGAGCGGGTGATCCTCGTCGGGCATCTCGTGTGGAGGCCGGTAGTCGGACGACTTGATGACGGCCCGTCCGAAGGGATTGAGCGCGCGGTACTCCTGCTCCTCGACGGGCGCGCCGGTCTCGAGGTCGCGGCCGAAGGTCTCGCACTCCTCGGGTGACGCCCAGAAGGTGCCTCGGGCATACAGCCGCTCCGTGCCGTCGGGTGACTCGTCGGTGCAGGGCCACTGGATGCCGCTGCCGCCACGGAGCTTGTCGTAGCTCAGGCCGCTGTAGTCGCACGGTCGACCACGGCTGCACTCACGCCAGGCGTCGAAGGCCTCTTCCGCGGTCGACCACTTCACGAGCGGCTGACCGTCCTTGTCCTGCAAGCCCATCCGTGTCGCGAAGTCGACGAAGATGTCGAGGTCGGACCGTGCCTCCCCGGGTGGGTCGACCGCCTTCTCGGAGAGGTGCACGGTGCGATCGACGTTGGTGAACGCGCCGGTCTTCTCGCCCCAGGCGGCCGCAGGCAGCACGACGTCGGCGAGCTGCGCCGTCTCGGTGAGGAAGATGTCCTGCACGACGAGGAAGAGCCGCTCCTGCGAGAGGATCGATCGCATCCGCGCCAGCTCGGGCATCGAGACGACGGGGTTGGTGCCCGAGACCCAGAGCATCCGGATGGAGCCGTCCTCGACATAGCGCATGATCTGCATGGCGTGCGTGGGCGGGGTGGCGTGCGGGATCTGCTTCGGCTCGATGTTCCAGACCCGCGCGAGGTCCTCGACGTGGGAGCGGTTGCTCCAGTTGCGGAAGCCGGCCATGTCGCCGTCGGCACCGCACTCACGGGTGTTCTGCGCGCTCGGCTGGCCGTTCATCTGCAGGATCCCGCACCCGGGTCGGCCGATCATGCCGCGCAGCAGGTGGAGGTTGTTGACCTGCACTGCCGCCGCGGTCGCCTGGTGTGACTGGTAGAAGCCCTGCAGCACCGTCGAGAGCAGCGCCTCGGCCTCGCCGATGATCCGGGCTGCGGTGCGGATGTCCGCGGCCGGCACGTCGCAGATGGTGCTGACGACCTCGGGCGTGTAGCGGGTGACCGTCTTCTCGAGGTCGGCGTAGCCGACGGTGTGGGCGGTGACCCAGGCCTCGTCGACGTGTCCGTTCGCGACGATCTCGTGCAGCAGGGCGTTCATGAGCGCGACGTTCGTGCCGGGACGAGGCGCGAGGTGCACGGTCGCGGCCCGGGCCACGGGGGTGGGCCGGGGATCGACGCAGATGACCTCCGGTGGGTCGTCGCCGGCCAGCCGGTCGAGGATCCTCATCCACAGCACCGTCTGGGTCTCGGCGACGTTGTGGCCGAACAGGGCGATGACGTCGGCGTGGTCGACGTCCGTGTAGGAGCCGGGTTGCCCGTCGCTGCCGAACGACTCCTTGAGCGCCTCGGCCGCCGTGGCGGTGCAGAGGCGCGTGTTGCCGTCCACGTGGTTGGTCCGGATACCGCCGTGGGCGACGAGCGCCAGCGTGTAGTACTCCTCGAGGAAGAGCTGACCCGTCGTGTAGAAACCGACGGCACTGGGGCCCTGCTCCTCGAGCAGCGCTTGCGTCCGACCCACCACGACGTCCATCGCCTCGTCCCACGAGCACTCGACGAGCCGGCCGTCGCGGCGCACCAGTGGACGCGTCAGCCGGTCGGGTGACTGGATCGCCTGCCAGCCGAAGAGGTCCTTGGGACCCAGCCGTCCCCGGTTGACGCGGTCGTCCGCGCGCCCCCTGACGCCCACCATCCGGCCGCCGCGGACGGCGACGTCGAAGGCGTCCCCGTTCGAGTGCAGGGTCGATGCCGTCTGCACCCACCGGTCGACATCGCCCGGGCTGACTCCCGAGGCAAGGTGTGCGTCCACCCTCACGGGCCAGTCACCACCGCGTGGGTACGGTGTGCGATCCCCCCAGACATCGGCGATGCGGTCTTCGGTCGGCACAGGTGTCTCCTCGTCGGCAGGGCCGTCGGCGAGCGGCGCGGGTCAGGGCCAGAGGCCCTTCGGCCGTTGCTTACCCCGCGGGCCCTGCCTCAGTCGGAGCGGCCGACGTGCCGCGCCGACCGTCGCACGGTCAGGAGGACAGGCGTTCCACGAGGCCAGCCGAGAGGGCCGCGGCCAGGGCGGCCGGCCCCTCGAAGACCTCGGTCGCGCCGGCGTCCCGCAGCTCGGCCTCGCTGAAGCCCCCGGTGAGCACTCCCACCGACGGCATGCCCGCGGCCTGAGCCGCACGGGCGTCCCATGTGGCATCACCCACCATGACGCCGGCAGACCCACCGACGCGACTCAAGGCGACCTCGAGCAGGTCGGCGGCAGGCTTGCTCTCGTCGGCGTCGTCGGCCGTCGTCCACGCATCCGCGAGAGACTCACCGTCGAAGAGGCGCAGGAAGGTCTCGACGTGCTGGGGCTGCCCGGAGCTCGCCAGCACGAGGTGGTGTCCGCGCTGCTTGACCTCCTCGAGCAGCGTCCGAGTTCCGTCGAACGGCCTGACCTCCCCGATGAGCCGGTCGAACTCGCGAGTCCACTGGTCGCGCAGCGCCTCCCCGAGACGCTGCTCGGCGGCGTCCCCCGCCACGTGGGCGACGAGCTTGTCGCCTCCCATGCCGATCGCACGGTGGATCCGCCAGAGCGGCACGGTCAGGTCGTACTGCGCGAACGCTCGCGCCCACGCCACAGCGTGGTGGTAGTTGCTGTCGACCAGAGTGCCGTCCACGTCGAGGATCACGGTGTCGATCACGGTGTCAGTCATGGTGTCGTCGTACCCAGCCGGCACGCGGGCTCTGACCGTCGTCACCGGAGCACGCGGCGCTCACGCGTCGCCGCGGCGCACCAGGTCGGCGCGCTCTCCCGGCCTGACCACTCGGATGTCGCAGTGGCCCGAGCGGCGCGTCCCCACGACGAAGTCGGCCAGCGGCGAGCGGAACACGCCGTAGTCGGCATGATGCACCGGGCCCTGGATCGGCTGCACGCGCTCGAGGAAGTCCACACCCTGCAGGTCGTCCATGGCAACAGGGCGCGCATCGCACCTCGCGCGTGCATCCCCGGCACGGCAGTCACCACGATCGACTCCTCGGCGTCGCCGACCACCTGCTCCTCCCAGTCCTCATCGGTGTCGTCTCGAAGCCCCACGTGCTCAGCCGACGTGCCGCAGCAGGGATCGTCGGTACCGGGACGTCCCGATGCAGCTGGCGCCGGGCGACTCGGTCGAAGTGGTCGCCGTCCCGATGAAAGTGAGCGCCGCCGTCGTCGACCCAGGGCGGCGTCCATCCACCTGCGGCAGGGGGTTCCGGGGGGGCCGCGCCCTCGTCGGGGCAGGAAGCGTGTCCTTCTCCCGTGCCCACGAGCGAGGTGCTCTAACGCGTCCCATGCCCACCGTCAGGAGGAGTACGCGTCCCGGACAATGAGGCGGGCCGTGGCCGTCATGCTCGAGCCGCCGTCGCGGGCGCGCTTGAGCAGCTCGGTCTACGCCTGCTCGGCGCGCCCAGCGGCAGGTAGCCCCTACCTCGACACGTGCCCTGCGGCCGCGTTTCGAAACAAGCCCCGGGCTTGTCGCGACGCCGCGGCCGGATGGATGGAGGCCCGGTGGGGTACGTGCACCTGGAGTCGGCGACCGCCGCTCCTGACCCACGCGACGGTGATTCGAACCGCAGTTGCCGCCCCTGACCCGTCTCGGCCGCAGAACGTGACCGCAGACTGACGGGAGCCCACCCAGATGAACGACACGACCACCAACCCGAACGTGCCCGGCTACCTGCGGGGTGTGGCCGAGGACTTCGACCGCCTCGGTAGGCAGCTCGCGCAGACGGACGCGCGAAACGCCTTCGGGGCCGTGACGCGCCTCGCCGTCGAACGGGTGCCCCACTCGAAGGCCGCCAGCATCACGACGTTGAGCCACAACCGGTTCGCCACGGCGGCATCCTCCGACGACGTGGCCCGCGAGGCGGACGCGATCCAGTACGAGCTGGGTTCGGGCCCGTGCGTCGACGCCATCGTCGAGCACACGATCTACCAGCCCAAGGACCTCGCCACAGACGAGCGGTGGCCGGAGTACGGCAGGCGCGTGGCGGACGAGCTCGGCTTGAGGAGCATGTTGTCCTTCCGGATGAACCTCGAGGAGACGACCCTCATCGCAGGGCTCAACTTCTACGCCGACGAGCCGAACGCGTTCGACGAGCAGGATCTCGCCGAGGGCCTGCTGCTCACCACCCATGCCGCGCAGTCCGTCATGGTTGCCCATCTGCGCGAGCGCGTCGACAACCTCGAGCGGGCGCTGAGCTCCAACCGCGACATCGGGACGGCCGTGGGCGTGCTCGTTGCGCAGCACAAGCTGACCCGCGACCAGGCGTTCGACCTGCTGCGCATCGCGAGCCAGAACACCAACCGGAAGCTGCACGACGTCGCTCTCGACGTCATCGACACCGGCGCCCTCGACGTCACCCCCCACGGACGGTAGGAGGACGTCCCTGCGGGCCATCCGGCATACGACAGCCCTTCTCCTGGACCACGTCAGGGTCAACCGGTCGGGCGGACGGCCTCGGTGGAGCTCAAGTCCCGCTCGACGCGGTCGATCTCTCCCGGAATGGCACGCGGCACGTCGCGGGCCAGGAAGCCGGGGCGGTCCTCGCGCAGCCGCGCGCCCGCATGGGCGTGGAGCCACGACGTCCACACGGCGGCCTGCGCCGGCGACGCACCCTTGGCCATGAGGCCGGCAGCACATCCGGCCTTCACGTCACCCGAACCGGCCGTCGCCAGGTCCGAGGGGCCCGAGTCGCACGACCACGCCTCCCCCTCGGGCGAGACGATGTAGGAGACCTCTCCCCCGCTCAGGACGACCGCGCCGGTCCGGTCGGCGACCGTGCCCGTCGCGCGGAGCTGCTCGCGCGTGATCTCCTCCTCAGACCGCTCGAGGAGGGCGGCCACCTCGGTGACGTTGGGGGTGAGCAGCACCCGCCCGTCCAGATGTCGCACTCCGTCACGGTGACCCGTCAGGTAGGCGGTGCCCAGAGCGTCCAGCACGAGGCCTGCGTCAAGATGCGGAACGATCTGCGCCGCAAAGAGACTCGCATCGCGGGGCCTGCCCAGACCGGGCCCGAGGACGACGACGTCGGCGCCAGCTGCCAGCTCGAGCACGCGGTCGGCACCGGCAACTGCCAGCTCACCGTCGTGCAGAACGGGAAGACCCTCGACGAAGGCCTCGGGCAGCGCGACGGCCAGGGCCGCGGCGGTGTCGGCGGCCGTGGCCACCTGCACCTTGCCGGCGCCCACCCGTAGTGCAGCCTCCGCGACGAGCAGGACCGCGCCCGGTGTCTGGCGTGCCCCGCCGACGACCAGGACGGTGCCGTGGTCGGACTTGTCCCCATCCGGATCGGGCAGAGGCCACCCACGCAGCAGCTCACGGTCCACGCGTACGGGACGCTCGACGGCCACGTCACCCCCTCCTCTCGTGCACCTCGAGGGCGGGCGGCTCCTCGGCAGCCTCTTCGTGCGTCTCCTCGACGGCGGCCCCCTCGAGGTGGCGGGTGTCGGCGAAGGACTCGAGCTCGAGCTGTCCGTCCGAGCCTCGCCGGTAGCGCGTCACGGAGCAGTTGCCGAGAGGTTGGGTCCGGTCCACGTCGAGCAGCGTCGTCTCGTCGAGCCCTTCCAGGGCGAGGCGAAAGCTCATGATGACCGCCTGGTGGGTGAAGATCCAGACCCGACGACCTGCGTGGGCCTGAGCCAGGTCGAGCAGGACGTGACGCACTCGCAGGGCGACGTCGGTCCAGCTCTCACCACCCGGCGGCCGGTAGTAGAACTTGCCGAGCCGCGTCCTCCTGTCGGCCTCCTCGGGGTAGCTCTCGCGGATCCCCACCCCGGTGAGGCCGTCGAAGACCCCGAGGTCACGCTCGCGCAGACGCTCGTCCCACACGGGCGCCATGCCGATGGCCTCGGCGACGATGCGCGCCGTGCTCGCCGCCCTCAGGTACGGCGAGCTCATCACGACGTCCGGTCGCGGCCTCTCCGCCTTCGCGACGTGCCGAGCCAGTACCGTGGCCTGTCGCTCACCGCGCTCGGACAGGGGCGTGTCCGGGTCCCGGGTGCCGAGCTCCAGGCGGCCGGCACCGGCACGCCGCGCCCGCGCATCGGCGAGGTTGCCCACGCTCTCGCCGTGACGCACCAGGACGAGCGACTCGACCTGGGCGGACGTCGTCCGAGCGCTGACGTCCCTCAGCACCGGGACCGGCTTCCCGCGCGGCGGGGTGTCGCCCGGCAGGTGCTGTGTCTCTCAGGTCTCTGCATGCCCGACAGGTACCCGCGGTCGCCGGCGCAAAACACCCGCCTCGGCCGCAGCCGCCTTGTTGAACGTTGGACAGATCGCTTCCGTGGCGGCGACCGCGGTGGGAGTTTCGGAGGCGCGGTGCCGGACTTGAAGACACAGGGCCGGCGCCGCCGCGATCGTGTCGGCCCGGGACGCGTTCGTCGCGGCCATCGAGAGGACGGCCCCAGACGGACGGCGACAGACGGACGGCGACAGACGGACGGCGACAGACGGACGGCGACAGACGGACGGCGTCAGTGCCGTAGTGCCGCGGCGAGCGCCTCCGGGTCGGCGACCGTCACCGTCGCGGCCGGGTGACGAAGCAGGCCCGTGGGCTCGATCGCACGGACCTTCTCGACGAACGAGATGCACAGCCCCCGCCGCGAGTTCGTCGCGAACGT
>Ga0247818_10003430_pt1 | contig 10214 bp, 9 predicted proteins | sample 13C_Glucose_Day1_FD_192424 | JGI IMG/M metagenome (GOLD analysis project Ga0247818, IMG submission 192424) | Soil microbial communities from agricultural site in Penn Yan, New York, United States - 13C_Glucose_Day1 | ecosystem: Environmental > Terrestrial > Soil > Agricultural land | place: USA...
GGGGTATCCGGTCCTGCAAACCATCCATTGCGTGGTGCTCTACGAAACGGACGCGGTCGATGAAGCACGACGACGACTCACGGAGTTGCTGCCCTATGCCCGGGAGCACGCGGCACCGGATTCGTTGATCAGCACCCATGTGCTATTGGCCCGCCTCGCCTACCTGCACGGCGACCGTCCGGCCTGGATGCGTTATCTGGCCGACCTCGATCAGTTGGGCCAGTTAGCCGGTTCTACGCGCATCCTCTGTTCGACCTGGCTGGAACGAGCGCGTGTCGCCACCCTGGAAAATCGCCTGGATACCGCTGATCACGCGATGCGCGCCGCCGAGCAGCTGAGTGACTGGGAACAACCGGGCGTGACATTGAGCGCCAATGACGTCGACACGCCTTTCATCGCGCGTCAGCGCCTGCGTATCGCGCAAGGTGATACCGCTTGCGTCGAAACCTTGCGTCAGGCCATGGATCAAGCACTTCAACGACACCAGCATCGTCGGGCCTTGAAGCTGCGTTTGTTGCTGATCCTCGCACTCGACGGCGCGAAACAGCACAAAGAGGCGCTTGAACATTTGACGGCAGCCTTGCGCTTGGCCAGCCACGTCGGGTTTATCCGCACCTTTCTCGATGAAGGCGCACCGTTGGCGGCTGTGCTGGAGCGTTGGTCGGTGACCTTTCATGGCCAGGAAGAGGCGTTGGGTATTCGCCCAGGCTTCGTCGCCCAGTTGTTGCAGGGTGAGAGCAGCAGCAAGAAAGCCGAGCCCAAGCGCGAAGACGAGGCACAAACCAACCTCTCGAACCGTGAACTGCAGGTGGTGCGCTTGCTGGCGCTGGGTTACCGCAACCGGGAAATCGCCGAAAAGATGTTTCTCTCAGAGCTGACGGTGAAATCACACTTGCGCAAGATCAACAGCAAACTCGGTGCCGGTGGTCGTACCGAAGCGGTATCGATCGCCCGGGCCCAGGGCCTGCTGGACTGAACGCGCCAACGATGACGCGTATTGTCTGAATGACCGAGTCGCTTGCGCGCTTTTCGTCGGAGCGCCGCCCGGAGCAAGCTCGCTCCTACAAGGGGGTACGCAAGGTATTCGCCAATGCATGCTCGATAAAGGCCAACATCTGCGTGTGCACTAACTCCAGGTCAACGGCCGATGGGTTCAGCAGGATCTGGAGCATCATGCCGCGCAAAACGCCCAGGAACAGCAAGGCCCCCGTCATGGGGTCCACGTCCGGGCGGATCTCGCCCTTATCGATGCCTTCGCTGATGTAGCGCGCCAGATGCTTTTGCACCGAGAGGTTGTACTCGGCGAGGACCTGCACGGTTTCCGAGTCCTGGGTCACGGCCTCCGACATCAGGGCCAACAGCGCACGGGTATTGACCCAGTCGCCGTCCGGGCGCGCCAGATAGACACTGACAAATCCCTTGAGCGCATCTATCCCCGGGCGCCACTGCGGCGACCGGGCCTGCACCAGTTCCATGAATGTCGAATTGACGAAACCCGCCAGGGCACGCAGCAGACCGGCCTTGTTGCCGAAATGGTGAGTCGCCAGACCACGGCTGTAGCCCGCCTCCTCGCCCACCTCCGATAGCGTCATGCCGACCCAACCCTTGCGCGCGACGATTTGTCGGGCAGCGATCAGCAGCCGCTGTTCGGCTTCGGCGCGACGCTCCAGTTGAGTGCGCCGCGACGTCGGCTGGGTGGTTTTTTCAACGGGTTCCATCGGGCAATTCCTTACTGTCCTGTAAACACGGGCGTGCGACGTTCCGCCATGGCGCGGGTGCCTTCGGCAAAATCGGCGCTGACGATCTGCCATTCCTGCTCGGACGCCTCGCGATCGATAATCCGGTCAACCGCATCGGCCAGGCCCATGCGCAGGGTTTCGCGACTGGACATGACCGCGCCCGGTGCCGACGCGGCGATTTCCTCGGCTAGCTCACGAGCCTTTTGCCGCTCCGTGCCCGGCTCTGCCAACACATCGGCCAAACCGATTCGCACCGCTTCACGGCCATCGATGCGGCGTCCGGTGGCGATCAGCAGCGAGGCCATTTGCGGGCCGACCAGACGCGGCATGGTAACCGAAATCCCGAAGCCTTGATGAATGCCCAGCCGGTTGAAATTGGCCGAGAACCGCGCTTTTTCGCTGGTGACGCGAAAGTCCGCGACCAGCGCCAAGCCCAGGCCTCCGCCGATCGCGGCGCCCTCGACCACACAGATCAGCGGCTTGCGATTGCGAAACAGGCGCACGGCCGACTTGTAGACACGGCGCGGGTATTGCGGGTCGCGCTGGTCGGCGCCAGAGAAATCCGCGCCGGCGCAAAACACCTTGCCTTCAGCCTGTAGCACGACCACCCGGCACTGCGGCAAGTCATCGAGATATTGCAGGGCGTCGGCCAGGTCATTGATCAGTTCGGCATCGAAAAAATTCAGTGGCGGACGATTGAAATCGAGGGTCGCGACATGGCCTTCAAGGCCCAGTGTCAGGCCGCGGCCGGGGGTAAAGGAGGTATCGGTCGACATGAAAGCTCCGGGTCTTGGCGGTTTTCAAGGGTGGCAGCGGCTTGATTCGCTGCCAAGGTTGCTGTTAGCTTATTTACTTGTTGGGCGTTCAGCAAGTACGAAAAACAAGACCATCAACCACTTTCCACATGAGCGAAAAGCCATGCAGGCACTCGATATCCGTCCCTGTCAATTGGACGCCAAAACCCTGGCTTTACGGAACGAAGTGCGCGAATTCGTCGCCGAGGCACTAAAGGACTACCCGGCCCACGAACGGGCGAAAAACTGGAACGGCGCCGACCCTGAATTCAGCCGCAAGCTGGGCGAGCGCGGATGGCTGGGCATGACCTGGCCCAAGCGCTATGGCGGCCACGAACGCAGTGCCCTGGAGCGCTATGTGGTGCTTGAGGAGCTGCTCGCCGCTGGCGCGCCGGTCAATGCGCACTGGATCGCCGAGCGTCAATCGGGTCCGCTGCTGATGAAGTTTTCCCCGGATGTGCTGGCGCCACGGCTGATGCCGGCCATCGCACGCGGCGAGCTGCTGTTCTGCATTGGCATGAGCGAGCCGAATGTCGGCTCCGACCTGGCGTCGGTCCAGACCCGGGCGGTCAAGACCGAAGGCGGCTGGGTCGTCAACGGCAGCAAGGTCTGGACCACCGGTGCCCACCGCTGCCACTACATGGTCACCCTCCTGCGAACCGGGCCCAGGGATGACAGCAATCGCCATGGGGGCCTGTCGCAACTGTTGATCGACATGCGCGCCCCCGGCGTCACGGTTCGCCCGATCTACAACATGCTGGGTGAGCACGACTTCAACGAAGTGTTCCTCGATGACGTGTTTGTTCCCGACGACTTCGTCATCGGTCAGCCTGGCGATGGCTGGAAGCAGGTCGGTGCCGAACTGGCGCTCGAACGCAGCGGCCCGGAACGCTACCTGAGCAGCACCCAGTTGTACCTGGAAATGCTCGACGCCGCCGATCCACAGAACTCGCGCCACAGCGTCAGCCTCGGTCGCGTCGCCGCGCGCTACGCGGTGCTGCGGCAGATGTCGCTGGGCGTCGCCGGCATGCTCGCCCGTGGCGACAACCCGGCGACCCCGGCAGCGCTGGTCAAGGACCAGGGCGCCCTGCTCGAACAATCCCTGCCCGACCTTGCCCATGACCTGTTTGGCGGCACCCGCCAACCCGGTTCCCGACTTGACCAGGTGATGCGTTACCTGACCCAGACCGCCCCGTCGTTTTCCCTGCGTGGCGGCACCCGCGAAATTCTTCGCGGCATCATTGCCAGAGGATTAGGACTGCGATGAACCAGGCCACCCACTATCAAGCGCCGGACGACAGCGCTCCATCGCAATTGCAATCGATCATCGCCGACAGCGTCGAGCGCCTGTTCGCCGAACAGATCACCTCTGAGGTGCTGGCCCGTTTCGATGCCGGGCACGCCGCGACAGCGTTGTGGCAACAGGTGGTCGAGCAAGGCCTGCCTGGCGCCTTGATGGCCGAAGAAGCCGGGGGCAGCGCGGCCAGTTGGCTGGAAGTCAGTCCGGTACTGCGGGCCATTGGTTACTGGAACGCACCCCTGCCGTTGAGCGAAACCATGCTCGCTTCGATGCTGCTGGCCCGAGCTGGCCTGCAAGTGCCCGAAGAGCCCATCACGCTGATTCAGAACGGTCGCCTCGGTGAGCTGGCCTTGTCTGCGGATGGCCATCTCGACGGCCGCACATTCAATGTGCCGTGGGCCCGCAGCTGTCGCTGGGCCGTGGTAGCCGATGGCACGGGACAAGTTGCGCTGGTGGACCTGCGTCAGGCCAATGTCAGCCTGGAGGCCGGCAGCAATTTTGCCGGCGAAGAGCGCGATACCCTGCACTTCGCCAACGCTCGCGTTCACACCAGCGGCCAATTGCAGATAGCGGATGTGCAGGAACCTGTCTGGGTGTTTGGTGCATTGATCCGAGCTTGCGCGTTGGTCGGTGCATTGGAGTCGAGCCTGGACAAGGCTGTCAGCTACGCCAACGAGCGCGTCCAGTTCGGCAAGGCCATCGGTAAATTCCAGGCGATCCAGCAGCAATTGGCGCAGATGGCCGGTGCCATTGGTGCCGCGCGCATGGCGACTCAAGTGGCGTTGCGCAGCGCTTGCGACGCCTTGCAGGCCGAACCCGGATGCCGTAGCAGCCTCGCGTTCGATGTAGCGGTGGCCAAAGTCTGCGCCGGCGAGGCCGCCACCCTGGCTACCTCGATTGCGCATCAGGTTCATGGCGCCATCGGCTTCACCCACGAGCACACCCTGCATTTCAGCACCCGGCGCCTGTGGTCGTGGCGCGATGAATTCGGCAGCGATTCGCAGTGGGCTGAAGTCCTCGGCCAAGCGGCGATAGCGGCCGGTGGCAAGGGCTTCTGGGCAGGACTGACACAGCGCCAGTTCTGACAACAGGCATTGCCCGGCGACGGGCAATGCCCCTCACACGCTCACTTCGAGACCGGCCATTGATACAGTGCCGGTTCTTTGCGCATGAACCGTGCGGCGGCTTGCTGGACATACGGCGAACTCATTGCCACGGCCTGGGCGTTCGTTTCGGCATCCAGCTGCGCCGCCAGGTCAACCTCGAAGGAGCGCGACAGCAAGCGTTTAGTCAGGCCAAACGCGACTGTCGACAGATTGCTCATGCTGCGCGCCAGTTCTTCTGCACGGGCGCGAAACCGGTCGGCGGGATGCACTTCAAGGGCAATACCCAGCGCCAGTGCCTCTTGCGCGCAAACTTCGCGCGCGGAATAGATAATTTCCCTGGCCTTGGGCAGGCCAACGATGCGCGGCAAGGTATGGGTCGCGCCCAGATCCGGGACCAGGCCGATCCGGGCAAAGGCCATGCAGAAGCGTGCCCGTTGCGAAGCGATCACAAAATCTGCGGCCAGCGCCAGGCTGAAGCCGGCACCGAATGCGACGCCATCGACCGCTGCGATCACGGGTCGATCGAAGTTTGCCAATTCGCCAAGCAAGCGGTTGTAATGATCCATGCGCTGGAGAACATCGATCGCTGCGAAGCCGTCACCCATCTTGCTGACGTCGGCACCCGAACAGAAATCGCTACCGGCGCCCGTCAACAACAACGCCTTGACCTCTGGATTGGTGCGAAGGCTCACCAGCACTTCGCGTAACTCATCGGCCATCTGCCCAGTGAGTGCATTCTTACGCTCGGCTCGCATCAATGTCAGGGTCGCCAGGCCATCTTCTATGGATAATTCAAGGGTATTGGACATGTGATCCCATTGGGCCCGCGCGGTTTGCAGGTCGCGCTCGAGCTCATCTGTGGTTTGGATGGACCGCTTGCAACGTTGCCGGGAAAATCGGCATCCGTTGCCAGCCAATGAAGTGCTGTCAAACGGTAAGGAGCGAATGCGTCGAGCAGTACTCCCTGAAAAGGGTGGGAGCATTGATTTGCCCCCGCCTGCCCCACCACGCTGGTCACTCAATTTGGATGTTGAAGCTGATGCCCTCATCGCCAGCAGGCTAGCTCCCACAGGGATCTGTAGTGGCTGCAGGACTTGCGTACGCTGAAGATCACACTGTGGGAGCCAGCCTGCTGGCGATCGCGTCGGGTCAGTCAACCTGGATGTTGAAGCTGATGGCCTCATCGCCAGCAGGCTAGCTCCCACAGGGATCTGTGGTGGCTGCAGGACTTGCGTACGCTGTAGATCACACTGTGGGAGCCAGCCTGCTGGCGATCGCGTCGGGTCAGTCAGCCTGGATGTTGAAGCTGATGCCCTCATCGCCAGCAGGCTAGCTCCCACAGGGATCTGTGGTGGCTGCAGGACTTGCGTACGCTGTAGATCACACTGTGGGAGCCAGCCTGCTGGCGAGGCGTCGGGTCAACATCGTCGAAACGAGTCGGTTTATCGAACCCCTCCCGAAGCGAAAGGTCTGATCCTGTATACCTCCTCGGAATAATCCAATGTCCGCTCAACACACCCTTGTCGTACTCGCTCGGGGCGGATATGCCGCTCGGGGCGTCCTGTATCTGATCATAGGTATCTTCGCTCTGCTGGCGGCTCAAGACTCGACAAAACCCAAGGACAGTCACAAAAGCCTTGAGGCACTGTTAAGCCAGCCTTTCGGTTATGTGCTGGTTGGACTGGTTGTGGCGGGCCTGATCGCCTTCGCCGGGTGGCGAATATTGCAAGCCATTCGCGACGTCGATCATCACGGTTCGAAACTCAAGGGGTTGGTGATTCGTGCAGGTTTGTTGGCGGGAGGTTTGATCAACGGCGCTCTTGCGTTTTTTGCATTGGGCCTGCTCATCAGCGGCGTCAGAAGCTCTGGCAATTCCGCAGGTGGCGAGACAAAGGATCTACTGGCCCATCTTTTGTCCTGGGATCACTCAAACGTGCTGGTCTACCTCGTGGCGCTGGTCCCACTCGGCGTAGGCATTGCTCACATCATCAAGGGATGGAAGGCCTCGTTCGAGAAGTATTTTGAGGCTGATGAGGACGTGATGCGCTACGTACGACCGGTGGCTCGTTTCGGACTCATAGCCCGAGGCGTGGTGTTTATCGAGATAGCCCTGCTGCTGGCAATCAGCGGCTCCCGTTATAAAACCGCTGATCCTCCAGGCATGAAGGAGGCCCTTGATGCGCTCCAGAACCTGCCAGCCGGGGTTTTGATCCTGATGGTGATGGCATTTGGTTTGATTGCCTTTTCGGCTTACAGCTTTTCCGAGGCTGCCTGGCGCAAGATAAACATGGATGTGCCGGGAGTATCGGGATCCTAATCGCTACGGGATGGCAATTCAGAAGGAGGTAAGGCGTTTGGCCTATCTTGATTGGGTTCAATGGCCGGCGATGGTTGTCACTGTGCTGGCCGCATGGCTGATCGGATCTCAGCAGCCAAAAAGGCGAATGATCGGGTTCGTTTGTTTCAGCTTAAGCAATGTGTTGTGGGTGATTTGGGGCCTGTATGCACACGCCTACGCGCTGATCGTCCTGCAGATTTGCCTCTTCCTCATGAACCTTCGCGGGTTTAAAAAGAACTATAAAGGCCAGTATAACTAGTGTTCCCGGGACGTTCGGGAGCCGTAAAGATTCTTTCTGAACCCTCGGGCATTCATGCCCAGGAGTACACACTCAAGGACGATCAACGCCTGAGCGTTGGAGTGTAGCCCCCAAACAACCCACAAAACATTGCTCACGATGAAGCCCCAAAAGGCGATCATCCGCCGACGTGGTCGTTGCGAACCAATGAACCAGGCCGAGATCACTGTCACAATCATCGCGGGCCATTGCAGAAAATCGGCGTATTCCAAGGTATTTCCCTCCGCTCGCTCCAGCAGGCGCCTCTTATTTCTTGTGCGGTAGCACCGCTCCCAATACCTGCTTGGCGGTTTGCAAGATCACCCCGGCCTCGTTCGGGTCACCCTTGAGCAACGTCGTGGCAAACTTTTTCGCCTGTTCGAGCTTGATGTGTGGCGGCAACGGCGGCACGTCGGGATCGGTCTTGAACTCGATCAGCACCGGAACATCCGAGGCCAGCGCCTGTTCCCAGGCGGCGGCGACGTCTTCCTCGCGGTCTACGAAAATTCCTTTCAGCCCAATCGAAATGGCGAACAGGTGGTACGGCACGTCTGGAATGCTTTGCGATGCCTCGAACTTCGGATCCCCCTCCATCACCCGTTGCTCCCAGGTGACCTGATTGAGGTCCTCGTTGTTGAACACCGCACAGATCCATTTTGGGCTTTCCCACTGTTGCCAGTATTTGGCGACGGTGATCAGCTCGGCCATGTTGTTCATCTGCATGGCACCATCACCCACCAGCGCAATCACCGTGCGTTCGGGAAACGCAAACTTCGCCGCAATCGCATAGGGCACCGCTGCGCCCATTGAGGCCAATCCGCCGGAAAGCGAGCACTTCATGCCGCGACGAATTTTCAGATCGCGGGCATACCAGTTGGCGCACGAACCGGAGTCGCTGGTGATGATCGCCCTCTCCGGCAAACGAGGTGACAGCTCGTAGACCACCCGTTGTGGATTGATCGGTTTGGCTTTGACCATGGCGCGTTTTTCCAGGGTCTTCTCCCAACTACCGCGCCAGCCTTCTACTTTTTTGCGCCATTTGCGTTCGGTTTTCTGTTCGAGCAACGGCAGCAATGCAGCAAGTGTTTCTGCAGCATCGCCCACCAGGTTGACCTCCATGGGATAACGCAAGCTGAGCATGTCCGGTTGCAAGTCGATCTGCACGCCGTGCGCCTGCCCTTCTTTGGGCAAGAACTCGGAATACGGGAAGCCCGAGCCGATCATCAGCAAGGTGTCGCATTCGCTCATCAGCTTGTAACTGGGCTCGGTGCCGAGCAAACCGATACTGCCGGTGACCCAGGGTAAATCGTCGGGCAGTGCGGCTTTACCGAGCAACGCCTTCGCCACACCGGCGCCAAGCTTCTCCGCCACCGCAATCACTTGATCGGTGGCCTGCAGTGCGCCGGCCCCAACCAGGATCGCGACCTTTTGACCCGCGTTCAAAACGTCTGCCGCTCGCTGCAGGTCCGCCTCGTAAGGCACCACTCTCGGCTTGCTGTAACCAACGCCCGAATGCGCCGTGCCATGGGCACGGGCCGGCGCCTCATACTCAAGATCTTGCACATCATTGGGCAGAATGATTGCCGTCACGCGCCGTAAACCGATGGCAGTGCGCACGGCCCGATCGATCAAGTGCCGTATTTGCGCCGGCGCCGAAGCCTGCTGGACAAAGGCTCCGGCGACATCCTTGAACATCGACAACAAATCGAGCTCTTGCTGGTAATGGCTGCCCAACGCCGTGCGCGCCTGCTGGCCGACGATGGCCAGCACTGGCATGTGATCCATCCGGGCGTCGTAAAGCCCAGTGATCAAGTGCGATGCGCCAGGGCCCGAAGTGGCAATGCACACGCCCAACTCACCGGTGAACTTGGCATGCGCCGACGCCATGAAGGCAGCCATTTCCTCATGCCTGGCCTGAACGAATTCAATCTTCCCCTTGGCCCGGCTCAGCGCTCCGAACACGCCATTGATGCCATCCCCTGGATAACCAAAGATCCGGGTCACACCCCATTCGCTAAGCCGTTCAATCAGAAAGTCGCCCACTGTCGTCGTCATGTCGTTCCTCGCCTTCAACCCGTGCATCGAGCATTTCCGACAGAACATCCCGTCGGAACGTGTAAGGGTCTGGACACTCGGGTGCAGATCGAAGTTCTGCCGGATGTCAGTCAGTCGCGTTGAACTCGAACCTTCCCGCTAAAGACGCTGAAGCCATAGGTGTTGTAGATGAGCGTTACCGGGATCAGCACCGCGAAACCGACCAGCATGAAGATCTGGCTGTTGGGGCTTGAGGCAGCCGCCTGCAAGGTCAGCTGCGGCGGCACGATCATTGGAAAGAGCGCCGCGATCATCAATGCAAACGCCACTATGAAAACGCCCAATGCACAGAACAGTGGCAGAAAATGACGACGGCTTCGAAACCCCAGGACAAAACCAATCAGCAGTGCAACCAGCAGTGTCATGGCCGGCATCCACACCAGGGGATCTGCCAGCCGTTGTGCATAGCGAGTATCCAAAGTCGCCGTCCAGGCCACCAACAGGCTCAACAACACGATGGTGACGGCCGCCAGCCTCTTCGCCTGCAAGCTGGATCGCCTCTGGAGTTCCCCTACGGTGCGCCAATAGAGCCAGCAAGCCCCCAACCATGTATACCCCACCACGAG
>Ga0247818_10003433_pt1 | contig 10210 bp, 10 predicted proteins | sample 13C_Glucose_Day1_FD_192424 | JGI IMG/M metagenome (GOLD analysis project Ga0247818, IMG submission 192424) | Soil microbial communities from agricultural site in Penn Yan, New York, United States - 13C_Glucose_Day1 | ecosystem: Environmental > Terrestrial > Soil > Agricultural land | place...
ATATTAGGTTTTATTCTATAGTGATCACTACAGATAGTGTCAAGGCGTTTGATCGCTTCGCTGCATCGTTCTTTGACAAAACGCCTGGATGGACGGGAGAGCGGGGCAGTACGCAGGGGACAATAAGCAAATAAATATGATGTAATACACAGAAATATATTGTTTTTATTGCTGTTTTAAGCCCGTTAGGATCCCTTCAGCAATCAACAACAACTGAAGGGTGGCTTCATGCAATTGCTGGGACATCTGCTGCACGCGGTCAAACCATCACCAACGCTGGCGATCACACGGCAGGCGGCTGAATTGCGCCGCCGAGGTGTTGATGTGATTAGTCTGTCGGCCGGAGAGCCCGACTTTCCGACACCCGACCACATCAATGCAGCGGCAAAGGCTGCGATTGATGCAGGACAAACCCGTTACACCGATGTCGATGGCACCCCGGAGCTCAAGGCGGCGATCGTGCGCAAGTTTCAGCGCGAAAACGGCGTGACCTATGACACCAGTGAAATCAGCGTAGGGACCGGTGGCAAGCAAGTCCTGATCAACGCTTTGCTGGCCACTCTCAATCCGGGAGATGAGGTCATCATTCCCGCACCTTATTGGGTGTCATACCCGGACATGGTCCGCTTGGCGGGGGGGACCCCGGTGGAGGTGAGTTGCCCGGCGGATCAACATTTCAAAATCACGGCAGTTCAGCTCCAGAAGGCCATTACTGCGCGAACCAAGTGGGTGATCCTGAACTCCCCGAGCAATCCAACCGGGGCCGGCTACAGCTCGACTGAACTGAAGGAATTGGGCGCCGTGCTTCTCGGCCATCCGCAGGTCTATGTGCTGACGGATGACATGTATGAGCACCTCAGTTACGACGGCTGGATGTTTTCCACCATGGCTTCGCAGGTGCCGGCGTTACGCGATCGTGTTCTGACAGTAAATGGGGTGTCCAAAGCCTACTCGATGACCGGCTGGCGCATCGGTTACGCCGGCGGGCCAAAGGATTTGATAGCGGCCATGGCAACTATCCAATCCCAAACCACCAGCAATCCCTGCGCGATATCCCAAGCCGCCGCGGTTGCCGCTCTGGATGGCCCGATTGACTTCCTGGCCGAACGCAACGAAGTGTTCCGCCAGCGCAGAGATCTGTGCCTGGATGCCTTCAACGATACTCCCGGCTTGATGTGTCGCCGTCCCGAAGGGGCGTTCTATCTGTTTCCTTCTTGTGCCGGCCTTATCGGGCGCAAGACGCCTGCGGGTGTCGAGCTCACCAATGATGTTGAGGTCAGTCGCTATTTGCTGGAGGCGGCCAGGGTGGCGGTCGTGCCGGGGAGTGCATTTGGTTTGGAGGGGTACTTCCGAATTTCCTTTGCTACCTCCACAGCAGTGCTTGAACACGCTTGTTCGCGGATACGCCAGGCTTGTGACAAGCTCGTCTGATCTGCTTTCCGGATGATACCGAGGCTAGCGCTGAGGCCGAGAGGTTGCCGTTGTCGAAAGAGCAAGCGCTACGAGTATTCCTTGGGTTAGCGAATTGCAGGTAATGGCAGCATGCCGATGGCCGTTGCCGCGATACCTTCCAGGGTTTGTCGTGAAAGTCCATCGTGCGCCTGCAACGACATGCCTTCCAACAGTGTATTCAGCGCGGCGGCAAGGATTAGGGTGTCAACATCAGCCGCCAGTTGCCCATCTTCCACGGCGCGGTCGAGGCGCTGCTGCAGATAGTCCCGACCTTCCTGGCGAAGTGCCTTGAGGGCGTTGGTGATCTCTTGAGCGCTCTCTGACACATTGACACCCGCCAATACGACCATACAGCCGCATGGTGCCTCGGGCTCAGTGACGATCGCAGCAGCGGAATGGAAAAAATCGGTGATGGCACGGTACAGGTCCGGCTCGCTATCCATGCGTTCCCAGGTAGCATCCCAGAATCTGGCCTCGTAATAATTGACCGCTTCGAGGAAGAGCTTTGATTTATTGCCAAAGGCGGCATAGAGGCTTGGCGGGTTGATGCCCATGGCCGTGCATAATTCCGCCACGGAGGCCGGTTCGTATCCGCGTTTCCAGAACACTTCGAGCGCATTAAACAGGGCTTGCTCGCGATCAAAGGCGCGTGGACGTCCTTTTTTAGGGCGCACGGCCAGCGTGGGTATGGGGTCGGTCATTCGTGCGTTGCCTCGATGATGCAGGGCCAATCAGCTGAAGAAACTGCTCAGTTATGGTCTGTAGAATCGAATGATACACAAAAGGCATGGATACCGGCCTTGCTAGCCACTTCATAGCAGACAGTCGATTGGGTTTATCACTCTGTGCTACCGAATGACCACAGCGCGGGTGACGGCTTACGTGTGCGTTACCCCAGTCGGCAACATTTGCCGTTGGCGGTATCCGCGTTCATTGCAATGGTTATGGAAAAGCTGAATGGGCAAGCATTTCCGGCGAGGGCTTTACCTGATCAGAGTTGACTGGGTATTGGGGCTTGTGATCGTTTCGTACTCAGCTTTTGCAGCACGCTTTTAATCTCACCGTTTCAACACAGCAGGCCCGCGCCCCCGATCGTTATCCGTATGTTGTTCCAGCACGCACTGAATACCGCTCAAAAGCGGTATCAGAAGCTTCGCCATATTGTCGGCGACCTGAGTGGGAGCCATTGCCCCCTCTTTTCGATGGAACAGTTGATCTTGAAACGCCAGCCTTAGCTTGGACAAGCTATTGCTGACAGCGGGTTGCCCTATTTTCAAAAGCTCCGACGTTCGGGTAACGCTTTTTTCTCGGTAAAGAGTGGCAAATATCACCAGACAATTGAGGTTGAATTGTGAGAGATATCCGGCGTTGAACGAAGAGGTTGCTGTCTCGCTGGAGACTTTGTCGACCATCCTGTTTCCTTTGTACATGGCGTGAGTCCTGGCTGTCCCGGGGCGGTTGGCACCAGATCCAGGGATTCCGATCCGCCCCGGGCGAATCAAATGGTTGCCATGTCGATGACAAAGCGGTACTTCACATCGCTCTTTTGCATGCGTTGGAACGCCAATTCGATGTCCTTCATTTCGATCATTTCGACATGTGAAGTGATGCCGTGCTCTGCGCAGAAATCGAGCATTTCCTGAGTTTCAGGAATGCCCCCAATCAGCGACCCGGCCAGCTGACGGCGCTGGAAAATCAGATTGGCTACACCAGGCGATGGGTGAGGGCTGTCGGGCACCCCGACCATGGTCATGGTTGCGTCGCGTTTGAGCAGACTCATGAATGCGTCGAGGTCGTGAGGTGCGGCGACGGTGTTTAGGATGAAGTCGAAGCTTTTGGTATGGGCTGCCATTTCTTCAGGATTGCGTGAGACAACGACCTCATCGGCGCCAAGGTCGCGCGCGTCCTGGATTTTGGAGGGGGAGGTTGTAAACGCTACGACATGGGCGCCCATCGCATGAGCCAGTTTTATGCCCATGTGGCCGAGACCACCGATACCGACGATGCCGATTTTCTTGCCGGGCCCCGCCTTCCAGTGGCGAAGTGGAGACCAGGTTGTGATGCCTGCGCAAAGAAGCGGCGCTACCTCCGCCAATTTCGATTCAGGGTGCGTAATCTTCAGCACGAAGTGTTCGTCAACGGTGATGCCATCGGCGTAACCGCCGTAAGTATTTTCGCCACTGCCGTCAAGCCAGCCGTTGTATGTCTGCTGCCAACCATGGGGACCTTCGCAATACTGTTCCAGACCGTCGTCGCAAGATTGGCAATGGCGGCAGCTGCCCACCATGCATCCAACGCCCACGATGTCTCCCACTTGGTGGTTCGAGACTGATGCGCCGATGGCAGACACTCGACCGATGATCTCGTGTCCCGGAACTAGTGGGTAGCGCATTCCAGGCCACTCACCACGCGCGGCGTGCAGATCGGAATGGCAAACGCCGCAGTAGAGAATCTCGATCGCCACATCCCTTTCACCGGTTTGGCGTCGAGGGATGTTGGTCGGGGCCAAGGGCGTCGTGGGCGATTGCGCTGCATAAGCTTTGTATTGCATAGCGAATTCCTGATGCGTCAAAAACGGTACGGCGCCGCGTTGGGCGGCACCAAACGTGAATTCATGGGATGCGTTGGTACGCTATCCTTGGGGGCAATCAGCGAGAGAAGGTGACTTCCGCGGTCCAGTTTTCTTTTGGCTGGCTGTGCAATGTCCAGAATGCTTCAGCGACGCCAAGGGCTTCCTCGGACTCCGGTTTGACGAATGCGGCGACCGTCACGGTTGCGACATGGATGCCTTGGGTTTTGGCCGGTTCAAACAGGCCGAGCGCCAGCGATCGGATACGGCTTTACCCAGGCTCAGAGAAAGAAAGTCAGGATTTGGAGTGGTCCCGAAAAAACCACCGGTCAGCAGCAGGGTCCCGGCGTTGCGACTGTACATCGAGCGCAGGGCCGTCTGAGTGGCGACTAGTGCTCCACCAATGTTCACAGCCAGATCGCTGTTGAAGGTATCGACCGGTTGTTCAGCGACAGTTGCCTGCCGAATGATCGCGGCGTTGTAGTGCAGCACATCCAATGCGCCAAATTGCGCTTCGACCTGGGTCACCAGCGCCGTTACATCCTGTGCATTACCGGCATCAACTTGGCGGGTGTGGGCTTCATAGCCCTGGGATATCAAACGTTCGGCGAGTGCGAGCGTCCTATCCATATTTCGAGCACTGAGCACCACACGATAGCCTTCACGGGCGAAACGTTCGGCTGTCGAAAATCCGATTCCTGGGCCAGTACCGATGCTTAGAAAAGTTTTCATGTGAGTCCTTGATAACGGGGTGACGCGTGTAATCAAGGCTAACAGGTGCACAAAGAGAGATAATTTATGGAATTAGCATTTATATAATGCAAAAAATGCAGGAGTAGTTGCATACCAGTTCACTCGAGCTGACGCTTCCCGGCATATCGGCTCCGTTGGTCGGGCGTGGATGTGATCGTTGAAATAGCTACTAGACGACTGGTCTGTTTGTTATTAGAGTGGCGCCATTATGAAAAAACGTCATTCCGAAACACGCCAACACATCCTGGATATCGCCAGGACGTTGATGACCCATAAAGGCTATACCGGTGTCGGCTTGGCCGAAGTGGTGGCTACAGCACAAGTACCGAAAGGCTCGTTCTACCACTACTTCAAATCCAAGGATGAATTCGGCCAAGCGCTGCTTGAACAGTATTTTGCCGACTACCTCGCGGTAGTCGATTCGCTGCTGGCCGGCACCACCCCGGCAGCTGATCGGTTGCTTGGTTATTTCCATTACTGGGCGCAAACCCAATGTTCAGATTTACCGACTGACAAATGCCTGGTGGTCAAATTAGGCGCTGAGGTGTGTGACCTTTCCGAAGGTATGCGCCTGGTGCTCGACAAAGGGACGCAAGCGGTTCACATGCGGCTGGAGCGCTGCATCGAGCAGGGTCACGCAGATGGCTCGATCACGTCCGCCATTCCTAACTCGACGCTTGCGCAGTCGCTCTATCAGATTTGGCTCGGTGCCTCTTTGATGATGAAGATTGGCAAACGCAGCAGTGCTTTTGAAAACTCTCTAGCCATGGCAAAGCGACTCTTGTCGTAGTCACTTTATTTATCAGTTTACTAGTCGACTGGTCTATTTATTTGAGGTTCACCATGACAGATAACAGTAACCGCACTGACTTGTTCTCTCCCGTCACCATTGGGGCGATGGAACTTGCCAACCGCATCGTAATGGCGCCCGTCACACGCAGCCGCTATGCCGAAGATGGCATTCCCAATGAATTGCACGCCGAGTACTACGCCCAGCGGGCCAGTGCAGGCTTGATCGTGGCTGAAGCAACCAATATTTCCGCTCAGGGACGCGGCTACGCTGCGACACCAGGTATCTGGAGCGATGAGCAGGTCGCTGGTTGGAAAAAAGTGACTGACGCAGTGCACGCCGCGGGCGGCAAGATCGTCAGCCAGCTTTGGCATGTGGGCCGGTTTTCCAGCGTGGAGTTGCAGCCATATGGCGCCGCGCCGGTCGCTCCTTCCGCGATCAAGGCCGAAGGCGATACCTATACCGTGAATGGTTTTGTTCCTGTGTCGACGCCTCGGGCTCTCGAAGCCGATGAAATCCCGGGAATCATTGGGCAGTACAAGCGTGCCGCCGAAAATGCCAAACGCGCTGGTTTTGATGGCGTAGAGGTTCACTCAGCCAACAGTTATTTGCTGGATCAATTCCTGCGTGATTCGACTAATCACCGCACCGATCAATATGGCGGGTCGATCGAGAACCGCGCGCGCCTCACCCTGGAAGTGACCGAAGAGATCGTCAAAATCTGGGGCAATGAACGCGTGGGCATTCGCTTGTCGCCCGTCACGCCCGATGCCGGCAACACGCCGCCAGACAGCAACGTGATGGCGATGTATGGCTACCTCATTCAGCAATTGAACAAATTCGATCTCGCTTACCTGCACTTCGTCGAGGGTGCTACCGCGACTTCCCGTGAGGTGCCAGCGGGCGTGGATATGGACGCTCTGAGCGCACAGTTCACGGGTCCATTCATTGGCAACAACAACTACGACCTGGAAATGGCGATCGAGCGTCGAGCGCAGGGCACGATCGACGCGGTTGCCTTCGGCCGTCTGTTCATTTCCAACCCTGACCTGGTCGAACGCCTGCGTCGTGGTGCCGAGCTCACCATTGCACCGCGTGAGTCGTTCTACGGCGGTGGAGCCAAGGGCTACACCGACTGGCCTGTCGGCAACTACTGATTAATAACCGACACCCGCGATACCCCAACCCACTGCCCGACACGTGCGGGCAGTCACTATCGAGAGGAACTCCCATGAACTATTTGCAAAACAAGACAGCCATCATCACTGGCGCATCTTCAGGTCTGGGTGCTGCTTCGGCTCGCGCCCTGTCCGCGAAAGGCGTTCGAGTTGTCGCAGCTGCGTTGGATCAAGAAGGTCTGGATGCCATTGTGAGCGAGCTGAAAGCGAACGGTGGTGAGGCGGTGGGTCGTGTCAGCGACGTCACCAGTCTGGAAGATATGAAGGCGTTGGCTCAGTTCGCTCAAGACTCCTTCGGTTCGGTAGACATCCTGATCAACAATGCCGGCCTGATGCTGTTTTCCACTTGGGTGGACCTGGCCGTCGATGATTGGGAAAAGATGATCAACGTGAACATCAAGGGTTACCTGAATGGCGTCGCGGCTGTGCTGCCGTTCATGCTGAAACAGAAGTCTGGTCAGATCCTGAACATGGATTCCGTAGCGGGCCACCAAGTGGGTCCTTCGGCTGGCGTATACAGCGCGACCAAATTCTTCGTTCAGGCAATGACTGAGTCGATGCGCAAGGAACTGGGTGTCCACCACGGAATTCGGGTTAACACCGTTAGCCCGGGTGTGACCAATACCGGTTGGGCAGACAAAGTTACCGATCCAGCAGGGCGCAAGGCTGCCCAAGAGCTGAACAAGATTGCCATCGCACCTGACGATATTGGTAAAGCGGTGGTTTATGCCCTGGACCAGCCTGCAAACGTCACCGTCAACGAGGTGATCATTTCGCCTACCCGCCAGGATTGGTAAGCAGAACCCAGCAACACCTACCAAGCCCGGACACGCGATGCACGGTGTCCGGGTGCTACAGGATCTTTCCTGTCTCCCCCCGTAAAAACAATGAGACCTTTCAATGACACACCGTATTTTGATTGTCGGCGGTGGCGCTGGCGGTCTGGAGCTTGCGACGCGCCTGGGCAAGACCCTGGGCAAGCGTGGCGCTGTTCACATCACCCTTGTCGACGCCAACCTGACCCATATTTGGAAGCCTCTGTTGCATGAAGTGGCCGCCGGTTCACTGAACGCTCACGACGACGAGCTGAACTACGTGGCCCAGGCCAAGTGGAATCACTTCCAGTTCCAACTTGGCCGCATGAGCGGGCTCGACCGTACCGCCAAGCAAATCCAGCTATCGGCTACCCTCGACGAAGCCGGGCATGAGCTGGTGCCGGAACGTTCCCTGAACTACGACACTCTGGTCATCGCCGTGGGCAGCAACACCAACGACTTCGGCACCGTGGGTGCTGCGCAGCACTGCCTGTTCCTTGACTCGCGTGAACAGGCCGAGCGCTTCCATCAGCAGTTGCTCAACCATTATCTGCGCGCCCACGCGGGGAGTGAAAACGAGAACATCAGCGTGGCTATTGTCGGTGCGGGTGCAACCGGTGTGGAATTGGCTGCCGAACTGCACAACGCTGCTCATGAGTTGGCTGCTTATGGTTTAGATCGCATTAAGCCGCAGGACATGCGCATCACCTTGATCGAGGCCGGATCGCGAGTGCTCCCGGCGCTGCCGAATCGCATCAGTACGCCAGTGCACCAAACCCTTGAAAAACTCGGCGTGAGGGTGATGACGAACGCTACAGTCAGTGAAGTCACCGCCGAGCATCTCAAGACCCGTAACGGCGATGTGATTGAGGCCGGCCTGAAGGTTTGGGCTGCTGGCATTCGGGCGCCGTCCTTCCTCAAGAATATCGACGGCCTGGAGACCAATCGCATCAACCAACTGCTGGTACGCCCGACCTTGCAGACCACACTTGACGACAATATCTTCGCTTTCGGTGACTGTGCGGCGTGCCCACAGCCTGGCAGTGAGCAAAACGTACCGCCCCGGGCTCAAGCCGCTCACCAACAGGCGTCGATGCTCTCCAAGAGCCTGAAAGCCCGGCTACAAGGTAAGCCAATGCCGACCTACGAGTACAAGGACTACGGCTCATTGGTTTCTCTATCTCGCTTCTCGGCGGTGGGTAACCTGATGGGTAATTTGACCGGCAGCGTAATGCTCGAAGGATGGTTGGCGCGGGTGTTTTATGCGTCGTTGTACCGCATGCACCAGGCCGCTTTGTATGGCCTGTTCCCGACCCTGTTGCTGATGTTGGGCAATCGGATTGGTCGAGGGACTGAGCCGCGGTTGAAGCTGCACTAGGCTGTAACGATGTTTAAGCGCAGCGCCACTCGGGCGTTGCGCTCATTCACCCTATTAGTGCGGTGATCCGACAGGGGCGGGCGCTTGCTCGGGAATTTACTTCCCGTCGATATTCACCGCTTCACCGATTGCGTAAAAGTGCCCTCCTGCAATGTAGTGCAGGCTACGAAAATCCGGGTTGGCGGTTTCATAGTGCCAGTGCCCGTCCTTGAAGACACGTGTGTCTGCCCAGGCACCAACGACCTCGCCGATAAACAAATCATAAGTCGTCTGGTTGTGTGGCTCGGGTAACAGCTTGCATGCAAGCCAAGCGGAGCAGCCTGCAACGAATGGCACGTTAAAACTATTGATGTCGAACATCTCTGCACCGCAATGAGCAAGCTTGTCGGGATCATTGAACAGGCTTGAGCTGCCGACGTCGCTCGTCAGTTTGAGCTGTGCCACGGTCGGGACCTGGACAACGAATACGCCACTGCGCTCTACCAGCTCACGGGTTTTGGTCATCTTGTCCAAAACCACGGTCACTTTTGGCGGTGAAAAGTCGAGTGCGCAGGCCCACGCGGCGGTCATGACGTTCTTCATACCCTCATTTTGAGCGGATACAAGTATGGTCGGGCCGTGATTGATGAGCCTGTATGCCTTTTCCAGAGGCACGGCGGCAATGTGTTCGTCCATTTCAATTCCTAAATCAATGCCCCGATCCCATCGCTGGACCGGGGCAGGGTGAGTTCATGCGGAGGTCGATTCTGCGCAACCTGAAACAAATACGTTTCTCATAACCCTCATCCTGATGGGCTGCGTGTCATAACTTTTTGGGGTTCGGTATGCCCATAGACGGTATAACGAACCGCCAGTGGAAACGCTCCAGACATGACTACGAAAGATGTGTTGGTCAGGGCAACTACGGTTAACTTGGTCACGGGGTTGAGGTGCCAAGTGTGTCCATAGATACCACCCCATTGCAGCGTACCCTGTCCCTGAGGTGAGTCGGATTGGCTCGCGTCGGCGAGCACGGCCTAGCCAGAGCCGAATCCCCAAATCGGCCCCTAGGTCTGCGTTTGCACGCCGACTTGGTCTCTCACGATGATGCAGGGGGCTCTACCAACCGTTAAACGGATGCGCAAGGCCGAACCCTATGTGAAGCGATAGCTACCTATAACGCTAATATTCTATAGCGATCACTACATATAGTGTCAAGAATTCTGATTGCGTCGCGGCGGTCAAGCTCTCGACACCGTTGAAACAATCCTTGCCGATCAACTCGCGAGAAGATGC
>Ga0247818_10003435_pt1 | contig 10206 bp, 5 predicted proteins | sample 13C_Glucose_Day1_FD_192424 | JGI IMG/M metagenome (GOLD analysis project Ga0247818, IMG submission 192424) | Soil microbial communities from agricultural site in Penn Yan, New York, United States - 13C_Glucose_Day1 | ecosystem: Environmental > Terrestrial > Soil > Agricultural land | place: USA...
ACGCAGGGGGATCAAGGCATTGAGCGCCGCGAGCTCGGCATTGAGCTGGTCGCGTTGTTCGCCGCTCAGGGTCTTGCCGTTCTCTTTGCCGGCCTTGAGAATGTTGTTGATCTGCTGGATGCGTGTCTGGCTGGCGGAAATTTCCGCCTGGGCACGCTCGGGACGGGTCTGGGCGGTAATGACCAGGCTGTTGGCGTCGGCCAGGGCTTTTTGCAGATCGCTTTGCTGGGTCGAGCGCTCGGTCAGCAATTGCTCAAGCTGCTGAATCGACTCTTTGGCGTAGCGTTGCGCGACCGGCACCACGCTGGTGGCCTTGAGACGAGTCAGTTCACGCTGATTCTCGATGTTCTGCTTTGGCGCGGTGGCCAGTTGTTGCTTGAGCTCAACCAGCTTCTGCTCGTAATCACGCTTGCTGGTGAGCTGTGTCAGGGTGCTTTGCAGAATGCTCTGCAGGGCTTTTTGATCGGCTTCCGGCAGTTTGCGCTCGGCGATCTTGTTCAGGTTGGCCTGCACGGCTTCGCTGGACGGCGGCTCTGCCGCCTGTGTACCGACAGAAAGACTCAAGCCCAGCAGGGCCGTGACGAAAAAGGTGCGCAGGGTTGACATAGAGACCGATCGAAAACAAGGCGAAGAGTGGAGTTTAGAGGAAGAGTCCGGGACCCGGGCGACTTCCTTCGGGGAATCTGACGCCCACTTTGCCGATCTTGTTCCCTTCCATGACCGCGACGGTCCAGGTGGTGTTGTTCCATTCCACCTGGTCACCGACCACCGGCGCACCCCCCACTTTATGGGCAATGAAATGGGCCAGGGTCATGTCTGGATCGATGCCTTCGACTTTCAACCCATATAGCGCCGCAACCGCAGCCAGCTGGGCGTCTCCTTCAAGTACGAAGTCGCCGAAAAAGCGCAGATCGAGGCCCCGTTGCGGTGCCTGGCTGAAGAGTTTTCCGAGGGCCGGAAGATTGTGTTCATGGCCGATTACACAGAGCAAATCATCGACTTCGAGCACCGTACTACCCGACGGATGGAGCAGTTGCTGACCGCGAAACAGTGCCGCGATCCGGGTCCCTTCGGGCATTTTCAATTCGCGAAGGGGCGAACCGATGCACCATTTTTCGGCACCTAGGCGATAAACGAACAGTTCCCACTCGCTGGTGACGTGGACTTCCAGGGCTGATCGGGAAATCGGCAAGGGCTCTGGCGGCACAGTGACTTTCAAAAGCTTCGCCACCCAAGGCAGGCTGGTGCCTTGCACCAGCAGCGACACCAGCACGATAAAGAACGCCAGATTGAAATACAGCTGGGCGTTGGGCAGCCCCGCCATCAATGGGAACACTGCCAGAATGATCGGGACCGCGCCCCGCAGGCCAACCCAGGAAATGAATGCTTTCTCACGCCCATGGAATGCCTTGAAGGGCAGCAGGCCGACCAGCACCGACAGTGGACGGGCAAACAGAATCATCCACAGCGCCAGGCCCAGCGCGGGGAGGGCGATCGGCAGCAGGTCGTGGGGGGTAACCAATAAGCCCAGCACCAGGAACATGCCGATCTGGGCCAGCCATGCCATGCCGTCGAGCATATGCAGAATGCCGTGTCGGCTGCGGACCGGACGGTTGCCGATCACCAGGCCGCACAGGTACACCGCCAAAAAACCGCTGCCGTGCAGGGCGTTGGTCAGGGCAAACACCACCAGGCCACCGGCAATCACCAGGATGGGATAAAGCCCGGCAGCCAGGTGGATGCGGTTGACCAGTTGCAACATCAGCCACCCGCCGCCGAGGCCGATCACGCCACCTATGCCGAACTCGCGCACCAAATGCACCAGCAAACTCCAGTGCAGGCCTGTCTGGCCGCTGGCGAGCATGTCAATCAGGGTCACGGTGAGGAACACCGCCATCGGGTCGTTGCTGCCGGATTCGATCTCCAGGCTTGCGCTCACCCGCTCGTTCAGGCCTTTGCCGCCCAACAGCGAGAACACGGCCGCAGCATCGGTAGAACCCACGATAGCGCCGATCAGCAGGCCCTGAATCAGATTAAGGTCGAACAACCACGCCGCCGCCATGCCGGTCAGCCCCGTAGTGATCAACACGCCGACCGTGGCCAGGGACAGCGCGGGCCATAACGCAACGCGGAAACTGGAGACCCGAGTGCGCAAACCGCCATCGAGCAGGATCACCGCCAGCGCCAGGTTGCCCACCAGATACGCCGTTGGATAGTTATCAAAGATGATGCCGGCGCCGTCGACGCCAGCCGACATGCCCACCGCCAGGATGATCACCAGAATCGGGATGCCGAGGCGGGACGAAAGTGAGCTCACCAGAATGCTTGCACCTACCAGCAACGCGCCGATCAAGAACAGGCTGTTGATGGTCGTCGCATTCAAAGGCAGTACTCCAGAAAGCTGAAAGGCGGGCACAAACTGACCATGCAGTCTGCGTGCCAGCGATTCTAACCTGTTGAAATGTGATGCTGTCAAAAAGGTTTTGTGGCAGGAGAGGCTCAAGGCGTTCCCGGGTTTTTATCGTACTACCGTCCCGGCGACGAAGTGCAGGAACCAGATGGGCCAATCAGAGTCTCTACAGTTCGCGAGGAAGGTCGTCCGCCAGCAAAATCAAGGCCTTGCGCCCGGATATCCCTGGCATCCGTGGTGACTTTTCTTTATCGTACGTGCCCTTTGAAAACGCCTGGAAAATCAAAATGTTGGAAGCATCCCTAAGCCAATTGGAACAACTGGTCAGCGATCTGGTGCAACAGAACCAGGCCCTGCTTGCCACCAACCAGTCCCTGAGCGCAGAACTGGCCCAGACCAAGGACGAAAACGAAAGCCTGCAATTGAGCCTGATGGAACAGGAAGAGAAACAAGGCGCCACCACGGCCCGCATCCAGGCTTTGGTTGAGCGCGTCAGCGCCGGCCCGGTCAGCGCATGAATCACGGCGCCGCAGAGGTGAAAGTCGTCTCGATCCTGGGGGAGGACTATTCGATCAGGGCGCCGGCCGGGGAAGAGCAAACCCTGCTGGACGCCGCGCTGATGTTGAAGGCCGCACTGGCCGACACTAAAAAGAAGTACCCGACACTGATCGGTGACCGCTTGTTGGTACTGGCTGCAATGAATCTGTGCTCCCAGCAGATTGAAATGAAGAAACAGCACCAGCTGGAACTCGACCGTTACCAAGAGCAAGTCAGCGCCACGGTTGAAGTGATCTCCAAGACGATCAATCAGGCCTGATCGGTTTTGCGCACAACCAAAGAATAAATTGTCGCTTGAGTTGTATACAATCGGCATGGCTGTTGCAGTGTTTCAGCCTCTTATTCTTTGGGGGTGCTCCATGCAGTTCTGGCGACGCAGTATTCAATGGCAACTGATCCTGAGTATGGGCACTGCCCTGCTGGTCAGTATCCTGATCGTGGTTGGCATTTATACCCTGGTGGTCAACCGCCTCGCCGAGCGCTATCTGGTCGAGCAAGCGTTGCCCTCGAGCATCGAAGCGATGCGCAACGACATCGAGCGGATCCTCGTCCAACCCCTCACCGCCGCCAAGGACATCGCCAGCAACAGCATGGTGCGCGACTGGCTGGCCGGGGGTGAAGACAGTGCCCGGACAGACGCATTTGTGGCGTATCTGGAAGGTATCCGTGCCGAGCACAAAGCCTTTACCGCGCTGATTGTGGGCACGGCTTCAAACCACTATTTCAATGAGAAAGGCCTGGATCGGACGCTCAGCCGTGCCAATTCCAAGGACAACTGGTTCTATTCGTTCCTCGACAGCAATCAGCCGCGCACCCTCAACATCGACACCGACATTGCAACCGGAGAACTGGCGCTCTTCATCGACCTCAAGGTCGAGCAGGCCGGTAGAGTCGTGGGCGTCGCCGGACTTGGCCTGAGCATGAAAGAGTTGTCGCAGCTGATCCACGACTTCAGTTTCGGTGAGCGCGGCAAGGTCTATCTCGTGCGTTCCGACGGTTTGATCCAGGTCCATCCCGAGGCGCAATTCAGCGGCAAGCGTACCTTGGCGGAGCAGATTGGCGCGTCAGCCGCGCAGGCGATCATGGGTCAATTCTCTACTTCAAAGGCGGTCGCCATTAACAGCACCTTTGCGCGCGAGGGCGAAGACTTTCTGGCATTGAGCCTGCCATTGCGTGATCTGGGCTGGACGCTGGTGGCCGAAGTGCCACAGTCGCAGATCTATGCCGAAGCCCGCCGGGCCATGTGGATGAGCAGTGCCATCGGCCTCGCGGTGGCGCTGGTTTGTCTTTTATTGGTCGTGCTGCTGGCCCGTGGTCTGGTGAGACCGATTCGTCAGGTAACAGCGGCGCTGGTAGCCATCGGTAGCGGTGGTGGAGATTTGACCCACAGGTTAGATTCCACTCGCGCCGATGAGCTGGGCGATCTGGCCCGGGGCTTTAATCGGTTCTTGGACAGCCAGCGCGACATGATTGGCGAAGTGCTGACCACCAGCGACCGATTACGCACGGCGGTGGGGCAAGTGGCGCGAGTGGTGGACAACACCGCCGAACGTTCCGGCCGGCAGCAGGAAATGACCGATATGGTCGCCACCGCTGTTCACGAAATGGGCCTGACCGTGCAGGAGATCGCCCAGAACGCCGGTAACGCTGCCGTCGCTTCGCAAAGCGCGCGGGATGAGGCGACGCAAGCCAGGGAGGTGGTGGGTGGGTCGATCCGGCATATAGAAAGCATGTCTGATGAAATCGGCATCGCCGCCTCTGCGGTGGGCGAGTTGGCCAATCAGGTCGCGTCGATCGATCAGGTATTGGCGGTCATTCGCGGTATTTCCGAACAGACCAATTTGCTGGCACTCAACGCGGCCATCGAAGCGGCAAGAGCCGGGGATATGGGACGAGGGTTTGCAGTGGTGGCCGATGAGGTGCGCACGTTGGCTCGACGTACACAGGCGTCCACTGACGAGATTCAACAGATGATCGGTAGCCTCAAGCAAGGTGCCGAGAATGCCGTGTCGTCGATGCGTACCGGGCAAGCGGCAACGGGCACGGGTGTGGAGTCAAGCCAGCGCACCGGGGCGTCATTGACCACGATTACGGGTCAGGTTGAGCGAATCAGTGACATGAACCACCAGGTGGCGACGGCGACGGAAGAGCAGTCGGCGGTGACGGAGGAGATCAATCGGAATGTGCAGGGGATTTCAGATCTGGCCCGGGCGACGGCTGGCGAAGTGAGGGCGTGCCGTGAGGACTGTCAGACGTTGCAGCGGTTGGCGGATGATCTGGCGCGGCAGATGGGTGGGTTTCGGTTGAGCTGATAAATGCGTCGCTCGTGCTGACGCCATCGCGGGCAAGCCCGCTCCCACAGGGATCTGTGTTGTTAACAGCGAATGTGTTCAACACAGAGATCCTGTGGGAGCGGGCTTGCCCGCGATTGGATTTCAGCAGCACTACAAGTGCTTTAGTTAAAACCACTCATCCTGCATCCCAAGACAAACATCATCCCGAACCTCTAGAATCGCCAGTTCATGATGGCAACCCGGCACTTCCCATGTCAGGAAATACCGCGCCGCCTGCAGCTTGCCTTTATAGAAGTTCACATCCGCCGCATGACCCTTGGCCAACCCTTCCTCAGCCCGAATCGCCTGTTCCAGCCAGCGCCAGCCAATCACCGTGTGCCCAAACACTTTCAGATACAGCGCCGAGTTCGCCAGGCTGCTGTTGACCTTGCCTTGCCCCAGGTCCGTCAGCAGGCCGATGGTCACGGTTTGCAGGCGCGCCACCAGTTTCTCCAAGGGCTCACGCAGTGCAGTCAGTGATTCGTATGCCTGGGCGCGCTCGGCGGTATTGGCTATCAAACGAATCAGTTGCTTGAGCCCCGCGCCGCCGTTCTGCGCCAGTTTTCGTCCCAGTAAATCCAGCGACTGAATGCCGTGCGTGCCCTCATGGATCGGATTCAGGCGGTTGTCGCGATAATACTGCTCCACCGGATATTCACGGGTATATCCGTGGCCGCCAAGAATCTGGATCGCCAGTTCGTTGGCCTTCAGGCAAAACTCCGAAGGCCAGGATTTGACGATCGGCGTCAGTAAATCCAGCAGCTCATGGGCCTGTTTGCGCTCGGCTTCGTTCTCAAGGGTCGTGGTGTCGTCGAACAGTCGCGCCGCGTACAAACCGAGGTCGAACGCGCCTTCTACATAAGCCTTCTGGGTCAGCAACATGCGTTTGACGTCGGCATGCCGGATGATCGCCACCGGCGCCGTATTCGGGTCCTTGCTGTCCGGGACGCGACCTTGCGGACGTTCGCGGGCGTATTCCAGCGAGTACAGGTAACCGGCGTAGCCGAGCATCACCGCGCCCATGCCGACGCCGATCCGCGCCTCGTTCATCATCTGGAACATGTAGCTCAGCCCGTAATGCGGCTTGCCCACCAGGTAGCCGACACACTCGCCGTTGTCGCCGAAGTTCAGCGCGGTAGAGGTCGTGCCGCGCCAGCCCATCTTGTGGAACAGCCCCGCCAGTAGCACATCGTTGCGCTTGCCGAGGCTGCCGTCATCGTTGACCAGAAACTTGGGCACGATAAACAGAGAGATTCCCTTCACGCCGGCCGGTGCATCCGGCAACTTGGCCAGCACCATGTGCACGATGTTCTCCGACAGCGGGTGGTCGCCGCCGGAAATGAAGATCTTGTTGCCCTTGAGTCGATAGGTGCCGTCGGACGCCGGCTCGGCGCGTGTACGAATATCCGACAACGAAGAGCCGGCATGCGGTTCGGTCAGGGCCATGGTGCCGAAGAAGCGTCCATTGATCATCGGCTGCAGGAAGCGCTGCTTCTGCTCGTCGGTGCCGAAACTTTCAATCAGGTTGGCCGCGCCCATGGTCAAAAAAGGGTATGAGGTCGATGCCGCGTTAGCCGATTGAAAGTGTGCGAAACAGGCCTGGGACAGCAGGGTAGGGAGCTGCATGCCGCCCGCGTCGAAACTGCGCGCCGCATTGAGGAAGCCGGCTTCGAGGAAAGCATCCACCGCGGGCTTCACTTCCGGAATCAGAATGGCCTGGCCGTCTTCGTAGCGTGGCTCGTTTTCATCGCCCTTGCGGTTGTGCGGGGCGAAGAATTTCTCGGCGATGCTGCGCGCGGTACCGATGGCGGCATCGAAGGTTTCGCGGTTGTGTTCGGCAAACCGCTCGCGCCGGGTCAGGCCCTCGGCATCGAGGACTTCATACAGCTCGAAAGCCAGATTGCGGGAACTGAGCAGCGTCTCGGACATGGCGGCCTACCTTTTTTTGGGTTGGGCCGAGTCTAGGCGTGGGGAGGGCGGGGTGAACAGGATGATTGATGAGCGTGATGGTGCAGCAGCGCGACGACTTAGCGAACGACACAAGCAACTGTGGGAGCGGGCTTGCCCGCGATGACGTCAGACCAGTCAACATCAATGGTGACTGATATATCGCTATCGCGGCGGTGCGGCGATCCGACAAGCCCGCTCCCACAGGGATTTTGCGAACCGGGCAACCATTGCGGTTGCCTGGTCTTGTTGCGATTTAGCCGATCGTCATCAAGCTCGCATTACCACCCGCCGCAGCCGTGTTAACGCTCAACGCCCGCTCGATCACCAGGCGCTCCAGCGCAATGCCGGTTTCGCCTTGCGACAAACCATGAACCCCAACGATCGCGCCAGCACGCTTGGCCACCTGCTGGCACACAGCACGCAGCTGATCGGAATGGCCATGATGCAGAACGGCATCAAACACCACTTCATCCTTGTTCCAATCGGCAACCAGCTTGATCCGTGCCTGAACGTCTTTCGGCAGACGTGCGAACACTGCCTTGGTCAATTCAGCTTCCGGCCACACTGCCGAACCGCCCACCGCCAATACTGCGGCGAGTTGGGTCAGCAGATCGCCTTCGACGTCCGCCAGGCACAGCACGTGTTCACGCGGCAGGATGGCGTAGCTGTTGCGTTCGCCGGTCGGGCCTGCCAGGACGCGAGTGATGCCGCTTTGCGATTGCGCGGCGAACTGCACGCACAGGGTGCTCAGGTCGGCGAGCTTGTGTTTATCGGCCCAGGCCTTCAGGGCTGTCAGCGGTTTGCTCATGGCATCGCGCAGACGAACATCCGGTGCCGTGATTGCGTCACCGCGAGCGAAGGATTGTTCGATCGCATCGGTAGGACGCGTCGACAGCAGGCGGTACAGGTACAGCGGGCCACCGGCTTTCGGGCCAGTGCCCGACAAACCTTCGCCGCCGAACGGTTGCACGCCCACCACGGCACCCACGATGTTGCGGTTCACGTAGACGTTACCGGCGTTGACGTTGTCGATCACCTTGGCGATCGTCTCGTCGATCCGGGTGTGAACGCCCAGCGTCAGGCCGTAGCCGGAAGCGTTGATCTGAGCGATCAACTGGTCGATGTCTTTGCGCTTGTAGCGAACCACGTGCAGCACCGGACCGAAGATCTCCCGTTGCAGCTCATCGAAGCTTTCCAGTTCGATCAAGGTTGGCATCACGAAGGTGCCGCGCTTGACTTCGTCGGTATTGGCGATAGCCACCTGGTACACGCTGCGACCTTTGTCGCGCATGCCCTGGATGTGCTTGTCGATGCCCGCCTTGGCTTCGGCGTCGATCACCGGGCCGATGTCCACGGACAAGCGCTCCGGGTTGCCGAGACGGCATTCAGCCATGGCACCCTTGAGCATTTCGATGACGCGGTCAGCGGAATCTTCCTGCAGGCACAGGACCCGCAGCGCCGAGCAACGTTGACCGGCGCTGTCGAAGGCCGACGACACCACGTCGATCACTACTTGTTCGGTCAGCGCCGAAGAGTCGACGATCATCGCATTCTGGCCGCCGGTTTCGGCGATCAGCGGAATCGGACGGCCTTGAGCATCCAGGCGACCGGCGACATTGCGTTGCAGCAAGCGAGCGACTTCGGTAGAGCCGGTGAACATCACGCCTTTGACCCGATCGTCGCCGACCAGACGGGCGCCAACGGTTTCGCCACGGCCAGGCAACAGTTGCAGCACGCCTTCCGGAATCCCGGCTTCGAGCATCAAGCGCACGGCTTGAGCCGCCACCAGCGGAGTCTGTTCTGCAGGCTTGGCCAGCACCGGGTTACCGGCAGCCAAGGCCGCAGCGACCTGGCCGCTGAAGATCGCCAGCGGGAAGTTCCACGGGCTGATGCAGACCACCGGACCCAATGGGCGGTGGGCGTCGTTGCTGAAGTCGTTGCGTGCCTGCACCGCGTAATAACGCAGGAAGTCCACGGCTTCGCGCACTTCGGCGATGGCGTTGGCGAAGGTCTTGCCGGCTTCGCGGGCCAGCAGGCCCATCAGCGGCTGAATCTCGCCTTCCATCAAATCGGCGGCACGTTCCAGGATAGCGGCGCGTTCGGCGGGCGGGGTGGCCTGCCAGATCGGCGCAGCGTTCAGGGCGCACTGGATCGCGTTGTCGACGTCGTCGACGGTGGCTTCCTGGACATGGCCGACCACGTCGCGCAGATCGGACGGGTTCAAGACAGGCGCAGGGGTTTCAGTGCTGGACGCGCAACCGAGCATCGGTGCGGCTTTCCAGTGGTTGTGAGCGGTGGCCAGCAGGGCGCAGGACAGCGAAGCCAGACGATGTTCGTTGGCCATGTCGATGCCGCTGGAGTTGGCGCGCTCGGCACCATAAAGATCACGCGGCAGCGGGATACGCGGGTGCGGCAGGCCGAAGCCGCCTTCCAGCGTCGCCATCTGCTCGATGCTGGCCACTGGATCGGCCACCAGCTCCTGAATCGAAATGGACTGGTCGGCGATGCGGTTGACGAACGAGGTGTTCGCGCCGTTTTCCAACAGGCGACGGACCAGGTAAGCCAGCAGTGTTTCGTGGGTGCCAACCGGTGCGTACACGCGGCACGGACGGTTCAGCTTGCCTTCGGAAACCTTGCCTACGACCTGTTCGTACAGCGGTTCACCCATGCCGTGCAGGCACTGGAACTCGTACTGGCCGGGGTAATAGTTCTGACCGGCGATATGGTAAATGGCCGACAGGGTGTGGGCGTTGTGCGTGGCGAACTGCGGGTAGATGACTTCCGGTACCGAGAGCAGTTTGCGGGCGCAGGCAATGTAGGACACGTCGGTGTACACCTTGCGGGTGTAGACCGGATAGCCTTCCAGACCTTCGACCTGGGCGCGCTTGATTTCGCTGTCCCAGTACGCGCCTTTTACCAGGCGGATCATCAAGCGATGACGGCTGCGACGAGCCA
>Ga0247818_10003436_pt1 | contig 10204 bp, 10 predicted proteins | sample 13C_Glucose_Day1_FD_192424 | JGI IMG/M metagenome (GOLD analysis project Ga0247818, IMG submission 192424) | Soil microbial communities from agricultural site in Penn Yan, New York, United States - 13C_Glucose_Day1 | ecosystem: Environmental > Terrestrial > Soil > Agricultural land | place...
GCGTGCTGGCGGCTGTTTGCCTGTTCAACGCTGGCAGCCCTGCCCTTGCTGACGCGGTTACCTTGCCTGACATGCTTATCGGCGTCACTCAGGGCTTTCTTGAATTCACCGTAGAAGACTATCTGGCTACCAGTCAAACGGAAGGTCGCTACGAGATCCAGGTCAACCCGCTCGATCCGCGCATGCACATGCCCATGTGCGACAAGGAATTGACAGCAACGCTCGAGAGTCCCAAGCCGCTGGGACGGGTCACGGTCAAGGTTCGCTGCGAGGGTACTTCCCCCTGGACAGTGTTCGTACCCGCTCAAGTCCGCCTGTTTCGCGAGGTCGTGACCAGCGCCCGGCCACTGCGCCGCGCCGCCATTGTCGAACCTGGAGACGTGATCCTGCGCGAGCGCGATATCAGCCTCATCAGCCAGGGCTACCTGACCTCCCTCGATCAGGCGATCGGCCAGCGACTGACCCGACCAATGGTCGCCGACCAGGTAATTACCCTGGTGAACATCGAGCAGGCCGAAGTCATTCGCAAGGGCGATCAAGTGGTGATAACCGCCCGCAGCGGCACCCTCAGCGTGCGCATGCCGGGCGAAGCGCTGTCAAACGGCAGCCTGAGCGAGCAAATCCGGGTGAAAAACCTCAACTCCCAACGAGTCATCAAGGCGCAGGTCATGGCACCGGGGCAGGTGGAAGTGTCCATGTAAGGCGCTCTGTTCATCTGAATGTGGCGCTTGCCGCGGCTGTTCCCTAGACTGTGCTCCATGCAGGGCAAGCGCTGACGCGCGCAAGGTTCATTGATAAATGAGCCTAAAGTTTTCCAGGGAATGGCCGAAACCATGGCAAGCGTCCAAATTCCCAGAGGTTTTTTATCATGGTCATCGATTTCAGCCGTTTGAACAGCTCCTCGTCCCTGACGGGCAGTACACGTACCAGCGCCAGCAAGGAAAGCGCCGAAGCCGGCAAATCCGCGCCGCTGGAGTCCGCGGCCGAACAGGCCGGCACCGTCAAAAGCGGGGAATCGGTACATCTCAGCAATGAGGCTCAACAGTTGCAGAAGGTCACTGACAAGCTGCGCGATCAGCCTGCCGTCGACAACGCCCGCGTGGCCGAGTTGAAAGCAGCGATTGCCGATGGCAGCTATAAAGTCGACAGCAACCGTGTAGCCAGCAAACTGCTCAACTTCGAAGCCCAGCGCTAGGCCACCGCCGGCGCCAGGCTTTTGGACGCTTAAAACCCAAGGCCAGCCATGCACGACACTCATCTACTGCAACTGATCACCGACGACTTTGCCCCAGCGCAACACCTGCTGGAGTTACTGCAGACCGAATCCCTTGCATTGCATGGCCGCGACATGCCATTGCTCGAGAACATCCTGGCGCAGAAACAGGCGTTGATCGTTTTGCTCGAACAGCATGGCCGCAAGCGCAGTGAAATCCTCGCCAGCCTCAACCTGCCGACCAACCGCAGCGGCCTTGAGCAATTGGCCGGCCAGTCGAGCATTGGCGAGCAGTTGCTGGCGCAAAGTGACGTGCTGACCGATCTCCTGGCCCAGTGCCAGGCCATCAACGCCAACAACGGCCAGTCGATCCTCACTCAGCAGGCCGCTACGGCCACCCAGCTGAAAATCCTCACCGGCGGTGAAACCCCGGCGCTTTACGATGCCAGCGGAACATTCTCCAAGCTTGCCAAGCCGCGCCCGCTCAGTCAGGCATGAAGCGGTCAACGCCCTCGCTCTATCAAGACGCGCAACATACTGGCAAACTGCTAGTCTGTCGTAGTCAAATTTTGTCTGGAGATTGATTAACCGTGTCCAATGCCTTATCCGTGGATGATGCTCCGCAGCCACCCAAGGTGCTCTCCACGCCCTTGGAAATCTCCAGCAACCTGCGCCAGCTGCTCGAAAGCCATGACCCGCTGATCATCACGTTCCACGAGCGCAGCCAGCGCTTCCAGAGCTACCTGGTGGACCTGGACCGTGACAGCAATATGATTGCCCTGGACGAAATGATTCCCCGTGATGGCGAGCGCTACCTGCTGGCGGGCGAGCCGTTCAGGGTCGAAGGCTTCCACGAAGGCGTACGCATTGCCTGGGAAAGCAACGGCCAGTTGAAAATCGACGAATCCGGTGGCAGCCGCTGCTACCGCGGCCCCCTGCCCCATGAAGTGGTGTACCACCAGCGCCGCAATGCGTTCCGCGCCGCGCTGAAGCTGGCACAACTGGTCAACGTCAACCTGGACGGCGAAAAGCTCAAGGCGCCGATCAGCGGCAAGCTGCTGGATATTTCCGCTACCGGCTGCAAACTGCGCTTCGACGGCGACATCACCGGCAGCCTGCAACTAGGTCAGGTCTACGACCGTTTCAACGCCGACCTGCCCTTCGGCAAGATGACCGCACCGGTCGAGTTGCGTTATCTGCACTTCGAAGAAAGGATTTCCACCACCTTCGCCGGCGTTCGCTTTCACAACATGAGCGGGCTGGTGCAGCGTCAGGTCGAACGCTTCGTCTACCAGTTGCAACGCGAAGCACGCCGCTTCGACAAAGACGACATGTGATAGAGCGCCAACAAGAAAACGGGCAGTCCCTTGCGGTGACTGCCCGTTTTTTTTGTGCCCCGGTATTAAGGCCTGGCTTCGGTAAAGCTTTGCTCGCGGCCGGAGTCAGGGTCTTCTGGCGGTTGATCGGATTCAGGTCCTGATTCGGCTGGCGGTTCCGGGTTCACCGGATTGCACATCTGGTCCTGCACCACCTGTTCATCGACCCGCGGATCAAGCGCAGCCACCAGCGGCGAACTGGACATACTGTCCGGCATTGCCACGTGGTGCAACGGTGCATCGTCCACCTGATGCAGGTTGGTCACGGCTTTCGGCCGGATCCGCCAGACCAGCACCAACGCAAAGAACGTGAAGAATGCATACAGGCTCTGGCTGCCGAACAGCTTCATCAGCACCCCGGCCGCCAGCGGCCCGATACTGGCACCGACACCGTAGGTCACCAGCAGCATCGCCGTCAGCGACACCCGGCGATCCCCCTCGACATGGTCATTGGAGAACGCCACCGCCAGCGGGTACAGGCAGAACTGCACCAGCGAGCACAGGAAGCCGACGGCGAACAACACCTCCAGCGGCACCTTGGGCAAGATCGCCAGCGGTAACGCCGCGACCGCCAGGAACATGGCAAAACAGCGGATCAGCAAGGCCCGGTCATAACGGTCGGATAACCAGCCCAGCGGCCACTGCACCAACAGCCCGGCAAAAATGCAGCTCCCCATGAACAGACCGACCTGCTCGGTGGTCAGCCCCTGTTGAGAGGCATACAACGGCGCCAGACCATAGAACGAACCGATGATCAGCCCTGCGCCCAATACCGTACTCAAGGACTGTGGCACACGCTTGATAAAGAAGCGCGGCTCCATCGGTGCCGGGTGCAAAGGTGCCGGGTGAATGCGCCGGGTCAGGGCCACGGGTACCAGGCACAGCGCGAAGCACAGGGCGACCAACATCAGCAATTCAAGCCCCAGCCCTGGGTGCATGACCAGAATCAACTGCCCCAGCACCAACCCCAGGTACGAAGCGATCATGTAGCCGCTGAAGACCATGCCGCGCTGATTGGCATCGGCCTGTTCATTGAGCCAGCTCTCGATCACCATGTACTGGCACATCATGCCGAGGCCGACGATCACCCGCAAAAACAGCCAGGCCGGCAACCAGTCCACCAGGCCATGGCCGAGCACCGCCGCGCCAACGATCCCGGCACACGCCGAATAGGCCCGGATATGCCCGACCCGGGCAATCAACCGGTGACCGATCTTGCCTCCCAGCACCAGGCCGAAATAGTTGGCAGCCATCAGCGCACCGACCCACAGACTGTCGACATGGTCGGCAGCCAGGCGCAACGCCAGGTAAGTACTCAACAGGCCCGAGCCGATCAACATCATCAGCGAGGCGAAATACAGCGCTCGAAAGGATTTCCAGATTTGGCGCATCGGCGTTCCGAGCGGCTCCTTGCAGTGAGAATCGGCTATCGCTAAACGATAGCCGGATGTCGACGGGACGTCAGGCCTGGGTTGCTAAAACACGCCTTTCCCAGGGAGTAATTTCATCATGGAAACTGGTCAGTTCCAGGGTCTTCGAAGCGATGTAGCCTTCGATGAATTCCGTGCCGAACAGTTCCTTGGCCAACTGGCTACGTTTCAGACGCTCAAGCGCCGCATGCAAGGTACACGGCAACGAAAGATTATCCGGCACGTCGAACTCACCCTGGATCGGCGCGCTCGGCTCCAATGCCTTCTCGATGCCATGCAACCCCGCCGCCAGGCTTGCGGCAATCGCCAGGTACGGGTTGGCATCGGCCCCCGGCAAGCGGTTCTCGACCCGACGGGCCACCGGCAAACTGGCCGGAATGCGCAAGCCCGCCGCCCGGTTGTCGTGGGACCAGCAGGCATTATTCGGTGAGGCGTAAGGGTGGCACAAGCGCTGATAGGAGTTCACGTTCGGCGCAAACAACGCGGTGAAATCGGCCATGCACGTTTGCTGACCGGCAATGAAGTGGCGGAAAGTGGCCGTCTCCTGGCCCGCCTCGTCGCTGAACACATTACGTCCCGAATCGATCTCGACCACGCTCTGGTGGATATGCATCGAACTGCCCGGCGTATGCGCCAACGGCTTGGCCATGCACACTACGCTCAGGCCGTGCTTGAGGGCCACTTCCTTGAGCAGGTGCTTGAACAGGAACGTCTGGTCGGCCAGCAACAGCGGATCACCGTGCAGCAGATTGATCTCGAACTGGCTGACGCCCATTTCGTGCATGAAGGTATCGCGGGGCAACCCCAGGGCCGCCATGCACTCGTAGACTTCATTGAAGAACGGCCGCAAGCCGTTGTTGGAACTGACGCTGAACGCCGACTGACCGTCTTCGCGGCGACCGTCCAGCCCCAGTGGCGGTTGAAAAGCCAGGGTCGGATCGGTGTTGGGGGCGAAGACAAAAAACTCGAGCTCGGTCGCCACCACAGGTGCCAGGCCGCGAGCCGCGTAACGGGCAATCACCGCCTTGAGCTGGCCACGGGTCGACAGATTGGAGCTGGTGGTGGTGCCCAGTTCATCCGCATCGCAAATGGCCAAGGCCCGCGGTGGATGGCTCCAGGGCAAGCGGTGGATTTGTGCAGGGTCCGGGATCAACGCGAGGTCGCCATCGTCGCTGCCGTAAAACCGCGCCGGCGGATATCCGCCCATGATGCATTGCAGCAGCACGCCCCGCGCCATCTGCAAACGTCGACCGTCGAGAAAACCCTCGGCGGTCATCACCTTGCCCCGTGGAACGCCATTCAAATCCGGCGTGACACATTCAACTTGATCAATGCCCGTCAATCGCTGCGCGAGTGAACTCAGGCCAACGGTCGTCATGACGCTATCCTTGTTATTGTGCGGGCCGCGAACGGCGACCGTACAAAATAGGCTCCACGTGTTCGGAATTTCAAGCAGCGTCGATAAATATGCTGCCGGTCAGGGCAGGTAAAGGCGAAACACCCCACCACCCAACGGCCCGCCATTGCTGATTTCGGTACGCCCACCCACACCGTTGCGTTGATGCAGCGCGGCAATTCGCCCGGCAAAGTACAGGCCCAGCCCGGTGCTGCCGGTGCTTTGATTGATCCCCTGCACGTAATCGGCCTGACGCTCGATCATCTGCGCCGGATACCCCTCGCCATCGTCATTGATGGTCAACACCAGTTGCCCGGCATCGTCGCTGACGCTGATCAGAACGGCATGCCGTGCAAAGCGAATGGCGTTGTTGATGCAGTTGGCCAATACCGACGCGATCAACTCACGGTCGAAGAAACCCAGAGGGCTCAGCGGGTCCACTTCATAGGTGGCCATGATGCCGCGGCTGGCGAACACCTCCTGATGACAGGCCAGTTGCGCTTCGATGAAGTCGTCCAGCTCATGGTAGGCCGGTTGCAATGGCATCTGGTTGACGCCGAGCTTGTACAGCCCCAACAACTGCACCAGCATGCCGTTGAGGTGGGCGAATTCGAAGTCCATCACGCCCTGCTCCGGCGCTTGCCGCGCCGACTCCGGCAATTGCCCCAGCCACTGGCTGTGAGCCTGCATCAGCATGGCCAGCGAGTTCTTCATGTCGTGCACGGTAGAGGCGATCACCGTGGAGAAATCCAGTGCCTGCTCGTTGTCGTTCATTGGCCAAGCGCCTTGCTTTTCAGCTTCTGGTAACGCGGATAACGCGCGTCGGTGTCGGGCATCAGGCCGACCATTTTCAGGCAGCCCCGGCACTCCTCCAGCTCCGCCGAAGGAACGCTGGTATCGGTGCCATGCAGCAACGACTGCGCCATGTTCAGGGCGATACTGATGTTCTTCGGTTGCATCGCCAGGGCCTTGCGGAATACCTGCCGGGCCTCCACCAGGTTGCCGGTCTTGTACACGCGCACGCCCTGACGGTTGAGTTCCGCGGCGGCGTTGCCGGAATTGAGGATGCTCGGGTCGTCGGTCTGCTTGGCGATGTCCTTCATGACCACCGGATCGTCGCCGTAGATTTCCACGCAGTTTTTCAGCATCGCGGTGCCGGCTTCGGTCTGCCCGAGCAGTTTCAGCTGCTTGGCCACCAGCAAGGCCGCTTCGGCGCTCATGAATTGCTCCATGCCATCCAGACGCAACAAGGCTTGTTCGGTGAGCTTGTCGGCCGTCTCTGCATCGTTGAGCAACAGGCTAGTGGCCTTCATCAGGCGCGCCCGGATTTGCAGGCCCGGATCGGAGGGGTTCTCCTTGGCCACGGCACTCAATGTGGTGTTGATTTCCAGGCGGGTCCGCGTGTCCAGGCCCCGTTCGCTGCCCTTGCTGATCAACGCATGGGCCAGGCCGAGGTTGCTTTCAGCATCCTTGAACCGTGACTGCGCGCCCTGGCTCACTGCCTGGCGATAGGCCTTGGCCGCCGTGTCGAAGTCCTCGTTGGTCATCGCCAGCTTGCCGAGCAATGCCTGGCGACGCACCGCCAGCGGCGACAGGCGAATCGCCTCTTCCAGGACGCGCTGCGCACCCTTGGTATCCCCTTCGGCGACCAGTACATCCGCCATGCCGTCATACAGCGACGGCATCATCGGGAAGACTTTCAGGGCCTTTTCATATATGCCCTTGGCCTGCCCGACCTGGCCACGCTTGAACAGCAACTTACCCAGCCCGGCAAACGCCCATGGCAACGGGCGGTCGGCAATGATGCTGTCGTAGAGACGCTCCAGCGCTTCGTTCTGATTCAGGTCGCGCAGGGCATCGGCGCGAAAGCGCAGGCACAGTGGCGAATAGCGGATGTCTTGTTTGCACAGGGCGATACAGGCGTTGAGCACCTCCATCGGCTTACCGCGGTCGAGGGCCTGAAGGATCGGCTTGAGCAGGGTCTTGCGTTGCTCCAGGCGCTCCAGGCGCTGGGCCAGGCTGGAACGGTTGAACGGCTTGGTCAGGTAGGCATCGGGCTCATGCTCCAGCGCACTGAGCACCATGGCCTGGCTGGTTTCGGCGGTGACCATGACGAACACCGATTCATGGCTGATCAGCTTTTCTTCCATCAGGTCTTCGAGCACCTGCTGGCCGTTCTTCTTGCCGTCACCCAGGTGAAAGTCCTGCAAGATGAAATCGTAGGCTTTCTGCGAGCACATTTTCAGCGCCTGCTCGCCGGTATCGGCAGTGTCCACTTCCTTGACGCCCAGTTCACGCAGCATCGACCTGACCGAACTGCGGAAGTCCGAGAAATCATCGACGATCAGAAAACGCTTTTGGTGATACGACAGCATCGAAGATTTCCAGGCAATTTAAGAAGAAGAACCCAAAGGCAAATACACGGACGGACTCAGCTTCGCAGCCCCTGTTTTGGCGCGCAGATGATAACTGGTAGCCCTTAGCCATCAACACACTTTCTCATCGCCAATCAGCATATGCATCGATCGAAAGAGACGAAGAGGCTCTTGACTGCCTATGTTATCGGCCAGCCATGGCATTCCCTTGAGAGCCTTCCCCAACGCTCAATCTGAATATGCGAAGGCGTTACTGAAAACGAGACCTCGTGCACAAAAAAAGGTGGCTAACCAGCCAGATATCGCCGACAAATTGACCAAGTCGATATTAGCGCTCCCAAGTTAACGCCACTCGTCGATTAATTGACGCTCATGATGTGGATCCGACCTTGGCCACTGGCCATCTATGGCAGGCCTAATACCTTGATTTTCGAGGGTTACTCCCCGTCTCGAGAACATCGGTCAGGCCTGTCCGCACCGGGACTGGATCGAGCACTGACGGATGGGTAGGTTGGAAGCGCTCCGAGCTGGCCTAGAATCAGTTGAGAGGCGGGAGGGAGCACATCATCATGTGTAAACCACTGATAATTATTCGTATTGATCTTCTCTCCCGGGCTTTGACTGCCTTCTGGAAACGTTCGCCCCACGTGCCAGTGCTGTTGATGGAAATGGTCCCGGGGTCGATGGTTGCCAATGCTTGGGAGGGCTTCATCAAGGCCTCCCTGCGTTCAATTTCGTCCTTCAATCGCACCGCCCAAGTGGGCAAGTTTCTGCCTCGCAAAGTCCTGCGGGGGGAGGCCTTCACTGGTTTTTCAAGAGGGTCAGGAAGATCATGACTGACCAAAGAGAGTCAATTGGCGTGATGTTGATCGATTGTCGTCCCCTCGTACTCATGGGCCTTCACGATTTGATCAATGCCAGAAAACCCCGGATGGAAGTGACAGCGCAAGCCACCACTTATACCCAGGCGCTGGATCTTGCCGATCAGCTGCGGCCCGATGTGATTTTTTTCAGTTTCTTTCCGGATGCGCTGAATCCTCTGGATGTCGTCGCGGGACTCACCCGTAGCGCCGAAATGAAAGTGCTGCTGCTCAAGGGCCTGTATGAAGTTGTCCCCGCTGCCCAGGCGATAGAGGCTGGCGCTCGCGGCATCGTGCTGGCGGAAGACCCGACGGAATCAATTATCCAGGCCATCCTCAAGGTCCACCATAGCGACTTCGCAATGGATAGAGCTTGGGCTGGCGGCCTTTCCGGTTATGCCGCGACCGGGCAAATACCCATAAAATGCAATCTGGAGCGGGCAAAACAGGCGCGGTTGACGCTGCGCGAGAGAGAACTGATTCGCGCCATCGTGGGCGAACCGTCCGCCAAATATGTGAGCATCGCCGGGCGCCTGGGGATCAGCGAGCACACCGTGCACAACCACCTCAGCAACATCTATCAAAAGCTTAATCTCATCAACCGCATCGACTTGCTGATGTATGCGCTGAAACACGGGCTCACCAACGAAGCACCGACCGAGTCCGCCTGGGTGGAACTGGAATGAGTTTCAAGTCGATACAAAACGGTCTGCCCCCCACTTTCAGGGAGTAGACCGTCACCGTTTTGCCGTCCTTGTCGGTATCCCGGGACAGAGTGCCCCGCAATACTGATGTTGTTTTCGTAAAATCTGCCACGTCCACCCGTACCTACCCGTCGCGCTTTTCAAGCCTTGTGCTGCTCGCCAGTTCACAGCGTAGCGATCATGGGGATCTCGTATCGGAACCGCAAAAAGAATGCGAGGGTGGTTTCCGCAGCGGCTGCTGTGAGCACAAACGTTGCACCTGCCGAGTCGTCTGGATTCACGTACCCGGACGTGGTGACGCTGCCGTTGACCTGGCCATCGAGATCGCCAGCACCGCCGTCGGTCACGGACCAGGGCTCGTCACCCGCGCCGGTGTTAGTATCGAGCACATCGTCGGATGTCCCCCACACACCATCCGCGCCGGCACCGATGGCGTGGTCCACTTCGAGCGTCACTGTGCTGCCGGCGGCGAAACCAAACAGTCGCTAGGTCGCCGATTCATTTGCTCGCGAGTCGGACGCATGTGAATGGGCTATGCCACTGGCTGTAATGCCACAAACGGTAACGCCAGCGCGCTGTTATGGGCAAAGCACCAGGTCACAGCTTTGACGTAGTGGGACGATATGTTTGAGTGGTGAAAAGAGGGGGCGGTTCTGTATAGCGCTAGCCCAGCGCTAGCCCGTTCGGGCCTGACAAAACATCATTGCGCTAAGCTATTGATTTATATGGTGTCCCAGGGCAGGTTCGAACTGCCAACCTTCCCCTTAGGAGGGGGATGCTCTATCCAATTGAGCTACTGAGACACAGGTTGACCGCGACGATACGCGGTGCGATGGACGGCGTGCATGTT
>Ga0247818_10003440_pt1 | contig 10200 bp, 10 predicted proteins | sample 13C_Glucose_Day1_FD_192424 | JGI IMG/M metagenome (GOLD analysis project Ga0247818, IMG submission 192424) | Soil microbial communities from agricultural site in Penn Yan, New York, United States - 13C_Glucose_Day1 | ecosystem: Environmental > Terrestrial > Soil > Agricultural land | place...
TCCGGTGAGCCAGAATCTGCCGGTTTGTGTCTTGTTGTGGGGAGGGCAACTATGACCCAGTCATGCGCAACTGATGTATGCGCCCTGATAGAGGGACGCAAACTGTCGAGATTCCAATTGCGTGATGATCTGTGTGTCGGTGTTGGCGTGTTCAAGCAAACAATAGTTGCTGGTTACGTGTAAGACAAAAAAAGGGCTTGTATCACTACAAGCCCTTTTTTATGTGGTCCCGGTGTCAGGAGTTGACCCTGTGCGACTCACCGCCAAGCAGGGAGGGCCGCTAAAGAAAAAGCCATTGCGCAGAAAACCCAAGCGACCCTGGTCGAGACGGGCACTGCGCGGGAATTTTTCGTGCTGCGCGACGCAGAGGCCTGGCATCTGGAACTGCACCTCGGCGCCAAGTGGCTGACCATCACTCGGACACCATTGAGATGTAATATTCCTGGCTCGTCGGTTACTTGAAGAAGTCGCTCATATCTGTGGGTGCTGACGCCGAATTAACCCGTTGGCCGAGATGTCACTGACCCAGTTTTATTCTTCGCGAACCATTGCCTATTGCTGGATTTCTGCCTACCTGGGGTGGGGCAGTCTTACGGCGGCACCTAGGTCAATTCGGCGTCAGCGTCTACATCCGTACCTCCTATGGCGCCGACCTGACCATGGACTGCCTGATGAACCCAGCAAGCGCGCGTTTCAACCTTCGCCGGATTCATCCGTGAATCACAGCGTCCTGACCTACGCGCAAGTGCGGATGTTGGAGCGCAAGGCCGGCTCCGCAGCAGGTGGCGTGTCGATGCATTTTCTTAAAGTCGCTGCTTCGGGCCAGCGGGCCCGGCTGATCTTCGTCGATAAGGAGATACCAGCATGATGAACAACTGCTTGTCGCATCCCATTCAAGTAAATATCCAGCAAGAGCCTGTTGATGCGGGGGATTTGAGATGGAATGTACTTTCACCCTGAAGTACCAACTGCCGTCTGACGACAACGATATGGATGCGATTATGGATCGCTTGGCGGTAGAAGGCTGTGATGATGCATTGGTCGGAGTCGGACAGCCAAGCCGCCTGGCGTTGGAATTTGTCCGTTAAGCACCCTCTGCACATGACGCTATAGCGGGCGCCATAGAAGACGTGCGCCGAGCTGTACCTAACGCCCGCTTGATCGAGGCAGCTCTAGCTCCATCACTTATTACAGGCGGCCTTCCGTGAGTGCGTCAAGGAAGGGCATTGCGACTGTCTCATTTCTCCTGGGCGTTACACAGCTGTCCGCTATCCCAGGCTTGAGAGAGCTCGTCTATTCGATCCGCAATCTGAGGCGTTTTTGATAGGACAAGGCAGCGCGTGTTGCCGACAAATTCTTCTATTAAGTACACAGCGTCGCCGACATCCAGTTCGAGCTCCTGTAATGCCTCATCGGGAATTCGAATCGCACCGTCACCATCCCATTCTTCGATCATGATTTTCATAGGTGGCTTTCTCACGTGTAGTCTCCATTGCTCTGAGTCGCCAATCCACCGCGACCGTTACAAAAGATGGCTCTATGGCCATGCCTCTGAACGGTCAGACTTGCTCCGAAAAAACTCGCGCAGGTGCTCGATAAAGAACGACACTTTAGCCGATAGATTGAGCCGCTCCAGATACACCGCATAGATATCCGCAGACGGTGTTTCGTAATCACTCAGCACCTCTACCAAACGCCCAGAGCGCAAGTGTCCCGCGAGGTTCCACTCAGCGCGCATGAGAATGCCATGCCCCTCAAGCGCCCAGTTGAGTGCGACCTCACCATCGTTGGTGCTGAGGCTGCCCCCGACCTTGACTGATTCGGTCAACTTGCCTCGGTTAAACCGCCAACTCCCAAAAGCCGCATCGTTCTGGCGCAGCACAATGCAAGAGTGCTGCGCCAAGTCTTTGGGTTTTTCGGGATAACCGAAGGCTTCCAGATAAGCCGGCGTCGCGCACAGTCGACGCCGATTCGTTGCAATCTTGCGTGCAATCAAGCGCGAATCGGGTAACTCGCCAAACCGGATGGCTACGTCGATGGCGTCATCCGGCAGATGTATCGGGCGGTCGGTCAGGTGCAGTTGTACCTCGATATCCGAATAGCGCTTAGCGAACGAGGAGATTGCCGGCCCGACGTGCGTGCGGCCAAACCCCAGAGGCGCATTGACCCGCAGCAGCCCTTTGGGTTCGGCACGGCTACTGGAGACTTGGCGCTCCATTTCATCGATCTCGCTGAGGATCCGCTGCGCGTTCACCAAATAGAGCTCGCCCTCCGCTGTGAGGCTGATGCTCCGGGTGGTGCGGTTCAGTAAGCGCACGCCAAGTCGGCGCTCCAGGAGGCTCAGTCGTTTGGAGACCGCCGGTGGTGTCAGATTCATCTCGCGGGCGGTGGCTGCCAAGCTTCCGGTTCTCATCAGAAGGGTAAAAAAAGCCAGCTCCGAAATTGGACTCATAATTAACTCAAAGTAAATAATGAAGTGAATTCCAGTGTATTACACCTTTTTTAAAAAACCATTAATTTATATGGGTGATTACCTAAGACACACCTGCGCTCTCTACTGCCCTAGCTACTACTTAGCTATTGATAGAGCCCGCAGATGCCAACAAAAAAATCCGACTCACAAAAATAATGCGGAGATAAATGGCTATGCGATACCTAGGGAAGCTCTACGTCCAGGTTTTGATCGGCGTCACTGTCGGCATCCTGCTCGGTGTTTTCTGGCCCCATATTGGCATCGACCTCAAACCGCTGGGCGATGCCTTCATCAAACTAATCAAAATGGTTTTCGCACCGATCATTTTTGCCACAGTGGTGCTCGGCATCGCAAGAATGGAGAACATGAAGGAGCTCGGCAGGGTTGGGATGCGAGCGCTGATCTACTTCGAAATCCTGTCTACCTTCGCCCTGGTGCTTGGCCTGATTGTGGTAAACCTTGTAAAACCAGGCGAGGGAATGAACGTCGATGCGGCTACGCTCGACATTGCGAGCATTTCTACCTACACCTCGGCGGCAACAAATTCGGGCGGTTTCATCGACTTCCTGATGAATGTAATTCCAGCCAGCATTACTGATGCCTTCGCCAAGAACCAAATATTGCCGATCCTGCTGTTCTCAACACTCTTCGGCATCGCGCTTTCGCACCTTGGCCCACGCGGTAAACCCGTAGTCGATGTGCTTGAAGCCTTTTCCCATGGCATGTTCCACATCGTCGGCATGATCATGCGAGTCGCTCCGTTGGCTGCATGTGGCGCGATGGCCTTCACCGTCGGCAAGTACGGTCTAGGCTCCATCGTTTCGCTCGGTAAATTGATGGCGACCATGTACATCACCTGCTTCCTGTTCGTGGTGATCATTCTCGGTTTCATCTCGCGCTTGTCGGGCTTTAGTCTTTGGAAGTTTCTCAAGTACATAAAGGAAGAACTGTTCACCGTACTGGGCACCAGTTCCTCAGAGTCGGTGGTACCGCAGTTGATGACCAAGCTTGAGAGAGTTGGTGTATCCAAGCCGGTAGTAGGCCTGGTTATCCCGTCCGGCTTGACCTTCAACCCTGATGGTCAGTGCATCTACTACACCATGGCGGCCATTTTCATTGCTCAGGCTACCAACACGCCATTAACTCTAATGGATCAGTTGATCGTTCTGGGCGTCCTGTTGCTGACTTCCAAGGGGTCGGCGGGTGTTACCGGTTCGGGCTTTATCACCCTGGCGGCGACTCTGGCAACAATGGACAACATTCCGGTAGCAGGCATGGTGCTTCTGCTGGGCGTCGACCGCTTCATGTCCGAAGCACGGGCCGTCACCAACACCATCGGTAACGCAGTCGGCACCATGGCAATCGCCAAGTGGGTTGGTGCTCTCGATAAGAAAAGAGTGGACTTCGTATTAGACGGCGGAATCGTGCCTGAGCAGAACCAGGTACAGGAAGCATCGCCGCTTAATATTTCGAGTCCAGTCAAATCAGCCTTGTGATGCAGTTAGGAGAGTAATCGTGGATAAAGAAGCAGCTGTTGAATCGCTAACCGACGTGATGGCGAAGTTCACCGCGTACATCGGCAAGCGCTTGCCAAAGGACGTAAAAGAGAAGACGGCGAAGTTGCGGGCAGCGGAAACTAATCCGTTGGCCATTGCTGTCTACGACTCGATGGCTGACAACCAGGAGTACGCCGACAAGCTGAATCGTCCCAGCTGCCAGGACACTGGTGTGATTCAGTATTTCATCTCTGCTGGAGCCCAGTTCCCACTACTGAGTGACCTGGAGGGCATCCTGGAGAATGCGACAAAGGAGGCGACTATTAAGGGCCCACTGCGTCATAACGCAGTGGAGACCTTTATCGAGAAAAACACCGGTACCAATACTGGTTCGAAGATTCCATGGCTGGACTGGCAAATCATTCCTGACGCCGACCACGCGATCATTGATGTGTACATGGCTGGCGGCGGTTGCACCTTGCCAGGCTCGGCCAAGGTTCTGATGCCCGGCCAAGGCTATGAAGGCGTGACCGAGTTCGTCTTCGATGTGATCACCTCGCGGGGTATCAATGCTTGCCCACCACTTTTGGTCGGCGTGGGCGTGTCCACCTCGGTGGAAACCGCCGCGCGTCTATCTAAACTGGCGATCCTGCGTCCAGTGGACTCCAGCCATCCGAACGAAAGCGCTGCGATGATGGAAAAGCTGCTGGAGGATGGCCTCAATGAAATCGGTATTGGCCCGCAGGGTCTGACCGGCAACAGTAGCGTAATGGGGGTAAACATCGAGTCTTCGGCGCGCCACCCTTCGACCATCGGTGTGGCCGTATCCACCGGATGCTGGGCCCACCGTCGCGGCAAGATCCGAATCAACGCTGACTTGTCCTACGACATCCTCTCCCATGAAGGAGTAGTTCTGTGAAGAAGATACTGAATACGCCAATCAAGGACGAGGATCTGGCTGGCCTGAACGTTGGTGATGTGGTTTACCTGACCGGCCAGTTGGTGACCTGCCGTGACGTCGCGCACCGCCGCTTGATCGAGCTCAAGCGCGAGTTGCCGGTAGATCTGCGTGGTGGGGCGATCTTCCACGCGGGGCCAATTGTTCGCAAAAAAGACGATGGCAGTTTCGAGATGGTCTCCATCGGCCCGACCACCAGCATGCGGATGGAGAAGTTCGAGAAAGAGTTTATTGAGCAAACCGGCGTAAAGTTGATCGTTGGTAAGGGCGGGATGGGGCCGGAAACGACCACAGGCTGCCTGGAGAACAAAGCGGTGCATGCTGTTTTCCCTGGCGGGTGCGCGGTACTGGCGGCGACTCAGGTCGAGGAAATTGTTCGAGCGGAATGGCAAGACCTTGGCATGCCGGAGACACTATGGGTGAACCGAGTACGTGAATTCGGCCCGCTGATCATCTCCATCGATACCAAGGGCAACAATTTGTTTGAGCAAAACAAACTGCGCTTCAACGAACGTAAAGGCGCGGTGATCGAGAGGATCAACAGTCAGGTGCGCTTCATTAAGTGAATCGGTTGCTAGGCCATAGCGATCACGCTATGGCCTAGCACTCGCCCTACAGTTTGCACCGCCGTCGCAACGACGAGCGCATTGCCCTCCAGGTAGTTGCACGGCGCACCTCAATGTAAACTACAGAGATTGCCATGCATAAAACCAGTCCTCACGAACTGCGTAAAATTTTCCGTGCCCTCCTTGCCGGCCAGAAGTCATTCACTACAGCCTCCGTCTTCGATCCTCTGTCAGCCCGTATCGCTGCCGATCTTGGCTTTGAGGTCGGTATCCTTGGCGGTTCGGTTGCCTCGCTGCATGTGCTCGGTGCCCCCGATATCGCGCTGATCACGTTGAGCGAATTTGTGGAGCAGGCAAGGCGTATCGGTCGGGTCGCCCAGCTGCCAGTGATTGCCGATGCCGATCATGGTTACGGCAACGCCCTTAACGTCATGCGTACTGTAACGGAGCTGGAGCGCGTCGGCATTGCTGCATTGACCTTGGAAGATACTCTCCTGCCAGCTCCATTCGGAGGCCCAGCCTTTTCTCTTATTAGCATCGAGGAAGGCATCGGCAAACTGCGAGCCGCTCAGCGAGCTCGTCAAGATGCTGAATTGGCCTTGATCGCTCGTACCCACGCCAGCGCGCAACCGCTCACCGAAGTCATCAAACGTATTGGGGCCTATCAAGATGCGGGTGCTGATGGAATTTGTCTGGTTGGTGTGCGGGACTTCGAGCATCTTGAAGCGATTGCCGACGGTTTGCGGATACCGCTGATGCTGGTTACCTACGGCAATGCCGCATTGCGCGACCAGCAACGCCTCAGCCAACTTGGCGTGCGCATTGTGGTGGACGGGCATGCTGCTTGTTTTGCTGCGATCAAAGCAACCTACGATAGCTTACGGGCACAGCGTGAGATTGCCGACAAGGACAATCTGACTCCCTCGGAGTTGTCCCACCGATACACTTCTCCGAATGAATACATCACTTGGGCAGGAGAATTTATGAGCGTGACGGGATAACCATTCATTCCGTTTGCGTGAGGCTCGTCAAGCTTGGGAAGTGGGAGGAGTGCCTAGTCTGTCGCGCAAAAATTGAATGAATTGCTGAGTCTACGCTGCGAGCAGTCACGCTTCAGCTACAGCATAGACGGGTACACTTTCGTCCTCCCAAGGAGGGTATCCGCCGACAATCCACGATTTAGCGTGCAACTGTTCGAGCAGATCATGTCCCTAAGTACATGGTAGGTCGTGTTCAAATCCATCTGCGCTCGATTCATTGCGTGCCCATAGCTAAGCTGCGGTATGAAGTGGCGTCAACGGGGTGGTCGATCCTTCGGGCCTTAAGGCCCGGCTCATCAATTAGCCAAGCATTTCCTTCACGATGGAAGCCACATTTCTCGCATCGTCTATCCCTCGGTGGTAGGTGCCCTGCCAGGCCAAGCCCATGGCCTCTACTGTTTGCTTCAGTCCCTTCGGCTGATTGTCGTAGAGCCCTTTATGCCATTTCCTCACATTGAAGTGCTGCAGACCGGAGAGCAGGGAAGGGCACGCAGCTAATCCTGCATCGCGCTCCAGCTGCCTTGCATCGTAGTCACCCCAAGATGCCCAAGCAGCATCTGTATGCCGGGCAATAAACGCTGCTAGCTCTTGGCCAACCTCCTGATAGGTTCGGGCGCCGTCCACGTCTGCTTGTTGGATGGAGGTGAGTTTTTTGCAGAAAGCGGTCAGGGTAGGGTTGATCTGAGGCCGAACGAAACGCTGGAACTCATCGACGATCTCAAGCGATTCCAAATCGATTACTACCAGGCCAATTTCAATCGTTTCCATCTGATCGGGAACGACTGCGAGGGGCCTTGGTGATTCCGACTCATCCACCTGGTCACAGGTTGCCTCAACGTCTACGCAGTAAAGGTAGCGGTAGGGCGCGAGGAGGTTTTGGATGGATTGAAGGTGAAGAAGCTTTGCTTGAATGCTCATGACATGGATGTCCTAGCTTGGATCTGTCCAAGGTACATCGACACATGCATACAGCCACGCTCTGACGGAGTTGTTAGAGGGCGTGCTGCTTCAGTTCCGGCGCAGGATAGGTGATTTGTTGGGCTTCGGAGCTAAAGCTTCTTTGGCTATCGCTACTTCGGGCTTAAGCCCGGCTCGACCTCACGTCTTCACGTTAAAGTCTACCGCACCGCTCGGCTATCATTTAAGTGCCCAATCGCGTAGGTATCCTCATGGCTAGTGCCACTGTGAATTCTAAATCCCTGTCCAGGTACGGGCTGCTCTAGGACTGCAACCAGGGGATGAAATCGAATTCATCGACCTAAGGAATGGTCAGTTCGCCATCGTGGCTGCGACTTGCTCCGTTAAGCGACTGAAAGGCTTGATCCGTAAGCCGAAGGTCATCGTGAGCATCGATGACATGAATGCAGTATTTGCGCTGAAGGAGTAAATGCTCGTCGATTGCGGTTCACAAGGAGAAAGGCTTGCTAGGTTTGTCTCACGCTTCCTTCCAACGCAGCTTCTGAGACCGGTTGTTGCTGTCGCGTATTCGTGCTTTAAGCCCGGAACTTCGAGTGACTGCTTTACTTCACCTCGGCGTTACTAGGCTGTCCGCCAGTCCAGGCATCAGTGAGCTCGTCTATTCGATCCGCAATCTGAGGCGTTTTTGATAGGACAAGGCAGCGCGTGTTGCCGACAAATTCTTCTATTAAGTACACAGCGTCGCCGACATCCAGTTCGAGCTCCTGCAATGCCTCATCGGGAATTCGAATCGCACCGTCACCATCCCATTCTTCGATCATGATTTTCATAGGTGGCTTTGTCACGTGTAGTCTCCATTGTTTCTGAGTCAACGTCAGGTGGGCTTACCGGTCGGCTGGTTATTAGTACTGATGCGCAAAGGGGTGCCCGACCTGATCAGGTCGGGCGAGGTGAATCAGTATTCCCAGAACATCCGTTGCAGTTCTTTGCTGTCCTGAGTCTTGGTCAGAGCAACCATCGCCAGGATGCGGGCTTTTTGCGGGTTCAGGTCATGGGCAACGACCCAGTCGTATTTGTCATCAGGCTGCTCTGCGTTACGCAGTACAAAACCACCGGCATTGACGTGGGAAGAACGAATGATCTGTACGCCGTCCTTACGCAACGCCTGCAAGGATGGGACGACGCGCGAAGAGACCGAGCCATTGCCAGTGCCAGCATGGATGATGGCTTTAGCGCCAGATTGAGCCAGGGCCTTGTAAGCGGTGTCGCTGACATTGCCATAGGAGTAAGCAATTTCGACGTCAGGCAGGCTCTTGATGGTTTTGATGTCGAATTCAGAGTCCATGGTGTGACGCTTGGCTGGCAGGCGGAACCAATAGGATTTGCCTTCGACCACCATACCCAGCGGGCCCCAGGCGCTTTTGAAGGCTTCAGTCTTGATGTTGATCATCTTGCTCACATCACGACCCGACTGAATCTCGTCGTTCATGGTGACCAGTACACCTTTGCCATGCGCATCTTTGCTGCTGGCGACCGCGACGGCGTTGTACAGGTTCAGCATACCGTCGGCAGACATGGCGGTGCCTGGGCGCATCGAGCCAACGACCACGATTGGCTTGTCGGTTTTTTCCACCAGGTTAAGGAAGTATGCGGTCTCTTCCAGGGTGTCGGTACCGTGAGTAATCACGATGCCATCGACGTCTTTGCTGTCGGCCAGTTCCGCGACGCGGCGACCCAGTTGCAGCAGGTTTTCGTTGGTGATGCTTTCCGACGCGATTTGCATGACTTGTTCGCCACGCACATTGGCCAATTGACTCAGCTCGGGCACGCCAGCAATCAACTGATCGATACCCACTTTGGCCGCTTGATAAGTGGCGCTGTTGGCGGCGCTGGCACCAGCCCCGGCGATAGTCCCGCCGGTAGCGAGGATCACAACGTTAGCCAGTTTTTGTTTGGTTTCGACTTCTTTTGCTTGAAGTGCGGTAGGGAGTAGCAGCAGGAGGGCCAAGGCGCCCGGAACAAAGGTATTGAAAGCAGATTTCATTATTTTTCTCTCTAGTTGTAATGACGATGCTGATGCAGGTTCATCTAGAAACACCCCGGGCAGATCTGAATGCCGTGGGAGCTTGGAGGAGAGCAGGATCTGTACCAGCTGCACTTTGTCTGGATAATTATTGTAACTATTTGATATATAACAATTTATTATAAGATTTTGTTTCGCAATACAGATCGACGTCCGGTTTTCCGACGATGTGGAGGCTTTGTGTTCGGCAGTCCGAAAATGATCACGATAAAAACCGCTTGGCCCTACGAAAGTGGGAGAAGGCTGGCAGGGCTCGCCAATGCGCCGGAAGAGGTGCAGAAGGAGCATCAGGCGGCGCTGAAAGCTTTGGAAAAAACGCGCTGGCGAGCTCGATCAGGAGCTTCAGTTCATCGAACGTTGCCTTGCGAGCGATGCCCAGCGCGTGCAGGCCAGGGAGCAATCCAGTCAGGTGCCGCCCCCGTAGGTACCGTTAACGGCCTAACTTGATTTCGAAATCGGACAGCCGAACCCGTCGAGGATTTCACCCGAGTTCTGACCGACCTCACTCCCTCTCCATCATCCAGTCACTCACATGCATGATCAATGGCTAATCTGACCCTGGCTGGCAAGGTGGCACAACGAGTGTGTAGGTATTTATTGAAGGGCTGCTGAGTGAGGCCGGTCTGCCTAGGCGTCAGAGTGGCCGGCATCGCTAGTGCACCAATT
>Ga0247818_10003443_pt1 | contig 10199 bp, 10 predicted proteins | sample 13C_Glucose_Day1_FD_192424 | JGI IMG/M metagenome (GOLD analysis project Ga0247818, IMG submission 192424) | Soil microbial communities from agricultural site in Penn Yan, New York, United States - 13C_Glucose_Day1 | ecosystem: Environmental > Terrestrial > Soil > Agricultural land | place...
GTCGCCAGTAGTCGTCGTCGCCGCGTGAGGGGAGGCCGCCGGCGACGGCACCCGACGCGTGCGGCGTACCGACGAGCCGGTTTGCCAACCGAAGTGAACCGAGCTGCAGCGGCCGCGCTGCACGTGGAGTCGTCACACGGACCTCCTAAGTGAACTGGATTCACTTCACATTATCAGGTGATTGACATCACAAGGCGACTTCCTTAGATTCAAACTGATATCAGTTCAATTTAGCGAGGAGCAACATGTCGTTCGTTCTCGTCCACGGCGCAGGAATGGGCGCCTCGTGCTGGGCGCCTCTCCTCCCCTTGCTCGAAGGTGACACTCTCGCAGTCGATCTCCCGGGACGGGGACGGCGGCACTCCGTCGACCCGCGGTCCGTCACCCTCGACGACTGCGCCGCCGCAGTCATCGGCGACGTGGAGGCGGCGAACCTCGAGGACGTCGTCCTCGTCGCACACTCTTTCGCGGGAGTGACGGCCCCTCGGGTCATGCAGGCACTCGCACACCGACTACGGCACGTGGTCTTCCTGTCCGCCGTCGTCCCGCCCGACGGGACGCGAGTGATCGATCAGATCGATCCGGACGTCCGCGCCGCGGTGGAAGCCTCGATAGAAGATGGTGTGTACCGCCAGGATCCGATGGGCGCCGCCGCGATGCTCTGCAACGACATGGACGCGGAACAGACCGACTGGATGATCGCCCAGTTGGTCGACGATTGCGGCGCGCTACTCACGGAGTCCGTCGACCTGTCCGGTCTCCGCGCCGATATACCCCGTACATACGTACGTTTGACCAAGGACACCTGCTATCCACCCGAACTCCAGGAAAGATCTGCTGCCCTCGTCGGCGGCGACACCGCATTCCTCGAATCCGGCCACATGGCCATGGTCACGATTCCCGATCGCGTTGCCGCGCTGCTCAACGGTCTCGCGCCGTAGGCCTCATCCGACTCCTCCATCCGTCACCGAATACACGGGTTCGCATTCGGCGAACCGATACCGGAAGGGCTTTCATGCCATGAGAAGTATGCCGATAAAGCTGATGGCCGTCGCAGTGGTCGCCGCTTTCGCCTCCGCCGCTTGTGGATCCGGCGGTTCCGGTTCCACCGGTCCCGTGTCCGGCACGTGGGACGACGTCGTCGCCGCAGCCAAGGGCGAAGGCAGTGTCCTGCTGTACTCGAGCCAGAACCCCGCCAATCTCGAAGCTCTCAAAGTGGCGTTCGAGCAGGAGTATCCCGAGATCTCCCTCGAATACGTCCGGGGCACCGACGCCGACATCAACCCGAAGGTCGAGGTCGAGAATCAGACGAAACGGGGAACGGCTGATGTGCACATGATGACCGACGCCGCCTGGATCGAGACTGCCGCCGAGTCGGGCACCTACTCGACCGATCTCGTCGGCCCGGCATTCGATGCGCCGGAGTACGAACCGCAGAAGAGCATCATTTCCGACAAGTTCTTCCTGACCAGCGCGGCGGTGTTCGCTCTCGGCTGGAACACGACAGCACTTCCGGGAGGTCTGCAGAAGCCGGCAGACCTCCTCGACCCGGCGTTGAAGGGCAAGATCGGAATCGTCAACCCGTCCGGTATCGCCTCGTACGTCGACTTCTACCGATTCTTCGAGAAGAACTTCGGCGCCGACTATCTCCAGAAGCTCGCGGAGCTGAAGCCGCGGATCTACCCGAGTTCACTGGGGGTCGCGCAGGCCTTGACCTCGGGCGAGATCGTCGCAACCCCGGTAGTGCAACCGCTTGTGCGAGAGAAGGAATCGGGAGCACCGGTGGACTGGGCACTGCCCTCGCCCCCGTGGGGAACCCCGTGGTTCACGCACGCACTGTCCGCGGCGCCGCACCCGAATGCCGCACAGGTGCTGGCGAACTTCATGGTCACCCCCGCCGGCCAGAAGGCGTTGTCACTCGGTTACGCGAGCGCACTCCCCGGCATCGAAGGAAGCGTCGCACAGGCGCAGGACATCGCGCTGCCCAACCCGTCCGACCTGACACCCGAATCGCTCACCGAGTACCAGTCCGATTGGGAAAAGAGATTCATCCAGTGACGACCGACGACGCGCGACTGCGCGACACCTGCGCTCTCGTCACCGGTGCTGCACGAGGGATAGGTGCCGCGACCGCAGAACTCTTCCACGCCCACGGCGCCACGGTCTACCTGGGCGACGTCGACGACGAGGTGGGTGAACGTGTCGCGGCGAAAATCGGTGCGCGAGCGCACTACCGGCACCTCGACGTCACCGACGAATCTCAGTGGACGCGCGTCACCACCGAGATGGCGGATCGCGGGCATCCGATGCGTGTTCTCGTCAACTCCGCGGGCGCCGCATCCAAAGCGTCCATCATGCAGACGTCGCTCGCCGACCTACGACGCATGATCGACCTCAACCTTGTGGGGACTTTCCTCGGCCTGCAGGCCGCAGGCGCCGCCATGACCACGGGCGGATCCGTCGTCAACCTGTCCTCGCTGCGTGGCGTCCTCGCGACGGCCGAGCTCGGTGCATACGGCGCGTCGAAGTTCGGCGTTCGCGCCCTGACCCGAGTCGCGGCGTTGGAATTCGCGGAATCGAATATCCGGGTCAACGCCGTGTGCCCGGGCAGCATCGAGACGGCAATCACCGCCGGCGCCGACTTCGCCGACGACGACATGGACGCGTATGTGAAAAGCATTCCGCTGCAACGCCGAGGTCTACCGCTCGAGGTGGCGAAAGCCATCCTGTTCCTCGCGTGCGAGGACAGCAGTTACATCACGGGCTCCGATCTCATGATCGACGGCGGAACCTCCGCGGGCGCCAGGACTCCGAAGCGCCCGACGCAGTCATGAGATGAACTGACTTCACTTTATTTTTCCTCGACAAACCACTCGCAACCAAGCAGGTGCCAAGGTGACATCACAATTCAGGGTTTCCAACCTGACCAAGACCTTCGGGTCCAACACCATCGTCGATCAACTCGACCTCGACATTCAGGACGGTGAATTTCTCGTCCTACTCGGCCCCAGCGGTTGCGGGAAGACGACGACCCTACGATGCATCGCCGGTCTCGAGACACCCGAGGGCGGGTCGATCACGTTCAAGGACCACACCGTCTTCGATGCGCCGACCCGCATCAACGTTCCGGCCTACAAGCGCAACATCGGCATGGTCTTCCAGTCCTACGCGCTGTGGCCCAACATGACAGTGCGAGAAAACATCCGGTACCCCTTGAAGGTTCGACGGATGAAGAGCGCCATCGCCGCCGGACAGGTCGAGACCGCCGCAGACATGGTCGATTGCGGAGCCCTGCTCGACCGGTATCCGTCCCAGCTCAGCGGTGGACAGCAACAGCGAGTCGCCGTGGCCCGCGGCCTGGTCGCCCAACCCGACCTGGTGCTGTTCGACGAGCCCCTGAGCAATCTCGACGCACGGCTGCGCGATCAGGTGCGGTCCCAGATTCATCAACTACACCAACGACTGGGCTTCACTGCCGTATTCGTCACCCACGATCAGGCCGAGGCATTTGCGCTCGGTGACCGACTCGCCATCATGAAGGCGGGCAAGATCGAACAGTACGACACCCCGGAGCGGGTCTACCAGACCCCGTCCTCCGACTATGTCGCCGCGTTCATCGGGATGGCGAACCGGCTCGAACTCGTCCGCCGGCACGAGGGGTGGACCACGCGAGCGGGGGCTCCCGTCGATCTCGACGCGGCGGGCGTCCAGGGCGACTACATCAGCGGCGATACGGCTGTGGGACGACTCCGGCCCGAAGACCTCGCACTTCATCATTCACTCGACGAGGTCCGTGCGGGTGACGTCGGCTTCGTCGGCGAACTCGTCACCTCCGAGTACGGAGGCCGCTATTTCGACGTGACGGTCGATGCCGGAGGCGAGCAGTTGTTCGTCCGCGCGGACGCGGAACGACACGGACGCTGGTTGCGTGCTGCCACCATCGGATCTCCTCTGGTGGTGAGCTTCTCGCCCACCAAGCTGCGAGTGTTTCCGCACCCGGACGGTCACGTGGATCTCCAGGTTCCCGTGCTCGCCCAGGCCGCCCGATCGGAGGCGTGATGGCTACGGTTGCGGTGAGTCGCGGCGCACGTCCGTTCGTCGTCAGTACGGTGTGGCGTACCCGACTCGGGTACGGCGCACTGCTGGCGGTTCTGGCGTATCTCGTCGTGCTCCCGCTCTTCCGCTTGCAGTCGCTGGCGTTCGAGGACGGCGGTCGCGGATATCAAGCCCAGTACGGCCGATACGACATCGGTCAGACCATCCGGACCACGATCGCCCTCGCTGTCTCGTCGCTCGCCATCGCCATGGTCCTCGGAACGATCCTTGCGTTCGCGGCGACCAGGCTGCCACGCCGGCTGAGCTTCCTCAGGATCGTCCCCATCCTCCCCATCGTGATGCCCGCGGTGGCCAACGTGGTCGGGTGGGCGTTCCTCCTCTCCCCCGGCCCCGGGTACCTGAACGCGCTCCTGCGGAAACTCCCCTGGTGGAACCACGTCGACTCCGGACCCATCGATGTCTACAGCACACCGTGGATCATCATTCTCACGGGCTTCGGACTCACGTCCTTCGTCTACCTCTTCGTCAGCGCGGGAATGCAGAACATCAGTTCCGAGCACCTCGAGGCAGCACAGATCAGCGGTTCGTCGACGCTCGGCGTGTTCTTTCGTGTAGTGCTCCCGCTGCTTCGCCCCTCCCTGGTTTACGGCGGTGGCATCGCGCTGCTTCTCGGATTGGGCCAGTTCACCGGACCACTCCTGTTGGGACAGAACACCGGCGTGAAGGTTCTCACCACCGAAATGTATCGGCGGGTGTCCGAGTCACCGGCGGACTTCGCCGCTGCAGCCGCGGCGGGCTCGCCGCTCGTCATCTTCGGCGTCGTCGTCGTGCTGGCGCAGAAGATGCTTCTCGGCAATCAGTCACGCTTCGTCACGCACGGCGGAAAGGCATTCGCACCGAACACCGGACGCTCGGCGTGGGCCGCCGTGTGCATCTCCGCGTATGCGATGCTCGCGCTCGTCGTTCCGCTGATCGGACTCGCCATCGTGGCCGTGTCTCCCTATTGGTCGGAGACACTGTCCTGGAATCTCTTCACACTCGACAACTTCCGGGCGCTGTTCCGGACGGCGAGCATCGTCGACTCGGTGTACACGAGTCTCCTCACCTCCGTGGTGGCGGTCGCCGTCTGCGTGCCGATCGGTTACCTCACCGCCACGCTGCTCGTACGAGGCCGCAAACACAGAGTCCTGGGAACCATCGGTGACATCATCACCGCTCTCCCCCTGGGTATTCCAGCGGTGATCTTCGGCGTCGGGTTCCTGCTCACATACACCCAGCCTCCGCTGATCCTCTACGGGACCAAAGCGGTCATCATCCTCGTCTACATCGTGCTGATGGTGCCCTTCTCCACCCGGATGCAAATGACGGCGATGCTGTCGCTCGGAGAGACCTACGCCGAGGCGTCGGCAACGAGCGGCGCGAGCCCGTTCGTCACCAATGTGCGGGTGATTCTGCCGCTGATGAGACCGACCGTGCTCAGTTCCGTCGCCTTGATGTTCATCCTGCTGACCCACGAGTTCGCCGCCTCACTGCTCGTCCGTGCCGCCACGACACAGGTGATGGGGACGCTGCTGTTCGACCTGTGGGAGAACGGCTCCTACCCGCTGGTGGCCGCGATGGCTCTTCTCATGACCGCGGTGACCAGCATCGGTGTCGTGGTCGCGATGCTCGTCGGTGGCCGAAATGTGTTGAGCAACCTCTGATATCGACCTTCCCTGCCCGAGCCGAACAAGTGACAAGGAGTCCAGATGACTGTCGGCCCTGACCGACTTCGCGACAAGGTTGTCCTACTGACGGGTGCGACCGGTGGTATCGGCGCGGAGATCGTCCGAAGGCTCGCCGAAGAGGGTGCTCACGTCGTCCTGACCGATCTCGGGAAATCGGTCTGCCAGGACTTGCTCGATACCCTCACCCAGCCCGAGCGACATGCGGCGCTCGCCCTCGACGTCTCCTCCGAGGAACAGTGGGAAGACGTCGTGGCAGCAACCGAGAGCACGTTCGGCGCGCTGCACGCCTTGGTCAACAACGCTGCCATCGGCAGCGTCGCCACAGTCGACGAGGAAACCCGATCACAATGGGACCGGGTGATCGGGGTCGGCCAGACCGGCACGTGGCTGGGTATGAAACACGCCGGGCCGCTGATCGAGCGGAGCGGCGGCGGTTCCATCGTGAACATGTGCTCGATACTGGGAACGGTGGGCGGCCTGGGCAACAGCGTTGCCTACGCAGCCGCCAAAGGCGCAGTCCGCACGATGACCAAGAACGCTGCCCTGCACTGGGCGAAAGCGGGGGTGCGCGTCAACTCTCTGCACCCGGGATTCATCGGTACGCCCCCACTACTCGAGCGCTGGGAGGGCAGCGAGCGTCACCGCGAGATGCTGGCCGGCACCCCGATGGGTCGTCTCGGGCGGGGTGAGGAGATTGCGGCCGTCGTCGCCTTCCTGGCCGGTGACGACTCCACCTTCGTCACCGGCTCGGAGATCTACGCCGACGGTGGGTGGACGGCGGCCTGAGCTGCGCAGACGAACATGGCCTCCGCGTGATGCGGAGGCCATGTTCGTCGGTGTAGCCGTCGGAGCATCAGCGTAGGCGGCACAGCGTCTTTCCCACGGTGCGGCCGTGCAGCATCGCGACGATGGCGTCCGGCGCCGACCCGAGGCCGTCGAACACGGTCTCCTCGACTACGAGGCGACCGTCGCGGAGGTAGCTCCCGACCTCGGCCCGCATGTCGCCGAGCAGATGGTCGTACGCTCCAGCCCGGAAACCCTGCACCGTCAGGTTCTTCGCGACGATCTGAAAGAGATTGCCCGGACTCGGTGCGGCCGTGTCCGCGTCATAGGAGGCGACGGCGCCCGCCATGGCCACCCGGCCGCCTGGCCGGAGGTGATACAGGGCGGCCTCGAGGTGCGCTCCTCCCACGTTGTCGAAATACAGGTCGATGCCGTCGGGTGCCGCGCTTGCGAGCGCTCCGGCCAGGTCCGGGCTGTGGTAGTCGAATGCGGCATCGAGTTTCAGTTCGTCCAGCAGGAACCTGACCTTCTCGCCGGAACCGGTACTGCCGACCACGTAGTGACCTCTGAGTTTTGCAATCTGCGCGGCGAGGCTGCCGACCGCACCCGCGGCCGACGAAATCCACACGGCGTCTCCGCTCGTGAGTCCACCGATGCACTGCAATCCCACGTACGCCGTGAGCCCGGAACTGCCCAGCGCTCCGAGATAGGATTGCGGCGGGTGCACGCTCGTGTCGAGGCGTGTCACGCCGCCTGCCCCGGCCAAGGTTTCGCTGCCCTGCCGGACCACCGCGAACTCGCGAAAACCCTTGATGTGCAGAACCGTGTCGCCCTTCTCGAAGCCGGGGTCACGGGACTCGAGTACCTCGCCGACAGCCAACCCGGTCAGTGTCTCCCCGATGCGGAACGGTGGGAGGTAGCCCGCGGGGCCGGTGGGGCCGAGACGCATCCTGACAGACGGGTCGATCGACGACCACGAGTTGCGCACGAGAATGTCACCGGGCGCCAGTTCTTCCGGAACCGTCACCACGTCGAGGTGGAAATCCGACGGCCGGACCTTCCCCCGGGGATGGTGCGCCAGTTTCAGCTCATGACTCTGCATGGGAATCCTTCCGCACTCAGACGACGGAGAAGACGTCGCGGTCGTCTCGTCTTCGGACTGTGAGCCGGCCGCGATCGACCAACGTGTCGAGGTGGGCGAGGGTCTCACAGGTCGCGATCATTTGATTGAACGGGTCGAGGGTGGAGAACGGCCTCTCGCGACGGGTCCACGTGACCGCGCCTGCGACGGCAATCGCGGTCGCGGGCCCGAGCGAGACCAGCGCATCGCGCATGGCTATGAAGCGCCGGTCGTGATGCGCGAGAAGTTCCTCGACGCGCAGGTGCACGCTCGGTGTCGGATCTCCGTGCGCCGGGAGCAGTTGCGAGTCGGGGCGTTCGAGCATACGGGTCAGCGACTCGAGGTAGCGCCCCAACGGCAGATCCCAGTCGCCGAGTTCGAAGCCGATCGACGGTGTGATCGTGGGCAGGACGTGGTCGCCACTGAAGAGCACCCCTTGCTCTTCGTCGTGAAAGACCATGTGCCCCTTTGTGTGGCCGGGCGTGTGCACCACGTCGAGTGTGCGCCGTCCGATCCGGACCGGACCTGCGGTGAGCCAGTGGTCGGGCTGTTCCCAGTCCGAGGGGTGGAACGGCTCCGCGGCGGTCAGAACCTCGACCGTGTCCGCAAGGAGGGTGGCACCGGCGCGGCGGAGTTCGTGCAGCGAATCCGTCGGCACGTTACTGCCGAGTGCACTGACGGCTGCCAATCCGTCAGCCTCGGCGATCCCGAGGTGGACGCGGGAGCCGTGACGGCGGCGGAGTTCGATCGCGAACGTGTAGTGATCGCGGTGCACGTGGGTGACATAGATGTCGTGAATCTGCTCGGTGCTGTGCCCGATCCGAAGCAGTGCGCGCTCCATCTCGTCGAAGGTCGTGTCGACTCGCCAGCCACCGTCGATGAGGGCCAGTCCCTCCTCGGTCTCGAGGGCGTAGACGTTCACTGCTCCGAGGCCGTCGCCAGGCATCTGGAGGGGCACTCGGTGCACACCGGGCGCCACCTCGAAGCAGCCCGGTTCCATCCAGTGCGCCCTCATGATTCACCGCTGCCCACTTCGACCATCGTTTTCTCCTCCCCCATGACGAGGATGCGCTTTCCACGCATCTGGCCGACGTTGTCCACTGCGGCTTGCCATTCCGGGCTGGCGAGTGCGGCATCGAGGTCCTCGCGGGAGTCGAAGCTCAGAATCGAGACGCCGTCCCATTCCCGGGACCGGTCGTCCATGGCGTCGAGCACCTCGGTGTGCTGCCAGCGCCGCAGGCCCGGCAGCGGGTAGGTCACGTCGGCATGTTCACCGCGCCACCACTCGATGAACTGCTCATGGCTCCAGTCGTGCGGACGAGCGGCCAAGACGATCAAGTTGTACATCATCACTCCATAACTGACCTGAATTTAGTTCAAATATCGAGAGTAAGAAAAACCACCCCTCCGCACACGCCCGCGTCACGCGCGGACGATGCGCAGGGTGGCGTCGCGAACGTGCTGGTTGAGCTGGTCGAGGGTCATGTCCCCGCCCGGTCGATACCACCGCCACACACTGACGACGAGACCGAGAATCAGCCGGGCCATCAATCGTGGATCACTGTCGGCGAATACGCCCGCACCCATCCCCCGCGCAATGAGAAGAGACCACTCTTCTTCGATCGAGTTCACCAGCGCGCGCGAGGTCTGACGCTCGGCCTCTTCCTTCTCCGATTGGCGGGGAGTGGCGAGCAGATCCATGTGGCTTTGGAGGATGCGCCGCTGAAGGGCGTCCCGCGGGGTCGCTTCCAGAGCGCTGGTGACGGCGGCACTCAACGCCTCGACCGGGTCGTCGATGCCCTCGATCGCGGCGGTGAATCGCTCGAGCGACTGCGCCAGTTCGAGACGCATGATGGTCAGCAGGCAGTGACCCTTCGACTCGAAATAGTGATAGAGCGCCGTCTGGCCGATGCCCACCTCGTCGGCAATCGACGCCCACTTCGTGTGCTCGAAGCCGACCTCCCCGAAGCGTTCGATCGCGGCCGTCAGAATGAGCCCGCGCTTCGAACGCGGACCATCGCGGAGCGTCATGGCTTCTACGGACACGGGTCCCCCATCCATCTGTTTGTTCGGGTCGGTACCTCAGAGACTACCTGAACTGAGGTGAAGTCGGGTCAATATGAGTGGCTGTCGGTACCCGCGAGCAGGCGTGTTGCAAGATCTACCGCATCCGGTCGAGACAGCTTCCCCACCCGATTCTGCGGCAGATCGTCGATCGTGAAGACGAACTCCGGCCACTTGAACTTCGGGAACTCGATGTCTCCGAGATATGCGACGACCTCGTCGAGGGTGATCGGATCGCCGGTACTCACGACCAGGGCCGCGGCACGTTCACCGAGTAGCTCGTCCGGAACGGGGACCACACACACCTGGGACACGGTCGGGATGCGTGCGATCGCGGCCTCGACCTCGTTGATGTCGATGTTGCGGCCCCCGCGAATGATGATCTGCTTCTGGCGCCCCATGACCCGGATGCTGCCGTCTTCGGCGACTTCGACGAGGTCGCCGAAGAC
>Ga0247818_10003445_pt1 | contig 10196 bp, 14 predicted proteins | sample 13C_Glucose_Day1_FD_192424 | JGI IMG/M metagenome (GOLD analysis project Ga0247818, IMG submission 192424) | Soil microbial communities from agricultural site in Penn Yan, New York, United States - 13C_Glucose_Day1 | ecosystem: Environmental > Terrestrial > Soil > Agricultural land | place...
ACGTCGTCCACCAGGATATACGTCCGGGTGTTGTGCGACATCGTCCGGAGGACATCCCCCTTGCACCACTCCGCGACCTGACGAAGATTCTCGTCGGTCACCTGGATCGCCTGGACGTCGAACGTGATTCTCGTCCAGCTTTCGAATTCGAGCTCTGCCGCCATGATCCCCACCCCTAGCGATCGTTGCGGACGGACTTCGCCGCCCAGCCCAGCGTGAATCCTCCGAAGACGAAACACAGCGCCTGACCTATGAGTATGACTCCGAGCCAGTTGTCCAGCATATTCCCCACCCCTTGAGTTATCTGTAGAGCTTGGCGATCTTCTCGGCGACTTGCTCGATGAACTCCTGCGGGTCGCCCATCGGCTCGTCGAGGAGGATCGTCGAAGCCTGACGGAACATGACCCCACGGATGATGTGCTTCACCTGCTGGAGGTTCCGCCAGTTCAGGTAGTCGACCAGCGACATCCAGTCGTGATCGGCCGCGACCCAGATATCGCTGATGCCCGGCCTGAACTCCGCCTTCAGCCATGCAACAGTCTCGTCCGGCGAACCGGAGAACATGACGTCACGCTCGACCGAGTACACCTTGTCTACCTCAGGTTCCACATTCACTCCTCTTCCCGAATACGCCTGATGAGTTGTACTGCCGTACGGCTGACGAGGTCTTCCCAACGCTGCGGGTTCCGCTGGTACATCCCGAGGTTCTGCTTGCCAGCCATCTCGTGCAACGTCTTCGTGACCGTGACGAGAAGGTCCTTGTACAGATACTCCGGAATCGTCACCAGTGTTCCGGTTTCGCCGACCAGCACCTTGGACCAGGTTTCCGGATGAGGCCTGGACAGAATCCTCAGGACATCATGAGGTTCCTTGGCCAGCACCGGATGCATCCGCATGTCGAATACGGTATCCACGATCACTCCCTCCCCGAGAGCTTCAGCAGAGACCGTAAGGTCATCCGAGGGACCCCAGAATCGCCTTAGTGGCGTTCTCGGCGAGGGTATCGATGGACGGTGCATCCTTGGCTCCCTCGCGGCGCTTGTGGTCCCACTCCTCGGCCGCACCGAACGCCACCTTGATGATGTTCAAGATCTCGTTGTACCGCTCGGTCGCCACGTCCAGCGACTTCTTCAGGCTGTCGATCTTGACGAGCCAGGCAGCATCAGTAGAGTACGACCGCTTGACCTTGACACCGTCGTCGTAGACACCAACGAAGCTGAGGTTTCGTCCGACGACCTTCATGTCCGAGACCGTGCACCAGCGGTTGACGACCATGACCCGCTCGCGCATCCAGTCCTGGTCCATCTCCTCAGGCCTGCCCCGCTCGCCGGGGTTCTCGATCAGGATCTTCATCCCATTCGAAAGCTGCTTGCCTTCGGACAGCAGGTCCTCGGTCTTGGGGTCCATCGTGTAGAACTTGGGGACGATGCCGCTCACGAGGTAGTGGTTGAGGAAGGCGGAGACGGGGATGTAAACCGTAGGCGAGAAGACCGAGACCACGAGGTCGGCGACGTTCTTCTGCTTCTTCAACCATTCGACAGCTTCGAGAATGCTTCCGTCGAACTTGTTCCGCTCGGTGAGACGTGCGTTCATCTTACGAATACTGATGATCGGGTCACTCATGACGTACTTCCGTTCTGCTGTGGGTGTGTGGATGTGTGGATGTGTGGGTGGGGCCTTTTACGGCGTCGTACCCCAGGACGATATATCTCTCTTGGATAAGCCCGTCACAGCTCGTCCAAGATCTGCTGCGTAGTCATGGTCGCCTTGATGCGCGCGTAGATCTTGGCGTACTTCTCGTCCTTGTTCTCGCGCTCGGCGTGGGTCTGGTAGTCCCTGACGAAGTCCTCATGAGAGAACGTTTCGTAGCGCCCATCTTCGAATTGGACAACCCAATCTCCAACGAAAGCAACGTCGTCGAGAAACTTGACGTAAGATGCGTTGCGCGAACCTTCTACGAATTCGCCTTTTACGGAACCCGCAATGTGCTGGAGGTTCTCCGGCGTTACGCGAACCGCCTGGACGTTGTAGGTCCTGCGCTGGAACGTGTTCATTTCGACGTTCATTGTTTCCTCCCCTCCGCATCGTCGACAGGGTGTCTGTCGAGATATTCCGAAACCGTCAAGAACTCGTGAGGCCACGCCGTTCTTACGGTATAGCCCCGTAATTTGTTCCGGCGGTGTACCTGTTGAAACCGAAGCCAGGATGCCGCCTTCTCAGGCGAATCACACCAGGCGGGGTTCATGTTGTGGTCGAACACCATGACCGAATCAGGCATTTTTTCACGGACCCCTTCCTGGTTATGTCACTTGTTTGCGCGCTGGTATCTGCGCCGCTCGATTTGGAAGCGGACTTCGTCGTACACCTTCATCACCCCGATGATGATCAGGGGTGCGCCGATGATCGACCAGAATATGCCCAGCCAGTGACTTATGAAGAACTGCCAGAGGACTCCCACTAGGAGACCTGAAGCCGTCGGTGCGAACCACGCGGACGGTCGACGCGAACCTCACGCTTGCTGATCATGTGCAGCCCGGATTCGATCTTCTTCAGGTTGCGGTGGGCCGTGATCCCCCTCTTCACCTCCCGCTCGGGCTTCGTCTCCTTCGGACGGACGGGAATGTCGTCCCGCAACACGTCGATAGCCACGGCTATGGCTACCACTATCAAGGACGCGCCGACTATCACTACGAGAAGCATCTGTTGGACTCCTAGGTGTTGGATATGAGCCCAGCAGCCTTCGGGAGGAAGGCCACTGGGTAACTCATCAGGCGGACGATCAGGGTTATGCAGCGATGGCCCTGGGGCCTCCGTCGTCCTCGTCCCCGAACCCCTGCTGCCAGCCGGTGTCCTCCTCGACCTGGGCGTCGATGATGTTCTCCAGTTCCAGGACCCCTTCCCCGTCCTCGCCGACGATCGGGATGTGGGCGTACTCCAGTTCCAGCTCGTCCTCGTGGACGGTGCCCATGAAGAGCTTGAGGTAGGCCGAGACGCCCTGCTTCCCCTGGACGTCCCAGTTGAAGGGACGGAGGGTGACGTCGATCCGGTCGAACTCGGCCCAGTCCGCAGCGATGGCGGTGTCTTCGTTGAGCTGGACCCGCTTCATCTTCGACATGGTGATGAGGAAGATCTTCGGGGGTCGCTGCCCGTTCATCTTGACGGTCACGGCGAGGTGGAAGAGGTGGGTTCCGTCCTCCTGGATCTTCTCCTTGACGTTCCACCCCTTCTCCCACAGATCGACGGCGACGTCCTCTTCCAGGGGGATGGCGAAGTTGCGCTTGCCCGCTACGTTGTACTGCCTCTCCTCGCCCTGGAAGTTGCGCCACATGATGCGCGTGTCCCGGAAGGTGATCTCCTCGTTGACACGGCGGTAGGGCCGTGGCTTCAGTATCGGAGCTCGTCGGGCATCTTCCGCCCTCTGCGCCTCGTGGCGCGCGTTGATGTCGTCCTTGAGACCCATTGCTGTTCCGTTCTTGATGTATTCCTGTGTGGGGATACCGGCCTTCTTGGCCAGATCCCTGGTGTGGCTAGCACCGTTGGAGCCGTTGTAGATGAACGCGAGGCAGACGTTGGCTCCAAGATCGACCATCTCCGCGTTCCTGATGAATCCGGCTCGTTTGCCGAATTGATCCCAGTCAGCAGGATGGTGTTCGATCTCTACGGGATATCCCTGAGCGATCCGTTCCTTCGCCCACATCCCTGCCTGGTAGTCTGCGCCCGTGGGGCAGTTCCCGTGAACTACCGTAAGAACGTCGTCTCCTGAATCCACAGCGTTGAGAAGCTCGGTATCCAGTTCCAGACGTACCTGTTCGACGTCGGGCCAGTCACGACTGCCCGTTACCAGAACTCTCATCGGTTGTCTCACCAATCCGATTCCGCTCGATCGCGACGAGCGTGTTGTTAAGAGCTGTCGCCACCTTGACCAGATCCTTGATGGCCCTGGTCAGGTCGAGGATCTCTCGGTCGGTCATACTCCCCCATCTCGGATATGGCACTGGCGTACCTGTAGAAGGCTTCCAGGTCCGCCAGTGCCTGAGACTTGGTGTAGAAGCGCGGAGGGTTGGTCATCTGCCGCTTGGTCCCGATACACCAACACGTCTCCATCTGATGAGCGAGAGCCGAGTGTATGTTAAGGAACCGACCTATCCAGCTAGCTCTCCAGCCATGCCGGAATATCCGCATGGGTCACAGAACCTTCGGGAGCCAGCTCTTGATGAACTCCCCGAGGACGCCGTCGTAGACCGCCTCGTCCGAGAGGCTCGCGTAGTCCTCCAGACCGCCGGTGAAGAAGACCGACGCGTTGTCGCGGACCCGTCCGCCGAGATTGTCCAGCGTACGCATGTACTCGCCGACGGAGGTCAGACGACCGTTCTCCATCTCCTTGCCGAAGACCACGAAGGCGAAGAACGTGTTGGTCCCGGAGTACGCTCGCAGAGCGTGGTTGGCGATCTCCCGGCTGTCGGGGCCTCCGTCCGTCTGGAAGATGACCAAGGCGGGCTCGGTCTCCTTCTGTTCGATCTGGAACTCCACCGGTGCGTTGAGCGCCGCGCCGTAGTTAGTGGACCCCCAGGACTCTCGGATGTGACTGCGGTCGACCCAGCCGACGTAGTACGGGTCCAGCGGGACCAGACCCTGACGGGGGCGTCGCCCGAACAACCCACGCCGACTCGGAACGGCGGAATCCGTCGGGTTGAGACTCACCTCATACGTCTCGCTGATGCCCGTCCCGAAGTACCAAGTTTCGATCGTGCCGTCGTCGTCCAGCGCCGAGGCGAGACCGAGAACCTGCTCGGTGAGACGCTGTACCGCACCGGCCCCGTACCACCGGAGCATGGAGCCGCTGTGGTCCAGAACGAGTCGGACCTTCACCCCGCCCTTGCCGTCGGCCTCCAGACCGTGCTTGGCGAGACTGATCTTGGCCGTCTTCTGGAGATCGACCATGGGGGTCTTGATCATGTTGATGGTCATCGCTTCGGTTCCTTACGCTTGAGGGACGGGCCGAACTTGAGGTTGTTCCCGAAGATTTCCGATTCGTGCCCCGGGTCCAGCCGCATGTGATGGACGAGGGTGCCGGACTTGGTCTGTTCCACTACCGCGACGCCGATCTTAGGACCGCCGTCCCCTTGCGTCACGGCGACCTTGTCGACGATCTTGATGTTTTCGTTCACGACGAACTCCCTGTACTGATCGGTCAGAATGGGGTGTTCTTCCTCGAACCAAGATATGATGCTCACTTGTCTCGGTCGGGGGCTTCCGCGTCGTTTTCCTTGTAGAACCGCTGGAATGCCGGGTCCTCGAAGCGGGCCTTGTTGATCTCGGCCGCGCACTGCTTGCAGGAGAATTTCCCCGCGCACTCGGGAGCGATCTCCCTGGGCTCTCGACCGCCGGTCCCAGGGATGTACTGGCCGTGGGTGGTGTACGACGCCATGATCAGTCCTTCGTCTCGAAACCAAACGAGTAGAAACCGGGCGGAAAGAGCTTCTTGGTGAATTCGGGGTCGGAGATCGTCATCTCGCCGATAGCGGTACCCTTGTCGTTCACCTCGATCCATCCGACCTGCTTGTGCTCCTCGCCGGTCCGGTCGACGAGCGGTACGACCTTCCCGCCGTACTTCGGAGCCTTCGTCGCGTCCTCGATGCACTGCCCGCAGTTGTAGACCCCGCCGCAGATGGATACGGACTCGTAGGGCTCCTCGTCGAGTTCTGTCTTCGGGATGTGGTGCCCGTGTCTCGTGCGTGCCATTACTTCCCCTCCGTTTTCCTTGCTCGCCATTCCGCTACCCAGTCCGGAATATGGACGGGGCACCAGGCTTGACCGTTCCTCTGCATGAACCAACCCCGTCGATTGGCCTCCATAGTTCCCCACTTGTGAGGCATGAAGGACTCAACGCATTCCTCTTTGGAACACTTTTGGGGTTGGACGTTCCCCGGATTATCAGCGAACGTCATACAAGCCCCTTTCAAGGAGCCATCAGGAAGGCGGAGCTCATTACAAGCCAAGCCCGCGCCTTCCTCAGGCCCGTGGTTGTGAACCACTAGTGGAAAATCCCGTGATTGGCCAGGATCGCTCCGTACCGGTCGTTGATTTCCTTCGCCTCAGCAGCTATGGCCTGCTTCTTGATCTCCTGGTTGTGCTTGTCCTCCGCCTGAGCCCTGAGACCGCTTTCGCGGGTCTCCCTCAGGAACTTCTCCCTCTTGGCGAGAGCTGCCTCACGCTTCTGCTTCTTCGTTGCCATGATCCCCCCTCGGGATATGGTCAGTCGCGGTGACGGAGTGTCCGGGACTCCGGCGAGTCGAGGTCGTCGGCCTTCATGTGGTCGTTCTTCAGGACCTCCACCGCCGTCTCACCGTTGAAGAGGTCCTTGAGGTTGTAGTGATGCCCCTCAGCGAGACGGGGGAGAACCGCAACCACCATCTCCTCGTCGAGGTCCTCCGGGTTGATCTCCGGCGGCTCGTTGTCCTCGAATACGTTCCTGGTCACGCTTCTCCCTTTCGGCTATGAGCTTCTGTCCTACTACGAAACATGTGAATTCGTGGGGTCGGGTTTTCTCCCACTTGTGTTCCAGCCACCACTCGGCGAAGGCCTCCGGATCAAAGGCCCCCGCCGAGAATATGGGTCGTTCGTCGCTCATCTCACGCGTTCAGCGGTTCCCGGATGAGGTCTTCCAGGGACTTTCCGGTGATGAACAGCTCGGGGTCACCGAACTCGGCGATCGACTGGTAGGCACTCTCCGCCAGGCTGGTGTAGTACCGCATGTCGATGACGTCGGCGATGGAGCCAGTACCCTGGACAGCATCCTCCAGACGTTCGAACGTCAGACGGTCGATGGCCCCGTCCTGGAGAACGCGGATCATCTCCGCCTCGGCCCAGAGATATCCCTTGGTGCCGCTGACCGCGCTGACCTTCTCGCCGTTGATGCAGAGCAGGTGACCGCCCTTGAAGATGTCCTGATCCGGGTTGATCGGCACGAATAGGCCCGACCGTCCGATGTGGGTGTCGGGTGCGTCCGGGATCTGCAACGTCTCGTCCATCTCGCCGCCGATCTCGATATCACCCTCGGCGAACCGGAGGACCATCGCGCCCTTCTTGACCTGCTTGGTCTCACACAGATCCCGGAAGGAAATGGGGTCACCCGTGAACAGGGTCTTGAAGATGAACGGATGCTTGAACTCGGCGCCCGTCGCCGTCCAGTTGCCATCACCCTTCTCGTAGTCGTACTTGGCGACGTACACGGCGTCGTTCACCAGGCACATCTTCTCGTAGGTGGCCTCGTGTTCGAACGTGTAGCCGTACTCGGCACCGAAGTCCTGGACGAACTTGATGATCTCCGGAGTGGCGTCCGGGATCTTGATGGAGTCGGTCTTGATGTGAGCGACCGTGAACCCCTTCTCCTGGACCGCCTTCTTGAGGTTCATCATGAACAGTGCACCGCGCTTGGCCACGATGTTGTCCTTGTTGCGGGGGTCCCGAGCCGGGTTGGCGAACTTGGCGCACGTGTAACCGTACGTCGAGTTGAGCACCAGCTTCAGCGCGTCGGACAGCGCCTTGGCGTTCTCCCTGGTGACCACAATACCGGGAAGAAGGTCACGGGCCTGCTGAAGCATCTCTTCAGCCGAAGCGTTGAGCTGAAGCGCCTTCTCCGGGAACTTCTCGGCATCCTTCCAGAACTCGACCGCGTGCTTGAGAGCGAGACGAGCCTCGTAGATACGAGTGTAGTGCTCTGTGTACTCGCCGAAGATGTTCAACTCGATGATCGACGTCGGATGCATCGAAGCAACATCCAGCAGAGCCACGTTCTTGTAGATTCCCGGCTCTGCGTAGACCAGACCACCCTCTCCGACGTTCTCGCCGAGATATGTGCTCTTGTTGACCTTCGCGAACTCGTCGAACTCGTAGCCGGGGAACATCTCGGAGAGGTCCGTGTAGACGAACTTGCCCTGCGGACGCTTCTCGTTTCCGAAGAGAATCCGCATGACGTGCTGACGCGTGGACTGGTTGACCGTGAGACCGCTCATCTCCGCCAGGAGCTGCCGGGCTGTGAAGTCACCCGCGCAGGCCTTCCAGACCTCTTCCAGGGCCACGACGTCGTTGCAGCAGTACTCGACCACGTCCAGGATGCGGTCGTCGGGCACCGGCTGATCCCATGGAATATCCATCTCCATGTGCTTGATGCCGAGCTCGATCTCCCACTTCTTGAGCGACTTCTTGTCCGAGCTGAAGTCGTACACGTCGGCGTAGGACAGGTTCCAGGCCTCGCCGAACTTGGCGCTGTCGTCCTTGGCCATGATGCGCTGGGAGAGTCGGTAAAGCTCCTCGTTGCTGGCACCGAGGTACCGGGCGTAGAGGATATGGTTGTCGTAGCTCCGGTTGTTGAACCCGACCAGCTTGAACTGGTAGAGGAGCTTCTCGACGTCCATCGGAGCCGGGTTGATCATCCGGATCGGACTGCTGTCGTCGCCCTCGTACTTCCAGCAGATGACGAAGAGGTTCTTGTACACCTCACAGTCGAAGAATACGACCCTGCCGTCGGTGGTCGGGGTGCGTTCCGGAGTGACCTCCTCAGAGGTCTCCTCGGACTTCCACTTCATCTGCGTGACGACCTTGACGCAGTAATCGCGGTTGTTGCTGCTGTTGATCGCGAACGGAAGGATCTTCCCCTTCATGTCCGAGACGTCGTAGACCATGCCCGACTTGTGGGCGTCGTCCAGGACCTTCTTGATGAAGTCGATCGACGGCTTGGTGGCTCCGTTGCCGATCTCCTTCCGAAGGGCCCGCGTGATCAGATCACGGAGACCCCTCTCGCTTTTGAGTGTCTTGACATCCTGCATTGTGTCTGTCTTCTCCTTGAATGGCAGGCCGCCGGAAATCGTGGTCACCGAGACGTCGTTGCACTTGGTCAGCTTTCGACGGAGCGAAGCATTACCACGACACACTTTGATCTCGATGCCAGGGGAGACCTCGGCAGCAAGCTCTGAAGTGTCTCCGTCGTAGATATAGTGCAGGTGAACACCACTACCGCTTTTGCTGATCTCGGCGTAGGTGGGTTTCCAAGAAGCAGCCGCTTCAAGGTTCTTCTCAAGCGATTTGGAACCGTCCTCGTCCGTAAGGTCGAAGTCGAGCCAAATATGGTGCTCGGGAAGTTTGACGTAGTGCAGGCGAGACGTGTCGAGATCCCCCAGCACTGTGGAGCAGACCTGATCGTCCGTGGGAATGAACGGCTCGCCGGTCTTCTTGCTGATGCGCTCAGACTTGTCCCAGTACTTAGCCGGGGTCAGAGCCCGACCGGCGTACTGAGCCGGGATTCCCGCGTACATGTCGTCGAGAACTGACGTGGTCTCTTCGAGTACGAGAGAATATGTCTTCGGGGTCGTGTCGTCCACTACAGCCTTGAACTTCTTGGCCTTGAACCCCTTGTAGACCTTCCGCTTCACTTCGCCGTTGAGCGTGGTCCGATCGTGGAACTCGTCGAAGTAGTTCCTCAGCTCGTCTCCGAAGATGTACTGTTTCATCGAATAACCGAGCTTCACCTCCTCCGCCCAGGCGTTGAACAGTTTCCACGCCTGCTGAAGCGTGGTTCCGTCCTGAGCGTTGAAGATGTCGTAGTGGTCTTCGATGTAGTTGTAGAACGGGTTGGTGCTCTTGAGCATCCGTTCCGGGACGTAACCGCTGTAGTGGCTACGACCCAGCGTCCGGTACTTGTCCAAGCAGTGCTGTGCGATGGCGCCGAGCTCGGTCGGGATGCGTTCCATCAGCGTGTAGTAACGATTCACCTCATGGCGCTTACCCGTAGGGTGAACATCGATGAGGCGCCGAATAAGACCCGACTTGGCGTCGGTGATCCTGACCGGCTTGTTCGTCCCCATGAACAACATCGCGTTGATCTTCGTGTCATACGTTGCCTTGTACTTCTCGTTGACACGAAGCACTTCATGGGACGTGATGGAGTTGAGCTTGCTGTTGTCCTCGATCTTGGACAGGTCGCCGTCATGCTGAATAGCGACCAAGGGGTTGTTCTTGAAGGACTCGGTCGAGAACGCGCTGTTGTTGCCCACAAGCGACTTGGCGTCGAACATGGCTCCGTAGCCACCTTCTTCAACCAAACCGCCCACGAGCATGTACACGATATCCATCACCGTGGACTTACCGGTCCCAGGGTCCCCGTGGAAAACCAAGAACTTCTGGATCTTCTTGGCCGC
>Ga0247818_10003446_pt1 | contig 10193 bp, 8 predicted proteins | sample 13C_Glucose_Day1_FD_192424 | JGI IMG/M metagenome (GOLD analysis project Ga0247818, IMG submission 192424) | Soil microbial communities from agricultural site in Penn Yan, New York, United States - 13C_Glucose_Day1 | ecosystem: Environmental > Terrestrial > Soil > Agricultural land | place: USA...
ACCGAGGACTCGCCGAAGCCCATCGCCTCGGTCGTCAGGGAGGAGAGGTAGGAGTAGACGGCGAAGACACCCGCGAAGCCGAGGACGGCGGTGAGCAGGCCGAGCATGACCTGCCGGTTGCCGAGCGCGCTCAGTTCACGGCGTACGTTCTGGTGCGCCTCGACGGGGATCTGCGGTACGAGCCGGGCGAGGGCGGCCATCGCGCCCAGCCCGATCACCGCGACGACCATGAACGTGGCGCGCCAGCCGAGGTGCTGTCCCAGCAGGGTGGCCGCCGGTACGCCGACGATGTTGGCCACGGTCAGCCCGAGGAACATCGTGGCGACCGCGCGTGCCTGGCGGCCGTCCGGCACGAGCCGCGCGGCGACGACGGCGCCGACCCCGAAGAACGCGCCGTGCGGAAGCCCGGCCAGGAAGCGGCCGGCCAGCAGCCAGCCGAAGTCGGGAGCGAAGGCGGAGGCGAGGTTGCCGACGGTGAAGACGGCCATCAGCAGCAGGAGCATCCGCTTGCGCGGGATCCTGGAGCCGAGACCGGTGAGCAGCGGGGCGCCGACGACGACGCCGATCGCGTACGCCGAGACGAGGTAACCGGCGGTGGGCACGGACGTTCCCAGGTCGTCCGCGACGTTGGGCAGCAGGCCCATCATCACGAACTCGGTGGTGCCGATGCCGAAGGCGCTCACAGCGAGGGCGAGCAGGGCCAGGGGCATGGGGAGAACCTTTCGGGCAGGAGCCGCCCGGACCGTGTGGATCCGGGGGCGGTGGTGTGAGTGCGGGAGCGTCGGCGTCATTGCCGGAACGGGTTATGTATCCCGTCGGAACAAAGTCTCTCAGACGTTTTATGCCCGGACGTGAACATGCCGTTGCGCCGGGGTGTGATCTGGGCGTCACTCGGTGGGGGCGCCCGCACCGGAGCGGGCCGCCGGTAGGGCTCGCGACGACAGCGCCGGAAGTCCGGCAGCCGCGAGCGCCGCGCACATGAGCAGGGCGCTCACCCAGACCGGGGCTCGGAAGCCGAGGCCGGCGCCGAGGGCCAGACCGCCCAGCCACGGTCCGGCCGCGGCACCCACGTTGAAGGCGGCCGTCGCGAAGGACCCTGCCATGGTCGGTGCGTCGGGGGCCAGTCGGAAGACCCGGGTGATCAACGTCGTTCCCGTACCGAAGGCGAGAGCCCCCTGGAGCAGCACCAGTGCGAGGGCCGCGGCCGGGTGCGCGGCGGTCAGCGCCAGTGCCGCCCAGCCGGCGGCCAGCGCGGTCATGCCGATGCCGACGACCGCGGCCGGACGGGCGTCGGCCAGGCGTCCGGCCAGGGTGACACCCGCGAACGAGCCGACGCCGAACAGTGCCAGCACCACGGGGACCCAGCCCGCTCCGAGGCCGGTCACCCGGGTGACCAGCGGTTCCAGATAGGAGAACGTGCAGAAGGTCGCGCCCTGCACGAACGCCATGACCAGCAGCGTCAGCAGCAGCCGGGGCCGGGCCAGGGCACGCAGTTCACTCCTGGCGCTCACCGTCGGTACGTCGCCGGGCGTGCCGCCGGGCACGGCCACCAGCAGGGCGATCGCGGCCGGCAGGGACACGAGGGCCACCGCCCAGAACGCCGAGCGCCAGCCCCACAGTTCGCCGAGCGCGGCCCCCGCCGGAACACCCACCACGCACGCGAGGGTGACCCCGCCGACGACCACGGCGGTGGCCCGCGCCCGCCGGTGAGGGCCGGCCAGGGCCAGAGCGGTGACCAGGGCCACCGCCCAGAAGCCCGCGTTGGCCAGCGCCCCGACGACCCGGGTGGCGAGCAGCACGCCGTAGCCGGGGGTCAGCGCGCCGACGACGTGGACGGCGACGAAGACGCCGAGGAAGAACAGCAGGGCCCCGCGCCGGGGCCAGGAGCGGCAGGCCAGGGCGGTGAGCGGCGCACCGACCACCATCCCGACCGCGAAGGCCGAGGTCAGCAGCCCGGCGGCGCCGAGCGGGACGTGCAGGTCACCGGCGATGCCCGAGAGCAGGCCGGACAGCATGAACTCCGAGGTGCCCTGGGCGAAGACGGCCAGCCCGAGCACGTGAACAGCGAATGGCATGAGAAGGGAACCCCTTGTGCGGAACCGTCGGAGGAACGAGCGGTGTGCAGGGGGTGCGGGCCGCGCCCGTCCTCACGCGTGGGAGCGCGAGGACGGCGACGCGGTGGAACGCCCGGTGTCCGTCACGGACGTGGAGCCGGCCCGCACCGCCGCGGAGGATCCGGCGGCGGACGACGGCGCGACGGGGGAGCCCGGTGACCGCGGGGGTCAGGAGCTGCCGGCGTCGGTGACCGGCCACCGGCGAACCGGCGGCCCGGTTCTGTCGGACTCGGGGCTGGACATGGCTGCGAGCCTACCGCCTGTCGGCGGGACGGCGCTCAGCATCGCGCGAAGGCGCTCACCATTGCACGCGGGCCGCGATCGGGAGGTGGTCGCTGTCCGTGGCGGGAAGGGTCCAGGAGGCGCGGGGCTCGACGCCGCGGACCATGATCTGGTCGATCCGCGCCATCGGGAAGGAGGCGGGCCAGCTGAAGCCGAACCCGTCGCCCGCCGCGCCCTGGGTGGAGCGCATCTGGGCGGTGACCGCGTTCAGCGAGCGGTCGTTCATCGTGCCGTTCAGGTCGCCGAGCAGGACGACCCGCTCCACGGGTTCGTCGGCGATCGCCTCGCCCAGGGCGTCGGCGCTGTCGTCCCGCTGGTTGGCGGTGAAGCCCGCGTTCAACTTGACCCGCACGGAGGGGAGGTGGGCGACGTACACCTTGACCGGGCCCCGGGGGGTGGTGACCGTGGCGCTCATCGCGCGGGTCCAGCCCAGCTTGATGTCGACGGGGCTGGAGTCCGTCACCGGGTACTTGCTCCACAGTCCCACGGTGCCCTGCACGGAGTGGTGCGGATACCGGTCGGCGAGGGCGTCCTCGTACGCCTCCACCTTGCCGCTCGGCAGTTCCTGCAGGGCCAGGATGTCCGCGCCGGAGCCGGCGACCTGCTGGGCGGTGCCCGCGGGGTCGGGGTTGCCCGCGTTGACGTTGTGCGTGGCGACGGTGAGGTCGCCGCCGGCACCCGACTTGTCGGCGAAGAGCAGGCCGCCGAAGAGGTTCAGCCACACGGCGACCGGCAGGACGAGGGCGATCACCGCCGTCGCGGAGCGCCGTAGGAGTCCGAGGATCAGCAGCACCGGCACGAAGAGGCCGAACCAGGGCAGGAACGTCTCGATGAGGCTGCCCGTGTTGCCGATGGTGTTCGGGATGTCCGAGTGGAGGACCAGCACGACGGTCAGGAGGACCGAGCAGAGCGCCAGAAGGATGCCGCGCCGCCAGATCCCCGGGTCCGAGGTCAGTTTTCGGCGCATGGCCCGGAAACGGGAGACCGGCTGCGGACCCGCACCGGCGTTCTCGGTGTCCGCCCTGTACGCCTGCACCATTGCGCTCGTCCTCACTGCCTTGCCGTACACATCACCGCGCCTCCCGACCCTAGGCGATGGGTGACGCCGTTCTCGCCGTCGACGACGGCCGTTCTGCCATCAGGACGACCGGCGCGGCGTCACAGGTTCCGGTCCGTGAGGCCGTTGTGAGGCTTGTGACAGAACAGTCACGCGGGGGCAGCCGTCGGTTCCCCGGCTGTGGCCTGCGGTTTCCGTCCGCGTGGCGCGAGGCCCTGGAGGAGGGTGCCGATGATGCGGTCGGCGAGGTCCTCCGGCAGCGACGCCTCGGGACGGTGGACGGTGCGGACGAGCATCGGGCCCAGGAAGAGGTCGCCCATGAACTCCACGTCGAGGTCGTCGCGCAGTTCCCCCGCGTCCACCGCCCGCTGCACGGCGGCCACCGTCGCGACGCGGCGGGGCGCGATGACGGTGCTGTGGTACTCCGTCCACAGCCGGGGGTGCTTCTTCATCTGCACGAACACGTTGTGCAGGAGGGCCGAGGAGCGCTGGGCGAGACCGCGCGTGCGCATGGACTCCAGCAGCACCCGCAGGTCGTCCAGGCCGGCGGTCCCGGAGACGGTGGGGTCGGGGGGCTCGATGTCGCGCAGTACGTCGACGAAGAGCTCCTCCTTGCCGCTCCAGCGGCGGTAGATCGTGGCCTTGCCGACACCCGCCGTACGGGCGATCCGCTCGATGGACAGTCCGTCCAGGGTCTCCCCCGCCTCCAGGAGCTGGACGACGGCGTCGAGGATGGCCCGCTCCACGGCCGCGCTGCGGGGACGGCCGCGACGCGGCTCCCCGTCAGGGCAGGACGGCCCCGCGGGGCCCGTGGCCGGGTCCCGCACCGGGTTCTGTGCCGCCTGCCGCACCTGGTCCGCCTCTCGCCGCGCCGTCGGCCGCTCACTGCGCAGCCGTACCTCTCGATTCTCGCCGACCGGCCGGGGGTGGAGCGACTTCCCCCGGCCGGAGCGGCGCATCAGGACCGGCGCACCGGTTCCCCGGTGTCCTGCGGCGCCTCGGCCCGCTCGTCCCGCACCGCCGGCCTGCCGGGCAGGAAGAGGGCCACCACGGCCGCACCGACCAGCGCGACCGCGGCCGAACCCAGCGCCGTCACGTGCATGGCCCCGATGAACGCGTCGTTCGCCGCGGCGACCAGCGGCTTCCCCGCCGGGCCCAGCTTCTCGGCGACACCGAGGGTCGCCTCGATGGACTCGCCGGCGACGTCGCGGGCGGCGGCGGGGACGCCGTCGAGGTGGCCCTCGATGTCACCCCGGTAGACCGTGGAGAGCACCGAGCCGAGTACGGCGATGCCGAGCGCCCCGCCGACCTGGCGGAACGTGTTGTTGATCGCGGAGCCGGAGCCCGCCCGCTCGCGGGGCAGCGCCTGCATGACCGCGACGGTCACCGGCGGCATGATGTGCGCCATGCCGGTGCCCTGGACGAAGAAGACCAGGCAGAGCACCCACAGCGGGGTGTCCGCGTCGAACAGGGCGAAGGCGGCGAGGCCCACGGCGACGAGCAGCATGCCGACGGTGCAGACCGCCCGGGCCCCGAACCGGTCGACGACCAGCCGGGCGCGCGGCGCGAAGATCATCTGCGCGGCGGCGAGCGGCAGGATCAGCAGCCCGGACTCCAGCGCCGTGTACCCGCGCACGCTCTGGAGGTAGAAGGCGGAGAAGAACGTGACGCCCATCAACGCGAAGAAGACCAGCGCGATGGCGGCGACGGCAGCGGAGAAGGCGGGCTTGCGGAAGTAGGAGATGTCGATGGACGGGTGGCTGCTGCGCTTCTCGTGCCAGACGAAGCCCGTCAGGACCAGCAGGCCGCCGATCAGCGGTGCGAGGACGGTGACGTCGGTGAAGGACGCCAGCTCACCGCCCCGGATGATGCCGTAGACCAGCAGGACCAGGCCGATGATGGACAGGACGACCCCGAACGGGTCGACGCGGCCGGGGGCGGGGTCCTTGGAGTCGGGCACGAGTACGGCCATGGCGATCAGCGCGACGACGACCACGGGCACGTTGACCAGGAAGATCGAGCCCCACCAGAAGTGCTCCAGGAGCAGACCGCCGGTGATCGGTCCGATCGCGATGCCGAGGCCGACGCTGCCGGCCCAGATGCCGATGGCCTTGGGCTGCTCGTCGCGCTCGAAGACGTTCATCAGGACGGCGAGGGTGGCGGGCATCACGAACGCCGCGCCGAAGCCCATCAGCGCGCGCCAGGTGATGAGTTCGCCGGGGGACGAGGAGAGCGCGGCCAGGGCCGACCCGATGCCGAAGACGAGGATGCCGGCCAGCAGGACCTTCTTGCGGCCGATGCGGTCGCCCAGCAGGCCGGCCGTGAACAGCAGGCCGGCGAAGACGAGCGTGTAGGAGTTGATCGCCCACTCCAGCTCGCTCTGGGTGGCGCCGATACCGGTCGGCGCGGGGCTGGCGATCGTCTTGACCGCGACGTTCAGGATCGAGTTGTCCAGAACGACGATGAGCAGGCTGAACATGAGGACGCCGAGGATGGCCCAGCGGCGGCGGTGGACCGCCTCCGGGACACGGGGCGCGGCGACGGGGGCGCCGGACGGTATGGACATGGCGACGACCCTAGTCCACTTCCAATACGAGACCGTCTCGTATTGTAAAGACTTTACCCGGTTGCCGCGCACCGTTCACCGGGCGCGGCGGGCCCACTTCCCGGGAACCGTTCCGGGATGCCACCATGGAAGGGATCCGGGGACGCCGTCAGGGCGCCTCGAGATGACGAAGGAGCCGTTGGCCATGTCGCTTCAGGCTGCGCAGACCCAGTCCGCCACACCCCCCGCGGGTCCGACTCCCGGCGCCGGCAAGGCGCTGTACGGAGGCACGAGCACCCGCCGCATCAGCGTCCACGACATCGCCGCCGCCACCGAGCGCGGCGAGAAGTGGCCCATGCTCACCGCCTACGACGCGATGACCGCGTCCGTCTTCGACGAGGCCGGCATCCCGGTCATGCTCGTCGGCGACTCCATGGGCAACTGCCACCTCGGCTACGAGACCACGGTGCCCGTCACCATGGACGAGATGGCCGTCCTCTCGGCCGCCGTCGTACGCGGCACCAAGCGCGCCCTCATCGTGGCCGACCTGCCCTTCGGGGCGTACCAGGAAGGGCCGGTCCAGGCGCTGCGCAACGCCACCCGGCTGATCAAGGACGCCGGTGTCGGCGCGGTCAAGCTGGAGGGCGGCGAGCGCTCCCACGAGCAGATCCGGCTCCTGGTCGAGGCCGGGATCCCGGTCATGGGACACATCGGCCTGACCCCGCAGTCCGTCAACGCCATGGGCTACCGGGTCCAGGGCCGCGGCGAGGAGGCCGCCCAGCAGCTGCTCCGCGACGCGAAGGCGGTCCAGGACGCGGGCGCGTTCGCCGTCGTCCTGGAGCTCGTGCCGGCCGAGCTGGCGGCCGAGGTCACCCGCACCCTGCACATCCCGACCGTCGGCATCGGCGCCGGGCCCGACACGGACGCGCAGGTGCTGGTCTACACCGACATGGTCGGGCTGACCGGCGGCAAGGTCCCGCGCTTCACCAAGCAGTACGCGAACCTGCGTCAGGTGATGGCCGACGCCGCGAGGGAGTACGCCGAAGAGGTCGTCGGCGGCACCTTCCCGGCGGCGGAGCACACCTTCCACTGACGCCCACACGACCACTGCCGCACCACCGACAGCCCGCCGACTTCCCCCATCGGCGGGCTGTCGCCTTCCGTCGGCACCCCGTCCGCCTCCCTGTCGGCGCGCTGTCGGCTCCCCTGTCGGCGACATGTCGGTGACTTGTCGGTGGCGGCTGGTCCGATGGTGTCCATGACGCGAAACGACAACGACCTCAAGGGCGGCGTGAACGCCGTCGAGGTACGGGGGCTGGTCAAGCACTACGGCGGGACCAAGGCGCTGGACGGGGTGGACCTCGACGTGCGCGAGGGCACCGTCCTCGGCGTGCTGGGACCCAACGGAGCCGGGAAGACCACCCTCGTACGCTGCCTGTCCACCCTGATCGTGCCCGACGCCGGGCACGCGGTCGTGGCGGGCTGGGACGTGGTGAAGCAGCCCCGGCAGCTGCGCCGCACCATAGGCCTCACCGGGCAGTACGCCTCGGTCGACGAGAAGCTCTCCGGCTGGGAGAACCTCTACATGATCGGGCGGCTGCTCGACCTGCCGCGCAGGAAGGCACGGTCCCGCGCCGACGAGCTGCTGGAGCGCTTCTCGCTCACCCCGGCGGCGAGGAAGGCCGCCATGGACTACTCCGGCGGTATGCGCCGGCGCCTGGACCTGGCCGCCTCCATGATCGGCAGCCCGGCCGTCCTCTACCTGGACGAGCCGACGACGGGCCTCGACCCGCGGACCCGCAACGAGGTCTGGGACGAGGTGCAGCGGATGGTCGCGGAGGGGGCGACCGTGCTCCTCACCACCCAGTACATGGAGGAGGCCGAGCAGCTCGCCAGTGAGCTCACCGTCATCGACCAGGGCAGGATCATCGCCCGGGGCGGGGTCGACGAGCTCAAGGCGAAGGTCGGCGGCCGCACCCTGCAGATCCGGCCCTCCGACCCGGCCGAGCTGGCCGCGATGGCCCAGGCGCTGCGGGAGGCCGGTCTCGACGGCGTCGCCGGCGCCCAGGCGGTCCCGGACGAGGGCCTGCTCCACGTCCCGATCCTCAGCGACGCGCAGCTGACCGCCGTGATCGGGCTGCTCGGCACCCGGGGCTTCTCCCTGGCCCACGTGGCCACCGCTCTGCCCAGCCTGGACGAGGTCTTCCTGGCCATCACGGGCGACAAGGCCACCCACACCGAGACGATCCCCCAGGAGGTCGCGGCATGAGCACGACGACTCTGACGCCCACCCCCACCGGCACCGGCGCGTCCGCACCGGCCGCGGTGCTCCACGACGAGGGCCGGATCGGTCTGCGCGGCAACCTGCGCCACATCGGGGCCCTGGTGCGGCGCAACCTGCTCCAGATCAAGAAGGATCCGGAGTCGATGTTCGACGCGCTCCTGATGCCGATCGTCTTCACGCTGCTGTTCGTGTACGTCTTCGGCGGCTCGGTGGGCGGCAGCATGGGAGGGGACCGGCAGGACTACCTCAACTACCTGATCCCCGGTCTGATGGCGATGATGGGCATGAACATCGCCATGGCGGTCGGTTCCGGTGTCAACGACGACTTCCGCAAGGGGGTCATGGACCGGTTCCGCACGATGCCGATCGCCCGCTCCTCGGTGCTCATCGCCAAGATCGTGGTGGAGCTCGGCCGGATGATGGTCGCCACGCTGATCCTGCTGGGCATGGGCTTCGCGCTCGGCATGGAACTCCAGGAGTCGGTGCTCGGGCTCGTCGGGGCCATCGCCCTGTCGGCCGCGTTCGGCGCCGCCATCATGTGGATCTTCATCCTGCTCGGACTGACCATGAAGACGGCTCAGGCCGTCCAGGGGACGGGGATGCTCGTGCTGATGCCGCTCCAGTTCGGTTCGTCGATCTTCGCCCCCACGCAGACCATGCCCGGCTGGCTCCGGACGTTCACCGACTACAACCCGCTGTCCAACCTGGCGGACGCGGCCCGCGCCCTGATGATGGGCGGTCCGCTCGCCCACTCGGTCTGGGTGACGCTCGGCTGGACCGTGGTCATCACCGCGGTGACGGCCCCGCTCGCGGTGTCCCGGTTCCGCAAGAAGTCCTGACGGGTCACTCCCGGTGCGCTTCGACGAGGGCGGTGGCCTCCTCCTGGGAGAGGCCGGCGCCCTCGGCGTACGCCGTCTCGTAGGCGGCGTCACCGAGCACCCCGCGGGCGAGCTCCTCGGCCGCGGCGAAGTTGGCCCGCTCCGTCGACGTCGGCACGTGCCCGTCCGGCAGCAGCGCCTGTCCGGCGGCCAGCAGCCGCGCCGCCAGGGCGGCCCGGTGCTCCCCGCCGAGTCCGCCGAGCGCCCGTGCCACGGTCACCAGGTGGAGCAGGTGCATCTGCGGCGCCACCATCTGCGACAACCGGTCGTCGGCCTGCGCCAGCGCCTCGCGGCCCCGGGCCAGGGCGTCCGCGTACAGCCCCTCCTGGTTGTCCAGCCATGCCATCCCGCCCAGCACGAACGCCTCGAAGACACCGATGGAGGCGGACCTGAAGTCGTCGTGCAGCACTCCGAGCTGCTCGCGCGCCTCGACGGTACGGCCGGACGAGCCCAGCCACATGGCGAGGAAGAACCGGGCGAACGCCGTGCCCTCGTGCCCGACGTGCCGTCCCTCGACCAGCACCTCCCGGAGGATCGCCTCGCCCTCCGCGCCACGGCCCAGCTCGATCAGCGCCGAGGCGTACCGGGTACGGAGGACCAGGACCTGGGCCCGGGCGCCGAGCTTCTCCGCGTAGCCGATCGCGGCGTGGTAGTCCTCGGCCGCCCGGCCGTGGTCGCCCCTCTTCTCGCTGGCCTCGCCGCGTGCGGAGAGTGCCTCGGCCGTACCCCAGTCGTCGCCGAGGCGCCGGACGATCTCCAGGCTCTCGTCGGAGTCGGCGAGGGCGGCGGCAGCCCAGTCCGGCCGGTTGGCCAGGACGTTGGCGCGCATCTGGAGCGCGGCCGCCAGATCCCACTCCTGCCCGAGGTCCCGTGCGGCGCGGACCGACTCGTCCAGCAGTCCCCGCAGGTCCGTGGTCTCCCCGGTGAGCACGACGGCGAAGAGCCAGAGCGAGCCGGGGCTGCGGCAGGTCTGCGGCTGACCGGCGAGGTAGGTGGCGGCTATGGTCCGCAGGCGCGCCATGCCGGCCTCGTT
>Ga0247818_10003447_pt1 | contig 10193 bp, 15 predicted proteins | sample 13C_Glucose_Day1_FD_192424 | JGI IMG/M metagenome (GOLD analysis project Ga0247818, IMG submission 192424) | Soil microbial communities from agricultural site in Penn Yan, New York, United States - 13C_Glucose_Day1 | ecosystem: Environmental > Terrestrial > Soil > Agricultural land | place...
TCCCGTGTGGCTCGCCCCTTACGCCAAAGGCGGGCTATGCTTCTGACCTGACCGAACAAGCCACAAAAGGATTTAAGCCGTGCCCACATCTCAAAACGCCCATCTCGCTTTAGACCATATACCCACGCTGCCGGCGAGGGAGAGTGTTGTGGGCGAGGGTGTCTTTCTTTCGGCATGGCAACAGTTGATGACTGACTCTGCCCAAGGTTATGGGGAAGGGCCGCATCCGTGCTTGCTACATTCCATCCTGGCCCACCTTCCAGATCCGGTAGAGCAGCGCAATGCGACCGTAGCGGCGACGTTTGTTAAGTGGTTGGGTACAAACGGCGGAAGAGACCTGCTTGATCGTGCAGATCGGTTAAAGGGCAGGGGATTGATCCCGGTGCAGGCGTACTGCGCTGCCTGGGCGACCTTAAACCGGCGCGACCCGTGCATAAGTCATGGCATCCGCACCATTGAAGGCATTCTTGGGCCCATCGAGCTGGTAACCGAAGTCGACAACTACCGGCAGATTTCAAAATGGCTTCCAAAGCTAAGCGTTGCCGACTACGAGACGGTTGAGGCGGTTGTTGAATGGCTGCCATCACGTGAAGGCACGGAATTTTTAGAGAAGTGCCAGAACCAAATTCAAAAGCTGCATAGAGCACAGCGCCAGGCTGAGCTAGATGCGTTCAAGAAAAGAAGCTCCCAGTAAGGAACCGCAATGCGCGTTGAAACCATTAGCTACCTCAAAAAAAATGCGGCCAACTTGGATCTGTCTGAACCCATCGTCGTTACCCAAAATGGGCAGCCTGTCTACGTGGTCGAGTCGTACGCCGCCTATAAGCAAAGACAAGAATCCATTGCGTTAGTGAAGCTTCTGGCAATTTCGAGCCGTGATGCACAACAAGGGCGGCTATTCACAGCCGAAACCCTTAAGAAGCGGTTGGCAAAACGCTTCGAACAGCATGCCGAGGGGAAAGAAGCTCAGATGTAACCACTCGAATTTACGAGACTACCTGACCTCATCCAGTGACATGGTTGAGGTCATTTTTTTGTGCGCATGATGGCTTTTCAATTGTAGAATCGCGAGATCATAAGGAGATCGTCATGCGCTACGTAATGCTTCGGGACAAAAAAATCGTTGAAACAGACGACATGTATGAGTGGATGAAGGCAAACGAATTTCCCAACAAGCGCGTGGCTCGGACTGCTCTGCCTTCTGGAACCGAAATCAGCACAGATTTTTTCAAATGCTTGATCGGCAAGCTTGATGATCTCAATGGCGGTTTTGAGTCGATGGTTTTCGGTGGGCCTCTTGATGGTCTACGGACTCGCTTCGATACCTGGGAAGAGGCAGAAGCCGGACATACTCTGTTCTGTACTGAAATCCAAAGGCTTGAGGCTGAGCTGAAGCAAAAAGCGGAGGAGGGCTCTAAATGACCTTTTACGTACTTGAAGGCGGTAAAGTCGTTGAAACCGAGGATCCTTACGTCATGGAAAAGGCCCTGCGTACTGGAAGCAACTCGGTTGCGCATACCCGGATCAATGACGAGTACAGGGTCTCGACCATGTTGATGGGTCGTGATATGAACGTGCACGGCATTATGTTTCCAGACCTGGATGTGCCACAACACTTGTTCGAGACCTGTGTGCTTGGCGGGCCAAATGGGGTGGATATCACTCGTTACTCGACATTTGATGAGGCTCAGAAAGGCCACGAAGAGATCTGCGAGCAAATACGCCAGCGGATCGCTCAACAGCAGTAGGTCGATGAAGCTTCGCCCAGGTAACGTGGCTTCTGGGCGGAGGATGTTGGTATCCTTGGGGTAGTCATCATGGGAGCAGGGCGGTAAGGCTGCATGAGCTCCCGATATCGTAGGATCACCATGAAAGATCAAAAGTTAAGCTGGATCGACCTCGAATCCACAGGGTTTACCGACCTAAATACGAGGGGTATCTACAAGCACAAGCTGCTTGAGATTGCCGTACTGATCACGACCAAAGACCTCAAGTACGTCGACGAGCTCAATCTGGTCATCGGCCATGACAAGACAGAGGCTCAGTACTGGGCAGACGATTACGTGCTCAAGATGCACACTGAAAACGGGCTATGGGATGAATGTGCTGCATCGTCCTTGACCTATGAGCAGGCCGAGGATGCCATCCTGGCGTTCTTCAAGAAGCATGATATCGGGGTGAGGCACAGCGCCCTTTGGGGGAACAGCGTCTACCTTGATCGGGCCTACATTGAAACCAAAATGCCACGGCTCAGCGACCATCTGCACTACCAGAACGGCGACATCTCTGCCGTCAAAAACTTCATCAAACTCATTTCCCCTGAGTTCGAGCCGGTTAAAGCCAAGACCCATCGCGCTATGGATGACATCAAAGAGTCCGTAGCCGAAGCTCAGGTCTACATGGATCTCTTCAGACCGCACCTGGAAAAACTCCTCCAGATCAGGAAGGCCAAGGAACGCGCCATCCGCGAACGCGACGACGGCCCTGGCTTTGCGCCTTAAATTAGATCGTTGTCCACTTAGGTGTGTTCGTGTCTCCAATTCCTGCGCAAGGGTAATCAGGCTGGAGGGGCTGTCAATTCATGGCATTTATCCGTAGGCCTGTCCTGAGCTGGATGGTAGAATTTCGCGTCATTTACCAGGGGACGAACCATGATCCAAGCCGCAATGCGCGATGAGCTTTCTGCCTATTTGGAGAAGAACCCAGCCACTGAGAATTCGGTGGCTCTTAAAGACCTGATTTCCCTCGGCGGGGATCTCTTCGCACGCGGCCCCTCGCTGGCACACGTCACTGCCTCGGCGTGGATCCTGAACGAAGAGGGTACTCACGCGCTGCTGATCGAGCACGCCAAGTACCATAAATTCTGTCCTCCTGGTGGGCACGTTGACCAAGGTGAAACAGCCCTTGAAGCATGCTTGCGGGAGGTTGGCGAGGAGGTGGGGTTGTACCTGCTCAAGCTCCTTTTCGCCGGGATCTTCGACATCGACATTCATCGTATTCCGGCCAGCGAAAAGAAGAACGAGCCAGAGCATTGGCACATCGATGTGCGGTACGCCTTCCGAGCAAGCAAAGACGAGGCTGTAAAGCTGAATCTCGATGAATGCTTGTCGCATAAATGGCAGCCTATCGTTGAGCTGGCCAAGCTGGAAGATCAATCGGTCTCCCGTCTGGCATTGAAGACGATGCGCCAAATCGCTCCAACCACCTTGTCAGGCCTTGGGTATTCGCCATCACAGATGGAGACGATTCGCCAGGCCATGGATAAGCCACAGGGGTTGATCGTTATTGCAGGAACGTCATCTTCCCAGCCGTTGAGTACGATTGCCGCATTGTGTGGTGAGGCCGTACAGAAATACAGGGTGGCTAACCCGCCTGAAAACGTCGGTGAAGTGGCAGAGCACTTTCTTGCCGGCTCCGCGATGCCTCCACGCGATCCATCTGAAAAGTTTCGGGAAGTAGTGCGGCTCGCCATGCGCTCCGACCCACAGTTCGTCATGACTGGGGAGGTCAGGGATCAGGAAAGCACAGATCTCGTAACTTCTCTCGTGAGTTCTGGCCATTTGGTCGCAACGAGTACGCATGCCGCCAGCGCCATCAAAGCTGCTACCAGGCTCCGTTTCTTGGGTGTCAGTCCTGACGACCTGGCCAATCGTGACTTCCTGTCTGCTTTGGTTTACCAGGTCAAACTTCCGCAGCTATGTCCGCATTGCGCAATAGGGTTGGATCAGTTCAAGGAAGAGGCCGTAGACGGACACAGCGTGCAGTTGATCGACCGTATCCAGTGTCGTGTCGAACCTCATCTGATCGACAGCCTGCGGTTTCGCAATGAGAAAGGTTGCGCGAGCTGCGTTCGTGGCACTGTGGGTTTTACACTGGCAGCGGAGGTCATCTCGCCTGACGACGTCATGCGCCAATGCTTTCTCGAAGGCAAGGATGACGAAGCGCTTAAGCACTACCGTGCACAGGGTGGCCAGGTAGCCATCGAACATGCGGTCGAGAAAGCACTTAAAGGTGAGGTTGATTTGCGGGATGTGGAGTTCATGATGGGCCCGTTCTGCACCGATCCGGCTTCGACGCAAGACTGATCCAAGGCCTTATTTCGCATAGGGCACAAGGTGCGAAAACCGGATTACTTTGTATAATCCGGTCGTGCTTTTCTATCGGGTTCATTGTAACCGGAGTTGGTGTTGCTCACTCCTTGATCATTGTTTTTTGTTTGCGTTTGGGTCGAAGTTAAATACAGTGCGTATAACAACGTTGTACATGCGCTCAATCTGGCGCTGGTTATTCTCAGGTTGACTCTTCGGCGACGGGTCTTCTTCATAAAACCTAAGGAAATCAGCATACAACCGCAATGCAGCCTTGGCATTGGCTCTATATTCCGGTGAGTTATAAGCGGGCTTCTGTGCTGGATCAAGCATGTCTTGGGGTATGACGGGGCCTTTTATGTTCTTTTGCCGGGCCTCCCAACGCATAAGGCGCACCATAAGAAGCTCTTCCACATCCACTTCAGCCTTAACTTCAGGCTTGGCATTCACCACAGGCTTAGCTGCCTGCACAGGTGCCGCTCGAACAGCCCTGCAGGTTGCCGGGTGATTTGAAACCATACGGTAGGTCTGAGCCTTAACCGCAACATCGTACTTTGCACCACACTCCGCACAGGTGCGCTCAAAAACAATGTGAGCAGCGTACTCGGAGGCCACACGGGCAAACCTCTGGTCTGATACCGTCTCGCCGTACCTCAATCGTTCCGTGAGCACAGAATTCAGGAAATCCATGTTGTGCATCACGCCAGCTGCCCCCGCCCTTTTGCCGATTGCAGCGGCTATTTGCTCATACATTGCTGCACGATAGGCCTCAACCGAAGCGTTGCTATTGGGGTTGTAGTCGTTGTGGGGCCCTTCATCAAGAGTGAACCTGTCGAAAAATGCCCTGCACTCCAACACAGCTTTAGAAGCTGCTTCTGAGTACGATGCATACTTTCTTGTGAAAGCCCGACTATTTTCATGCGTGCGAATAGCCAGGATCTGTTCTGCGAGATAACTGGTGAATTCGTTGTAGTTCATAACACGTCCTTGAGAGTGAGCTCAGGTTACCAAGCGCGTGGATTTGCCATACTGCGCCTCCCCACATATTACATTAGGGATGGGCTGCCACTACACACAGAAATCCGAATTGCCAATGAAACTCCGGCAGTGGTGAGCCCACGTGCCGGATCGAAAGCTATTGTGTCAGTCGGGCCTAGGCGGTGGCCGTGCCATGCTGAGCGAGGATTTCAAGTGCTCTCTCGTGCAGGCTCTGAGCTGTTTCGAAGGCTTCCTTCACACCTTCTTCATTCACCTCTTCCAGCTCTTGGCCCAAGATGATGAAGGTGGAACCGATCATCTCGATCAAAGACAGCACCACCAGCTGGCTTTCATCGTCGAGAACACCAGGTTTTTCGGTGAGCGCTGAGAGCTCAGACACAACCTGCCTGGCCCTTTCGAACATCTTTTCCAGCTCTTCAGAAAAATTCATACAAAACCCAACTAAATTGTCACTTCGCCATGGTGGCGAGTGTTTTTATTGATTGTTCAACAGTAAATTAATTGCCGTAAATTGACAATCCTTCAGTGTGCTTCTGATTGATAACATGCTTGAGTGCGTGAGATGATTTGCCTAATGCGCCAAAACTATAAGAGCACAGGGTTAGTTCATGATTACTAAGGTTGACGGTAAAACTCAGACGTCCGAGATGGTTTCCTTGATCGGTGGGCATTTGGTTGTTCCAGCACTGATGCTGGCGACTGCTGGGGCGGTATGGGCCGCTGGTCAGGCGTTGGGGGGTGATGTGATGACGGTCTCTCACCACCCAAGCGTCAAGCCGGTATTTGACATGGCCTTGAACGTGCAGACGCTTACCGATGCAGGGACATTCCTAGCAGGAACCTCGGCGCTCTGGGGAGTTGTCACCGCTGCGACTCACAATGACATCAGCGAGCTCGGCACGAAATTCAAAAACTTCGGGGCCGGCATCACTGACTTCGCTTCTAAAGTCGGGCAGTCCATAGGCCTGGTCAAGGAAGGCGACACCGCCACCAACGCACTCAACGAGAGAATGAACGGGCTGAATGAAAATAAGGAGCCTTCTTTCCTTGCCAGGGCTACCTGCAAGTTTGTGCAGGCTGCTGGAGTATCGGCAGTTGCTGCCGGTGGTATTGGCCTTGCACGCGTAGCTTTTGACATGCCAAGTCTGGTAGCCAACCCTGGCACCTCGACCCTGGCCATCGGTGCTGCAGCAGCCGTAGGTGTCGGTGGTGCTCTGTACCTGCTCGCTCGAGAGGGGCTGAAAACTGATCAGTCGAAGGATGGGATCGACTTCCATCTGATGCCGGCGAAAGAACCAGCGGTTGAGGTCAAAAAAGAGCCTACCTATCGCGTCTTGAGCCCAGGCGGGTACTGATTCAGTAAGGCGCGAGCCAAGCTCTTAAAACTAGAAGCCTGCACTCAGATGCGGGCTTTCTTTGGGCCTCAAGTCCTCGATGTAGTCGCAGGCACTGTACGTCCTGACAGTGGTATCATTAGGCCCCAGCGTGGAGGTTCCGCGCACATTCATGGAAGGGGATAGCGTAGTGGCCGCATTCGACAGAGAATCCATGTATCACATGCTCGCAAAGCGTGATTGGGAGGGTTTGTCGAACACCCTCGTCACACATGCCAAGGAGCTCAAGAACGATCCTGTTACTCAGCAGGCCATCCAGTTTTTTGAAAGCGACTTTTTTTCGGACAGCGCCGGCTACGCCAGTAAGGTGCGGTACCAGAAATTTGAAACCATCGCGCTCATGATCGAGCTCGGCAAACATGCCTTCTCCAGAGGCTTCCTGGATCGTTTCGTCGACGAAAAGCTTAAGGTCATGCAGGAACTGAACATGAGCTCGCTGCTGAGCTTCGCCATTTCCAACCAACATCGGCCCTTGGCTCAACAGATCATCAAGGATAAGAAGTCCTCTCAACCTGAGCAGATCGCCAATGCCCGGCGCGGTGATGTCAGCGTTAAAGCCTCCCAGGTGCATGCGTCCGCACCGAAGATCGTGAAGCTCTTCAAGTCCCAGCAGGAAGAGAACTTTTTCGAGGCCGTACGCCGCGTGTTTCCTACCTACAACCCGTATCCAAACGTGGCCCTCAGCAGCGTGCTGGACATCGATGCATTCAAAGACGACCTGACGCCCAGGGAGCGCGACTACTTCTTCCGGGCGGTCGTCGACAGCGTGGTTTTTGATGCCCGAGACAGCTACACCCCGAAGTTCTTTTTTGAGCTCGATAGCGTGTACCACGACAGCACTCGCGCCAAAGAGAATGACGCCATGAAGGACGCGATTTTCAAGGCCGCGAACGTCAAGCTCATAAGGATCAGGGGGTTCGGGCAGAAAGCAGTAACCATCCAGGAGTTCGAGCGGTTGGTGCTGGATGTAATGGCCAAGGCGTAAGGGTAGAGCGAGTGTCGCTTAAGGTGCCATGTCAAAACCCGGCGAAGGCTTTAAGCGATGCAGCTCGGACTTGATGTTCTTACGGGCCATATCTTCCCAGGCGGCAATGTTGGTTGGGTGTGAGTAAAGCTGAGGCATCGCCAGAAACGATTGCAGTACCTTGCTCCGCCCGGCTCGGAACAGCTCGTCAGGCACCCATTGGTATTCTTGCCGCACAGCCCTCGTGTATTCGGCGTAGCCGGCTGGATGTAGCGCCAGCACGGATAGATCGATATCCACGACCAGACCAGCATCATCTGCCACAGAGGGGGAGGTATGGGCTGTGGCCATGATCAGCCTTCTTACCTCGGCAACAAGATGGCCAAGTCCAGTTGCCACCAGGTAGCGCTCAGCAAGGTCAGCGCTTTTGGCTTCGTTGTCGGTTGCCCTAGGGTCGTAGACGGCATCGTGGAGCCATAGCGAAAACTCAACGAGCTCAGGACTCCTTGCAAGGCCCTTCAGGGAGTCGAAGTGATTCAGAGCCGCAAGGATGTGGCTGACGTTGTGGTAGCGTCGGTGTGGCTCTGTGTAGAGGCTGACAAGCTCATCAAAGCTGCCTTGTGGAGCCTTTGCTCCCCAAGCGATCCAGAGGGAATCCCAGCGGTGCTCGTCCAAGTGGCCTGCCATCATTACCGTACCTCAATCCAAATGGCATTATTTGCCCTTAGTCTACTGTAACGCATGATCTCATAAGCGCGGGTAGTGTCTAGATACCCAAGAGGTGTTAAGAACGGCTTAAACTGCGGTTAAGGAAACACCCCTTAAATTCAACCACAAGGAGCTTCTATGGCCCACCTAAGCCTGGAAGACATTTACCCAGCCGATGTCGCCGAGTACGGCCATATGCGTGTGGGGATGACCGACCGCTATGCGCGTGAGCACCGCTTCGTGGAAGGGATGACCTTCGGCGAGTTCCGTGCGCTCACGTCCGAGCTATTGCGTGATGAGGCAGTGCAAGTGGAGATCAGCGCCCAGCTCTCTGAGCTACCAGACGATTATGACCCATGGCTCTGGCAGATCGAGCGACGGCGTGCGGCACGACTCAGGCATGGTGACAACCTAGATGATGACTGAAGACTTATGCCGGAGGCCTAATGAGAAACAACTACACCGTAAACATACTTTACCTGCTTGATGTGCTGCAGAGCGAACACGGGGCTTATCCGCTCGGGAGACCGGCCTTCGTTACCTGGCTCGGCGCCGAGCTTGATAAAACTCCTGGTGATGCCGGTGTGCAGCGACTGATTGCCGAATACCCGGAGCACCTTAAGAGTCTTCTTGGCGTTACGGATACTCACAAAATGTAAAAGTAGGCGCTACGCGAAAAAACGACTCTCGTTGATTCACGGCTGAAATAACAATTTCTAACTCTGCTTTCGAGCGTGTTTGTGATTAGAGGATAGGGCTGAACGCACTGAATTCCGTAGCTCTTGCGGATTTACCTCGTAACAGACTCGTACAGCTCCTTGGGCTGCCTGAGCAACCGCTTTCAACCAGTGTCATTGCTCCCTGGATCGCGTAGGTGTGTGCTTTGCGGTTGTCTGGCAAAATCAGCCGTACACCCTGACGTCAATCGCGTAAAGGAAGACCAATTGAACGACCCAGTGCTTACCGCAACCCTGGTACAGGAAACCTTCTGGCAGCGAGACGACCGTTTTGCTTTGGTTGCCTTCAAAGCCAAGACTGCCCTGGCTGACTTGGAGAAACTTGGCCTGCCGCGTTTGCCAGGCACTAGGGAGTTTTACAAGGAGCGGGGTGACTACTGGATCAAAGTTGGTGTGGTGAACACCGCTGACGACCAAGAAGGGGAGCATTACGGTATCCGCTTTACCGACAGCGAGCGGTGGAATGACCGCTACTTGTTAACCATCGGAGGTCAGATGCTCTGGGCGCTGGCCAGAACCGTGGCTGTAATCGGTACACCTCACTGTTCACTCGTGAAGCAGACAATTAGAGAACACGGTCTCGGCCCCGGCCCCGGCTATCTTCCAGGGATGGCGCTCAATCACCTTCCAATTCTTAGCCATGCGTATGGGGAGCTGATCGTAGGCTTCCAGTTCGGCCCTGAACATTTGCCTGGCCAACCGGGTGTAGGTCGAGGTGGTTGCAAGGAAGACTGGTATATCCGAGTGTGAGAGGCTCAGTGGCGTCTGACTCTCCATAATCCAGAGCAAGAGCAGGACTGGTCTGTATGAACAGCTTCTGATGTTTTTGGCTCAGGAATGATGGTCTTCCGGGAGTCCGGAGCAGACCCGCCGACTTCAAGCTGCATAAGGTATTCATCCCACTCAGCACCGGCGCTATCGTCATGGAGGGTAGGATTGGCTTGAGGCTTGAGACCACGTTTCAGTCGATCACGACTGGCTGCATCCATCGCGTAGGTTGTGATCGTGTAACCATCCTGGAGCTTCTCCTGGACTTTGTCTTCCAGCAGCTTACTCAGTTCTGCCTTGTCCATTGCGACCCTCTTGCTTTCGACAGAGACCCAGTAAGCGTAGGAGATCTGTATCAAGAGTCCAATTTAATGCTTCAGGATAAGATCAGCGATCATGCCCACCCGTGTTCGCATAGACCTAGCACTATCACCAGACTGTTCATCGCACCACCGAGCTGTCAGTGCATTGTTGTGGACTGCTGAGCCTTGGTTGCCAAATATTTCACGGATTCCAGTCGAGAATCGCCAAGTAG
>Ga0247818_10003450_pt1 | contig 10190 bp, 11 predicted proteins | sample 13C_Glucose_Day1_FD_192424 | JGI IMG/M metagenome (GOLD analysis project Ga0247818, IMG submission 192424) | Soil microbial communities from agricultural site in Penn Yan, New York, United States - 13C_Glucose_Day1 | ecosystem: Environmental > Terrestrial > Soil > Agricultural land | place...
ATGGGGAAGTTCTCCACGGCGCGCAGGGTGTGCACACCCCAGTAGGCGTCGGCGGGGACGTCCCGGTCCCCCAGGAGATCGTGTTCGGAGCGGAAGTCTGCGCGTTCGTCGAGCGGGGTCATGGCGGTCCTTACGGGGCTTCGGGGGCGTTGCAGGTTTCGGGGGATGGGAGGAAGTCGGCGGCCTGCAGCAGCCCGACCGGCCGGCCGCCGCCCAAAACAGTTACCGCGGCGATGCGTGACAGGGGTGAGGTGTCGACGCCGAGGGCGGCCAGGACGCGCACGGTGACGGGCATCCTGGCCCGGTCCCCGCCGTCGGCGATCTTCACCGCGACGGCGCGGCCGTCGGGCAGGCCCACCAGCTGGACACCCTCGAAGCCGTCTTTTGCCAGGAGTCCGGGGACCAGCAGCATCAGTTCGGTGACATCCCGGTCCTCGCCCGCGACCATCTCCGGGTGACGCCGCATGGCGCCGGCCACGGCGGCTTCCGCGCTGCCGGATCCTGTGGCCGAGGCCAGCCGGCCGAAGGCGCGGGCCATGCCATGCAGGCTAAGGGCGAAGAGCGGGGTTCCGCAGCCATCGGTGGACGTGCGCTCCGGGTCCTCGCCTGTCAGGTCCGCTACGGTTCGGGCCACGAGCTGCTGGAGCGGATGCGCCGGGTCAAGATGTCCCGGGACCGGCCAGCCGTTGATGACGCAGGTGGCCGCCATCGCTGCGTGCTTGCCGGAGCAGTTCTGCGCCAGTTGGGTGGACTGCCCGCCGCCGCCAAGCCATTCCTCGCGTTCACGGACGCCATAAGGGAGGTCAGTGGTGTTCTCGAGGTCTGCCGGGGTCAGCCCGTGCATTTCCAGGATGCGCAGCGCGCCCTCGCGGTGGGCGGCACCCCCGGAGTGGCTGGCGGACGCGAGGGCCAGGAGTTCGTCCGGGAGGTCCAGACCGGCACGGACCATGGCGACGGCCTGCAGTGGCTTGAGGGCGGAGCGCGGGTAGAACGGGGCGAGGGGCTCGCCGACGGCCAGGAGGGTCCGGCCGTCCGCCGCGGTGGCGATTGCCGAGCCGTAATGGACGCTCTCGACCAGTCCGTCGCGGGTCTGCACCGCGAGCGGGGTGTGCTGCGGGAGCGTCTCGGGGGCCAGCGGGGTTGGGAGGTGCGCGAGGGCGGGAGAAATCATTGCGTCCTTTGCCGGTGGTGGTTGCTGGTCAAGCTGCTGCTGAATCTGCTCTTGCTGGCACGGGCTTGGGCGCCTGCACTCACGAGTTGAGGATCGAGTCGAGGGCAACGCCGACGGCGTGCAGGTGCTGGCTCATGGCGATGCGCGCCGTTGCCGCGTCGCCGGCCTCGATGGCGGCCAGGATGCGCCGGTGCTCCTCGTCGGAGGCGCGCTGGCGGTCCGCCACCATGTTCAGGGTCTCGGACTGGTGGGCCAGGGCCTCCCGGATATCCCCGACGACATTTTCGAACACCTTGTTCCGGCTGGCCCGCGCGATCAGCGCGTGAAAGCTCGAGTCCAGGCCCACCCACACTTCGGGGTCGTCCTCGGCTGTCATCGCGGCGACAATGTCCCGCATGGTGTCCAGTTCCTCGGGCGAGCGGCGTTCTGCCGCCAGTCCGGCGGCAGGAACCTCGATGTGGGGGCGCGCCTCGGTGAGGTCGCGGGCAGCGTACTGGCCGAGGACCAGGTCCTTGGCCACGTGGTCGGCGACCACGAACGTGCCCCGCCCGGTCCTCGTGACGGTCAGCCCCAGGGCGGTGCAGGACCGCAACGCCTCGCGGACCACGGAGCGGCTCACGCCGTACTGCTGGGCAAGGCTGGCCTCGGAGCTCAGCTTGGCGCCGATGCCGAGCTTGCCGGATTCGATTTCGGAGCGGAGGACATTGAAGACGGCTTCGGCCGCGCTGAGGCGGGCGAGAGGCTGTCCTGCTGTCTGGCTGTCTGACAGGTTCACACCTAAAATATGGCAGAGGTCACATCGGCGTGTCAAGTGTGACGGCGACCTCAGGGGTGGGGCCGCCACGGTTGGGAACCGCACGAGGTGAGACTTCGCGCCCATGCGCCGCCTGGGCATCGGCGCGAAGTCTCACTTCGACGTAATCGAGGGGGCTAGAGGCCCGCGAGCAGATCCTTCATTTCCTGGATCTCGTCCGTTTGGGAGGCTGCGATGTCCTTGCCCAGCTGGATGGCTTCGGCGTTCTTGCCGCTCCGGACCTCGGCGTTCGCCATCTCGACGGCGCCCTCGTGGTGCGCGATCATCTGGCTGAGGAACAGCTTCGCGGCCTCGGTGCCCTGTGCGGCGTCGAGTTTGGCGAGGTCATCGCCGCTCATCATGCCGGTCATCGAGTGGCCGCCGGGCGCCTGGGTGGGTTCGTTCCAGTCCTTGAGCCAGCCGGTCATCTTCTCGATCTCGGGCGCCTGGGCGGCCTTGATCTTCGTCGCCAGGGCGGTGATCCTGGCGTCGATGCCCTGCTTTGTCAGGATGAGGTCGCTCATCTCCACGGCCTGGGCATGGTGCGGGATCATGCCCTGGACGAACATCGTGTCCGAGCCGTTGTGGTCCGCGGCCGCCGGGGCTGCGCTCGGGACCATGGTGCTGTGGTTCATGCTGGGCATGCTGCTGGGACCGGTGGAGCAGCCGGCCAGGGCGATGGCGGCGGCAAGGGCGGTGGCGGAAATAGTGAGGGTCTTCTTCATGGGAGGTCGTGTCCTTCGTGGATCCGGCGGCGGTGGACGCCGGCGGTGTGGAGTCGCGCGGAGGCCCCGGGGATCGGCGGCCGTGCGCTGCGGGTCAGGCGGGCGCCGGCGTTCTCACGGCGCATGCCCAGTCCTACGTGCGGCTGATGGACAGGTCCCGTGGTGTGGGCGTCCCGGGCAGGTAGGCGTAGCCGGACAGGCGGTCAGCCCACGCCGCGCTCCAGGACTGGGCCGCCAGGAGGGCGGTCCCGGGCTGCGGCGCGCTCAGGGATGCGCCCGCCGGCGAGGGTGTGCAGTCGACGTGAACCGCCGGCGTCTCGGCGCATCCGCCCTGGCAGACGCACGACGGCGGAGGCTGGCTTCCGCCGACCGTCGCCGCCGCGGGTGTCACCGACGGAGCGGTCCGTTCCGCGGAGGGGGTGCCGTGAGACTGGGGGAACGTTCCGGCGGCGCCGTGGCTGGAGTGCCCGGAGGGATGGCCGGCGGTCTGTTCAGAGGGCGCCGGGCCGGCGGTGTGCGCCGTCGACGTGCTGGTGCTGCCGGGAGGGGATGCCTGGGCGTGCAGGCTATGGGAGCCCGAGAGGATATGCATGCCCAAGAAGCCGGCAATCACAGCGAGCAGGCCGGCCAGAAGCACGGCGCGACGGAGGGCGGCGACGGGATTCGCCGCAGCTGCGGACATCGTCTTCCTCCTTCTCCACCAGGGCTGGGGCACTTTCACGAATCACTCAGGGTACCTGTCTTCAACGCCTGCCCCCGGAATTGTGTTCCTACGGCGCAGCCCGGAAACAATTGGCTGACATGGCCAACTGTGACATTATCTGCGTATGAATGCAGATATGCAGGTTGAGGTGGACAGTCCGCACGTGGAGCTGGCTGTCGAGGTGTTCTCCATGCTGGCGGACGCCACGCGTGTCCGGCTGATCCTGGTCCTGGGGGAGGGCGAGCTGCCGGTCAACTCGCTGGCGGAGCGCGTGGGGAAACCGGCCTCAGCTGTCTCGCAGCATCTGGCCAAGATGCGGCTGGGCGGCATGGTCGCCACGAGGCAGGAAGGCACCAAAGTCTTCTACCGGCTGCAGAATGAGCACGCCCGCCAGCTGGTGATGGATGCTATCCACCAGGCCGAGCACGCGCTCGGCACCGCCCCGCGGCACGGCGCATGAACCGCCCGTCGGATGCCGTGGACGAACACAGCCACGGCGAAGGCCAGGAACACAGCCACGGCGGCGGCCACGGCCATGACCACGGTCCGAGCGACCACGACCACGATCACCGTCCGAACGGCCATGACCACGCCGCGCATGACCACGGCCATACCCACCCCCACACGCACGCCACCGGTCTGAAGGGCTGGCTCCAGGCGGTCTTCGTCCCGCACTCGCACGACGCCGCGGACTCCATTGATGAGGTGCTCGAATCCAGCGCCCAGGGCATCCGTGCGGTCAAGGTCTCCCTGCTAGGCCTCGGCGCCACTTCGCTCTTCCAGCTAGTGATCGTGCTGATCAGCGGCTCCGTGGCGCTGCTGGCCGACACGGTTCACAATTTCTCCGACGCGCTCACCGCGGTTCCGCTGTGGATAGCATTCCTGCTGGGCCGTCGGAAGGCCACCCGGGCGTACACCTACGGCTTCGGCCGGGCCGAGGACCTCGCCGGGCTGTTCATCGTGGCGATGATCGCCCTCTCCGCCGTGGTGGCCGCCGTCGAATCAATCCGCCGCTTCTTCGAACCGCAGCCCGTGCACAACCTCGGCTGGGTTCTCGCCGCGGGGCTGGTGGGCTTCGCCGGCAACGAACTCGTCGCGATCTACCGGATCCGCGTCGGCCGGCGGATCGGTTCCGCAGCCCTGGTGGCCGACGGTGTCCACGCCCGGACGGACGGCTTCACCTCACTGGCCGTCGTCGCCGGCGTCATCGGCATCTGGCTCGGCTTCCCGCTCGCGGACCCGATCGTGGGCCTGCTGATTTCCGCCGCCATCGTCGTCCTCCTGTGGGGCACGGTGCGCGACGTCGGACGCCGGCTGATGGACGGTGTCGACCCTGGGCTGACCCGGCGGGTCGAGGCCGTCGTCGCGGAACACTCCCGTTCCGGCGGCACCGCCCGGATGCGCTGGTCCGGTCACCGGCTGCACGTAGAGATCACGGTGCCGATCCCGACGGACGCGCACCTGGTTGAGCTCGCCTCCGTGACGGCCAATCTGGAGCGCGGGGTCCGGCGGGCCCTCCCGCATGTCGGATCGGTGACGATTGTGCCCGACTTCGCCGCGGCCGAACCGCGGCGGACCGTCTAGATCCCCAGCGTCGAGAGACTCTGCTGCAGCGTCTCCGCCGAGTGGTGCAGCGAGGCGAGTTCGCCGTCGTCCATGGGGGTGTCCAGGACCGAGCGGACCCCGCCGTGCCCGACGACGCTGGGCAGGGACAGCGCCACACCCGTGATTCCGTACTGGCCGTCCAGCACGGTGGACACCGGCAGGACCGCGTTTTCCGCGCGCAGCAGGGCCTCCACGATGCGTGCGCCGGAGAGGCCGATCGCGTAGTTCGTGGCGCCCTTCCCCGCAATCACCTTGTAGGCAGCCTGCGTGACTTCCTGCGCGGTTTCGGCTAGGTAGTCGGACGTGAAGACGCGGCCGCCGTCGACCGTCCAGTTGCGGATCGGGACCGGCCCGATCGTGGCGCCGGACCAGATGGGGAACTCGGTGTCGCCGTGCTCGCCCACCATGCTCGCGTGCACGCTGGTCAGGGAGACGCCGGCCTTGCGCGCCAGCAGCCAGCGGAGCCGGGACGTATCCAGCACGGTGCCGGAGGAGAAGATGCGCGAGGAGGGCAGGCCGGAGATCTTCTGCGCCGCAACGGTCAGCACATCGCAGGGGTTGGTCACCAGGACGTAGACGGCGTCCGGGGCGTGCTTCAGCAGCTGTGGCATGAGCTGTTCGAGGATGCGCACGTTGGTGCCGGCCAAGTCCAGCCGCGTCTGGCCGGGCGCCTGCTTGGCCCCGGCGGTGATGACGACGACGTCGGCGCCCTCCGTCGCGGAGATGTCCCCACCGCCGGTGACGGTCGCCGCGGCCGCAGCGAACTGGGTGCCATGGGCAAGGTCCAGCACTTCGGCCTCGGCCTTGGTGGCATTGACGTCGAAGAGGGCAACGTTGCTGGCCGAGCCCCGGATCAGGGCGGCGTAGGCGAGGGACGTGCCGACGCTGCCGGCGCCGACTATTGCGAGTTTGGAGCCCGGACTCTGGGACATGGGATTCTTCTTTCAGGTCAGACGGCCGGCGGCGCGACCGTGCCGGCCACCTCGCCGCCGTCGATCACAAACTCGGCGCCCGTAATGTACGAGGACTCGTCGCCGGCCAGAAATACCGCCAGGTCCGCGACCTCGGCGGGTTGGCCGATCCGGTGCAGGGGGACATGTCCGGTGTCGAACGTCATTCCCGCGGTCATGGGCGTCTCGATGACGCCGGGATGGACCGAATTTACCCGGATGCCGGAGCCGCCGAGGTCCAGGGCGGCGCTCTTGGTCAGGCCGCGAACCCCGAACTTTGATGCCGTGTAGCCCGAGAGGTTCTCGTAGCCCCGGAGTCCGGCGATGGAGGAGACGTTGATGATGGAGGCGGGGGCGGCACGTGTCATGGCCGGGGCGGCGGCTTTGATGCCGTTGAAGACGCCGGTGAGGTTCACGTCGAGGATCCGGGCCCACTGCTCGTGCGGGTATTCATCGATCCGGCCGAAGGTCACGATTCCCGCATTGTTGACCAGGACGCTGAGACTGCCGAACGCCGTCACGGCCTCGTTCACTGCGGCATCCCAGTCCACCGGCTGCGTCACGTCCAGCCGGACATACCGGACCCTGTCGCCGAGCCGGGCGGCCAGCTGGCGGCCGTCGTCGTCGAGGACGTCGCCGACGACGACTTTCGCGCCTTCGTCCAGAAAGCGCTGCGCGATTGCCGCGCCGATGCCCCGGGCGCCCCCGCTGACCAGGGCCACCTTGCCGTCCAACCGTCCCATAGCGAGTCCTTTGCGGGAGCGAGCCCCACCAGAGACGCAGCCGTCCGGGCTCGACTCAAGCTCACCAACCACCGCCCGGCTTGGGCAGGGCCGTTGGACCCTAAGCGGACCGGACGACCGACGCGGCGGGGCCGCCGTCGTCCGTGCGGGCCGCCTTCGTCCGTGTCCCGGGCGGGCGGATCAGAGGTGCTGGATGCCTGCCCGCTGCATGGCGTCCTTGTAAACCTCGACGTTCTTGCTCAGGAGTTCCTCCTGCTTGGCCGCGGAGACGGCGAAGGCGCGACCGCCCAGGGCGGTGGCCTTGTAGATCTTGACCCCGCGGTTTTTCAGCGAGGAGTGGTAGGTCTTCTCGAAGAGTGTCAGGAACGCGTGGGCGTCGGCGCCGTGGGCGATGACGGCGGAGACGCGTTTGTTGATCTTGAGGAACTGGCGGAACGGCCGCAGCCCGTCCGTCTTCTCCTGGACATTCAGCGCGGACGGGAGGTCGGGATCGCGGACCCAAGGGTAGGCGTTCCACGGCATCACGTAGCGGGGGTCGAGGTCAACGGCCTCGTAGATGGAGGTGGCGCGGCGGGCGGCCTCGTCGTCGTTGAAGTGGGAAACGAAGCCCGATTCGGTGCCCTTGCCCGGGGCGATGTGGAGGCTGACGATCCGGCACTCGTCCTCGTCATGGACGGGATCGATGTAGGGGACAACCGACCCCGGCTTCTTTTCCATCAGTTCGTCGCAAAGCTGCGTTACGGCGGCGATGTTCGGTTCCTGCAGCAGGGTCTTCTTTTCGTCCCAGTCAATCGTCACGATTTCTCCCTCAGCGCTCGGCGTCCAGAATCAGGCGTCTGGTTCCACTCTACGCTTTCGGGCGCTGGGGCGTTTTTTTGGGCTCTGGAAGAGGCGGCGGACCCCTAGTCACGCTTAAGGGGCGGGCGTACGCTTAAAGCGCCTGCAGGTAACCACTGGATTAAGCCGGGTCGTTCTGGACATGAAAATGTCCGAGCCGTCTCATAGCGAGATCGCGAAGGTACCTGCAGGCCTTGCGTTTAACTCGAATCCACGCCGACCTCTGGCACCTCCCCACCGCCCCGGGCATGATGGAACCGATCCCAGGTCCCCACTTCCGCCGCGGCGCCCAACGCCCGCCGGGACGACCCCCGAAAGCAGGCAAGGCGTGAATCCAGAAGCGATGGAACGGGCCCGCGACATCGAGGCGCAGCTGACGGACGAGGAGCGCTTCTCACTCCTGATCAGCGTCATGGGCACCAACGAGGTGCTCACGGACAAGGACCCGCGCATCCCGGACGGCGTCCCGATGAGTGCCGGCTACACGCCGGGGATCCCGCGGCTTGGCATCCCCGCCCTGCTGATGAGCGACGCCAGCCTGGGCGTCACCAACCCGGGCTACCGGGAGGGGGACACCGCCACGGCGCTCCCGGCGTCCATCGCCCTGGGGGCCACCTTCAACCCCGCGCTCGCCCTCCGGTCCGGGCAAATGGTGGGTAGGGAGGCCCGCAGCAAAGGGCTCAACGTCCAGCTCGCCGGCGGACTCAACCTGCACCGCGATCCGCGCAACGGCCGGAACTTCGAGTACCTGTCCGAGGACCCCTGGCTCACCGGAGTCCTCGGCGCGGAGTCAGTCCGGGGCATCCAGGGCGAGCAGGTCATCTCCACCGTCAAGCACTTTTCGCTGAACTGCAACGAAACCAACCGGCACTGGCTGGACGCCGTCATCGACCCGGCCGCCCACCGCGAATCGGATTTGCTCGCGTTTGAGATCGCCATCGAACGCGCCCGGCCCGGCTCGGTCATGACCGGCTACAACAAGGTCAACGGCACCTACGCGGGCGGCAACGAGGAGCTGCTGCTTGGCATCCTGAAGGGGGCATGGGGCTTCCCCGGCTGGGTGATGTCCGACTGGGGCGCGACGCCGAGCTGGGACTTCGCGCTGCGCGGCCAGGACCAGGAGTCCGGCGCGCAGATCGACGTGATGATGTGGGGGCAGGAGACCTTCACCGCACCGCTGCGCGCCGCCTACGCGGCGGGGGAATTCCCCAAGGAACGCCTCTCCGGGATGGTGCAGCGGATCCTGTACGCCATCTTCGACGTCGGCATCGACCGCTGGGAGGGAGCGCCCGACGTCGACCTGGCGGCCCATGCCGAGATCGCCCTGGAGACGGCGCGGCAGGGGATTGTCCTGCTCAAGAACGACGGCGTGCTCCCGCTGGCGGTGCCGTCTCCCGCGGGCGCGCCCCTCACGATCGCGGTCATCGGGGGACATGCCCAGCTCGGCGTGCCCACCGGCTGCGGTTCCAGCGCCGTCACCCCGCCCGGCGGCTACGCCGAGATCCACACTGTCGGCGGCCCGGGCATCATGGGCAGCATGCGGAACCTGTACCTGCTGCCCTCCTCGCCGCTGGCGGAGCTGCAGAAGCTGCTGCCAGGCGCCGAGATCGAATACGACCCCGGGATGAGCCCGGCCGAGGCGGCACTGCTGGCACGCCGTTCCGACGTCGCCATCGTTTTCGGCATCCGCGTGGAGGGCGAAGGCTACGACAACGCGGACCTGTCCCTGCCGTGGGGCCAGGACGCCGTGATCGAGGCGGTCGCGGCCGCCAACCCCAACACCGTCGTCGTACTCGAGACCGGCAACCCGGTGGTGATGCCGTGGCTGCCGAAAGTCCGGGCCGTCCTGGCGGCCTGGTATCCCGGCCAGTGCGGCGGGCAGGCGATCGCCGAAATCCTCGCCGGCGTCACCAATCCGTCCGGGAAACTCCCGCTGACCTTCCCGACTGGCCTGAACCAGACACCGCGACCGGAGCTGCCGGGCCTCGGCACACCGTGGGGCACTCCGACGACGATCAACTACAGCGAGGGATCCGACGTCGGCTACCGCTGGTTCGCGAAGACCGGGCAGGAACCCCTCTTCCCCTTCGGCCACGGGCTCAGCTACACCCGGTTCGGCTACGCGGACCTGACAGTGCAGGACCGGGCCGGGGTGCGGGCCGAGTTCACCGTCACCAATGCGGGGCCGCGGCGCGGGGCCGACGTGCCCCAGCTCTACCTCCTCGAGGATCCTGCGGGCCCCCGGATGCGGCTGCTCGGCTTTGAGCGCGTGGACCTCGAGCCTGGCGAATCACGGACCGTCGCCCTTGATGTGGATCCGCGGCTGCTGGCGTCCTACGACACCGGCCGCGGGCAGTGGCACACCCCGGGTGGCAGCTACCGCCTGGCGCTCGGACATTCGGCCGGCAACTACACCCTGGAGGCCGACGTGGCCCTTGCCGGGGCGTGGTTCGGGCGGTAGCCGGCCGCTGCTTCCTCCGTCAGGCAGGGCGGCGGCGTTCCACGGGTGTTTGTCCGCGGTGCGGATGTTCGGTTAGGCCGCAGGTTGGCTTCGTCTTCGGGCGCGGTGGAGGTCGTTGGCTCGGCTGCGGCGTTGGCGGCGGTGGCTGGGGCTTTTTGCCTCGGCCAGGTCGGGGTCCGCGTGGCGGGCGAGGGTTCCCGGT
>Ga0247818_10003451_pt1 | contig 10189 bp, 9 predicted proteins | sample 13C_Glucose_Day1_FD_192424 | JGI IMG/M metagenome (GOLD analysis project Ga0247818, IMG submission 192424) | Soil microbial communities from agricultural site in Penn Yan, New York, United States - 13C_Glucose_Day1 | ecosystem: Environmental > Terrestrial > Soil > Agricultural land | place: USA...
CCACCACGGTGGGCGCCGGCGCGCCGCCGCCCACCGTGGTGGTGCTCCACGGACGGGACGGGACCTCCGACTCGGCGTTCGACGACCAGGACCTGCAGGACCACGTCGTCCGGACCGGGCTCGCCGTGGCGTCCGTCGACGGCGGCAACCACTGGTGGCACCCACGCCGGAGCGGGATCGACACCTCGGCGATGGTCCGCGATGACTTCCTGCCGCTCGTGCAGCGTGTGACCGGGTATGCCGGCCGGCTCGCCCTGCTGGGTTGGTCCATGGGCGGCTACGGCTCGCTGCTCCTTGCCAGCGAGCTGGGGCCGGCCCGAGTGGGCGCGGTGGTCGCCGAGAGCGCGGCGCTCTGGACCAGCCTGCCGGCAGAGCCGCCGGAGGCGTTCGACGACGAGGCGGACTTCGAGCGCCACGACGTGTTCCGCCGCACCCGCGTCCTGGCTGACATACCGGTGCGACTCGACTGCGGGGACCGGGACTACTTCGTCGAGGCCAACCGCGCCTTCGCCCGTGCGTTGCCGTCAGCAGTGCTCACGGTCGACCCCGGCGAGCACAACTGGGACTACTGGCGCAGCCACGCCGGGCCGCAGATGGACTGGATCGCCGGCCGACTCGCGGAGCGTCAGTAGACGGTGACGCGGCCGCCGATCGGCATGAGGCCCTGGGCCCAGATCATGTCCATCGCGGGGTTGCTCACCCGCGCGCAGCCGTGCGAGGCGGGGTACGCCGGAATCGAGGGCGAGCCGTGCACCGCGATGCCGCCGTTGAAGTACCGCGGGCGCCACAGGTCGCCCAGCGGGCCCTCGTCGTTGCCGTTGACGCTCCGGAACACCTGGTAGGACCCCGACGGCGTCACGGCGCGGCGCTGCTGGCCATAGGACTCGAAGACCTCACCGTTCCCGGTGCTGGTGTTGATGATGGTCGTCACCCTGCCAGCGCGGACCACGAGGAGGAGCTGGCGGGCCTTGTCGATCTCGATCCCGGAGCCGCCGACCCGCGACTGCGGCCGGATGCCTGCCTCGAGCGCCCTGCGCGTCGCCGGGCCGAACACGCCGTCGCGGCCCAGACCAGCGGCCTTCTGCAGGGCCATCACCGACTGGGCGGTGAGGCCTCCGTACTGGCCGTCTGGCGTGCCGAGCCAGTAGCCGAGGTTGGACAGCTTCTGCTGCACCGAGCGCACGTACGCGCCCGTGTCACCCACGTGCAGGGTCATCCCCTCGGTCGGCGTGGGCTTGGCCGTGGGAGTGGGCTTGGGCGCCGAGGGCGTCGGCCTGGGAGAGGCGGTGGTCGTCGGCGTGGGCGAGGGCGCCGCGGTGGTCGAGGTCGGGCTGGCGGCGGGTGTGCCTGTCGTCGGGGACTGGCTGGGGCTGGTCGTCGTGCTGGTGGCGACCGTCTCGGGGGTCGTGGGGACGGCAGCGCTCGTGGGTGCCTCGGCGGTGGGCTGGAGCCCCGCACAGCCTCCTGCCAGGAGTGAGACCGCCAGCACGGCCCCGGCCATCGGCGTCCTCGTCTGGCGCCAGCGAGCAGCTCGCATCCCTGCTTCCCTTCCCGTGCCGGCGCGTTGCGCCACGTCCGTCGACCATGTTGGCGCAGGAGGGCTCGGCAGGAGGGTCTGCCACGCGCGCCACAGTCTTCGGGTTTGGTCAAGACCTGGTGCGGCCGACTCCCCCAAGCCGGCCGCACCCACGTAGACGCACAGGGCACGCGGAAGGTTGCGTCGAGAACGAGAGAATGTGTGACGCGGCCGAGAACCGTCCGAAGCCAGCGCCAGCCGGCTCGCTTCAGCCCTGGAGGTCGGCCGCCAGGGCGCGGATTGCCGAGTCGGTCTCCAGGACCCGGCGCGCGGTCTCCACGTGCAGGCCCTCGATCATGCGGCCGCCGTACGTCACCACGCCGGAGCCGGCACCGGCCTCCCAGGCGGCGAGGATCCCCTCGGCCTCCTGCACCTGCTCTGCGCTGGGAGCGAACGCGGCGTTGCAGGTGTCGACCTGACCCGGGTGGATGAGGGTCTTGCCGTCGAAGCCCATCTGGCGGCCCTGCTCGCACTCGGCCTCGAAGCCCTCGGCGTCCTTGACGTTGTTGTAGACCCCGTCGAGGATCACGGTCCCCGTGGCCCGGGCCGCGAGCAGGCACAGCCCCAGCCCCGTCAGCAGGGGCTGGCGGCCGGGCACGTGCTCGGCGTGCAGCTCCTTGGCCAGGTCGTTGGTGCCCATGACGAGCACGGCAAGCCGCTCCGAGGCCGCGGCGATCTCCTCGCAGTGCAGCATCGCCTGCGGCGTCTCGACCATGGCCCACAGCATCGTGTGCTCGGGGGCGCCGGCAGCCTCCATGGCGGCGACCAGCCGGCGCACCTCGTCGGCGGAGCTGACCTTGGGCACCACGATCCCGTCGGGGCCGGCCGCACACGCGGCGGTCAGGTCGGCGTCATGCCACTGCGTTCCGATGCCGTTGATCCTGATGGTCACCTCACGTCGCCCGTACGCACCCGAACGCGCTGCGGCACAAGCATTCTCGCGCGCCGTCACCTTCGCGTCAGGGGCCACGGCATCCTCGAGGTCGAGGATGAGCCCGTCGACGGCGAGGGCCTTGGCCTTCTCCAGCGCCCGCTCGTTCGAGGCGGGCATGTACAGGACGGACCGGCGCGGACGATAGGCCGCGTGCACGCCGCTCACTGCCCGCCCCCCTGGTCCTCGGGTACGGCGGCATACAGCGCGGCGAGCTCGGGATCGGTCTGCGCGAGGCGCTCCGCGAGCTCGACGATGACCAGGCACTGCTTGAGGCTGGCGTCGTCCTCCATCTTGCCGTCCAGCATCACCGCACCGGTGCCATCGCCCATCGCGGCCACGACGCGACGGGCGTGTGCCACGTCCCCGGCCGAGGGGCTGAACACCCGCTTGGCGATGGCGATCTGCGCCGGGTGCAGGGACCAGGTGCCCACGCAGCCGAGGAGGAAGGCGTTGCGGAACTGGTCCTCGCACGCCACGACGTCCGCGATGTCCCCGAAGGGGCCGTAGTACGGGAGGATCCCGTGCATCGCGCAGGCGTCGACCATCCGCGCGATCGTGTAGTGCCACAGGTCCTGCTGGTACGTCGGCCGGGGTGAGGACGCCCCCTCGATGTCACCGTCCACGGGGTCCTGGCGCACGAGGTACCCCGGGTGGCCGCCGCCCACCCGGGTCGTCTTCATGCGGCGGTCGGCGGCGAGGTCGGCCGGGCCCAGCGACATGCCCTGCATGCGGGGGCTGGCACCGGCGATCTGCTCGACGTTCGCGACACCGCGAGCCGTCTCGAGGATCGCGTGCACGAGGATCGGGCGCTGCAGGCCGGCACGAGCCTCGAGCTGGGCCAGCAGCCGGTCGACGTAGTGGATGTCCTCGGATCCCTGCACCTTGGGCACCATGATGACGTCGAGCTTGTCGCCGATCTCTGCCACGAGCGTGGTGAGGTCGTCGAGCACCCACGGGCTGTCGAGGGCGTTCACGCGGGTCCACAGCTGGGTGTTCTCGCCGAAGTCCGTCGCGCTGGCGACCCGCACCAGGCCCTCGCGTGCGGCCACCTTGCGGTCGGCCTTCACGGCGTCCTCGAGGTTGCCGAGCAGCACGTCGACCGTGCCGACCATCGCCGGCACCTTCGCCGCCATCTTCTCGTTGCTCGGGTCGAAGAAGTGGATCACCCGGGACGGCCGGGCGGGCACCTCCGTCACCGGCTGGGGGGCGCCCACAGCGAGGGGCCGGTAGAAGTCCTTGGGGCTGCGCATGCGCGGACGCTAGCGCAGACACTGGTGTGGCGGTTATGACACAGTTCACGGTGTGACCGAGCCCAGCGTCAGCCCCCGGCAGGAGGAGGCCGCCGCGCCCACGCCCGTGAACATGACGGCGCTCTTCGCTGAAGCGGCGGGGAAGTCGGGCCTGCTGTGGATCGACGTGCCGGGAGACCGGGCCTGGCCCGCCTGGCACGCGTGGGAGGCGGACACGGTGTTCGTCGTCTCCGGTCCCGGTGAGCAGTCCCTGCCCTGGCTCCCGGACGAGGTCGTCCTCATCCTGCGGAGCAGGGACACCGGCGGCCGGCTGCTGGCGGTCCGCGCCAGTGTGCGCACCATCGCCCCGGGCGACGACCTCTGGGAGACCGCGACCGAAGCGCTGAAGGCCAGCCGCCTCAACGCCGTTGGCGACGTCGTCACCCGGTGGGGGCAGGAGTGCACGGTCCGAGCCCTGACGCCGTTCGGCGCCCCGGTCCAGGCCCCCGGCGACTATCCCGACACCTCCGGCGCCGCACCGGTGCCGCCGTCCGAGGCGACGACGACCGGTTGGCGGCCCTGGCACCTCGGCGGCCGGCCACGACGACGGCGTGGCACTCGGTTCCCGGACGAGCCGGGCGCCGCCGGATAGCCTTGCCGGTGTGAGCACACCGTCGCGGGTCTTCGTGGGCCGCCTGACCAGCCTGAGCGTCTTCGACCCGCTCGGCGACCAGGTCGGTCGGGTGCGCGACGTCGTCGTCACCTTCGGCGCCTCACGGCGTCGCCCGCGAGTCATCGGCCTCGTCGTCGAGGTGCCGGGACGGCGTCGGGTCTTCGTGCCGATGACGCGAGTCACCTCCGTCGACGGGGGGCAGGTCATCACGACCGGGCTGGTCAACATGCGCCGCTTCGAGCAGCGGACCAACGAGGTCCTCGTCATGGCCGAGCTGCTCGACCGCCAGGTCACCGTGCGCGATCCCGAGGGCGACTACACCGCCACCGTCGAGGACATCGCGATCGAGCGCGAGCGCACCCGCGACTGGGGCATCGCCAAGGTCTTCGTCCGCCGCGGGGCTCCCCGCAGCCACCTCGGCCCGTTCCGGCGCCGGCGCGGCGCCACGGTGCTCGTCCCCATCGAGGACGTCACCGGCATACACCGCTCGGGCAGCGCGCAGAGCGCGGCCAAGCTGCTGGAGACCTATGACGACCTCAAGCCCGCCGACCTCGCCGAGGTCATCCACGACCTGACGCCCAAGCGCCGTGCCGAGGTGGCCGCGGCCCTCGACGACGACCGGCTCGCCGACGTCCTCGAGGAGCTCCCCGAGGACGACCAGGTCGAGATCCTCGGCACGCTCGAGCGTGAGCGGGCCGCCGACGTCCTCGAGGCGATGGAGCCCGATGACGCCACCGACCTGCTCAAGGAGCTCACCCCGGAGCAGCGGGAGGAGCTGCTCGGCCACATGGAGCCCGACGAGGCGGCGCCGCTGCGCCGGCTGCTGACCTACGACGAGAACACCGCCGGCGGGCTCATGACGACGGAGCCGGTGATCCTCGCGCCCGACGCCACCATCGCCCATGCACTGGCCGTCGTCCGCAAGGTGGAGCTCTCGCCTGCCCTGGCGTCGACGGTGTTCGTCTGCCGACCCCCGCTCGAGACCCCGACGGGCAAGTTCCTCGGCATCGTCCACATCCAGCGGCTGCTGCGCGAGCCCCCGCACGGCGCGATCGGCGGGATCCTCGACAAGGAGATCGAACCGCTCCGGGTCGACTCGCCCCTGGGACAGGTCACCCGGATGCTGGCGACCTACAACCTCGTCGGCCTGCCGGTCGTCGACGAGGACGGCCGGCTCCTCGGCGCGGTCACGGTCGACGACGTCCTCGACCACATCCTCCCCGACGACTGGCGCGAGGACCGACGCGAGGTGACCCATGGCTGAGCGGCCGTCCCGGGACTCGGGGCGGATCGACCAGCCGCGCGAGGTCCGCCGCGCGCTGCTGCCGCGGCCCACCGTCTCGCAGGAGACCTTCGGAATCTGGAGCGAGCGCTTCGCCCGGTTCATGGGGACGCCGCGCTTCCTCATCTACATGACGGCGTTCGTCATCCTCTGGATCGCCTGGAACGCCCTCGGCCCGCCGGACCTCCGCTGGGACCCCTACGCCTTCATCTTCCTCACGCTGATGCTGAGCCTGCAGGCGTCGTACGCCGCGCCGCTGATCCTGCTGGCCCAGAACCGGCAGGCAGACCGGGACCGGGTCGCCCTCGAGCAGGACCGTGCCCGCGACGAGCGCAACCTCGCCGACACGGAGTTCCTCACCCGCGAGGTCGCTGCCCTCCGGAACGCGCTGGGTGAGACGGCGACCCGCGACTTCGTCCGCTCCGAGCTGCGCGGTCTGCTCGAGGAGTTCGAGGAGCGCGGGCTCGAGGTGCGACAGCGTGACGAGCCTGACGGCGGTCCGGGGGCGACCGGTTCCTCGGTGGGAGCGCCCTCGACCTAGCATGGGGGTATGCCCGTCCCCGCAGCCACCGTGACCGACGACGCCCTCCACGCGGCCCTCTCCACGGTCATCGACCCCGAGATCCGCAAGCCCGTCACCGAGCTGGGGATGGTCGAGAGCGTCTCCGTCGACGAGGCCGGCCGCGTGGCGGTCACCATCCTGCTGACGATCTCGGGGTGCCCGCTGAAGGACACCCTGACCAAGGACACCACCGCAGCCCTGTCCCGCGTCGATGGCGTGACCGGCGTCGACGTCACCCTCGGGGTCATGAGTGACGAGCAGCGCACGAGCCTGCGCCAGCAGCTGCGCGGAGGCGCCGCCGAGCGGGAGATCCCGTTCGCCAAGCCCGGCAGCCTCACCCGCGTGTATGCCGTGGCGTCCGGCAAGGGGGGCGTGGGCAAGTCCTCGGTGACGGTCAACCTCGCGGCCTCGCTCGCCGAGAGCGGCCTGCGCGTGGGGGTCGTCGACGCGGACGTCTACGGCTTCTCCGTGCCGCGCATGCTCGGCGTGGAGCACCGGCCGACCCAGGTCGACGACATGATCCTGCCGCCCATCAGCCACGACGTGAAGGTCATCTCGATCGGCATGTTCGTCCCCGGCAACCAGCCTGTGGTCTGGCGCGGCCCGATGCTCCACCGGGCGCTGCAGCAGTTCCTCGGCGACGTCTTCTGGGGCGACCTCGACGTGCTGCTGCTCGACCTGCCGCCCGGCACCGGCGACATCGCCATCTCCGTGGCCCAGCTCATCCCCACCGCGGAGATCCTCGTCGTCACGACGCCCCAGCGGGCCGCCGCCGAGGTCGCCGAACGCGCCGGCTCCATCGCGCTGCAGACCCACCAGCGCATCGTCGGCGTCATCGAGAACATGTCCTGGCTCGAGCTCCCGGACGGCTCGCGACAGGAGATCTTCGGGTCTGGCGGCGGCCGGGCGGTCGCCGAGTCCCTCACCCGCTCGGTCGGCGCCGAGGTCCCGCTGCTCGGTCAGGTGCCGCTCGACACGAACCTGCGCGAGTGCGGCGACCAGGGCACGCCGGTCGTGCTGCGCGACCCCGAGTCGCCCGCTGCCGTCGCCCTGCGCGGCGTGGCTCGTGGCCTGGCCACGCGCTCCCGTGGGCTGGCCGGGCGCTCACTGGGCCTCACCCCCACCGGCCGCTGACGCGGCACACCGAGCTGACGCAGCACACCGACCAGAGCCCGGAGGCCTCGGGTCAGGTGGCGTCGAGGTCGAACGGCGTCGGCACCGACGGGTCGTAGCCGCGCCGGGTCGCTGTCGCCGCTGACGGGGCCGAGGCCGGTGCCCCGGGGGCGAACGGCGTGTCGTCGAGCAGCGCCTCCCGCACGATCCGGCGGGGGTCGTACTGGCGGGGGTCGTACTGCCGCCAGTTGATGTCGTCGAACTCCGGGCCCATCTGCTCGCGCAGCTGGCCCTTGGCGCTCTCGGCCATCGCCTTGGCCTGCCGCACGAAGCGGCCCAGCCTCGCCGCGTACTCCGGGAGCCGCTCCGGCCCGAGGATGACCACGGCGAGGACGATGAGGAGGATGAACTCCCACCCGGTGATGTTCACGCGCCGGTCCTTGTCCTGATCAGCGTCCTGATCACTCGCCCGTCGTCCCCTGCAGGGTCATCCTGACACTGATCTCCTGGTCTCCGCGACGCACCTTCATGCTGACCTCGTCACCGACGGACTTGGAACGGATGGCCACGACGAGGTCGTCAGGGTCGGTGACCTTGCGACCGTCGAACTCGACGATGAGGTCGCCTGCGCGGACCCCGGCCTTGCCCGCCGGCCCGTTCGCGGTCACCGGCTGGCGCCCCTCGGAGGCCTCCGCGAGGATCTTGACGCCGTCCCCACCGGTGTACTGGCGGTCGAGGATGACCCCGATGATCGGGTGCTCCGCCTTGCCGGTCTTGATGAGCTGGTCGGCGGTCTTCGTGACCTGGTCGCTCGGAATCGAGAACCCGACGCCGATGTTGCCCGACTGCGAGTCGGAGGTGCCCGGCACTCGGGCGATGGCCGAGTTCACGCCGATGACGTTGCCCTTCATGTCGAGCAGCGGACCACCCGAGTTGCCGGGGTTGATCGCGGCGTCGGTCTGGATGGCGTTGATGTACGACTGCTCGTCACCGTCCCCGCCCGGGCTGACCGGCCGGTTGAGGGCGCTGACGATGCCGGTGGTCACGGTGCTGTCGAGGCCGAGCGGCGCGCCGACGGCGATGACCTGGTCGCCGACGACCACGGACGACGAGGAGCCCATGGTCAGGGGCTGCAGGTCGGTGCGGCCGGTCTTGAGCACGGCGAGGTCGTAGGAGGCGTCCCGACCGGCGATGGTCGCCTCGATCTCGGTGCCGTTGGAGAGCTGCACCTTGATGGCGCCGTCGTCCCCGGCCCCGGCAACGACGTGGTTGTTGGTGATGATGTGGCCCTGCTCGTCGATGACGAAGCCCGAGCCGGTGCCGTTGCCGTCGGCGCCGGTGACCTTGATGGTCACGACGCTGGGCAGGGCACGGGCGGCGATGTTGGCGATCGACCCCGCGGGGCGGCTCGTGGCGCCGCTGCCAACCGTCGGGATCGGGGAGGGGCCGCGGTCGAGGCGGCCGAAGTTGAGGCGGTCGGTGGCACCGAGCCACCCACCCGCCACCCCGCCGAGCAGGCCGGCGAAGAGGGCAGCCAGCACCGCGATCCCCACGACGGCCGCCCAGCCGGGGCCCCGTCGCGGAGGGGCTCCCTGGGTCATCGCGTGGTGCGACTGGGTCCAGTCGTGCCCCTGCTGCCACTGCTGCTCGGGAGCACCCTGCTGGGCCGGGGGCCAGTGCTGGCCCTGGGCCCAGTCACTGCCGTGCTGCTGGTATGCCGTGCCGCCGGTTCCGTGCCCCGCCCAGGACTGCTGCTGGTGCGGGCTGCTGGGCTGCTGGGTGCCGGGCTGGGGGTCGTAGGTCCAGGCGGGCGGACCGGCGGGCGCGTCCTGGCCTGCTCCTGCGGGAAGGGACTGCGTGTGGTGCACGTCGACCGGCTGCGTGTGCTCTCTGCCGGTGTCCTCGGGAGCAGCCGGCGACGGCGAGGCCCACGGGTCCCACGCCTGCGGTGACGACCCTCGGGGCTCTGCGCCCGAGTCGTGGTCGTCCGACTCGTGGGGGCTGGGGTCGCGCTGCTCGGTCATGGCGTCGATTGTGCCGAACTCACCCGGGCGCCGCCCACAACGGGTCCACGGGAGGGCAGCACGACCGTGGTGGGCGTCGCGGTGGCGGAGCCCCCCACGCGGGTCCGGGCGCCCAGGGAGGCGTTCATGAAGGAGGACACGGCCGGGCGGGCGCGCTGGTCCGCCTGGCGGGGAACGGCGGTGGCGGGCGTCTGCGGCACGAGCGGGGATCCCACGACGGCGAAGCTCCAGGCCGCTGCCGCCGAGGCCCCGGCCGCCAGCCCGGCGAAGACCGTGGCACGGACGGCCGAGCGGTGCAGGGCCGGCGCGGCACGATCCACCGTCGGCAAGGGCGGGGTGGGACGACGCGGCGGTGCAGGGCGTCGCGCCGGCGCACTCCACGCGGCCGGGGCGCGGCGGTGTGCAGGGGCAGGTGGCACCGGCGGCACCGACGGCCCAGCCGTGTCGCCACCTGGAGCGCGTCGGGTCGGAGGCGGCCCGTGGCCGTCCGTGGCGGCCAGCGAGAGGAGCATGGCGCGCAGGTCGCTGGGAACCTCGGGGCCGCCCGCCCTGCGGAGGGAGGCCAGCATCCGGCGCTCGTCCTCGACCGCGCGGCGGCAGGCTGCGCAGGCCACGAGGTGGCGGTCCCAAACCACGAGCTCAGCAGGGCACAGCGTGCGATCCGCGTAGGCGCTCAGCTCCGGTCCGAGGCAGCGCCCGGGGCGTCCGCCCGGCATACCCCTGCTCACCGCGCCCCCGGGACGGGACGGCGCAGCACCGGCAGGCGGTGACGCGGCGTGGCCGGGGAGGGGGCAGG
>Ga0247818_10003452_pt1 | contig 10189 bp, 9 predicted proteins | sample 13C_Glucose_Day1_FD_192424 | JGI IMG/M metagenome (GOLD analysis project Ga0247818, IMG submission 192424) | Soil microbial communities from agricultural site in Penn Yan, New York, United States - 13C_Glucose_Day1 | ecosystem: Environmental > Terrestrial > Soil > Agricultural land | place: USA...
GCCGGAGCCGGTGGCGTCCTTGTGCTCGGGGATGCCGAAGAGCATCACCCCGCCCAGGCCGAGCTCGGCCGCCTCCGTGACCGCCCGGCGGAGGGAGTCGCGGGTGTGCTGGACGACCCCCGGCATCGAGGAGATGGGGTGCGGCTCGGCGAGGCCCTCGCGGACGAAGACCGGCAGGACCAGCGAGCTGGGCACCACGTGGGTCTCGGCGACCATGCGCCGCAGCGCCGGGGTGCGCCGCAGCCGCCGGGGTCGGATGGTCGGGCCCTGGACGTGCGTCTCCTCGGTCACGTCTCCATCCTTCCCCAGCGGTCCGGCGCGGTGGTGGTGCGGGCTACTTCGCGCGGGCCTTGCGCCGACCCGACGCGGTGCGCTCGCTCGGGCGGGTCACCGGCTCGCCGGCCTCGAGCATCGCGAGGCGTCGCGCCGCGCCGAAGTCGGCGAGGGCGTCGACGAGGACCTCGACGTCGGGGGTCGGGGCCAGCACGTCGACCCGCAGGCCGTGCTCCTCGGCGGTCTTGGCCGTCTGCGGGCCGATCACGGCGATGACCGTCGACGGGTGCGGCTTGCCGGCGATGCCGACGAGGTTGCGGACCGTCGAGGACGACGTGAAGACGACCGCGTCGAACTTGCCGCTCTTGATCGCGTCGCGGACCGGCGCCGGCGGCGGGGTGGCGCGGACGGTGCGGTAGGCGGTGACGTCGTCGCACTCCCAGCCGAGGTCGACCAGGCCGGCGACGAGGTTCTCCGTCGCGATGTCGGCGCGGGGCAGGAAGACCCGGTTGATCGGGTCGAGCACCTCGTCGTAGGGCGGCCACTCCTCGAGCAGCCCGGCGGCGGACTGCTCGCCGGACGGGACGAGGTCCGCGCGCAGCCCCCAGTCGGCGATCGCCTGGGCGGTCTTGTCGCCCACCGCGGCGATCTTGAGGCCGGAGAAGGCACGGGCGTCGAGGCCGTACTCCTCGAACTTCTCGCGCACGGCCTTCACCGCGTTGACCGAGGTGAAGGCGATCCACTCGTAGCGGCCCTCGACGAGACCACGGACGGCCTTGTCCATCTGGAGCGGGTTGCGCGGCGGCTCGACCGAGATGGTCGGCACCTCCTCGGGCACGGCGCCGTACTCGCGCAGGCGCCGCGACAGCGAGCCTGCCTGCTCCTTGGTGCGGGGCACCAGCGCCCGCCAGCCGAACAGCGGCTTGGTCTCGAACCACGACAGGGTCTGCCGCAGGTCGACGACGTCGCCGATGACGGTGATCGCCGGCGGTGCGATGCGCGCGGCGCGCACGTCGGCCGCGATGTCGGCCAGCGTGGAGACGAGCGTGTGCTGCTCGGTCGTGGTGCCGACGCGGGTCATCGCGACGGGCGTCTCGGGCGAGCGGCCGGCCTCGACGAGCGCGGCGGCGGTCTCGCCGATGGTGCCGACCCCGGAGAGCAGGACCAGCGTGCGGTCGTCGGCGTAGGCGCTCCAGTCGACCTTGTCACCGCACGTGACGACGGCCATCTCCTTGTGGCGCTTGGTGGTCAGCGGGATGCCGGCGTAGGCCGGGACCGCGCTCACCGAGGAGACACCCGGGACGACCTCGAAGCCGACACCCGCCTTGACGCAGGCCTGCGCCTCCTCAGGACCCGAGGCGTAGAGGAAGGGGTCACCGGTCATCAGGCGGACGACACGCTGCTTCTTGCCGTGGCGTACGACGACCTTGGCGCGGGCCGCGTGGGTCAGGGGCTGGCCGTCCTCGCCGAAGCCGCCGTCGACGATCTCCGGGCCACCCACGAGGCCGTCGGGGCCCTCGACGAGGCCGAGGACCTGGCGGACCAGCTCGACGTGCTGGGGTGCCTCGGTCACGATCACCTCGGCACCCTGGAGGAGCTCCACGGCTCGCACCGTCAGCAGGCCGGGGTCTCCGGGTCCGCTGCCGACGAACGACACCCAGCCCTGGGCCGGGGTGGGCGCGGTGCTGGCCTGGGGGGTCTGTACTCGCGTCATGCGTGCTGCTTCCTCACTGGTGGTACCTGCAGATGTGGTGCCGTCATCAGGTCTGCTGCTCCCTCGTCGAGCATGTCGCTCGCGAGGCGTGTTCCGATCTGTGCGGCCTCGGCGACGGGGCCGGTCGTGCTCATGCGCACGGTCAGGGCGCCGTCCTCCGACAGGGCCACGGCGCGAAGCCACAGCTCCTCGCCGTCCTCCCCCTCGACCACCTCGGCCAGGGCACCCAACGGGGCCGAGCAGCCGGCCTCGAGGGTGGACAGGACCGCGCGCTCGGCCGTGACCGCGGCGCGGGTGGCGGGGTCGTCGAGCCGGGCCAGCTCCGCCACCAGCTCGGTGTCGGCGGAGCGGCACTCGATGGCGAGCGCACCCTGGCCGGGCGCGGGCAGCATCTGGAGCGGGTCGAGGACCTCGGTGGCCTCGTCGAGCCGGCCGAGGCGGGCGAGGCCGGCGCGGGCCAGGACGATGGCGTCGTAGTCGCCGTCGCGGACCTTGCGGATCCGGGTGTCGACGTTGCCGCGGATGCCGTGGAGCTCGAGGCCGAGGCCCAGCGCTGCGAGCTGGCTGACCCGGCGCGGCGAGCCCGTGCCGAGCCGGCTGCCGACGGGCAGCTCGCCGAGCGTCAGGCCGTCGCGGGCCACCACGACGTCGCGCGGGTCCTCGCGCGGCGGGACCGCGGCCAGCACGATCCCGTCGGCGGGCGTGGTGGGCAGGTCCTTCAGCGAGTGCACCGCGAAGTCGACCCGGCCGTCGAGGAGCGCGTCGCGCAGGGCGCTGACGAACACCCCGGTGCCGCCCATCTGGGCCAGGGGCGCGGCGTTGCGGTCACCCTCGGTGGAGATCTCGACGAGCTCGACCTCGCGGCCGAGGCGGTCGCGGACGAGGTCGGCGACGAGCCCGGACTGGGTGGTGGCCAGGGCCGACGCGCGGGTGCCGAGACGGAGCGGACGGGACTGGGTGGCGCTCATGGCTGGCTCCCCTCGGCGCGGGAGATGGCGTCGACCGCGTCGGGGTCGAGGCGGAAGAGCTCGGCGAGGGCCGCGGAGTAGGACGCGGCGGGCTCGGCGTCGGCGAGCTCCTTGACCCTGACCGTCGGCTCGTGGAGGAGCTTGTCGGCGACCCGGCGGACGGTGTGGAGCACCTCGGTGCGGGTGGCGTCGTCGAGACCGGGCAGGCGCGCCGACAGCCGCTCCATCTCGGCGTCGACCACCGAGGTGGCCATCGAGCGCAGGGCGACGACGGTGGGGGTCACGCTCGCCTGGCGTCGTACGGCCAGGAAGGCGCTGATCTCCTGGCCGACGATGCTGCGTACGTCGTCGACGCCCGCGGTGGCCTCGAGGCCACGCAGCTCGTCGGCGAGGCCGGCGAGGTTGATCAGCTCCACGCCCGGCAGGTCGCCCAGTGCCGGGTCGACGTCGTGCGGCAGCGCCAGGTCGATGACGGTCAGCGGCCGGTCGCTGCGCCCGCGCGCGGTCACCACGTCGGACAGGCGGACCAGCGGCTCCGGCGCTCCCGTGCAGGAGATGACGATGTCGGCCGTGGCCAGCTCGTCGACGAGCCGGTCCAGCGGCACCGACCTGGCGGCGTACTCCTCCGCGAGCCGCTCGGCGCGGGCGGCGGTGCGGTTGAGCACCGAGATGCTGGCCGCACCGCTGCGCCCGAGGTGGGCGACCGCGAGCGAGGCCATCGCGCCGGCGCCGATCACGAGCGCCGTCGCGCCGTCCACCGGGACCGAGCTGCGCTCGAGGGCGGCGGTGACCAGCGACGGCGCCGCGCGGTCGATGTCGGTCTCGGCGTGCGCACGCTTGCCGACGCGCAGCGCCTGCTGGAAGAGGGTGTTGAGCGCCGGGCCGACGGTGCCGTGCTCCTGACCGACCCGCAGCGCCTCGCGGGTCTGCCCGAGGATCTGGCCCTCGCCCACCACCATCGAGTCGAGGCCGGCCGCCACCTGGAAGAGGTGGGAGACCGCGCCCTCGTCGTAGTGGACGTAGAGGTGCGGCAGCAACGCCTCGGTGGACTGCTCGGCCTGCGCGACGAGGAGGCCGGACAGGTCCTCGACGCTCCCGTGGAAGCGGTCGACCTCGGCGTAGACCTCGAGCCGGTTGCAGGTCACGATCGCCGTCGCCTCGGAGACGTGCTCGCCACCCATCACGTCGGTGATGAGCTTGCTGGTGGCCGCGCCGTCGAGCGCGAGCTTCTCGAGCAGCTCGACCGGGGCGGACTTGTGGGAGATCCCCACGACGAGGACACTCACGACACGACCTCCGATCCGGGAGCGATCGACTTGCGCTGCTCGTGGTAGGCCAGGATCTGCAGCTCGATGGAGAGGTCCACCTTCCGTACGTCGACGCCGTCGGGCACCGTGAGGACGGTCGGGGCGAAGTTCAGGATGCTGGTGATGCCGGCGGCGACCATGCGGTCGGCGACGGACTGGGCGGCCACGGCCGGCGTGGCGATGACGCCGATGGAGACGGCGTCCTCGGCGACGATCGACTCGAGGTCCTCGAAGGAGCGGACGTCGAGCCCGGCCACGACCTCGTCGTGACGGTCCGGGTCGGCGTCGAGGAGCGCCACCACCCGGAAGCCGCGGCTGCGGAACCCGGAGTAGTTGGCGAGCGCGTGACCGAGGTTGCCGATGCCCACGATGACGACCGGCCAGTCCTGCGTCACGCCGATCTCGCGGGCGATCTGGTAGCGCAGGTACTCGACGTCGTAGCCCACGCCGCGGGTGCCGTAGCTGCCGAGGTAGGAGAGGTCCTTGCGGAGCTTGGCGCTGTTGACGCCCGCCGACGCGGCCAGCTCCTCGCTGGAGCAGGTGGTGGTGCCGCCCTCGGCCAGGCCGGTCAGGGCACGCAGGTACACGGGAAGCCTGGCGACGGTCGCCTCGGGGATGTCCCGGGCCGAGTCGGGGGTCCGTGCGGTCACAGCTGCTTCTTTCCAGTCCCGCGAACCTCGCGTGACCCGGCCACTGTAGGAGTTTGTGAACGGGAGAACAAAACGGGAGAAGGGGCGGCTAGCACATGTGAGAAGACCCACCCGAAGCGGGGGTCCGACGACTTGCGCGAAGGGGGGCTAAGGGCCTATCCGCGGGTCATGGGGATGCCGGTCGAGCCCCCGTCCGTGGCGACCTGACAGGGCGCGACGGCCGGCCATGACGTCAGGCCAGCGCCGCCCGCAGCCTCGTCTCGTCCACCCGCCAGAAGTCGTGCTGCCGGCCGTCGACGAAGGTGACCGGGACGTCCTCGGTGAAGCGGTCCTCGAGCTCGTCGTCCCCGGTGATGTCGATCTCCTCGTACGACTCCCCCAGGTCGGCACAGACACCCTCGATGACCGCGCGGGCGTCGTCGCACAGGTGGCAGCCCGGGCGGGTGTAGAGGGTGATGCGCGGCGCGCTCACTCGAGGAGCCCGTCGACCCGGCGGCGCTCGAGGCCCCGCAGCCGGCCCTTCTGCACCTTGCCGGTCACGGTGAGGGGCAGCGCCTGGACGACCTCGATGCGCGAGGGCTGCTTGAACCGCGCGAGCCGGCCCTCGGCGTGGGTGCGAACCGCGGCCTCGACCTCCGCGGCCACCCGGCCGGGCGACGCGACGACGTACGCCACCACCGCCTCGCCGGTGGCCTCGTCCGGCACCCCGATCACCGCGGCGTCGGCGACGCCGTCGACCTCGCGGAGCACGTCCTCGACCTCGGTGGGGTAGACGTTGAAGCCGCTGACGATGACCAGCTCCTCGACCCGGTCGACGAGGACGAGGTCGCCCTCGGCGTCGAGGATGCCGACGTCGCCCGTGGCGTACCAGCCGTCCTCGTCCGGGCCGTCGGCCCCGTCGGGCCAGTAGCCGCTGAAGAGGTTGTCGCCACGCACCTGGATCTCGCCGGGGTCCTCCCCCTCGACCTGGCTCCAGGTCTCGTCGACGAGCCGCAGCTCGATGCCGGGCAGCGCGGCTCCGACCGATCCCGCGCGGGGCTCGCGGCTGCACAGCGTGCTCGTCACGACGGGCGCGGCCTCCGTGAGCCCGTAGCCCTGGTGCACGGGGATGCCGGTGACCGAGGTGAACTCCTCGACCACCTCCCCCTCCAGCGGAGCCGAGCCTGACAGCACCAGTCGGACCGGACCGAGCCGCTCCCGCAGGTGCTCGTCGGGCAGCCAGTGGACGAAGACGGGCGGGGCGATCGGCACGACGCTGCACGCCTCGTCGTCGATGAGGTCGAGGACGGCCTGCGGCTCGTAGCGCTCGACCAGGAGCAGCCGCGCGCGGTGGCGCAGCACCCCGCCGAGCACGGCGTTGAGGCCGTAGACGTGGAAGAGCGGCAGCACCCCGAGCACCACGTCGTCGCCGTGCATCATCGGAGGCTCGACGGCGGCCACCTGCTCGATGTTGGCCAGGAGGGCACGGTGGGTCAGCATCGCGGCGCGGGGCTGACGCGAGGTGCCGCTGGTGTAGAGGAGGGCGGCGAGCTTCTCGGGGTCGGGCAGCGGGGGCACCGGGCGTACGACGTCGGCGCGGAGGTCGTCGAGGGACAGCTCGTCACCGGCGGGGTCGGTGCCGGTGACGACCACCACCGGGCGGGCGACGCCGGGCTCGAGCGCGGTGACCGCAGCGCGTACGACGTCGACGGCGGTCTCGTCGGCGACCACCATCCGGCTGCCGGAGTCGGCGACCATCCGGGTGAGCTCGCCGGCGGCCGACCGCGGGTTGACCGGGACGGCGACGACCTGGGCCCGGAGGACCCCGAGATAGGTCGTGACGAACTCGATGCGGTTGCCGACGGCGATCATCACCCGCTGGCCCGCGCGGATGCCGTGCGCGCCGAGACCCGTCGAGATGCGGGCGACCTCGTCCTCGAGCGCCGCCCACGTGAGCGAGCGGCCGCCGCTCTCGACGAGGGCCTGCCGGTCGGGCACGTCGTCGGCAGCCTCGGCCACCAACGAGGAGATGTCGTGGCGCGGCATGCGTCGATCCTTCCACAGCCGGGGAGCCTCGACCGGCGCGCAGGAGGCGCGCGATCGGTCGCGCGGGCGCCGCTACGCTGGCCGGGTGACCCCGCCCGAGCGACCCCGGCGCCTGAACCTGCAGCAGCGGTCGGCCCTCGCGGGCGAGGCCGCGGCGGCGTCGGCGGAGGTCGAGAGCGCGCTGGTGTGGCCCAGCGACCCGACCGCGGCCGCCTTCTTCGACGTCGACAACACCGTCATGCAGGGCGCCAGCATCTTCCACTTCGCGCGCGGGCTGCACCGCCGGCAGTTCTTCACCACGAGGGAGATCGCCTCCGCCGCGTGGAAGCAGGCCTACTTCCGGATCGTCGGCGTCGAGGACCCCGAGCACGTGGCCGAGGCGCGCAACTCGGCGCTGTCGTTCATCGCCGGGCACACCACCACCGAGCTCGAGGAGCTGGGCGAGGAGATCTTCGACGAGGCGATGGCGCACCGGGTGTGGCCGGGCACCCGTGCCCTGGCCCAGATCCACCTCGACGAGGGGCAGCGGGTGTGGCTGGTGACCGCCGCCCCCATCGAGATCGCCACCATCATCGCCCGCCGGCTCGGCCTGACCGGCGCCATGGGGACGGTGGCCGAGCACGTCGACGGCGTCTACACGGGTCGACTGGTGGGCGACCTGCTCCACGGCCCGGCCAAGGCGGAGGCGGTCAAGGCGCTCGCCGCCCGGGAGGGCCTCGACCTCGCCCGCTGCTCGGCCTACTCGGACTCCAGCAACGACCTGCCGATGCTCTCCCTCGTCGGCGACCCCTGCGCGATCAACCCGGACTCCCGGCTGCGGGCGCACGCCCGCACCCACGGCTGGCGCATCCACGACTACCGCACGGGTCGCAAGGCCGCACGCGTGGGCCTGCTCGGCGCGGCGGTCGCCGGTGCCGTGACCGGCGCCGTGGCCGCCGGCGCGAGCCTTCGCGGGCGCGACCGCAACGTGTAACTGGAAGTTACTCACGGGTTCACAACTCGCATGCCGCCGCTTATCGTGGATGATGCACACCGGGAGGGACACCGCATGCGGTCGAACGAGATCGATCGTGCCTTCGAGCACGGCATGGACGCGCTCAGGCGCGCCGTCCTCGCTGCGCTGTCCCCGGGGACGGCCCTCGAGCCCGCCCTCCAGACGGCCGTCGGTCCCGCGGGCCACGTGCTCCTCGCCGAGACCGTCGCGCCCGGCGCGGCCTCCGTCGGTGGGTCGGGCACCGGCCCGGGCCACGGGTCGGGACCGGTCGGCGACGAGGACCGCGCTGCGTCGTCCGAGGTCGACGAGGCCGAGCGCGATCGGCTGATCGCGCTCGTCGAGCTCGCCCGGGCGGGCGACAAGGAGGCCTTCGGCCTCCTCTACGACCACTACCAGCCGTCGGTCTACCGGTTCCTCTTCTACCGCACCCGCTCGCAGACGCTTGCCGAGGACCTCACGTCCGAGACCTTCTTCCGGGCGCTGCGCAGCATGAACAGCTTCCGGTGGCAGGGCAAGGACTTCGGCGCCTGGCTGATGACGATCGCCCGCAACCTCACGATGGACCACTACAAGGCCGGCCGCACCCGCCTCGAGATGACCACCGAGGACATGACCCCGCACGACGACACCACCGAGGGCCCCGAGGGTGCGGTGATCGCCGGGCTGACCAACGAGGTGCTGCTCAAGGCGCTCACCGAGCTGCCGGCCGAGCAGCGCGACTGCCTCGTGATGCGGTTCCTGCAGGGCCTGTCGATCGCGGAGACGGCGAAGGTCCTCGACCGCTCCGACGGCGCGGTCAAGCAGCTCCAGCTCCGCGGCGTACGCAATCTCGCCAAGCTGTTGCCGGAGGGGTTGAGAGACGCGTGACACAACCCGTAACCCCTGCCTCGTCTGGCTCGTTCGTCCCAGTGGGAGGACCCACCAGCTGTGAGACAGGACGACCGCGATGACAGCCCCCTTCTCGGCACGACGACGTGCCGACGAGCTCGAGGCACTGCTCTCCCTCGACCCCGCGAGTGCTCCCTCGGCGCGTGACGCCGAGCGCTACGGCGACCTGCTCGAGGTGGTGTCCGACCTCCGCGCGGTCCCACCGGTCGACGCGCGGCCAGAGTTCGTGACGTCCTTGCGCGAGCAGCTGATGGCCGCGGCCGACACCGCCCTGGTCCGCCAGCCTCCCGCACCGTCACGGCTCGCGATGCCGACCTCGTCCCGCACCCGCCAGCGCCGCATCGGAGCCCTCCTCGGCGGGGTGGCCCTCGCCGGCTCCGCGGCCACGATGGCCGTCGCGGCCCAGACCGCGCTGCCCGGCGAGTCCCTCTACGGCGTGAAGCGGGGCATCGAGTCCGCGCAGGTGCGCCTGGCCACCGACGACGCCGACCGCGGCCGCACGCTGCTGGCCCAGGCCGGGACCCGCCTCACCGAGCTCGAGGAGCTCACCGTCGAGGACGACGGTCACGACCAGCTCGTGGCCGACACGCTCGACGCCTTCACCCGCCAGTCGCGCGACGGCGTGCGCAGCCTGCTCGCGTCGTACGACGCCACGGGCGACAAGAGCGACGCCCAGGTCGTGCGGGACTTCACCGCGACCAGCATGGCCCGCCTCGAGCGCCTGCAGGGAGAGCTGCCGGAGAGTGCGCGCGGCGACCTGCTGGCTGCGGGCCGCACGTTGGCCGACCTCGACCTCGAGGTCAGCAGCGTCTGCCTGTCCTGCACCGGCGGCATCACCACGACTCCCGACTTCCTCCTGACCGCCGGCGCGCAGGCGACCGACCTGCTCGCGGAGCTCGACACCGACCAGCTCACGTTGGAGGGCGCACCGATCTCCGGCCAGGACCTGACCGGCATCACGGTCCCCGACGTCCTCGTCCCGCAGCAGGCATCGCCCTCGACGGTGCCGTCCGCCACGCTCGCTCCCGGGCCGGCCTCCGTGGCGCCCGGCGCGACCGGCACCGGCCCGGTGAAGCCCGAGCCGACCAAGCCGGTCAAGGACATCACCAAGGACCTCGACGACACGGTCACCGGCACGACCGACGGCGTCACCGGCACGACGGGCACCCTGTCCGGGCAGCTCGACGACGCGACCGGCGGCGCGCTCGGCGGCCTCACGTCCGGCGCCGACGACGCGACCGGCGGGCTGATCGGCGAGGTGACCGGCACCGTCGACGGGGCCACCGGCGGCACGCTCGGTGACGCGACCGGCGGCCTCCTGCCCTAGCCGGTCCGTCGGCCGTCTGGTCCCTCAGCTGAAGGCGCCGCCG
>Ga0247818_10003453_pt1 | contig 10188 bp, 8 predicted proteins | sample 13C_Glucose_Day1_FD_192424 | JGI IMG/M metagenome (GOLD analysis project Ga0247818, IMG submission 192424) | Soil microbial communities from agricultural site in Penn Yan, New York, United States - 13C_Glucose_Day1 | ecosystem: Environmental > Terrestrial > Soil > Agricultural land | place: USA...
GCAGCCGACCTCCAGCTGGTCCTCGCGGACCACCCCTATGTGCTCGTGATCGAGGACGACCACTTCGCGATGCTCTCTCATCGCCCGTACCACTCCCTCATCGGCCCGAACCATCGGCGCTGGGCGCTCATCCGCTCGGTGTCGAAGTTCCTCGGACCCGACATGTGCCTGGCGGTGACAGCATCCGATCCCCGCACGGCGGACCGGCTCGCGATGCGTCTGACGCCCGGAACGACATGGGTGAGCCACCTCCTGCAGCGGCTTACGCACGCGCTCGTGTCCGACGAGGGGGCGATCGCCGAGATCGAAGCCGCCGGCGCGCATTACGCCGAGCGCAATGCGGCCTTCGCGCGGATGCTCACGGATCGCGGGATCCCTGCGGCCGCCGGAGACGGCCTCAACCTGTGGGTGCGCCTGCCCGTGTCGGCGCGGGCCGTGACGGAGCGCCTCATGCGGCGCGGGTGGCTGGCCCGACCGGGCGACGACTTCGTGCTCGCCGATCGCGACGCCGCGCGGCATCTGCGCCTCACGGTGCACGACCTCGACGATGAGGACGCGGAGCTCCTCGCGGACGACATCGCGGCTGCCGTCGCGGCCGGGGAAGCCATGCAGGAAGTGCGATGATCGACCGGTGAAGATCCTCTCGATCCAGTCCGCCGTCGCGTACGGGCACGTCGGAAACTCGGCCGCCGTCTTCCCGCTTCAGCGGATCGGGGTCGAGGTGCTCCCGGTCTACACCGTCAACTTCTCGAACCACACCGGCTACGGGGCGTGGCGGGGGCCGCTCATCGCCCCCGCCGACGTCGCCGATGTCATCACGGGCATCGAGGAGCGCGGAGTCCTCCCCCAGATCGACGTCGTCTTGTCGGGCTACCAGGGCAGCGAGGGCATCGGGGACGTCATCCTCGATGCGGTCGCCCGCGTCAAGGCCGCGAACCCGTCGGCCATCTACTCGTGCGATCCCGTCATGGGCAACGCGAAGTCGGGATGCTTCGTGGCTCCCGCGATCCCCGTGCTGCTCCGCGAGCGCGTCGTCCCGCACGCCGACATCATCACGCCCAACCAGTTCGAGCTCGGCTTCCTCACGGGCACGGAGCCGGCCGATCTCGAGTCCACTCTCGCCTCGGCCGACCTCGCGCGCGAGATGGGCCCGCGGACGATCCTCGTCACGAGCGTCGAGCGGCCGGATGCGCCCGAAGGCACGATCGAGATGCTCGCCGTGACGGACGACGGCGCGTGGATCGTGCAGACCCCGCGCATCCCGATGAAGGCCAACGGCTCGGGCGACGTCACCGCGGCGCTCTTCACGGCGCACTACCGGACCACGGGCGACGCGGCGGACGCGCTCGCCCGGACGACCTCGAGCGTCTTCGACCTGCTGGAGCGCACCCACGCGTCCGGCGAGCGCGAGCTGCAGCTCGTCGAGTCGCAGGAGTCCTACGCGCACCCGCGCATGCAGTTCGCCGTCACGCGCGTGCGCTGACGCCGCTGGAGGTTACTCGTCCCACGCCTCGGCGACGGTCTGGCGGACCTCGCCGAGGAGCTGCGGGAGCGCCTTGGTCTTCGCGATGATCGGGAAGAAGTTGGCGTCCGTCGCCCACCGCGGCACGACGTGCTGGTGCAGGTGCGCGTCAACGCCCGCACCCGCGACGGCCCCTTGGTTCATCCCGATGTTGAAGCCGTCGCAATGCGCGACCCGCGTGAGGACGCGCATCGCGCGCTGTGTCAGCGCGCCGATCTCGGCGACCTCTTCGTCCGTCGCGTGGTCGTACGTCGCGATATGGCGGTACGGGCAGACGAGGAGGTGGCCCGAGTTGTACGGGAACAGGTTCAGTAGGACGTAGGCCGTCACGCCCCGGTGGACGATCAGGGCGTCGTCGTCCGCCATGTCGGGTGCCGCGCAGAACGGGCACACCTCTCGGAGCGGCTCGGGCCCCGCCTTGATGTAGGCCATCCGGTGCGGGGTCCACAGCCGCTGGAACTCGTCCGGGACGCCGGCGAGCGTGCTCGCAGCGACGAGCCGCTCGCCGACGTCGTCGGTCACGCCAGGTCCTCGGTTGTGTTGACGAGGGCGTGGGCGGCGATCGAGCGCTTCACGAGCTCGACGGCTTCATCGATCGGGATGCCGTTGCGCTGCGAGCCGTCACGGAAGCGGAACGACACGGTGCCCGCCGACCGGTCCTGCTCCCCCGCGATGAGCAGGAGCGGCACCTTGTGCGTCGTGTGCGTGCGGATCTTCTTCTGCATCCGCTCATCGCTGCGGTCGAGCTCCGACCGGACGCCCTCGCTCCGCAGACGCTCGACGACCTCGTTCAGGTAGTCGGCGTACTGCTCGGCGACGGGGATGCCGATCACCTGGACGGGCGAGAGCCAGACGGGGAACGCACCCGCGTAGTGCTCGAGCAGGATGGCGAAGAAGCGCTCGATCGAGCCGAAGAGTGCGCGGTGGATCATGATCGGCCGCTTCTTCTGGCCGTCCCGGTCGGTGTACTCGAGTTCGAAGCGCTCGGGCAGGTTCGGGTCGACCTGGACGGTCGAGAGCTGCCATGTGCGGCCGATCGCGTCCTTCGTCTTGAGGTCGATCTTCGGGCCGTAGAACGCGGCCTCGCCGGCGACCTCGGTGAGCTTGAGCCCGCTCGCGACCGCGACGTTGCGCAGCGCGTTCGTCGAGTACTCCCAGAACTCGTCCGAGCCGATCCACTTCTCCTTCTCGTCGTCCTTCATCGACAGCTCGAGTTCGAACTCGTCGAGGCCGAAGTCGCGGAGCATCGAGATGACGAACCCGAGGACGCGGGTGGCCTCCTCTTCGAGCTGCTCGGGGGTCACGAAGAGATGCGAGTCGTCCTGAGTGAACCCGCGCACGCGGGTGAGGCCGTGCAGCGCGCCGGAGAGCTCGTTGCGGTACACCGTGCCGTTCTCGGCGAGGCGCATGGGCAGGTCGCGGTAGCTGCGCGCACGTTCCTTGTAAATGAGGATGTGCATCGGGCAGTTCATCGGCTTCAGGTAGTAGTCCTGGCCGTGCTTCGTGATCTCGCCGTGCTCGTCACGCTCCTCGTCCATGACGATGGGCGGGAACATGCCTTCCTTGTAGGTCACGAGGTGGTTCGACGTGCGGAAGAGGTCTTCCTTCGAGATGTGCGGCGTGTAGACGTACGTGTAACCGCCCTCGATGTGGCGTTTGCGCGCGTGCTGCTCCATCTCGCCGCGCACGACGCCGCCGCGGGGGTGCCAGACCGAAAGGCCCGAGCCGATCTCGTCGGGGAACGAGAAGAGGTCGAGCTCTTTGCCGAGCTTGCGGTGATCCCGCTTGGCTGCCTCCTCGAGGCGGGCCTGGTAGGCGCGCAGCTCGTCCTTCGTGGGCCACGCCGTGCCGTAGATGCGCTGGAGCTGCGGGTTCTTCTCGCTGCCGCGCCAGTATGCGCCCGCGATGCGGGTGAGGTCCCAGCCGTTGCCGATGAGGCGCGTGCCCGGCACATGGGGCCCGCGGCAGAGGTCCTTCCAGACCGTCTCGCCGTCGCGGCCGACGTTGTCGTAGATCGTGAGCTCGCCCGCGCCGACTTCGACCGAGGCGCCCTCGACCTTCGAGACGGTTCCTGAGCCTGTCGAAGGGCCCTTGAGGCCGATGAGCTCGAGCTTGAAGGGCTCGTCGGCGAGTTCGGCTCGCGCCTCGTCGTCGGTCACGACCCGGCGGACGAACCGCTGGTTGTCGCGGACGATCCGCTCCATCTCCTTCTTGACGGCCTTGAGGTCCTCGGGCGTGAAGGGCTCGTCGACGCCGAAGTCGTAGTAGAAGCCGTCGGTGATGGGCGGGCCGATGCCGAGATTGGCCTGCGGCCGGATGCGCTGCACGGCCTGCGCGAGCACGTGCGCCGTCGAGTGGCGCAGGATCGCGAGGCCGTCGGGGCTGTCGACCGGCACGGGCTCGACAGCATCCGACTCGCTCACCACCGTGGCGAGGTCTTTCAGCTCGCCGTTGACGCGCAGCGCGACGACGGAGCGATCGGGGAACAGGGCGAAGCCGTCGGCGGGGTACGACACGGCCGAAGGGAGGGCGACGTCAGTCAAGGGAGGTCTCCAAGAGGTGGTTCGGTTCGAAGTCTGCTCAGCTTCGGACGCACGCGGCGTCCCGCCCGCTCAGGCCTGAAGCGTTCGCGTGCCGGTCACCGCGACGACGGTCGCTTGCGTGAGGCGGCGGAGTCCCATCCCGCAATCCTACCGCCGCAGTGTCACGCGGTTTTCAGTGACGCGGACGCATCGTTGCCAATATGCTGAATCGTCGCTGAGGCAGGCCAGGGGAACCTCCACCGCGACGATGGGGCACGGCATCCAGGCGGGGGTCGAGATGAGCGATGTGGCGAACGGCGCGGCGACAGGCGCGCCGGACCGGGTGCGCCGCCCGCTGCGCTGCGGCGAGCCGACGGTGTACGAGTTCACGACGGAGGACGGCGTGGGCCTGCAGCTCACGCGGTTCGAGGGCGGAGCCAAGGGTCCCGTCATGCTGACTCCGGGGTTCGGGACGTCGTCGATCGCGTACACGATCGACACGACCGACACGAACTATCCCGAGTACCTGTACGAGCACGGCTACGACGTGTGGGTTCTCGACTATCGCGCGAGCCCGCTGCTGCCGTCCGCGTCGACGCCCTTCACTCTCGACGACATCGCCCGCTACGACTATCCGGCCGCCGTGGCGAAGATGCGCGAGGTCTCCGGCGCCGAGTCGGTGCAGATCGTGGCGCACTGCGTCGGCTCGCTCACGATGCTCATGGGCCTCGGTCTCGGCCTCGACGGCGTCCGCTCTGCGGTCGCATCGCAGGTCACGCTGCATCCGAGGGGCGGCACGCTCAATGAGCTCCGTGCCGGGATCTACGCCGGCAACCTCCTCGACGCTCTCGGTGTCGACACGCTCACAACGGAGTTCGATGACGATCCCTCGTGGGTCGAGCGGCTCTACGACCAGGCGCTCGCGATCTACCCCGCCGGCGAAGAGCCGTGCGATCGCCCGTTCTGCCGCCGCGTCATGTTCATGTACGGCGAGGTCTACGACCACGACAAGCTCAACGACCTGACCCACGACCACATCGAAGAGGCGTTCGGCATCGCGAACATGCGCACGCTCACCCACATCACGAAGATCCTCCGCGCCGACCACGCGATCAGCTGGGACGGCGACCACGACTACCTCGACGACGTCGAGGGGCTGCGGGTGCCGATCGCCTTCATCCACGGTGAGCACAACCGGCTCTTCGTCCCCGAAGGCAGCGAGCTCACGTACGAGTTCCTCGTCGAGCGCAACGGACCCGACCTCTACTCACGTCACGTGATCGCGGGGTATGCGCACATGGACTGCTTCATCGGGAAGGATGCCGCGCGCGACGTCTACCCCACGATCACCGCCCAGCTCGATCTGCACAACTGACAACCGCGAGGAGCCCGTCATGACCAGCGTCGATGACTCTGTGACAGCAGGATCGACTTCGGCGGGCGCCAACCCCGCCCTCTCCGATCTCGCGAGCTACCCGTTCCTGTCCGCCCTGACCGATCGCCGCACAAGGCGCATCCCGAGAGGGTTCTCGGTCAACGCGGGACCACTCAGCCACGAGAGCCACAACGCCGCGGCGCCCCTGAGCAGACTCGAGGAGGCGATCCTCGTGACCACGGTCACGGGCATCACGGGCATCACGACGCACGACGGTCCACTGGTCGAGAAGAACGGCGAGAACGAGCTCGGCACCCCGTTCCTCAACATCATGGCCCGCACGGGCAGCAGCGCCGACAACGCGCAGGCGACGCACTTCTTCATGATCAACGACGACGGCATCTTCCTCCTGCGCGCGCCGCGCGGACAGGAGGCACTCGATCTGCTCAAGGACCTGCCGCCCAAGTGGGGCGACCGGACCGAGGCGGACTGGATCGAGGCTGCAGGCAAGTGCATCATCCGGATCTCCGACCGTCGACTCGACTTCCCGAGGGAATGGCCGTACTACCTGGGCTGGAACAACCAGGCATCGAACGCACCCGGCACGACGCTCTTCTTCCCCGTCGTCGACTGCACGTGGCAGTACATCAACGCGATCATCATCCTGCTCACCGAGCCGGGCGGCATGCGGCCGCTCTTCCTCGATGACTGGCGCAGCTTCCATCCCAAGGGGTTCGTGGAGTGGTTCGCGAAGATCGGCGGCGGGCTCGGCATCACTCCCAAGATCCCGTACCACCCGATCGGCGGCCTCTCGCGCGTCCGCAGCGGCTACGTCAACAAGGACAGCCAGGCCCCCCTCGGCTTCGGGGGCGCCCTGCGCACCGACTACGAGTCGTTCTTCTACTTCCAGAACCTCATGCTCATGGGGCAGTCCATGGGTCTCGGCGGCTGGATCCACGGCTCCGTCTTTCCCCCCTACATCTGGCAGCAGGACGACGCCAAGGGCTGGCACGGCCTCGGCTTCCGGCTCGAAGAGCCCAAGAAGCACCGCAAGTGGCCGCCCGTGCCGGCGTCGCAGGCGAACCCGGTCGGGATCGACGGGATCCTCGAGGGCCTCACTCCCCCGTATGTCTCATCGATGGACGAGGCAGTCGACCGCGTCGTCGAATCGAAGTACAGCAGCAGCGGCCCCGCGTACGGCAACGAGAAGGTCTTCGCGAGCTCCTACCGCAACATCGATGATGCGCGGGCATTCCTCGAGAAGGGCACGCGGTTCGGAGCCGACGAGATCGCGTACACGAAGGACATCTGCAATTACATCTGGGACACCTACGGGCGCTTCCCCGCGCACGTCGACGCCTTCTACACGCCCGGCATGTGGCTGCAGTTCTCGCACCTCGAGCTCGAGTACTACGACCGCTTCTTCGACCCGCGCCAGTACACGCGGCAGGCGGCGCACGACAAGCTCTGGCACCCGTGACGACGAAGGGGCTCGGGATGCCGCATCCCGACCCCTTCTCCTCCCTTACAGGTGTGCCGTGAAGAAGCGGGCGACGTCGTCGGCCTGCTTGCTGACGTACTGGTAGCCCTCGTAGCGTCCCGTCGAGGGGTACTTGATGACGCCGAGCGAGTGCGGCGTGCGCGCGGAGAAGTCCTCGACGATCCCCATCTCGCCCCACGGGTCCCCGGTGCCCTGCACGTACTGCACGACGGTGTCGCCGAGAAGCGGCGCGACGGTCGCCGGATCGTGGCGGCTCGGCAGGGGCGCGCGCATGAGGATGTAGAGCATGTCGGTGCTCGACGCGGCGGCGGGACCGAGCGGCCCCAGGACATCGCGCGCGAAGTGCCGGTTGAAGACCGGCAGGCGCGTCGGCTGCACGGCGAGGAAGGCTTTGACGGGCGGGCCGTCCGGGATGGCGTACATCACGGTGTTCGCCCCGGCCGACGTGCCGAGCGCCCCGATCCGGGCGGGGTCGACGTCGTCCCGTGCCCGCAGGAACTCCATCGCGCCGTTGAAGTCGCGCGCCTCCCAGCGGCCCATCGTGAGCGGTGGCCGCTTGCCGCTCTCGCCGTGGTTCGCGAGCTCGAACAGCAGCACGTGGAACCCCGCATCGTGCAGCGCGCGCGTCGCGGGCAGGAAGTCCACGTCACGGTCGACGAAGGGCACCCGGCCCGCGGCGTTGCCCGCGCGGCTCCAGATCCAGCCGTGCACGAACACGACGGCCGGCGCCCGCGTGCTCGCCGCCGGGATGAACCAGCCGCGCAGCTCGACACCGTCGGTCGCCGGGAACGACACATCCTCGAACGCGAGCCCGACGTCGGCGGGAGTGCGCCTGTACGGCTGGCGGTCGCCCCACACCATGAGCTTCGTCAGTCGGATGAGCTTGGCGAGGCCGCGCTCGGTCGTGGGCGGCTTGTCGGGCGCCTCAGCGGGCGGCGGTGACATGCTCCCGGAACTCCACGCGAAGACCGCTCGCGGGGAGCGGGAAGAGCTCGTTCGTGAGCGTGAGGTCCTGGTCGGGGATGGACCACTCGGCCTTCCGCAGCAGGAGCATGAGGTACACCTTCACGGCGACCGTCACGATGTTCTCACCGGGGCATCGATGGTGCGTGCTCTGCCCGTCGCCGTGCGGGACGTAGCTGCCTGCCGGAAGGGCTGCCTCGCGCGTCGGCTCGAACCGCTCGGGATCGAACCTGTCCGGGTCGGGGAACACGTCGGGGTTGCGCATGTTGATATGGATGCCCCCCATCGCGCCCCACCCCTTCGGTATGCGGTAGCCGCCGACCTCCATGTCCTCCTGCACACGCCCGAAGAAGGTCGCCGAGTTCATCGCGAAGTAGCGGCGCACCTCCTTCGAGATCTGCTCGAGGTACTCCATGCGCTCGATCTGCTCCATCGTGACCGGACCCTCGGGCGAGATCTCGAGAACCTCCGCGCGAGCCCGCTCCACGATGCCGGGGTGCTGCCCGAGGATCAGCGTCGTGAGCGTCAGCGGGACGAAGTAGCCGCCCTGCCCCGCGAAGATGAGGTGACGGATGTCGCCGCGGAGCTTGTCGACGGGCACATCGGCCTCGCGCGCGGCCTGGATCATCCGCGACACGATGTCGTCGTACTCCCCCGTCAGATGCCGGTCGAGCGCTTCGCCGATGAGGACGTCCATGCGCTTGCGACCCGCGATCGCCTTGCCGTACGTCGTGCCGGGGATCGGAATCGGGAGGGTCATGAAGGCGTCGCGCATGTTGGCGAGATGGCGGTCCATCTCGGCCGCGTGCTCCTCGCTCGTGTCGCCCGTGTACAGCGCGCCGGTCAGCCGCGCCGCGAAGCGCTGCAGGTCGGCCCGCACGTTCTGGGTCGATCCGGCCTCGAGCCACGGGTCGATCGTGCGCTCGAGCAGAGACTGCATCGTCGGCAGGTACGACGCGATGGCGGAGCGGAATCCGACGGCACGGAGCATGACGGACTTGCGCGTGTGGTGCTCGACCCCGTCGATCAGCGCGAGCGAATTCAGGAAGATCTGCTCGGCCGAGATGGGGTCTGCATCGCCTCGGACGATCCGGTCATCCGTCGCAAAGGTGTGGAAGGCCTCGTGGCCCGAGAAGACGACGAAGCTGTTGCCGAACAGCCGCGTCTTGAAGATCGGCCCGTACTTCTCGAGCCTCTCTTTGTAGAAGCCGTGGTTGTTGCGGATGATCGAGAACGTCTCGCCCAGCCACGGCAGGCCGAAGCGCCCGGGCGGGAGCGGCTTGTGGTTCTTCCTCGAGCGAGCCACGGTCAGTTCTTCTTCATCTTCTTGGGCAGGAGCTTCATGGTCCAGCCGAACCAGCGCGACGAGCGGAAGACCCAGTTGATCATCTGCTGGTTCCACTCGTGAAGCCAGTACTCCTTGATCAGGTAGTTCTCGTCGAGGATGAAGATCCCCGTGGCGCGTCCGGGGAGCGTCTTGATCGGCATCCGGATCTCGTATTTCAGGATGACCGTCGTGAACTTCTCGCCCGCCGTGATGTCGAGGACCTCCCCGACGAACATGCCGTCCTTGATGAACTGCGTGAGCTTCGTGTAGAGCCCGACGATGTCATCGGTCGTCCGGTAGTCGCCCGACATGTGGTTCTGGCCCGGGTAGTGGATGACGGCGTCGGGGGCGAGGAGCCTGCGGAACGCCACCATGTCGGCCGCCATGAGGACGTCCCAGTAGGTGCGGATGAGGTCGAACCGCGCTTCGCGGTCCTCTTCCGTCGTTGTCATGACACTCCTTGTCGGACGCGCGGGCGTCACTCGTGCTGGCCCGCGGCCGTGGCGGCGGCAGCGGGGGTTGTGCGGGAGGTGCTCACGTTCCAGGGGACGAAGGCGTTGGGGACGCCGTCGAGGGCTTTGCCGAGCTGCGGGAAGTGCCGCAGCAGCACCGACTTCATGGTGTTGTCTGCGACCCATTGCAGACCGGTCTTCGTGTAGTACTCCTCCGTGTAGCACTCGGTGATGAAGCGGTCGCTCTTCAGTCGCCGGCTGGCCATGAGGATGAAGACGCGGAAGGCCGTGTCGCTGAAGCCGAATCCCTTGGGCGGCGTCTCGGCATGCATGCCGACCTGCAGATCGACCTTCTCGACGTCGCCGTAGATCTCCTCGAGCTCTCTGGCCCACTCGGGGTTGTCGGTGAGCTCGTCGAAGGTCGCGGCGGGCGTGAGGTGCAGCTGACGCCGGAACTCGTTGTAGCGCGGCACCCCACGCTCGCGGTCGCGCGTGATGTCGAGCGCCGCAAGGTCGAGGCGGATGC
>Ga0247818_10003456_pt1 | contig 10186 bp, 11 predicted proteins | sample 13C_Glucose_Day1_FD_192424 | JGI IMG/M metagenome (GOLD analysis project Ga0247818, IMG submission 192424) | Soil microbial communities from agricultural site in Penn Yan, New York, United States - 13C_Glucose_Day1 | ecosystem: Environmental > Terrestrial > Soil > Agricultural land | place...
AGCTCGACCAGCAGCTCCAGGCCGCCCTCGCCCTCTACCAGGCCAAGGGCAACCGCCCGGGCGCGTCCCGGGCCGAGGCCGCCGCCCGGGCGGCCGAGGCCTACCCGGCGTCGGGTCCCAGCCGGTAGCGCACGACCAGGTTGTCGGAGCCGTCGAAGCGGCGGACCTCGGCCAGCCGCAGGCGGCCGGGGGGCTTGGCCCCGAAGATCGGGGTGCCGGCGCCGATGACGGCCGCGCCGAGGATCAGGTGGAGCTCGTCGACCAGGCCGTGGGCCAGCAGGTCGTTCCAGAGGGTGCGGCTGCCGAAGGTCAGGATCTCCCGGCCCGGCTGGCGCTTGAGCTCGGCGACCTGGTCGTGGGCGTCGGCGCGGCCGACGATGCGGGTGGTGGTCCGCCAGGGGTCGGTGTCGCCGGCGGTGAGGGTGTCGGAGACCACCACCTTCTCGATGGCGTTGTTGCGCCGCCCGATCTCCTGGAGGACGGGCCGGGCGGCGGGGTCGTCGGCCTGCGGCGGCCAGAACCCCTTGAACCCGAGGTAGGTGTGGCGACCCACCAGCAGCGTGTCGGCGGCGCGGAGGCGTTCGGCGTTGTAGGCGTTGAAGGCCTCGTCCATCGGCATGACCATGACGTCGTCGCCCGGCCCGGTGTAGTAGCCGTCCAGCGACATGATGTTGCAGACAACGAGCTTGCGCATGGTTGCGTTCCTCCCTTCACCCGTTGAGAGCCGCCGTGGGTCCGGAACTCATCGCTCCTCGGGGAGGCCGAAGTGGCGGTGCAGGGCCGGGTCGATGAACCCGGCCAGCTCCGCGACCCGCCCGCCGCGCAGGCCGACCACGTTGATCGCGCCGAGCCGGAACCGGCCGGGGCCCTGGTAGCAGGCGAAGGCGAGCTGGCCGTTGGCCGAGATCGGCACCAGCCGCCAGGGGGTGGCGAACATCCGCCCGGCCAGGAACCGGCCGATGTCGGCCCGGCCGGAGAACCAGGCCGGCAGGGGCGGCATGGTGAACCTGGCGTCGTCGGCCAGCAGCTCCAGGAGGGCGGCGACGTCGGCCCGCTCCCAGGCGGCGACGAAGGCGGCCACCAGCTCGCGGCGGCCGTCGGGGCCGAGGGCGTCCAGCTCGGCCTGCTGGGAGGGGTGCGGCACCCGCTCGTCGACCGCCCTGCGGGCCCGCTGGAGGGCGCTGTTCACCGCGGCCGGGCTGGTGTCGAGGATGCCGGCGACCTCGGCGGCGGAGAAGCCGAGCACCTCGCGCAGGATGAGCACGGCCCGCTGGGTCGCCGGGAGGTGCTGGAGGGCGGCCACGAAGGCCAGCTCGACACTCTCGCGCAGCTCCCAGCGGCCCTCGGGGGTCGGGTAGGGCTCCAGCCACACCGGCTCGGCCACCGGCTCGCCGAGGTCGTCGACCTGGTCGAAGGCGGGCCCGTAGTCGGCCGAGAGCAGCCGCCGGGGTCGCCGCCGGAGCAGCCGCAGGCAGGCGTTGGTGGTGATCCGGTACAGCCAGGCCCGCAGCGAGCCGCGGCCCTCGAACCCGGCCAGTCCCCGCCAGGCCCCCAGCAGCGCGTCCTGGAGGGCGTCCTCGGCGTCCTGCACCGAGCCCAGCATCCGGTAGCAGTGCGCGTGCAGCTCGGCCCGGTAGGGCTCCACCAGGCGGGCGAACGCGGCCCCGTCGTCGCCGCGGGCCGCCTCCAGCAGCGCCGGCTCGGACGACGGATCGGTCACCGCGGCCCTTCCAGGAACGCCAGCAGGGTCCGGACCCCCCAGCCGGTGGCGCCCTTGGGCTGGTAGTAGCGGGCCTCCTTGGCGGTGGCCGGGCCGGCGATGTCCAGGTGCACCCAGGGGACGCCGGCGACGAACTCGCGCAGGAACAGCGCCGCCTGGACGCTGTCGCCCGGCTCGTTGGTCGCGTTGACCAGGTCGGCCACCTCCGAGTCGAGGAAGCGCCGGTAGTCCTCGATCAGGGGCAGCTCGCAGGCCAGCTCCCCGGCCCGGCCGGCGGCGGCCAGGACCTCGGCGGTGAGGGCCGGGGTGTTGCCGAACACGCCCGTGCAGCCCAGGCCGAGCCCGTACACCACCGAGCCGGTCAGGGTGGCCAGGTCGAGGATCGCGTCCGGCTTGGCCTCGGCGGCCAGGGCCAGCCCGTCGGCCAGGATGAGGCGGCCCTCGGCGTCGGTGTTGGTCACCTCGACGGTGACGCCGTTGCGGGCGGTGACGACGTCGCCGGGCCGCATCGCCGAGGCCCCCGGCATGTTCTCGACCAGGGGCAGGATCGCGGTCACGGCGGTCGGCAGCCCCAGCTCGGCCGCGGCCGCGACCGCGGCCAGGATGGCGGCCGCCCCGGCCATGTCGTCCTTCATCCCGTCCATGCTGGCGCCGCGCTTGAGGTCGATCCCGCCGGTGTCGAAGGTGACCCCCTTGCCGACCAGGGCCACGTGCCGCCTGGCCCCTCGGGGCCGGTAGCGCAGCTCGACCAGGCGGGGGCCGGTGGCCGACCCGCCGCCCACGGCCACCACGGCGCCGAAGCGGCCCCGGCGCAGGGCCGGCCCGGTGAGGACCTGGTGCTCCAGGCCGGCCGCCCTGGCCAGCCGGACCGCCTCGGCGGCCAGGGTGGCCGGGTTGATCCGGCTGGCCGGCTCGTTGACCAGGTCGCGGGCGGCCAGGGTGGCCCGGGCGGCGACCTCGGCCCGGCGCAGCACCGGCTCGGCCGCGGCCAGCGACCGGTCGCCGTCGACGAGCAGGGTGGCGGCGGCCAGGTCGGGGTCGGGGGCCGACTTGTGGCGCTGGAACCGGTAGGCGGCCAGGACGGTGCCCTCGGCCACGGCGGCCAGGGCCGCCGCCCCGTCGGCCGCCGGCCCGTCGGTGCCGGCCTGGTGCAGGGCCAGGGCCAGGGTGGCGGCCTTGCCGGCGGCGCCGACGGCCACCGCGGCGGCCCGGCGCAGGGTCTCGGTGGTCCGCCCGGCGTCCGGGCCGACCCCGACCAGCAGCACCGCCCCGGCGGCCACGGCCCCGAAGCCGGGCAGCACCAGCACGTCGTCCAGGGCCCCGGTGAACCGTCCGGCGGCGACGGCGCCCAGGTCGGCGCCGAGCCGCTCCAGGACCGCCGCGGTCGCCGGCGGGGCGACCGGGCCGGTGTCGCCGGCGGCCACCGGCAGCACCAGCAGGTCGGCGTCGGCCCGCTCGGGCGGGACGGAGGAGAGGGCCAGGCGCGGCATCGTGGGCTCCGTGTGGGTATCGTCGGACCGGTGGGCTCCGGGGCGTGGTCGGCGTTCCCGGACCGGTCGTCATCCTATGGGAGGTGGTGGCGGGTATGTGGAGGCGGCCGCGGCCCGACCCGGCCGCGGAGGCGGCCTGGGCCGGGTTCCTGCGTTTCGCCAAGGCCCTCGACGAGGGCAGCAGGGCGCTGCTGGCCACCGTCCCCTCGGCCCGGCGGCCCGGCGTCCCGCTGGAGGCGGGCGTGGCCGGGTTCCTGGCCGGCCTGGACGCGGCCAGGGCCGAGCTGCCCGCCTGGGACCACCCGGCCCTGGCCGCCGCCCAGGCCGCCACCGCCGCGTCCCTCGACGCCGCCGAACGCCGCGCCCGCGACCTCCCCGCCGCCACCCACGGCCTGGACTTCGAGCACCGCAACGAACGCGTCGCCGACGTCCTCGACGAGCTCCTGCCTGTCCAGGCGGCCGAGGAGGCCGTGCGGGCCCTGCGGCGGGGCCGGGCCTACCCGGCCAGGGCCGGCGGCCGGCAGACGCGGCAGGGGCGGTAGCCGGCGGCGGCCGCATCGGCGGCGCCCGTGAAGGTCATCAGGTGGGCGTCGGTGGTGCGGCGGGCGTTGTGGCAGGTGGGGTAGCAGTAGATGCGGGTGGTGTCGCTGCCGAAGAAGCGGGTGCCGCGGCGGCCGAGGCGTTCCAGCTCGTCGGGGTCGGCGCCCTCGGCGGCCAGCAGGGTCCGCTTGTAGGGGACGCCCCAGGCGTAGCCGGTGAGACGGCCGTCGCTGCCCACCACCCGGTGGCAGGGGATCAGCACCGGGACCGGGTTGCGGCCGAGAGCCGCCCCGACCGCCCGGACCGCGGCCGGCTGGCCGAGCTCGCCGGCCACCCAGGCGTACGGCCGCACCTGGCCGCGGGGGATCTCCTGGGCCTTGGCCAGCACGGCCCGCTCGAACTCGGAGGTGCCGCGCAGGTCGTAGTCGGGCGGCCGGCCGGCCCGCCCCGGGGTGAGGAGCCGCTCGACCTGGGCGACCAGCCGCTCGGGCGGCCGCCCGGCCGGCCGCAGGGGCCGCCCGAAGCGGGCCTGGAACCGCTCCAGGAACCGGGCCTCGTCCGCGCCCGGGGCGGTGGCCGAGATCCCCCGGCCGTTGTAGGCGACCAGCAGCGGCCCGGCCGGCCCGTCGACGCTGAGGTAGGCGTCGCTCAGGCCGACCCGCTCCAGCACCGCCGGGGCCAGGGTCGCGGGCGGCTCGGCCCGCAGCCCGTGCAGGCCCTCGGCCAGCTCCCGCCAGCCGCCGTCGGGGTCGTGGGTGTCGGTGGTGTTCATCATCTCGTGCGCTCCTTTCGAGCCTCGAGCTCCTGGCGCAGCTGCCGCACCCCGCGGTGCACGTGGGTCTTGACCGTGCCCACCGGCCGGCCGAGGATCTCGGCCACCTCGGCATAGGGCAGCCCCTCGACGTGGCGCAGCACCACCGCCTCGCGGTAGCCGCGGGGCAGGGCGGCCAGCAGCTCGGCCCAGCGCTCCCGCTCCTGGCCGCGCTCGGCCACCTCGGCCGGCTCGGCGGCGGCCGGGGCGGCCACGGCCAGGGGCCGGCCGTCGCCGTCCTCCAGCGGCCGGGCCGGCGGCGGCCGCCGCCGCAGCCGGTTGCGGGCCAGGTTGAGGGCGATGGCGGCCAGCCATGGCCGCAGCCGCATGGCCGCCACCCGCTCGGCGGGGTAGCCGGCCAGGGCGTGGTAGGCCCGCTCGAAGGTGTCCTGGGCGACCTCCTCGGCATCGGCCGGGACGCCCACGACCCGCAGGGCCAGGCCGTACACCAGCCGCTGGTGGACGCCGACGAGCTCCTCGAAGGCCCCGTCCAGGTCGCGGGCGAGGCGGGCCGGCAGCTCGGGTTGTGTCTCCATCACCGGCTTGAACACGGCCGGGGCCGGAGGCGTTTCACCCCTCGGCCTGGCCGACACGGCGGCGGGCGATCCCCGACAGCGCCTCCAGCACCACCCGGTTGGCCAGGAACGCGGTCACCTGGCCGGGCCCGTCGTAGACCGGGGACAGCTCGACCACGTCCATGCCGACCACCGGCAGCTCGAGCGCGCAGCGCCGGACCGCGTCCAGCAGCTCCCTGGCCGTCAGCCCGCCCGGCTCCGGGGTGCCGGTGCCCGGGGCCATGCCCGGGTCGACCACGTCGATGTCGACCGACAGGAACACCCCGTCGCAGTCGTCGGTGGCGATGGCGAACGCCTCCGACAGGCAGGCGTCGAGGCCGCGGCGGACGATCTCGGTCATCTCGAAGCTGCGCATGCCCTGGTCGGCCATCCAGGCGAGCACGTCGGGGGGCGGCCAGTAGCCGCGCAGGCCGAGCTGGAGGAACCGGTCGCCGCGGGCCGCGCCCGACTCGATCAGCCGCCGCATCGGGGTGCCGTGGCCGAGCAGGGACCCGAACTGGGTGTCGCTGGTGTCGGCGTGGGCGTCGAAATGGACCACCGACACCCGGCCCATGCCGTGCTGGCGGGCCACCCCGGTCACGTCGGGCAGGGCGATGGTGTGGTCGCCGCCCAGCACCACCGGGATCGCCCCGGCCGCGGCCACGGTGTGGACCGCCCGCTCGAGCCGCGCCAGGGCCGGCTCGATCTCGCCGGCCAGCATCAGCACGTCGCCGGCGTCGACCACCCTGAGGTCCCGCAGGGCGTCCACGCCGAGGGCGAGCGACGGCCGGGTGCCGTCGTGGCCCAGGTAGTCGGCGCCGCGGATGGCCGACGGCCCGAACCGGGCCCCGGGCCGGTGGCTGGTGCCGCCGTCGAAGGGGGCGCCGACGACGACCACGTCCGCCCCCTCCAGCGACGCCGGGTCGTCCAGGTCGGCCCGGGGCACCCCCAGGAAGGTGTAGCCGGGCCCGTACATGGTGAACCCGGCGGTCTCCGGGTCAGACGGTGACATCGAGCGCCTCCAGGCCACGCAGGACATAGGTCGGCTTCCACGCCGGCTCGGCGGCCGGCTCCATCCGGGGCAGGCGGGCCAGCAGGGTCCCGAACGACAGCTCCAGCTCCAGCCGGCCCAGCGGCGCCCCCAGGCAGTAGTGCACGCCAGCCCCGAAGCTGAGGTGCTGGGGGGCCTCCGCGCGGGCCAGGTCGAGGCGGTCGGGGTCCTCGAAGACGGCCGGGTCGCGGTTGGCCGAGCCGAACAGCAGCCCCAGCTCGGCCCCCTTGGGCACCGCCACCCCGCGGATCTCCACGTCCTCCAGCACCCAGCGCTCGAACATCTGCAGGGGGGTGTCGTAGCGCAGCAGCTCGTCGACCGCCCGGGGCAGCAGGCCGGGCTCGCGGCGGAGCCGGGCCAGCTGGTCGGGGTGGCGGAACAGCTGCCACCAGCCGATGCCGGTGACGTTCACGGTGGCCTCGTGGCCGGCGTTGAGCAGCAGCACCACGGTGCCGATGAGCTCGTCCTCGGTGAGCTGGTCGCCGCCGTCGACCACCTGGGTGAGGGCGGTGACCAGGTCGTCGGCGGGCCGGGCGCGCCGGGCCCGCGACAGCTCGCGCAGGTACCCGGAGAACTCGGTGGCCGCCCGGGAGGCGACCCGGCCGGCCTCCTCGGTCGGGTTGACCTCGTACATGCCGCAGATCTGGGCCGACCACGGCCGCAGCAGCGGCCGGTCGGCCTCCGGCACCCCCAGCAGGTCGCTGATCACCGCCACCGACAGCGGCTCGGCGACCTCGGCCACCAGGTCGCCCCCGCCGGCGTCGGCGAGCCGGTCGACCAGCCGGTCCACGTTCGCCTGGACGCGGCCGCGCAGCCGCTCGACCATCCGGGGGGTGAACGCCTTGGCCACCAGCCGGCGCAGCCGGGTGTGGTCGGGCGGTTCACGGTCCAGCATGCCGTTGCGGATCAGGTGCCAGAACGGGGCCAGGTACGCCGGCTCCTCGGGATGGCCCATCTCGGCATTGCTGGCCACGTGCAGGTAGGTGCGGCCGAAGCGGCGGTCGCGCAGCAGGGCGTTGACATCGGCGTGGTGGGGGACCAGCCAGTGGTCGGTGGCCGGGTCGTACAGGACCCGGCCGGTCTCGCGCAGCCGCGCGTACGCCGGGTACGGGTCGGCCACGAAGGCGGGGTCGGACGGGGCGAAGGCGGCGCCGACCTGGCGCGGCCCCTTGCCGGTCGAGGCTCCGGGTGCGCCCGCCGTGCTCATGGGGGCCCGTCGAGGCGGCCGACGGCCCGCTCCAGGGCGGCCGAGGCCCGGCCCGGGTGGAACGCGCCCGCGAACCCGTTGGCGGCCAGGGCCGCCACCTGCCGGTCGTCCAGCCCGTGGGCGTCGGCCACCACCCGGTACTCCGAGGACAGGTCGTTGCCGAACAGGGTCCGGTCGTCGGTGTTCAGGCACACCCGGGCCCCGGCGTGCAGCAGCCGGCCCACCGGGTGGTCGGCCAGCCCGGGCAGCTCGGCCTCGGTCCGGGTCCAGTAGTTGGACCGCGGGCAGCACTCCAGCACCACCCGGCGCTCGACCACCTCGGCGAGCAGGTCGGGGTCCTCGGCCAGGCTGGTGGCGTGCCCGATCCGGTCGGCCAGGTAGCGGTCGAGGGCGGTGCGGATGGCGGCCGGGGGCTCGGCCTCGCCGGCGTGGACGGTCACGCACAGCCCCGAGGCGCGGGCGTGCTCGAACATGGCCGCGTGGGCGTCGATCCACTCGGGGCTGCGGCCTTCGACCGGCCCGGCCAGGTCGACCCCGACCACGCCCGCGTCCATCCGCCGGACGGCCGCGTCCAGCACCGGCCGGTTCCAGTCCGGGTCGACCCCGCCCATCAGGCAGGCCAGCAGCGCCACCCGGGTCCCGGTGGCCGCCTCGGCCTGGGCGGCCGCCTCCCCGACCGTGGCCAGCACCTCGTCGATGGTCAGACCCTGGTCGGTGTTGAGCCGCGGGCAGAAGCGGAGCTCGCTGTAGACCACCCCGTCGGCGGCCAGGTCCTCGACCAGCTCGCGGGTCACCCGGGCCAGGTGCTCCTTGGTCTGCAGCAGCGGCAGCAGCACCTCGAAGCCCTTGAGGGCCTCCAGCAGCCCGGCCCGCCGGGTCACGCGCACCCTGGCCATGGCCGCCCCCTCCGGCGCGTCGGCCGGCACCAGCCCGAGCTCCCTGGCCAGCTCCTCGACCGTCGCCGGCCGCAGCGACCCGTCGAGATGGATGTGCAGCTCGGCCTTTGGCAGCCGGCGCAGCGCGTCGTCGGTGACGGCGACCAAACCCTACCCTCCTGAGCGCGGTTCCCAGCAGCGGTAGCCTACCGTTCTCCACCCACCATCGAGGAGACGACGCGCCATGCCCGGCCCCGACGGCGACGGTCCCCTGACCCGCGACGACGTGCTCCCCGCCGGGGCGCGCCACTGCTTCGCCTGCGGCGACGCCAACCCGATCGGCATGCACCTGGACGACATCCGCCGCGAGGGCGACCAGGTCCTGGCCACCCTCCACCCCCGGCCCGAGTTCCAGAGCTACCCCGGGGTCCTCCACGGCGGCCTGTCGGCCACCGCCCTCGACGAGGTCATGGGCTACGCCAGCATCCTCCTCGCCGGCATCTGGGCGGCCACCGCCACCATGGACGTCCGCTACCGCGCCCAGGTCCCCTACGACGCCCCCCTGCCCCTGGTCGCCGGCCTCACCGACACCCGCGGCCGCCGGGTCCGCACCTGGTCCCGGCTCCACCTGCCCTCGGGCCAGGTCGGCGCCGAGGCCACCGCCCTGCTGGTCGCCCTGCCCGAGGAGCTGGCCAGCCGGGCCCGCACCCTCTACGGCCCCATGGCCTGACCACCGGGATCAGGGTGGGTCGTCGAGGACGGCCAGGTCGAGGCCGGCCAGGCGGTCGGGGTCGAAGAGCACGTCGATGGCGGCGACCCTGCCGTCGGCGACGGTGAAGGCCATGACCGACAGCAGCCGCCCGCCCGCGACGACCACGGCGCCGGCGGTCCCGTTGACCAGCGCCGGCCGCACGAAGGGGGCGAACCGGGCGCCGATGGCGGCCTGGGCGGCCACCTCCCGGGCGCCGTGGATGACCACGCTCTGGCGGGCCCGCGCCGTGCCGCCGTCGGCCCGGAGCACGACCTCGGGGTCGAGCACGGCCACCAGCGCCTCGAAATCGCCGTCGCGGGCGGCGGCGAAGAAGGCGTCCACGACCGCGCGCTGGTGGGCGAGGTCGGGGTCGGGCGCCGGGGCCGCTCCCCGGACCCGGCGGCGGGCGCGGCTGGCCAGCTGGCGGGCCGCGGCCGGGGACCGGTCCAGCAGCGCGGCGATCTCCTCGAACGGCACCGCGAACAGGTCGTGGAGCACGAAGGCGAGCCGTTCGGCCGGCGTCAGGGTGTCCAGCACCACCAGCAGGGCCAGCCCGACCCCCTCGGCCAGCAGCGCCTCCTGCTCGGGGTCGCCGCGGCCCTCGGCGCCGATGATCGGGTCGGGCATGCGCAGGTCGAGGGGCTCCTCGCGCCGCGACCGGCGGCCGCGGAGCATGTTCAGGCACACCCGGGCCACCACCGTGGTCAGCCAGCCGGCCAGGTTCTCGACGCCGCCGGTGTCGGCGCGGCTGAGGCGCAGCCAGGCCTCCTGGACGGCGTCGTCGGCCTCGCTGAGCGACCCCAGCATCCGGTAGGCCACCGCCCGCAGGCGGGGTCGCTGCTCCTCGAACCGCTCGGCCAGCCATGGCCGCTCGTCCGTCACGTCACATCCCTCCGTCGCGGCGTGTCATCCAGTCGACCCGCCAACCCCGGCGGATGTGACCGGGAGCCCGGCTCCCGGACGAGCAGAGGGAGACGACCATGACCTCACCGTTCCTGGTGACCGGCGGCACCGGCACCCTCGGACGCCTGGTGGTGCCGCGGCTGCGGGACGCCGGCGCCGAGGTGCGGGTGCTCAGCCGGCGCCCCCACGAGCCCGCCGACGGCGTCGAGTTCGCCGTCGGCGACCTGGCCACCGGCGAGGGGCTGGACGCCGCGGTGGACGGGATCGGGACCATCGTCCACTGC
>Ga0247818_10003458_pt1 | contig 10184 bp, 8 predicted proteins | sample 13C_Glucose_Day1_FD_192424 | JGI IMG/M metagenome (GOLD analysis project Ga0247818, IMG submission 192424) | Soil microbial communities from agricultural site in Penn Yan, New York, United States - 13C_Glucose_Day1 | ecosystem: Environmental > Terrestrial > Soil > Agricultural land | place: USA...
CGGCGCGGTACGACGGGGGGATGGCCAGCCCGGCATACGTCTCCTGGGAGCGGTCGCCCGAGAGAATGGCGTCGCGGATCTGCTGCATCTGTGGAACTCCTCAGCCTCAGGTGGAGCGGGACACTCGATGGCGCCGAACCTAGTGCGGCCTCGCCGGCCCGGGAAGGTGAGTGAGACGGCGGTCACGCGGTGACCTGTCTCACCCGCCGGTGGGTAGGCCGGGCTGGTCTTTCGGCCATTAACAGCGTGGGACCCTCGGCGGCGCCCATAATCAGGGCCACGACGGGCTGCGGCCCGGGTCTTCTTGACGGGGGTGTTCCGGTGCGGCGAGTGGCCAGGGCGGCAGGAGCCGTCATCGCGGCTGCCGCGCTGCTCGGCACCGGCGCGCTGGCCTTCGGCCCGGCCGAGCTCGCCGTCGACCCCGTCCTCATCACCCCCTCGACCTGGCAGGCCGACCCGCAGACCCGCGCCGGTGCGGCCGCCACCGCTGCCACCGAGGAGTGGCTGGACAGCGGCCGGGTCCCCGGTCGAGGCACCAGGTGGGAGGGCATGGGGGAGGTGGCACTGGCCGACCTGCGCGAGCTCGTCCGGCCCAACGGGGCGGTGCTGGCCGGGGCGGCCGACCGGTGGGAGTACGTCTGGCCCCGCGACAGCGCCTTCGTGGCCGTCGCGCTCGCCGAGACCGGCCACCCGGAGGAGGCAGCCCGGGTGCTGGGGTTCCTCGACACCCTCGCGCTCGACCCGGAGCACGGCTTCGAGGCGCGCTACCACCTGGACGGCGCCGGACCGCCCGACGACCGCGAGCGGCAGCTCGACGGCTGCGGCTGGGTGCTGTGGTCGCTGGAGCGCGTGCACCGCGCAGGCTCGCCAGAGGTGGCCGACAGGTTCGCGGGGATGCAGGACCGGTGCACCGCGCACCTGCTGGCAGTGACCGAGGGGGGCCATCGCGTTCCCCCGGCCTCGCCGGACTACTGGGAGGTCAGCGAGTGGCGCACCACCCTCGGCACGGCCGCGCCGGTGCTCGCAGGGCTTGCCCACAGCGCTGAGCTGTATGCCGTGCGCGGGCTCGCGGGGCGGGCGACGGTCACCCGCGCTGCCGCCCAGAGCCTGGAGAGGATCGTGCACCGCGAGTTCGGTCCGGAGTACGAGCGCTACGGCGGCAGTGGCGGACTCGACGCAGCGGTAGCCATGCTGCTGCCGCCCTTCACGGGCGAGCGGCACGCTGCCGTCGCGGCCTGGCAGCGCTACCAGCTCGACGCGCTGCGGCAAGCCGGCGGCCTCGCACCGGGGACGTCGTGGAAGCAGGACGGCATCTCGTGGACCCCTGAGACGGCCCTCGTGGCCTACACCGCCGCCGCGTCGGGCAGGCGGGGCACGGCGGCCTACTGGCTCGACTGGCTCGACGAGCACCGCACGCCGTGGGGGAGCCTGCCGGAGAAGGTCACGGCCAGCGGCCGGCCCGCCGGGCCCGGACCGCTCGCCTGGACCGCTGCCCTCGTCGTCCTCACGCTCTCCAGCCTCGACGACCCTCGCCAGTAGGCCTGGCCGCCCGGGCGCTCACCGTGCGCGGTGTCTCGTCCGGGGTGGGGTCATCAGGCCGCGAGCGCTAAGGGGTCGGTCATCGACAGGCGGATGACCATCCAGGGCCTCGTCGTAGCCCGGGCTGTCTCGGAGGGTTTGAGCCGCTCGGTCGAGTCGTGCAGCGTCACGCCAAGCAGTGCGTCGAGGCCTGCCCAGTCGGCGGGTGGCGTCGGGAGGGCGGTGGACTCCGGCGGGTCGTCGGGAAGGGCGGCCTCGGCCAGGGCCAGGTCGGCGAGTGACATGCCGGGCGGAAGGCCGGGGAACCAGCCGCGCCGGAGGTCGGCGGCCATCTGCTCGTCGTGCGGCGCGAGGCCGAGGGCGTCGAGCATGTCGGCGGTCTGCGGGTGGGTGACCCAGGCGCGGCCGTCGGGTGCCGTCCAGGTCACCGTCCCGTCGCGATCGAGGCTCGGGCGCCAGCCACCGTGATGGCGGAACAGGTGGTGTGTGCGGCACAGGCAGATGAGGTTCCCATGGTCGGTGGGGCCACGCGGGTGCTCGTCGACATGGTCGAGATCCGTGCGTCGCGCCGGCGTGTGACATCCCGGGAACCGGCACACCCCGTCACGCGACCTCACTCTGCGCCTGGTGCTCGCGCTGGGTCGGTAGCTGCTCGGGTCCTGGACGATGCTGCCGTCGGGGTCGAGCCGCGCCAGCCTGACCAGGGTGTCGACCCGGCCGAGGAGGTCGGCGATCTCGGCCGGCACGAGGGCGCCGTGTCGGACATCGTCCAGCACTGCGGGCAGGAGCCACCGCACGACCGGCTCGGGGCCGGCGTCCGGACCGCTGCCCGTACGAGACGCGCCCATGGCAGGGGCGGGCGTCTCGTCGTCGACCCTCTCGGAGGGCTGGGCCGGGGCGACGGGGACGACCAGCTCGACGACGGTCGTGAGGTCGGCGCTGCCCAGCACCAGGTCCGCCAGGGCGTCTACGCGCAGCGCATCGACCGGCACTCCGGGGTTGGCCTGGCAGCGCTGGGCGGCCAGCGCGTCCACCGCGGCCAGGACGCGCTGGCTGGTTGCGGAGGGCAGATGGACACTCCAGCGGGCCATGCCCGGCACCTGCGAGTCCGGTCGGACCATGATGCGGCGGCACCCCTCGGCCGACGCGCGTGCCCGCTGGTTGGCGTGCGGATCGAGGTCGCGGGCGATCCTGGCCGCACGACGCGCCAGCTCGGAGCGGCTCATCTGCCGGACCCGGTCGGAGACCAGCTCGACCACCCCGGTCTCCTCGTCCACGCTGGTCTCGAGCACGAGCGCCTCGAAAGCGGGCAGGTGCTCCGGCTCCACGGCCCGCGCCCCGTCGACGATGACGTCGGTGCGAAACCGCTCCAGATCGCCCTGCCAGTGGCACTCGAAGGTGCTCTCGGCGAGGCGGACGAGCCTGCGGTCGCGCTCCACCCGCCGTTGGGCGGTCCGGGTCGCGCTGTGCAGCGACGGGGCCAGGCGGGACGCGACGAGGCCGTGCACGTCTGCGCCACCCGCGGCGACGAGCCGGGAGTGCTGGCTGCCGGACTGCTCGAGCTCGGCCTCGACCCGGTCGGCCAGCAGGTCCACGGCCAGCGACTGCCGAGCCTGGACCGCCGCGGTGATGCGCTCGCCCGCAATGGCCACGGCCTCGAGCTGGGTCGCGTCAAGCCTGGCCATGTCGTGCTGGCTGAGGCTGCCCAGCAGCTGCGCCAGGGCGAAGGGGTCAGCCCGGGTGACCGCGGCAGGGGTCAGCTCGCCGCGGTCCAGCCCCTGGTTGACGTCCATCGACCCCCCAGCCGTGTTCGAACTGATGTTCGAATTCTGGGCGACGAGGCCGAACGGCGCAACCCCTCGGGCAGCCCTTGTTCCACCGGATTCGCTTGCGGGAGAGGGCATCCCATCGGAGGCGCAGTCGGCGACGACTGCCGTCAGTGAGGGTCTTGGGCCGGCTCGACCAGCTCGACGAGGATGCCGCCCGCGTCCTTGGGGTGGATGAAGTTGATCCGTGAGTCCGACGTACCGCGCCTGGCCTCGGGGTAGAGCAGGCGCAGGCCGCGCTCGCGCAGGACCGCGCTGACGGCGTCGACGTCCTCGACGCGGTAGGCCATCTGCTGGATGCCGGGGCCGGAGCGGTCGAGGAACTTGGCGATGGTCGACTCGGGGGAGAGCGGCGCGAGCAGCTGGATGCACGAGCCGGAGTCGCCGACCGCCATCATCGCCTCGCGCACGCCCTGCTCCTCGTTGACCTCCTCGTGGGCCAGTGACATCCCGTAGGTGTCGCGGTAGAACGCGATGGCCTCGTCGAGGTCGGCCACGGCGACGCCGACGTGGTCGATGGCGGTGAACAGGTGGGTGGGAACGGCGCTCATGCCCGCAGCCTAGGGGCCACCAGGCGCACCAGGAATGAGCCGTTGATCACGCCGACGACGGCGCCCGTGGCGAGGAGCGTGGCCGCTACCAGGAGCGCGGACTGCCACACGGGCTGCTCTCGGAAGACGAGGTCCATCCCGAGGAAGACAGCGGGCATGCCCACGGCCCACGCGAGCATGTTGGCCGGGATCCAGCGCCACGCGTGCGCGACGTGGCGGCGGAGCTCGAGGGCCTGGGCGAAGGCCAGCACAGCGCCGGCGGCGAGCCCGAGTCCGGCAGCCGCCAGGAGCACAGCCCACAGGGGAGGCTCCGCCACCGGGGTCTGGGCAGTCTCGCTCGCGGCGCCGAGCGAGAGCACGGTCGAGGGCATCCACCCGAGCACGTAGGCCGCGAGCGCGCCCCACAGGGTGGCTGACCACCACCGCCGCACCCTGAGGGCCGGCAGCCACGGGCCCATGGCCCAGTGCTGGGCCAGTCCCACGAAGGTGGCCTCCACGGCGCCGCTGCTCACGGCGACCACGAACGCGGCGAGGACGGCGCCCACGCCGGCGGGCTCACCGGCATACCGGTAGTAGGCGTAGCCGATGGCTCCCGTGCCGCCGAGGCCGACCAGCTCTGCCACCGCGTTGGCGGCCACCCAGCGGGGCAGCAGGCCTGCTGCGCCAGCCCTTCCCATGACGCCAGCGTAGGCAGCGGCGACGGGCGCGGACCGCGGCCGAAAGGCCCCTGTGGCAGCCCATAGACTGGCGCTCATGTCTTCACTGTCCAGGGATGACGTCGCGCACCTCGCCGGCCTCGCCCGTATTGACCTCTCCGATGCCGAGCTCGACAAGATGGTCGGCGAGCTCTCGGTCATCCTCGACTCCGTCGCCAAGGTGCAGGAGGCCGGGGCCGAGGACATCCCGCCGATGTCGCACCCGATGCCCCTGACCAACGTGACGAGGCCCGACGAGGTGCGCGCCTCCCTCGAGGTCGAGGACGCTCTGGCCATGGCCCCCGCCTCGGAGCTGCAGCGCTTCTCCGTGCCCCGCATCCTCTCCGAAGACTGACGAAGGACGTCCCCGACTGTGAACACCGACATCACCCGCTCCAGCGCGGCCGAGATCGCCCACGCCCTGGCGAGCCGGGAGGTCAGCGCCGTCGAGGTCGCGCAGGCGCACCTCGACCGGATCGCCGCCGTCGACGGCGACGTCAACGCCTTCCTCCACGTCGACGCCGACGGTGCGCTCGAGGCCGCCCGCGACATCGACCAGCGCCGCGCCGCCGGCGACGAGCTGCACGTCATGGCCGGCGTGCCCATCGCCGTCAAGGACGTGATGGCCACCAAGGGCCTGCCGACCACCTGCGGTTCGAAGATCCTCGAGGGCTGGATCCCGCCCTACGACGCCACCCTGGTCAGCCGTCTGCGCGCGGCCGGCATGCCGATCCTGGGCAAGACCAACATGGACGAGTTCGCGATGGGCTCCTCCACCGAGCACTCGGCCTACGGCGCCACCCACAACCCCTGGGACCTCGACCGCATCCCCGGCGGCTCCGGCGGTGGCTCCTCCGCGGCCGTGGCGGCCTTCGAGGCACCCCTGGCCATCGGCACCGACACCGGCGGCTCGATCCGCCAGCCCGCGGCGGTCACGGGCACGGTCGGCACCAAGCCCACCTACGGCGGCGTCTCGCGCTATGGCCTGGTGGCCCTGGCCTCGAGCCTCGACCAGGCCGGGCCCTGCTCGCGCACCGTGCTCGACGCGGCCCTGCTGCACTCGGTGATCGGCGGCCACGACCCGCTCGACTCCACCTCCATCCATGCACCCGCGCCGCCCGTCGTCGAGGCCGCCCGCCACGGCGACGTCAAGGGCATGCGCATCGGCGTCGTGAAGGAGCTCGGCGGCGAGGGCTACCAGCCCGGCGTGCGGGCGCGCTTCGAGGAGTCGGTGCAGCTGCTCGTCGACGCCGGCGCCGAGGTCGTCGAGGTCTCCTGCCCGAGCTTCGACTACGCCCTGGCGGCCTACTACCTGATCCTGCCGAGCGAGGCGTCCTCCAACCTCGCCAAGTTCGACGCCATGCGCTACGGCCTCCGGGTGCTGCCCGAGGGCGTCGACGACCCGAGCGCCGAGCAGGTCATGGCCGCCACCCGCGACGCCGGCTTCGGCGACGAGGTGAAGCGCCGGATCATCCTCGGTACCTACGCCCTGTCGTCGGGCTACTACGACGCCTACTACGGTCAGGCCCAGAAGGTGCGCACCCTGATCTCGCGCGACTTCAACGCCGCGTTCGAGAAGGTCGACGTCCTCGCGAGCCCCACCGCCCCGACCACCGCGTTCCGCCTGGGCGAGAAGCTCGACGACCCGATGGCCATGTACCTCAACGACATTGCCACCATCCCGGCCAACCTCGCCGGCGTCCCGGGCATGTCCCTGCCGTCCGGCCTCGCCGACGAGGACGGCCTGCCCACCGGCATCCAGTTCCTGGCCCCGGCCACGCAGGACGCCCGTCTCTACCGTGTCGGTGCCGTGCTCGAGAAGCTCCTGTTCGACCGGTGGGGCGGACCGCTGCTGACCAGGGCACCCGAGCTGACCGCGAAGGGAGCGTGAGCGGCATGAGCACCGCCACCACCGAGCCCGTCCTGTCCTACGACGAGGCGCTGGAGAAGTTCGACCCCGTGATGGGCCTCGAGGTCCACGTCGAGCTCAACACCCACACCAAGATGTTCTGCGGCTGCGCCACCGGGTTCGGCGCCGAGCCCAACACCCAGGTCTGCCCGGTCTGCCTCGGCCTGCCCGGCGCCCTGCCGGTGGTCAACGAGAAGGCCGTCGAGTCGGCGATCCGCATCGGCCTGGCGCTGAACTGCGAGATCGCGGAGTGGTGCCGGTTCGCCCGCAAGAACTACTTCTACCCGGACATGCCGAAGAACTTCCAGACCTCGCAGTACGACGAGCCGATTGCCTTCGGCGGCTACCTCGACGTCGAGCTCGAGGACGGCACGACCTACCGCGTGGAGATCGAGCGCGCCCACATGGAGGAGGACACCGGCAAGTCGCTGCACGTCGGCGGCTCCACCGGCCGCATCCACGGCGCGGAGTACTCCCTGGTCGACTACAACCGCGCCGGCATCCCGCTCATCGAGATCGTCACCAAGCCGATGACCGGGGCCGGCGAGCGGGCTCCCGAGGTCGCGAAGGCCTACGTGTCCACGCTGCGCGAGCTGCTGCGGGCCCTGCACGTCTCGGACGTGCGCATGGAGCAGGGCTCGCTGCGCTGCGACGCCAACGTCTCGCTGCGCCCGCGCGCTGCCGAGGGCCAGCTGCAGGACGACGTGCCGCTCGGCACCCGCACCGAGACCAAGAACGTCAACTCGCTGCGCTCGGTGGAGCGGGCGGTCCGCTACGAGATCTGCCGCCACGCGGCGATCCTCGACGGCGGTGGCTCCATCACCCAGGAGACCCGCCACTGGCACGAGGACACCGGCGTCACCACGAGCGGGCGCGAGAAGTCCGACGCCGAGGACTACCGCTACTTCCCCGAGCCCGACCTGGTGCCGGTCGCGCCGACTCGCGAGACCGTCGAGGCCCTGCAGAGGACGCTCCCCGAACCGCCGGCCCAGCGCCGCAAGCGGCTGCAGGCTGACTGGGGCTTCTCCGACCTCGAGATGCGCGACGTCGTCAACGCCGGAGCGGTCGAGCTCATCGAGGAGTCGGTCGAGGCCGGGGCCACCCCGGCCGGGGCCCGCAAGTGGTGGACCGGCGAGCTGGCCCGCCGCGGCAACGCCGCAGGCAAGGGCGTCGACGAGTTCGGCGTCACGCCGCTCGACGTCGCCGAGCTCGACCGCCTGGTCCGCGACGGCCGGCTCAACGACAGCATGGCCCGCCAGGTCCTCGACGGTGTCATCGCCGGCGAGGGCAGCCCCCTCGAGGTCGCCGATGCGCGCGGCCTCGAGCTGGTGCAGGACGACGACGCCCTCGGTGCAGCCGTCGACAGGGTCATCGAGGCCAACCCCGATGTGGCGGAGAAGGTCCGGGGCGGCAAGGTGCAGGCCGCCGGTGCCCTGATCGGCCAGGTCATGAAGGAGATGAAGGGCCAGGCCGACGCGGGCAAGGCTCGTCAGATCATCCTGGAGCGCCTCGGCGCGAGCTGACCCCTCCTGTATGCCGGTGGGCCTGCACCCGGGTGACCTCACCCTGGGTGCCGGCCCACCGGCATACCCCCTCCGGGCCCGGTGTCCCCTCGGGCGGGTTTCAGCGGAGCGTGGACTCGGGGATGACGAGGACGCGGTCGTCGTTGGAGGAGGGGCTGCCGCGGGCGGTGTTGTTGGTGAGCACCCACAGCCGGCCGTCGGGGCCGACGACGACGTCCCGGAGCCGGCCGTACTCGCCCTTGAGGAGCCGCTTCGGCTCACCCGCGACGCCGCCTCGAGTGGGGATCCGCCACAGCGACTCGCCGCGCAGCGCCGCCATGTAGACGGTGCCGTCGGCCGTCACCGCGATGCCGCTCGGCGAGGCGTCGGCGGTGCGCCACTGCCGCAGCGGGTCGACGAACCCCCGGCGTCCGGCGCGGCCCTCGACCACGGGCCAGCCGTAGTTCTGGCCCGGCTTGATGAGGTTGAGCTCGTCCCAGGTGTTCTGGCCGAACTCGCTCGCGAACATCCGCCCGTTGCGGTCCCACGCGAGGCCCTGGACGTTGCGGTGGCCGTAGGACCAGACCGGCGAGCCGGCGAACGGGTTGCCGGGGGCCGGCCGGCCGCCTCGGGTGATGCGCAGGATCTTGCCCCCGAGCGAGCTCCTGTCCTGCGAGCTGGGGCGGTCGCCGGCGTCGCCGGTGGCGACGTAGAGGTAGCCGTCGGGGCCGAAGGCGATGCGGCCGCCGTTGTGGTTGCCGGCCTTGGGTATGCCGGTGAGGATCGGCACCGGGTCCTCAGCCTGTCCGCGCTCGAACGTCATGCGGACGACGCGGTTGTCGTTGCCGGCGGTGAGGTACAGGTAGATCGCGTGGTCCTGGTCGAAGTCGGGGGAGACCGCGACGCCGAGGAGGCCGCCCTCGCCGCCGGGGTCGACGCCCGGCACCTTGCCGAGGCTCACCGGCTTGGCCCCTTCCCTGACCTGGAACAGCTCAGCCCAGTCACGCGTGGTCATCAGGGCCGACCCGTCGGGGAGGAAGGCGAGCGACCAGGGGACGTCGATGCCGGTGGCCACGGTGACCCGCTTGGTGGGCACCCTAGCGGTGGTAGTGGCAGTGGCAGTGGCCGTGGCCGTGGCGGTCGGCTGGGCCGAACGGCTCGAGTCGGGCGGCGTGCTGGTCGTGCCTGTGCTCGTGCCCGTGCTTGGTGGGCTGGATGTCGTCGGTGTCACCAGGGACGGGGCGGACACGCCCTCGTCATCCCCGGACGCACCCGAACACGACGCTGCCAGCAGCCCTGCGGCCAGGACGGCGATCGGAGCGGTGCGCATGCCCCATTGTGCCCTCTGGAGCGGGGCGCGGCCGGGTGGTCGGGGCCGGACGGATAACGTGCTGCTGCATGACGGTGGTGTCGCTGCCCGGCCAGGACTGGATCGATGACGTGGGACCCGTGGAGGGGCTCGAGCTCGTCCCCTGGGAGATGGACGCGCCGCCCAGCCGCGCCGAGGAGATCCGTCTCGTCGTGCCGCCCTACATGGGCGCTGGCCGCAGGATCGGCGCCCTCGCGCACGCCCCCAACGTCGAGTTCGTGCAGCTGCTGACCGCCGGCTACGACGACGTCCTGGCGGGGCTGCCCGACGGCGTGGCGCTGGCCAACGCCGCGGGTGTGCACGACGCCTCGACGGCGGAGCTGGCGATGGCACTTACGCTCGCATCGCTGCGCGGACTGCCCGATTTCGTTGCCGCACAGGCGAAGAGCGCGTGGCTGCCGACGACCATCCGACCAGCGCTCGCCGACAAGCGGGTGCTGGTCCTGGGCTACGGCTCGATCGGCCGTGCGGTCGTGCAGCGGCTGCTGCCCTTCGAGGTGGAGGTCACGGCGGTCGCCAGCCGCACGCGCGACGGTGACGAGCTGGTGCCCACGGTGCACGGAGTCGACGAGCTGCCCGAGCTGTTGCCGCGGCACGATGTCGTCATCGTGATCGTTCCGCTGTCGCCGGCTACCACCCGGCTCGTCGACGCAGCCTTCCTGGCCGCCATGCCCGACGGCGCGCTGCTCGTCAACGTCGCCCGGGGCGGGGTGGTCGACACCGACGCGCTGGTCCGGGAGACTGCCTCGGGCCGGCTGCTGGCAGCGCTCGACGTCACCGACCCCGAGCCGCT
>Ga0247818_10003459_pt1 | contig 10184 bp, 24 predicted proteins | sample 13C_Glucose_Day1_FD_192424 | JGI IMG/M metagenome (GOLD analysis project Ga0247818, IMG submission 192424) | Soil microbial communities from agricultural site in Penn Yan, New York, United States - 13C_Glucose_Day1 | ecosystem: Environmental > Terrestrial > Soil > Agricultural land | place...
CGGCATCAGCAACTCGGTGTTGGGCCGCCTGGTTCTGGCGGCGCGCTCCAAGGTCACCGGCGACGCAAAGGCAGCGGCCGACGAGATCATGAGCGTTGCTAACCCCGAGGCAGCGCTTGAAGAGATCGCCCGCCAGCTGCTCACCCCCTTCGCCAAGGAAGGGGTACTGGCCCAGGCCGAGGAGGCGCAATGAGAAGCCCGCACGTTCTGATCGACGAAGAGCTCGACGCCATGGCGCACCCCGGCACGGATCTGAGCTGGAGCGTCATGGTGCAGAAGCTACTCACCGAAATGCTGGCCGACCAGCGCATCACCATCGAAGAGTTCAACCATTACTGCGGGCGCCTAAACAAGATCGTTGATGGGCGCAAGGAGGTTGCATGACCACGCCGATTTTCCCGTCGATCATCGACGACCAGGTTGCCGAGGTTGCCCAGGCCCTGCCAGATGACCGCATCCTGCTGGTGTTCAAGGGCCTAACCATGGCCGACGCCATGAACCAAGCGCGCATGGCTCACATCGAGAACCCGGAAGCCTGGTCGGGCCGCGCCTACCTCTGCGGCATCTGCACTCTGGCCTACGAGGTTCGGGCATGAGGCGGTATCAGTATGTGCACTTCCGCTACTGCCGGGTCGGAAAGATGCGGTGCTGTTCCTGTGGAAAGAAAATCACAGAAGGCCAGTACCGCTACCACGAAACAGAAAATGCCTACGTTCCGTGTCACCGGGCATGCTGCCCTAATGACCCGCAGTGGAATGTCCTTGATCAGGCAGATAAAGACGCCGCGATTCGACGACAGGAGTTCGAGATCGCCGTTCTGGCCTTCTATGACAAATGGGGCCCAATGGACGACGATGATTTCATGAGCATCGTAAACAATAGGCCTGCTTCAGCATGACCAGCTACCAGAGAGCCCGCCGATTCGCCACCTGGCGCGGTTCCTTCATCGCCCTCACCTTCTGCACCGGCTGGCTCCTCCTGAGCGCCCTGGCCGGCACCATCACTTCCTGAATTCACACCCGGCGCACGGCGGGCCTTCGGGATAACCGTCCCCTTCGGGAGCGTAAGCGGCGAGAGCGCGCAACCATCCACCGCAGCCAGGGCCTGGAGCGTACCTCCAATCTGGGTGACCTGGCATTCCCCTATTCCAATTGACGGCGCCGGCCTGGCGCGAGGTTTTCCAATGTCCGCAGAACAGAAACTGATCGCGATCGAAGAGATCAGCGAGGCGAACGCCCCGGCCATCTACGTGGCCGGCGGCCTGCAGCAATTCATCGACCTGGTGAAGGGTGAAGTCCAGGGCGAAGTGCCCGACCTGAAAACCCGCAAGGGCCGCGAGCGCATCGCCAGCCTGGCTGCCAAGGTCAGCAAGTCCAAGACCGCGGTCGAGAAGCCGGGCCGCGACTACCTGCGCCGTCTCAAGGAAATGCCGAAGGTGGTCGAGGCTGAGCTGCGCGAGTTCGTGACCAAGATGGACGCGCTGCGGGACGAGACTCGCCGACCGCTGACGGAGTGGGAGCAGGCAGAAGCCGCCCGTGTCGCCAAGCATGAGCAAGGCATTGCAGCAATCAAAGCAGAAGGCGGCGAATTGGGCCTGCTGGCCGCCGAGGACCTTCTGTCCCGGATCGGAAGGGTCGAAGGCGTTACCCTGGACGACACGTGGGAAGAGTTCGCCGCCGAGGCCGGGCAGGTAAAAGATCAAGTGCTAGCCGCGCTTCGTGAAGCGCTTGCGGCTCGACAGAAGTACGACGCCGAGCAGGAAGAACTGGCCCGTCTGCGCAGGGAAGCAGACGAGCGTGCCGAGCAGGACCGCATCCGGGCAGCACAGGAGGCTGCCGTCGAGGCCGAACGCCAGCGCGTAGCCCAGGAACAGCAGGCAGCGCGAGAAGCGGCCGCCCGTCGCGAGCAGGAGCTGATTGACCAGGCAGCAGCACAGGAGCGCGAAGCCGAGAACCAGCGCCTTCATCTCAAGCTGCAGGCCGAGCAAGCCGAGCGGGGGCGGATTCAGGCCGAGGCTGACCGAGTTGCCGCCGAGCAACGGATGGAGCAAGAACGCCAGGACGCTGCCCGCCGGGAGGAGGAAGCCGCCGAGCAGGCTCGCCAGGAAGAACGCCGCCGCGCCGATGCAGCAGCAGCCGAGATCCTTCGCCAGCAAGAGGCCCGCGAGCGCGATAAGGCACACCGCGCCAGCATCAACCGCGCCGCCCTGGAGGCCTTTATCGCCGGCGGCATGACAGAGGAATGCGCCAAGCAAGCGATCACCCTGATCGCACAGCGCAAGATCCCGAACATCGCCATTTCCTACTGAGGCACCCACCATGAGCAGCACGATCATTGTGCCGGAGCAGCGCCGCCAGGTGGCCGCGCCCGCGCAGGCAGACAGCAGCATCCTCGCCGTAATCAGCCGGGCGGCCACCGACCCAACCTGCGACATCGACAAGCTTGAGCGCCTGATGGCGATGCACGAGCGCATGCAAGCCCGCGACGCCGAGGCTGAATTCAACGCGGCCATGGCTGCCATGCAGAGCGACATCCCGAGCATTGCCGAGCGCGGCGCCATCGTAGTGAACGGCCAGAAGCGCAGCGACTATGCAACCTTTGAGGATATCAACGACGTCATCAAGCCCATCATGCAGGCCCACGGGTTCGCGATCACCTTCAAGGTCGAGAACACGCCGGGCGGCATGAGCGTCACCGGCATCCTGATGCACCGCGCCGGCCACCGTGAAAGCACCACCATGCTGCTGCCGCTCGACACCAGCGGCAGCAAGAACGCTGTCCAGGCAGTCGGATCGTCTACCAGCTATGGCAAGCGCTACGTCATGAGCGCCCTGCTCAACCTCACCACCCGGGGCGAGGACGACGATGGCCATGCAGCCGTGCCGACGGCGAATGTCACCAGCGTTCAGGCGGCCGGCATCAGCGCCCTGCTCGACCGCTGCACACAGACGACCCGCGACTGGTTCATTGGCGAATACGGCTCGGCCGAATGCGTGCCGAAGGGCCGCCACGACATTCTGGTCGCGCAACTGAACAAGGCCATCAAGGCTGCGGAGGCTGCAAATGCAGATAGTCAGTGACATCGAACAAGGCACCCAGGCCTGGTTGGACCTGCGCCTGGGCATCATCACCTGCAGCGAGCTGGACTGCCTGCTGGTGAACGGCAAGGGCGAGGCCGGATTCGGTACCGGCGCCTTCACCTACATGAACACACTCATCGGCGAACGCATCACCGGCGAAGCGGCCGATCCGTTCAGCGGAAATCGGCATACCGAGCGCGGCCATGAACTGGAAGGCGTTGCTCGCAACCTCTACCGCGACAGCGAAGAGGTCGAAACGACCGAGGTGGGGATCATCCTCAACCACGGCATCGGCTACTCGCCAGATGCCCTGGTAGGCGAAAAGGGCCTGACCGAGATCAAGACCAAGCTGCCGAAGCTGCAGGTCGATGTGATCCTGGGCGGCGAGATACCGAAAGAGCATGTCGCCCAGTGCCAGGGCGGCCTGTGGGTATCGGAGCGTGAGTGGATCGACTTCATCTGCTACTGGCCGGGCATGCCGCTGTTCGTGAAGCGCGCCTACCGCGACGAGGCGATGATTCGCAAGCTCTCGGAGCGCGTGAAAACCTTCTACGAAATCCTCGACGAGCGCATGAATCGCGTGCTCGGAATCGCAGCATGAGGTGAGCATGAACCAATCAATCGACCTGGAGGCCGCCAAAGCGGCCTTCTTTGCCTCTGGCGGCCAGTTGATCGTGCTGGAGGGCTTCATCTACCGGCCGCTGCCGCAGCGCAAGCACCCAGAGCCAAAGCCGAAGCGGGCCAAGCCTACTACGCATAAATCGGAACACCCGCAGCAGAGCCGCGCCAGAACTCGCGCCGCGCAGATCGCCGAGCTTGCCAAGACCATGACCTGTGGCGAGGTAGCGAAACTCCTCGGCGAGACCAAGGGAGCGCTTTGGGGCGTAGCCGCTCGCGAAGGATTCAGGTTCTGCAAGCCGCCACGCCAGGTGCAGCCAGTGAAAGACGCCGCCGCTCAAGAGGCTGCTGATCGGGAATTGGCAGACCGGATCATTGCCTTGCGCGACAAAGGCATGTCCCGCTGCCGGGCAACTGCAGTACTCGGAATCGGTAATCGCAAGCTGGAGCGAATCCTGGCTGCATTCGAGATCAGCTTCCCGCTTCAGCGGTATCGGGGGTAGGCCATGAGCGAACACGGCGAGCACCCCAGCGTCTACTACCTTGGCCGGGAATGCCGCCGCAACGGTGGCGGCAAGCTGGCCAACCCATTCGCCTCTCACACGTTCCACGGCTCCTGGTTCTTGGCCGGCTGGAACGACATGGATCTTGAGATTGAACAGAAAAATCCGAAGCGCGCTGCAAAGAACAAGGCGGCGTGAGCAGTTCAACCTACCGCCCAGCGGATTGAAGGAGGTGCCGTATGGCGATGGACCAGGCAGAGCGCGACCGGCGCCGACGCGAGAAGTCAGCAAAGCACCAAGAAGAAGACCTGCGCTTGAAGGTTCGACCAGGGACTAAGCAGGCCCTGTTGGAGCTGATGGAGTGGTCCGGGATCGAGGAACAGGGCGAGGCGATGACGCTGATGATTCATCACATCGAGGCGCTCGGGCATCACGCGCTGTTCAGGATCGCGCGCCACGAAATCGAAGCTCACCGATCTGTGGTGCGGATCGAGCCGCTGCGGCTGTCAGCCAGGAAGCGAACCGGCCAACACCTGCGCGCCATCTGTGGCTGGGAGGACGCCACCTACAGCCAGATGATCGAGGCGCTGATTCACGGCATACACGCGCTCGGCAGGCTGCACGCGGCGAAGTTTCTCACCCCGCCGCGTCACGAGATCAGCATATCGCCACGCCTGGCCCTGGCCTTCGACCGGAAGAGCATGCTGATGATTCAGCAGGATCCGGGCGACGAGGTAATCAGCCCGCCAATTGATCGATCAGGCGCTGAGCCTCGTCAACTCCAGCAGTGAATGCATCGCTATAAGTCGCGTAAAGCTTATCGCTGTACGGGCGCCAGGGAAGCGGACCAGCCTGAATCCTGATAGTGATCCCGTTCACATGCTGGATGAAGTCGATCGCGTATTCATGCCCGCGATAGTCCTCCACATAGGTCGGTAGGGTCGACATATTCTCTCCTTGATCCGGCCCCATGCCGGTCACCCGTAATACATCATCAAAAGATGCTCGCAGTCACTCAGACCTGCTCAGCCGCAGATTCTGAGAGGTGCACTCGGTTGTGCTGACGGTACCCATGAAGGCATTCAGCTTCACAGCGCACTTCTCAATGTTCAGGCCGTTCCGGCCGTCGCTGGAAATGTTGGTGACGTAAGGACCAGCTGTTGTGCATCCAGTGAGAGTGGCGGCCAGGCCGAGCGCAGCGACAAGCAGTTTCATCAGTTCTTCCTTTGATCTGGACCTCAATGAGGGGCGGATCATAAATCACAAGCCATCACTAAGCCACCATGCCGCATCCGGCCACGGAGGGCGGCGCATGCATGGAGAAAGCCATGACCCAGTTCTACCTGCAGGACAGCCGACCGCACGCCTACGTCGGCGACGGCCTGTCATTTTGGGGTCTCGGTGGCTCAGGGTATGTCACCGACCTGGACAAGGCTCAGCTCTTCACCCGGGACGGCGCCCTGGATCACCGCGACACCGACATCCCGTGGCCGAAGGACTACATCGACGCCCGGGCGAGGATCGGCGTCGATTGCCAGTATGTCGAGATCCGCGAGGCGCTTGACCAGCATCCTGACGCTGCTGAGTTCTATATGCAGAAGCCGAAGGCCTGGAACGGCAACAACTTGATCTGGCTGAAGGCTGATGGAAACTTCACGAGCGACCTGAGCAAGGCTGTGCGCGTCGCCCGAGCACACACCATCAACCTGATCGGACGTTGCGGCCAGACCGGCGGCATAGCCTGGCCCTGCGACTACATCGACGCGCACAGCCGCCGCCTGGTCGAGCGCGACGACGTCGATATCAAGGATGGCCTGCGTGGCACCGGCATCGTGCTACCCAAGCAACAGAAGCCGCGGATGATGATGTTCAACTGCGCCGGCTGCGGGCGGTTCGTCAGCGATCACCAGCGCTTCGAGCACAACTGCCGCCACTGTGGGCAAGACAACCGTCCATAGCCGCCAGCGCCTTCCCCTATTCAACGATAACGCCTCCCCGGCGAGGATCAACCATGAACCCAATCGCCACGCAGGCCTTGCAAGACGCAAGGCGACGGCTTGTGAAGGCCTTGCCCGAGCCGTCGCGTAGATTTTGGACCGACGCGGAGGTGGCCAGGCTCCGGGCGCTGTACCCCGACACCCCAATGCCGGACCTGGTCCGCACATTCAATCGCCCCGACCACGCCATATACAACAAGGCTCATGCCTTGGGGCTTGCTCGAAGCGCTGAGTATCTCGCCAGCGAGCATGCATGCCGCCTGCGGCGGGAGGACAGCCCAGGGCTGGAGTATCGATTCAAGCCTGGACAAGACCCATGGAACAAGGGGTTGAAGGGCCTACAGATCGGTGGCGAGGCTACTCAGTTCCGCAAGGGGAACAAGCCTCACACATGGCTGCCAGTGGGCACGGAGCGAGTAACCGAGGACGGCATACGCCAGAGGAAAGTTTGCGATGACGGTCCGTCGTATCGCCGCTGGAAGTCGGTGCACTCGCTACTTTGGGAAGAAGCCCACGGCGAGATCCCGCCAGGCCACCTGGTCGTGTTCAAGGATCGCAACCCGCAACACATCGAGCTCGACAACCTTGAGCTGGTGACCCGCGCTGAAAACATGCGCCGGAACACCATCCATCGGTACCCGCCCGAGCTCAAGTCAACCATCCGCCAACTCAGCAAGCTCAAGAGAGCCATCAGCGAGGCCGCCAGTGAAAAACAAGATGACCGATCTGCGTAACCACCTGTTCGCCACGCTGGAGGCCCTGCAGGACAAAGACGACCCAATGGACATCGACCGCGCTAAGGCTATTGCCGATGTGGCCAAGGTGCTGGTGGATTCGGCAAAGGTTGAAGTTGCATTCATCGCCGCAACGGATGGAGAGACCCCGAGTACTGGCTTCATCGAGTCCGAGCGCGCCCTGCCATCAGCCCATTCTCACTGAGGTATCCCATGCCCACAGAAAACCGATCCAGCAACACCGAGATGGTCAGCGTGCCGCGTCAGACGCTCGAGAACGTACTTCGAGATGGCAGTTGCAAGCGCGAGACTCATGCAGACTTTCTCCAGGCTCAGCAACGCATCCGCACATTGTTGGACCAGCCAGCCCCGCAGCCCCACCCCGAACCTATAGCCTGGATGGTTGGTACTGCCATCTGGTGGACGAAAGAAGAGGCTGAGCGGGATGCGGCCGAGGTTGGCCAGCCTGTGGTCGGCCTTGGGCCTATGACCGACTGCAGCTGCGCCAGGCGACAGTTCTGAGGCTGCTCACCTCGACACGACCTTGCGGGGCGGCGATTGGGCTTCGCTTGCCATGTGACGGGCACGCCCAACACCCCACGCCATCGCCCGCGTCATGGTCTCGCCTGGGCGAGAGTCGAAGCTTTCTTCGTGGATCAGCGCTCCACTGGGACCGTAAACACCGATGAACATCTGGGTCGCGCCGATTCTCGAAAGGCGGACCTGGACATCGATTTGCGAACCATCACTCAACGTTTCGTTGTGGGTTCTGGTGTGTAATTCCGGATCGCCCCACTGCCAGAAGCACTCGCCACGCTCCCTTACCATCGTCCCAGGTCCTTAGCTGTTGTGAGAATTATTTCTTATCGCAACAACTAAATTGATTCAACTTATTTGACGCCAAATAAATGACCTGCGGACGACCGGCAATAACTTATACAAAGCGCGATTTTATGTATAAGTATTAGCCGGACTGGACCTTATCCGAATCCCTATCACGGCTCCCTTGGGGTCTGGGGCCATACAGGTCGGGCGAGTCGAGCGTGGCGGCGAAGCTCATCCACTTTTCGAAGATGTCCCTATGCAGGGCTTGAGTCTCCTTCCACGATAAGTCTCCCATGCGTCCATAAACCACTTGGTTCATGATCGAAGAGGTCACTGCATCCAGCTCTCTGAGGAGTTGGTATGCCGCAAACTTTTTTTCTAGTGGCATTTTTCATCTCGCAAGGCAGCAGAATTCAAACCTGCACTGGTGCTGCGACAGCACTATGGTGCTTTTTGATCCCTGTCACCGTCTGCTGGCACCTGCTGGGCGCCAAACGGCGGTTAGCATCCTGCTCAACATTCATCCTACACCATTCACTTTAATCAGCTGCCGCGATATGGCGGCCAAGGAATCGTCATGCCCGAAAAAATTGAGTTGGACCTCGACGCGATCGAGGCCGCGGCCAAGGCTGCCACCCCGCAAGACTTCGACAGTGCCCAGGTCGCCAGCACTGAAGACGGCTGGATCGAATGCCAGACCTGCGGCGGCGAAGGATCGGTGGAGCTGACCGCCGATTACCTGAACTACGACGGTCAAGCGCTGGGCGTCCAGTTCTATGGGGTCGGGGACCCACACGTTCACGCTGAGGCGCACTACCGCGCTGCCCGGCCTGCGGTAGTGCTGGCCATGGTTGAAGAGATCCGTAGCCTGCGCCTTCAGCTCGAACAGCAGAAGAGCGCCAGCCGTGTCATCACATTGTCCGAATGCGAGTTCACCGAAGACGATCTGCTCTCCCGTGCGGTTCGCGGGGTGACCGGCACGGGCAGGCAGAAGAGGCCGCGCTGGGCACTGATGACCGATGTCTTCCTCTGCGGTTCTGGCGTTGCACATGCGCTGTGCCGGCGGTTCGGCGTTGATCCCAACGAGTACCTGCGCAAATGATCCGCCTCGCCCTCTGCCTCCTGCTGCTGGCCACCGGCGCCAGCGCAACACCTCAGCCCCACGAGAACGTCATCGACGTGCAGCACGACAGCCAGCGCGGCGTCACCTGCTACCTGCTCAATGGGGTCGGCATCAGCTGCATCCCCTACAGCCAGCTGCAGGCCGGCAACGAGCGCCAGCTCTCCCCGCACGAAAAAGATTCAGGACCTACACCCGCACTGGCGCCTGGGCGCTGGATTGATGAGAGGTATGAGCTGTGAGCAAGCCGCAATGGATCGACGCGCCAGCGTGGGCCGAGTGGCTTGCCCAGGACAGCGACGGTGAATGGTTCTGGTGGGAGTCGATGCCGATCCTGATCCCCGGCAAGGCTGGCTGGACCGGCGGTGGCCGGCACAAGTGGGCGCGGAAGACGCCCAACTACGAACCCTTTGGACTGACACTGGAGAGGCGGAGATGATCGATCTGATCGAAGTGAAGACGGCCGACCTGGCCGGCGAGGCCTTGGGCTGGGCAGTAGGCAAGGCTGAAAGCCTGGACCTGCAACTGGTCCCGCCAGGCTACAACGGCGTGCCGTGGCGTGTGTTCGCCCGGTACCAGGGCCAGGCCATTGAGCACACCAAGCGCTTCAACCCTTGGGAAGACTGGGCACTTGGTGGCCAGCTGATCGACAAGTACCACGGTAGCGCCCAGCACTTCCACGGACTGGCCGAGGACGCCTGCTACAGCGGCGGACCAGCGGGCGCAGAGGCCTGGAGCTACGGAGCTACCGCACTGGTCGCCTTCTGCCGCGGGCTCGTCCACTACAATCTCGGCGATACCGTCCAGGTGCCGAAGGAGCTGATGCCATGATCGAGCAATTCACCCTGCACGAACTCGAAGCCATGCTGAAAGGCGTTAAACCCGGCGACCTGCGCCCTGGTGAAACCACGGCACAGTACCTTCATCGCGGCATCCAGCGTCTGGCCACCGAACGCGACAACCTGCGCCAGGACCGCGACGGGCTGCTCGAATCAGGAGGGCACCTTCTATGATCCTGCCCCTGATGTACATGGCCTACCTGATCTACAGGGGGCCGCGATGAGCAAGAACTGCAACACCTGCAAATGGCTGGAGTGGGTTGACGGTGAAAGCGAGTCGGACACCGGCTTCACATGCAACAAGCGCCATCAGCAGATGTGGGCCGACGGCCGCGAGCAAGAGCTGCTCGACAACCTGGAGCGCGACGATTACCGCGCGCGCTACAAGCGCTGCTTCGAACCAGAAGCCTAACCCCTCCCCATACAACTCAAGCTCGCCGACATGCGCGGGCATGGAGAGCTATTGCC
>Ga0247818_10003460_pt1 | contig 10184 bp, 10 predicted proteins | sample 13C_Glucose_Day1_FD_192424 | JGI IMG/M metagenome (GOLD analysis project Ga0247818, IMG submission 192424) | Soil microbial communities from agricultural site in Penn Yan, New York, United States - 13C_Glucose_Day1 | ecosystem: Environmental > Terrestrial > Soil > Agricultural land | place...
CAATCGGGCCTGAGCCTGGTGGAAATCGAGCAAGCGGCGCGCATGTACCTCAAGGGCAAGAACGTCATCATGTGCTGGGCGATGGGCATCACCCAGCACCGCCATTCGGTGGCGACCATCCAGGAAATCGCCAACCTGATGTTGCTGCGCGGCAACATCGGCCGGCCGGGCGCGGGCCTGTGCCCGGTGCGTGGCCACAGCAACGTACAGGGCGACCGGACCATGGGCATCAACGAGCGTCCGCCAGTGGCGTTCCTTGATTCCCTGGAGCGGCGCTTCCAGTTCAAGGTCCCCCGTGAAAACGGCCACAACGTGGTCGAGGCGATCCACGCCATGGCCGAAGCTCGAGCGAAAGTGTTCGTCGCCCTGGGCGGCAACTTCGCCCAGGCCACTCCCGACAGCCCACGGACCTTCCAGGCCCTGAGCAACTGCGACCTGACCGTGCAGATCAGCACCAAGCTCAACCGCAGCCACCTGGCCCACGGTAAAGAGGCGCTGATCCTGCCATGCCTGGGCCGCACCGATATCGACCGCCAGGCCGAAGGTCCCCAAGCGGTAACGGTCGAAGACTCGTTCAGCATGGTCCATGCCTCCAACGGTCAATTGGAGCCGCTGTCGAACCAGATGCGTTCGGAGCCGGCGATTCTGGCCGGCATCGCGGCCGCCACACTGGGCAGCCATCCGGTGGACTGGAATTGGCTGGTGGCCGATTACCGGCGCATCCGCGACCTGATTGCCGACACCATCCCCAACTTCAAAGACTTCAACGAGAAGATCAAGAATCCGGGCGGTTTCTATCTGGGTAACAGTGCCGGTGCGCGCAAGTGGAACACCGCATCGGGCCGGGCCAATTTCAAGCCGAACATGTTGCCCAAGGATCTGGTCCACGAACGCACCCGCGCCACGGGTGTGCAACCGGACCTGATCATGCAATCAATGCGCTCCCACGATCAGTACAACACCACGATCTATGGCCTCAACGATCGTTATCGTGGCGTGAAGGGGCAGCGCGATGTGTTGTTCGTCAACGAAGCCGACATCATTCGCCTGGGCTTCAAGCCGGGTCAGAAGGCTGACATCGTTTCGCTGTGGGATGATGGCGTTGTACGTCGGGTGAAAGGCTTCACGCTGCTCGCGTTCGACATCCCGGCCGGGCAAGCGGCGGCATACTATCCGGAAGTGAACCCGCTGGTGCCGCTGGAAAGCACCGGGGATGGCAGCCATACGCCGACGTCCAAGTTCGTGGCGATCCGGCTGGAAGCGGCGAGTGAGTCGGGGTTGATCATGGCTAGATCGGCGTAAAAAAAAACAAAAGATCGCAGCCTGCGGCAGCTCCTACATCGATCCCTGTATAAGCTGCCGCAGGCTGCGATCTTTTTGCAATGCCACTGCAACTTTCCAATCGCCCACAAAAAAGGCCGTTTTCAAATGAAAACAGCCTTTGCGAAGTAATAAAAGACCGGCGAAAAAACGTTAAGTTCCGCCCAAAAAACAGTAACTTGCACAATTGTATACAAGTCGTGTTATTCGTCGGATTTCGATTGTCACGACCATTCCAGAGCCTCAGGATCGCGCCGTCATCCCCTTGAGGTTCCTTTATGAAGTTCTCCTCGATTCTCTTGTTGTCCCTTGGCCTGGTCAGTGGCATCGCTTCTGCCGGCGGCACCACCGAAGCAGGTGTGGGCGGCGCATTGGGCGGGGTTTTGGGCTCGGTCGTCGGCCAATCGATTGGCGGCAATACAGGTTCCACCATCGGCGCAGCCCTGGGCGGCGCGGGTGGTAGCGCAGTTGGCGCGGACAAACGCAGCCGTGGCGAAGCCGCCATCGGTGGTGCGTTGGGCGCAGCAGGCGGTAACGTGGTTGGCCGCAGCGTGGGCGGCACCACTGGCAGCCTGATCGGCTCCGCAGCAGGCGGCGGCGCTGGTGGCGCGCTGGGTAACTACATGGGCAACAAGAGCGATGATGACGACGATGATCGTCATTCCCATCGCGGCCGTGATGATCGTCGCTACTACCGTGACGGCCACCCGGGTCGTGGTCACGCCTATGGCCATCGCAAGCACCACAAATACTACCGCCATCGCGACTGACCGCTAAGGTTTCGCTGGAAAGGTAAAAAAATCGCAGCCCGAGGGCTGCGATTTTTTTGCCTGCTTTTTACACCACCAGGCGCTGCAAAGCCTCGCGCAACCCGCTCGGGATTGACACTGGCAGATTGGAAGTGCGGTCGACAAACACATGCACAAAGCGCCCCGCTGCACAGGCCTCGTCCTCTCCCTGCTTGAACACCGCCAACTCGTACTGCACCGAGCTGTTACCCAGCTTGCCGACGCGCAAACCGATCTCGATCCGGTCCGGAAAGGCGATGGAAGCAAAGTAATCACAGGCTGAGCTCACCACGACCCCAACCACTTCGCCGTCATGGATATCCAGACCACCGACCTCGATCAGGTAAGTGTTCACCGCCGTATCGAAAAAACTGTAGTAGGTCACGTTATTGACGTGACCGTAGGCGTCGTTGTCATGCCAGCGGGTGGTGATGGGCTGGAAGTGCGGGTATTCGGTGCGATGGGGCATCAATGGGGTCCTTTCATGATTTCGAGTGAAGTTTACTTGTCAGCGAATCCCTTACCCACCGCCGCCAACTCGCCAATCAACCGCGCTGGACTCCAGTGATCGCCCTGGCGCGTCTCCAATGCCAACAAGCGCTGATGAATGTCCGCCAACCCCTGCTCATCCGCCCAGGCCATTGGCCCGCCCTTGTCCGCCGGGAAGCCATAACCATTGAGATACACCAGATCGATGTCGTGGGCCGAGCCGGCGATGCCTTCCTGAAGAATCTTCGCGCCTTCGTTGACCAACGCCAGCAGGCAACGCTCCAGAATCTCCTCCTGGCTCACCTCTCGGCGATGGAACCCCAAGCCTTCGCTGACTTCCAGCACCAACGCATCGACCTGCGGATCGTGCTCAGCCTGTCGACTGCCCGGCTCATAGTGGTAAAAACCGTTGCCGCTCTTCTGGCCGAAACGACCCAGTTCACACAGACGGTTATCCACCTGAACCTCTGGCGCATCCTGCCCCACACCCGACAATTGTCGGGAACGCCATTGCAGGTCGACGCCCACCACGTCGAACATGCGGAACGGCCCCATGGCAAAACCGAAACCTTGCAGCGCCGCATCCACCTGATAGGGATACGCGCCTTCCAGCAACATCTTGCGCGCCTCCAGCACATAGGTATTGAGCATGCGGTTGCCGATGAAACCATCGCAATTGCCCGCCACCACACTGACTTTACCCATGCGCTTGCCCAGCGCCAAAGCGGCCTCAAGCACCGCCGGAGCCGTCTCGGCGCCACGGACGATTTCGAGCAGTTTCATGATGTGCGCCGGGCTGAAAAAGTGCAGGCCCAGGACTTGTTGCGGACGGCGTGTAACGGCAGCGATGGCGTCGATGTCCAGCGCTGAAGTGTTGCTCGCCAGAATCGCTTCCGGTTTGAGCAGGCCATCCAACTCACGGAAGATTGACTGCTTGAGTTCGAGGTTTTCGTACACCGCTTCGATCACCAGGTCGACGTCACGGATGGCCTCGTAATTGGCGGCCGCCGAGACTCGGGCGATACGCGCATCGGCCTCGGCCTGATCAATACGCTCCTGGCGCACGCTGTGGGCGTAGGTGTCTGCCACAGTGACCAGCGCCTGCTCAAGCATCTGCGGATTGTTATCGACCCATTGCACCGCCACGCCGGCGTTGGCCAGGCACATGACAATGCCACGACCCATGGTGCCCGCCCCGATCACGGCTGCGCGCTGAATGTTGAACGGTGTCTGGCTCATATCTTGTTCTCTTGTTGGCGATCCAAAGACAGCCCTCACCATAGTCAGCCACCGCGCATTTTTGAAATTTATTCCTGTGATGAGCGACATTCAGCGCGTGGATGCACCCGGTGATCCCCTGTAGGAGCTGCCGAAGGCTGCGATCTTTTTGATCTTAAAAAGCAACGTCAAAAGATCGCAGCCTTCGGCAGCTCCTACAGGTTAGAGATTCGCTTCCACCCACTCCCGCACCTCGGCATACGGATAATCCTCCAGCACCGCAAACCCCGGAATGGCCCGCGCCTTGAGCTTAGTGAACAACGGCACGCTGATCCCGCACAGAAACCGCGTTACCCGCTCAGCCGATGGCAAGCTGCCGGTGTGTTGCTCATGCTTGTGGATAAACCCGCCACACAGCGCCTCAAAGTTTTTATCCACAAGCGCAGGCAATGCTGGTGGTTCAGGCAGCCGCGCCACTTGCCCATAACAAACCGAGCAATGTCCGCACTGCTGCGGGGCGTTGCTGTCGCCGAAATATTCCGCCAGGCGATAACCCAGGCAACGGTCAGTGGCGAACAGATCCAGCATCGCGTGAATTCGCGCGATTTCAGTTTGTTCGTGCTGAGTGAAACCGGCGTGAAGTTCAATGCTGAGCGCCTGAGCGTTAAAGTCCGTTTGCAGCACGGTGTAAACCTCGGTCATCAGCTTGCTTTCAAGCTCGACCCAGCCCTTCTCCTGGAAGTAATCCAGTGCCTTGACCACCCGGTTGCGCTCAGCCTGATACTGCTCGTACAGCGCGTCGAAATTCACCGTGGCCCAGCTCCGTGCCCGCTTGGAGGTCTGGATGATCGCTGCCACAAAATCCCTGCGCTCGCCTTCGAAACGGGCCAGCAATGCCTCGGGTTCCTCCAGGTATTTGAAACGGTACTCGGCGTAGTAGGCGTAGCGCGGGGCGATGATTCCACGCAGCTCCAGCTGCACCAGCAACGTCTTGAGCGGCAGCTGGCGAATGTTGCTGTTATCCGCCAGCGGTCCCAACAGAAACTCCCACTCCCCTTGCTGCGCACATGCTTGCAACTCGTCGATTAAATGGCGGATACCGTCGAGCTCTGGGGTATCGCCGTACACAAAGTTTTCCAGCACGTTGAGGCTGTCGCGGTTGGCTAGCACAAGGCAATCCGATGGCTGCCCGTCACGCCCGGCGCGGCCGATTTCCTGGCTGTAGTTTTCGATGGATTTGGGCAAGTCGAAATGCACGACGTTGCGGATGTTGCTCTTGTCGATGCCCATGCCGAAGGCGATGGTCGCGACGATGCAATTGGACTGTCCGCCCATGAAACGTTTTTGGATGCCGTCACGTTGATCGTGGGGCAAACCGGCGTGATAGGCCTCGGCCTGAATGCCGTTGCGTTGCAGATGTTCGGCTATGTGCTCGGCGGTTTTTTGCAGGGTGACGTAGACAATGCTCGGCTGGCCAGGTCGCTCGTTCATCCATTCGACCAAGCGTCGACGTTTGTCGTTTCCGCGAACCGGCTCCACCCATAGATTGAGGTTCGGCCGATAGAAACCGGTGGTCACCACGTCATCGGGAGCGATGGCGAATTTCGCCTGCATGTCGACGATCACCTTGGGCGTCGCGGTAGCCGTCAGCAGCAAGACTTGTGGGATGTTGAACTGGCGCTGGTAATCCGGAAGCTTGAGGTAATCCGGGCGGAAGTTGTGGCCCCATTCCGAGATGCAGTGCGCTTCGTCCACCACCAGCAACGAGATCGGCACTTGCTGCAGGAAATTGCGGAACCGCTCGTTCTTCAGGCGCTCCACCGAGATCATCAAAATTTTCAACTCACCGGACTTGGCGTGCGCCATCACGTCGCTGGCGTCATCGCGGCTCTGCGCCGAATCGATACTACCCGCTGCAATGCCATGGCGTTGCAGGAACGCCAATTGGTCCTGCATCAACGCCAGCAACGGCGAGACCACCAGCGTCAGGTGCGGTAGCAGTACGGCCGATAATTGATAGCACAGGGACTTGCCGGAACCGGTGGGAAAAATAGCCGCCGCCGAACGCCCCGCCAGCACGGCGCTGACGGTTTTCTCCTGACCGGGTCGAAACTGTGGATAACCGAAAACCTGTTCCAGGGTGTTGTGCATAAGCTGTCACTCCGTTGACTGCTGCAATGGGCAAAGCCTAGCCGGCGAATGCAGCGAGTCGAGAAAAGGTCGGGGCTAAAAACGATACGGGATGATACAGCGGATGGCTTGGAAGACTTGAGGGATGTGGGGACTGTCAGATGGCTATCGCTAGCAGGCTAGCTCCCACACTGAATCTTCGGTGCCCACCAACCCCCTGTGGGAGCTAGCCTGCTAGCGATGGGGTCCAGCACAGTCACCACAAAACCCGAAATAACCTACAGCATCTGAGGCACCGTCACCCACCCTGTAGTCCCTTTCCTCAAACCCCGACAAACCCCCTACAAATCCTGTCGACCTCAGCCGTCTTGTCGCACAACACCACGCGCTTCTATAGTCTGCGGCGCGGCTGAAAACAGTGTCTCGGCCTGCCGGGCACACTTGCCGATTTCGCACAGGACAACCCTCGATGAACAGCCCCGACCCACTGACCGACCGCTACCGCCCACTCAAAACCCGCTACAGCGAAACACCGGTCTTGGTCATCGACACCGAAGCCGACCCCTTCGAAATCCTCGACGCCGCCCGCCAACGCATCCGCGCCGCCAGCGACCTGCTCGAAACCCTCTATTGCCTGTGCTTCAAACAGGCCGACACCAGCGACATCCCCAACATCGTCAGCGCCCTGTACCTGCTGACCCAGGACGGAAACGACCTGCTCGACATCGCCCGGCAACGCCTGCCAAAACTCACCGTCTGAGTTCCACCACATTCCCCTGTGGGAGCTGGCTTGCCAGCGATGAACGATAACGCGGTGCCATGTGGATAAGTCCGTCAGCAACGCCCTATCAAAGCTTCGGCAACGTCCTACAAAAGAAGACACCTTGTCGGCTATCGCCAACCCGTGACTCAAACCTATAGTCCGGACTGTCGCTGCCAAATCAGCGGCTCGGGCTTGGTCACCTGAATTAGATCTACGCACGCACCCGTTGTATGCTGCCGGCGCTTTTTTTGCGTCAGCATGCTTTATGGCGGCTGTGTTTGGGACGTCCTCGGACGTGCCGGGTAAGCGTGTGATCTCACCGGTTGACCAACCTGAACACAGTCGTCTCCCATCGCTTGGTCACGATGGCGACGAATCCTCCTGACGCATTCGAGATTACACATCATGAAATTCGCCATTGATCGCTACCGCCCACTTCAAACCAATCTCACCGACTCCACACCGTTAATCATCGACACACAGGCCAACCCCCAAGACATCCTCGAAGCCGCCCTCCAGCGCATCCGAGCGTCCAGCGATCTGCTCCAAACCCTGCACTGCCAAAGCTTCCACGAAGGCGACATCGAAGACATCCCGCACATCACTCACGCGCTCTACCTGCTGACCCAGGACGGCTGCGACCTGCTCAAAGTCGCCCAACAACGCATGCTCAACTGGAAAGCTCCCGCTTAACGCACTCATTTAGGCAGGCCTTGCTGGTACGCTGGTCTGCCTGATCAATGCTCATCAATCTCGTACTCCAACGTCCCACGAACAGGAGCTAAATATTGCAAACTATTATTGATTGCGTAGCATGTGAGCCACTGTTCAAAAATGGACTCACCCTCATGCCAACCGAAACTATCGACCACAGCGCCCTCACTCGATTGGTTGAAAGCGGCTCGGTACACACCGCTCATATCGTCGCGAAACCTGGAGGGTGGTCGATTCAAATTCCATACGGCAACACAGAACACTCCCTGACAGCGCAACGCAGCCGACAAGTACGCTTGTTCAAACGACTCGAAACGTTAGTGACTTATTTGCAAGACGTAGGCATTACCCACTTCGACGTGGACACATCAAACTATGACCCGCTGCAGATCAAAACCTATGCGCGTCCTGATCGCTCCGAAGCCATGAAACAGGCACATGAAGCCGCGGCTTACGAGGAGTGGTTCAAAGAGCAGGTTCAAATTGGACTGGATGACACAAGGCCGCCTGTGACCGACGAAGAGGCGCGCAAAATATTCGCCGCCAAACGTGATGCCATACGTCAGAGATCGCGCTGATGAGGCTAGTCTGGCGTCGAACGGCGCTTGATGACCGAAGCAAAATCATGGATCACATCATTCTGCACAACCCTGAGGCAGCCATTGATCTCGATGAAATTTTCGAGTTGAAAGCGGAGAACGCTCGACAGCGTCCAACCCTTTATAGAAAAGGTAAAGTTCCAGGGACTCGAGAGATAGTCGCGACCTCTAACTACGTCATGATCTATGTGGTTGGCGAGGAGGCAGTGGAAATGGTGAGACTGATTCATACCAGACAACGATGGCCGTGAATTCCGTTGAGAACAGCTCCATGAGCGAATTAACCTTCAAACAAAAACAAGCGCTCGCTAAATACCAGCAAAGCGAACTCGTTCAGCATGATTCCTCTCCACGCCCACCCGGACACCTCGCAATGAACCTCGCCCCGAACCTCCCCGACGACCCAACCCTCCACCAGCTCATCCAGCTCCTCCACGAAGAACTCGGCCTCCCCGAACGCAAAGCCATCAGCCTCAACACCTCGATCAATTTCGACCTCGGCTGCAACGGCGCCGACGCACAACACCTGATCGAAACCCTGGAAGAACACTTCACCATCGACTTCGTGGATTTCGACAGCTATCGCTATTTCCAGCCCGACGGCTACGATGTGAATCTAAAGCGAAAAGCCAAGGGACGCGGCGAGAAGGTGCCATTGACCCTCGGCATGCTCTACCGGGCCATCAAGGCCCAGCGCTGGGACACGGAGGAGCTGGAACGCCCGTAACGTACCCGGCGCATCACGATAAGGACATTGCGTGGACGTACTGATGGGCTTGTTGGCCGCCTTGCTGTGGGGCGGTACGGATTTTCTGGTGGGCTTGAATGCCCGCGCGGTGGGCGTAAAACGCGCCGTGTATTTTGGTCAGGCGCTGGGCTTTGCCATCATGAGCCTGCTGCTGATCGCCTTCCCCGTGTTCATTCTGCGGTCGATGGCCGCACCGCTTGATGTCTGGTTGATCGGCGTCGCTGCCGCCGTGCTGACCGTATCTGGCGCGCTGGCCTTGTCCAAGGCCTTCGCCCTTGGTAAAGCCTCCATTGTGGCGCCGCTGGTGACGTCCTACGGCGTGGTAACCACATTACTGTCCTGGGCCGGCGGTGAGCAGATCAGCCTGCTTCAGTTGCTGTGTATCGCGCTGTGCGTACTGGGCGTGGTGCTCTCCAGCATTCATTCCGACCCAAAACTCCCGCACACCACCCAGAACAGCAGCTCCATTACCTATGCGTTGCTGGCGGCGGTGTTCTACGGCACCAGTTTTTGGCTGCAAGGTCATTTTGTACTGCCAACCCTCGGGCCGGTGACCATGCTCTGGTTGGCGTATCTGGTGGGCCTTATCGTGCTGGTAGCGATGGTTCTGAGGATCGATGACGGTCTGAAAATCCCGCCGCTGAAAAACTGCCTCACATTGACGGGTGCCAGCCTGATGAACCTTGGTGGGTTTTCATCGTTCGCCTGGGGTGCGGTGGCCGGCTCGGTTTCGGTGGTGACGGTGATCAGCACGTTGTCAGGCGGAATTGCGGCGATCCTGGGGTATGTTTTTTTCAAGGAACGGCTGGGGAAAGTGCAGGTGCTAGGGGTCGTGCTGGTGTTGGTCGGGGCGTTTGTCTTGCACCTGAAAACCTGAAACGCCGTGCACGAAAAAGCCGCCCCAAGGGGCGGCTTTTTCATTGCATCAAACCAACACTTACAACTTAGGGCCCGCAGCCTTGATTGCGTCGCTCACTTCGAACTTCTTGAAGTTTTCGATGAACAGGCCGGCCAGTGCTTTGGCGGCTTCGTCGTAGGCGGCTTTGTCGGCCCAGGTGTTGCGTGGGTTCAGCAGGCCAGTCTCAACGCCCGGCACGGCTACTGGCACGTCGAGGTTGATGGTGTCCAGGTGCTCGGTCTCGGTACCGATCAGCGCGCCGCTCTGGATCGCTGCGATCACTGCACGAGTGGTCGGGATGTTGAAGCGTTTGCCAACGCCGTAGCCACCGCCGGTCCAGCCGGTGTTGACCAGGTAAACCTTGGAGCCGAAGCCGCGGATGCGTTTGATCAGCAGCTCTGCGTATTCGCCAGCCGGACGCGGGAAGAACGGTGCGCCGAAGCAGGTGGAGAAGGTCGACTTGATGCCGGTGCCCGAACCCATTTCAGTCGAACCCACCAGAGCGGTGTAGCCGGAC
>Ga0247818_10003461_pt1 | contig 10183 bp, 6 predicted proteins | sample 13C_Glucose_Day1_FD_192424 | JGI IMG/M metagenome (GOLD analysis project Ga0247818, IMG submission 192424) | Soil microbial communities from agricultural site in Penn Yan, New York, United States - 13C_Glucose_Day1 | ecosystem: Environmental > Terrestrial > Soil > Agricultural land | place: USA...
CGTCAGCACCGGTGGCTCCACCCCGGTGCTGACGCAGCAGGGCTGGCGGGCGGTCCCGCTGCGCCCCCGGGACCGGCTCGACAACGTCTGGCAGGAGCTGGGCCGCAGCGGCGCCCAGCTGTCCCGGTCCGGCGGACCGGCGGGACCCGGACCCGAGGTGGTCCGGTGAGCACCCGCCGCCGCAGCGGCACCGGCGCGGATCTGGTCCTCGCCGGCACCGCCGCCGCCACCACCTGGGTGGCGATGTGGTCGTGGAGCGGGTTCACGATGGTGCCCGGCCGGTTCCTCGGTCCCCTGTTCGTGCTCGCCGTCGTCGTGGCCGGCACCGGCGTGCTGGCCCGCTGGTGGCGGCTGCCGGGCCCCGCCGTGGTCGGCCTCCAGGTCGTCGTCTCCGGACTGGTCTGCAGCACGATGCTCAGCGGCTCCCCCGTCCCCGTCGGACCCGCCTGGTCGCGTCTCGCCACGTCGTACGCCGACGCGCTGGACACGGCGAGCCGGTACGCCGCGCCGGTGCCCGCCCACGTCCCCGGCGTCCACCCGCTGCTGATCCCCGGCGGCCTGGTCTGCCTGTTGCTGGTCGACGCGCTCGCCTGTACGGCGCGCCGGGTGCCACTCGCGGGGCTGCCGCTGCTCACCATCTACAGCGTCCCGGTCAGCCTCGTGGGCGGCGGGGTCTCCTGGTGGGTCTTCGTGCTCACCGCCGCCGGCTTCATGACCCTGCTCTTCCTCCAGGAGAGCGAGCAGGTCACCCGCTGGGGACGACCGCTGGGGCTGGACCCGGCTGAGGCCGACCCGTCGGCGTTCGGCGTGACGACCGGCGCGGTGCGGACCAGCGCGGGAGCCATCGGCTCCGTCGCCACCGTCATCGCGCTCTTCGTGCCGCTGCTGATCCCCACCCTCGAGCTCCATCTGCTCGACGGCGGCCGGGGGCCGGGCGGTGGCTCCGACATCACCATCAAGAACCCGATGGCGGACCTGCGCCGGGACCTGAGCCAGACCGAGGACATCCCGCTGCTGCGCGTCACCACCGACGACCCGAGCCCGGACTACCTGCGGATCTCGGCCCTCAACATGTTCAACGACAACGAGTGGACCTCCGGGGACCGCGACGTGCCCACGAACAACCTGGCGGACGGCCAGATGCCCGGTCTCGTGGGCGTCGCCTCCACGATGAAGCGCACGGAGTACCACTACGACGTCTCGGTGTCGTCCGACTTCTCCTCGTCGTGGCTGCCCACCCAGGCACCGATCAGCCAGATCGCGGCCGACGGCGACTGGCGCTACGACACCTCCACGATGGACTTCCTCGCCGGCGACGGGGACCTGACCACGTCCGGCATCAGCTACTCCATGACCGGGGTCAGCCTCGAGTACTCGGCCGCCGACATGGCCCGGGCGCCGTCCTCGGCCGGACTGGTGAGCAGGGACTACGTCCAGCTGCCTCCCGGCCTCCCGACGATCGTGCGGACCCTCGCCAACGACGTGACCCGGGACGCGCCCAGCCGCTACGAGAAGGCAGTCGCCCTGCAGAACTGGTTCAGCACGACCGGCGGGTTCACCTACGACGTGCACTCCTCGCCGGGCAACGGCGTCGACGACCTGGTCGCGTTCCTCATGGACGGCGACGGGGGCAGGACGGGCTACTGCGAGCAGTTCGCCGCCGCCATGACCGTGATGGCCCGGATCCTCGGCATCCCGTCCCGGGTGGCGGTCGGCTTCCTGGAGCCGCAGCAGGTCGGGCCGCACACCTGGGAGTACAGCTCGCACGACCTGCACGCGTGGCCCGAGCTGTTCTTCCCGGGCTCCGGGTGGGTGCGCTTCGAGCCGACGCCTGCCGGTGCCGGCACCAGCATCCCGGCCTACACCAAGCAGGACGTCCCGGTCGGCAACCCGACCCTGCCATCCGACCAGCCGCAGGCCAGCGACGAGCTTCCGGACCGCGGGGCCAGCGACAGCTCCAGTCCGAGCGAGTCCCCGGCGGCCGCGTCGCACTCCGACAACGGTTCCGGCTTCCCCTGGCTCCCGGTCGGCGGCGGCCTGGTTCTCGTCGCGCTGCTGGGAGTCATGGCCCTGCTGCCGCGAGCGGTACGGCGTACCCGACGGGAGCGCCGCCTGACGGGTGGGCCCGAAGATGCCTGGGCCGAGCTGCGCGCCACCGCGCTGGACCTCGGCGTGCCCTGGCCGGAGGGGCGCTCGCCGCGCGAGACACGCCGACGCCTGGCGCGCTTCTTCGGCGCGCCGGTCGACAGCCAGACCGCCGAGCGCCCCCGCCACGGTGCGGACGTGGCTCCGGAGGCCGTGGCGGCGCTGGAACGGATCGTCCGGACGCTCGAGCTCTCGCGCTACGCGCGCGATCCGGGCGCGACCGGACCGTTGCGCCCGGACGTCGAGACCTGCCTCGCCGCGCTGCAGGGTGGCGCGTCCCGCGGGTCGCGCCGGAGGGCGGAGTGGTGGCCGCGGTCGGTGGTGTCGCGCCCGGGTCGGCCCCGCCAGGCCGCGGCCGAGGTCCCGGTCCAGGCGAGGTACGGCGGCGTCGTCGACCACGTCGGCTGACCCCCGGCATCGCCCACCCGTCGCGTGTTCACGCGGTACGACGTCGACCCGTCGCGTGTTCACGCGGTACGACGCCGACCCGTCGCGTGTTCACGCCGTACGACGCCGACCCGTCGCGTGTTCACGCCGTACGACGCCGACCCGTCGCAGGGTCACGTGGCCGGACGGCAGGAGGTGCGCGAAGAAGCGACGGGTCGAGAGGTTCTCGTCGTGAACGAACGACGGGTCGGCGATGCTGAGCGTCAAGAAGCGACGGGTCGGCGATGCCGGGCGGTCACCAGCCGCCGTTCTCCTCGCGGCGACGGCGCCAGCGGCTCTCCATGCGCTCCATGAAGGAGCCGCCGGAGCGGGAGCGGCGCGGGCGACGGATCCGCCCGGAGCGGCCCCCGTCGATGACGGTGAAGCCGTGGGCGGGGTGGCCGGTCGAGCGGGGCTCGGCGGAGGCACCCTGCTGGCCGCGCACCGCGGCGACCGCGATGGTGGCCGAGCCGAGCATGATCACGAAGCCGGCGATGCCCACCGGGGTGATCCGGGCGATCGCGCCGGTCATCAGCACGACGATGCCGATCACGAAACAGACGGCCGCGATGATCGCGCGGCGTCGTGCCGAGCGGCGCAGCGAGGTACCGCGAAGGGTCGAGGCGAGCTTGGGGTCCTCCTCGACGAGGGCGCGCTCCATCTGCTCGAGCAGTCGGAGCTCCTCTTCCGAGAGCGGCACCGGTTCCTCCACGGGTTTGACTCAAGCCAGTCGATGTGCGCGGCCTTGGCGTGCCTCAAGTCTAGGCAGCCGGTGGTGATCGCGGTAGGCGGGTTGAGGAAATTCGTGACCGAACTGTGCCGGCAATCCCGGCCGGGTGCTGTCGGGCTCAGGACAGCAGGCTCGCCGGACGCACCGCGGCCGTCCCGAACCGCCGCGTCGCACGGTCCACCGCCCGGTCGGCGTCGGACCAGCCGTGCTCGCGCTCGCCGAGGACCAGCTGGCGGTGGACCGTCTCCCGCGGGACCAGTCCCTCGACCCGGACCCCCACCAGCCGGAGCCGGGCCCGTTGCAGCCCGAGGGCGTCGTACAGACGGCTGGCGGCGCGGTAGACGTCCTGGGTCACGTCGGTGGCCTCGGGGAGCGTGCGGGACCGGGTGATCGTGGTGAAGTCGGCGAACCGCACCTTGACCGTGACGGTCCGTCCCGCCACCCCCGCGACCCGCATCCGCCCGGCGACCTTCGTCGAGAGCCGCAGCAGCTCGCGCAGGATCGCCTCGCGGTCGTCGGTGTCGCGCCCGAACGTCTCGTCGGCACCCATCGACCGGTCGGGCTCATCGGGTCCCCGACGTGGCGTGATCGCCCGTCGGTCGGCTCCCCAGGCCAGCTCGTGGAGATGGCTGCCGAGACCGGCACCGATCGCGCGCTGCAGGGTGCGCAGCGGGGTGTGGGCGACGTCGCCGACCGTGACGAGGCCGAGCCGGTGGAGCATCGCGCGGGTCTTCTCCCCCACGCCCCACAGCTCACCGACGTCGAGCGGGTGCAGGAAGGAGGTGATCTCCTCGGGTGGGACGACCACCACCCCGTCGGGCTTGGCCCGCCGACTGGCGAGCTTGGCCACCGACACCGCGGCTGCCACCCCGACCGAGCAGGTGATGCCCTGCTCGTCGTGGATCGTCGCCCGCAGCTGCTCGGCGATCTCCAGGGGCGACCCGAGCCGCCGGGTCGACCCGCGTACGTCGAGGAACGCCTCGTCCAGCGAGAGCGCCTCCACCAGCGGGGTGACCCGCCGGAAGCTCTCCATCACCGAGGAGGAGACCTGGCCGAACAGCTCGAAGTCCGGCGACACCACCACTGCCTGCGGGCACAGCCGGCGGGCCCGGGTCATCGGCATCGCCGAGCGCACGCCGTACTGGCGCGCGGCGTAGCTGGCCGAGAGCACCACCCCGCGAGACCCCCCGCCCACGATGACGGGGACCCCCCACAGGTCCGGCCGGTCGCGGGTGGCCACCGACGCGTAGAACGCGTCCATGTCGACGTGCAGGATCGGGCAGGAGTACGACGGGTCGCTCACGCCGCACCTCCCGGCCCGGAGCTGACGACGGGTCGGCGTTCTCCTGCGTCAACGCGCGACGGGTCGGCGTCAGCGCGCGAGCAGGTGCAGCTGCGTGGCGAGCGGGAGGTACTCGGGCCGCTCGGAGACGGCGCGCTCGAGCTCGACCAGGGCCGCGGTGGCACCGGGCTCGAGATCGAGCAGGGAGCCGGGCACGAGGTCGGCGAAGACGCGCACCCCGTGCACCGAGACGACCTCGAAGCCGGCCCCCTCCAGCAGCGCGCCGGCCTCGTCGTCGCTGAAGCGGCGTCCGGCCCGGCCGTGGGCACCGTCGCGGTGCCCGGCCGGGTCGAGCAGGGCCAGGGCCTGCTGGAAGTGGCCGGCCATCGCCCGGGCGACCACGGCGGCGTGCCGCTGGGCGACCAGGAGGCTGAGGGTCCCGCCGGGTCGCAGCACCTCGCGGATCGTGGCCAGGGCGGCGGCGGGGTCCTCGACGACCTCGAGCACCCCGTGGCAGAGCACCACGTCGGCGCTGTCGCGGCCGGTGATGTCGCGCAGGGTGGACAGGTCGCCCTGCTGCCCGGCGACCTCCACGTCCCGCTCGCGGGCGCGGCGGGCCAGCGAGGCGAGCGCGTCGGGGCTGGGGTCGACCACCGAGACCCGGTGGCCGAGCTCGGCGACCCGCACCGCGAAGCCGCCGGTGCCGCCGCCGATGTCGAGGACGTCGGTGGGCTCGTCACCGAGGGCCGGGAGCAGGGCGTCCCACACGACGGCGGTCCGGGCGGCGCCCCGGCGTTCGCTGGGCCGTTCGCTGGGCCGATCACTGGCTGGCATGCCCCACACCCTAGGGCGTTCGGGAGAGTGGTCATCCCGCACTCCCGGGGCTGCGGTGCCACAGCTTTCGCGCCACGTCCTTGGTGGAGTCGCCGGCCGGCTTGATGTCGGCGTACGGGGAGAGCTTGAAGCCGCTCGAGTGCACCAGCACCCGGCGCCGGCCCATGCCGCCGGCAGCACTGTGGTGCGGGGACTCCTCGGAGTCGAACGTCTGCGGGCGCGCCATCACCGGGCGGGTGGCCCGGCTCTCCGCAGCCCCGGCGACGGCGGCCTCTCCGACCCCGGCGAATCCCTCGGGGACCACGGCCATCGCCTCGCGGACGGCGTCCAGCCCGGCGTCGCCGCCCCCGCGGGAACGCCACAGGGCGAACAGCTCGGGCAGCTCCCAGCAGCCGGTCGCCCGCAGCGAGACGCCCCGCCGGCCGGTACGACGCAGCTCGCCGCGGACCACCAGCAGCCAGGAGTGGAAGACAGTGGCGGCGTAGGGCCCCTGGGCGTCCTCGAAGAACGTCGCGTCGACCGGGCCGGTGGCGTCGTCGAGGGTCAGGAAGATGACCCGGCGCCCGGACCGGATCGGCGGGGTCTGGGTCGCGACCTTGACCCCGGCGACCAGCAGCTCGGCCTTGCTCCTGCGGGAGAGCAGGTCCCGGCTGCGGGTCACCCCGAGCTCGTCGAGGAACCGGGCGTAGGTGGCGATGACGTGCCGGCTGGCGTCGAGGCCGAGGATCTCGAGCTCGGCCCGCATCTTCTCCTCGGCGTCCATCTCCGGCAGCCCGCTCACCGTCTCGCCGCCCTCGCCGGGTGCGTCCCCGAGGTCGAGCGCGAGCTGCACCGAGGTCACCGGGCGCGGCGGCGGCGTGGCCCGGGACTGGGCGGTGGCCTTCGCCCACACCCCCGCCTCGGCCAGCGGGTGCCGCTCGAGCGCGGGCGCCGCGTCCCGGGCGCCGGGGTCGGTGCTGTTGCGGGCCGCGGCCTCCTCGGCGCGCGCCTGCGCCGCGACGGCCCCACCCCGCGCGGCCGGTGGCCTCCGCCCCGTCAGGCCGCGCCCGCGGCCGGCCCGCTCGAGGGCGCGGGCGTGCCGGTCCAGCTCGGCCACCTGGAGCAGCAGGTCGCGGCGGGTGACCCGGCCGCGACGACGGACGCCGTCGACCAGCGCCGACCCGATGCCGTAGATCGAGTCGAAGCCGCCGGCCAGCACCAGCCGCTCCGCGATCGGCCGGGACACCTGGGCGCGGTGCCAGAAGTCGGAGAGCGAGGAGTAGGGGCGGGCGGCAGTGATCCGCTCGACCTCCGCCTCGCTGATCCCCTTGACCTCGGCCAGCGCGAGCCGGATGCCGTACGCGCCCGACGCGTCCCCGTCGCCGATCTTCTCCACGGCGTACTCCTTCGCCGACGCGTTGACGTCGAGGCCGAGGACGGTGATGCCGAGCTGTCGGGCGTCCTCGAGGATCAGCCGCTTGGGGTACATGCCCGGGTCGTGGGTGAGCACGCCCGCGAGGAAGTGCGCCGGCCAGTGCGCCTTGAGCCAGGCCGACTGGTAGGTCGGCAGCGCGAACGCCGCGGCGTGGGCCTTGCAGAAGCCGAAGGACGCGAATGCCTCGAGGACCTTCCACACCCCCTCGACCACCGGCAGCGGGTAGCCGTGGGCGAGGGCGCGGGGGAAGAACCACAGCTTCGTGTCGGTCATCCCCTCGACGTCACCGAGGGCGCGCCGCTTCTCGTCGGCCTCGGCGTTGGTGATGCGCGCGAACCGGGCGATGATCTCGATGACCTGCTCGTGGAAGACCACCACGCCGTGGGTCTGCTCGAGGATCGGGCGCAGGTCCTCGTGGAGGTACGACGGCGCCTTCCAGCCCTGCTTGGCGTCGAGGTACGGCGTGATCATGTCGCTCTTGACCGGGCCCGGCCGGAACAGCGAGATGTCGGTGATGATCTCCTCGAAGCTCTCGATGCCGGACTTGCCGACCAGCTCGCGCTGGCCGGGCGACTCGATCTGGAAGACGCCGAGGGTCTTCGCGGACGAGATCATCGCGTAGGTCGCCGGGTCGTCGAAGGGCACCTGGGCCTCGTCGTCGAGGTCGATCTCCACGCCGTCGACCCGACGGATCTCGGTGAGGGCGTGGGCCATCGAGGACTGCATCCGGATGCCGAGCACGTCGAGCTTGAGCAGGCCGAGGTCCTCGACGTCGTCCTTGTCGAACTGGCTCATCGGGAACCCCGCGTAGCTGGCCTCCACGGGCGTGCGGTCGAGCAGGGTGGCGTCGGAGAGCAGCACCCCGCACGGGTGCACCGCGATGTGGCGCGGCAGCCCGTCGAGCCGCTCCACGAGCCGGAACATCAGGTCGAGCCGTTCCTCTCCCAGGCCGCTCGCCCGCAGCTCCGGCAGCTCGCGCAGCGCCACCCGGGCGTCGCGGGCCCGGATGTGCGGGAACGCCTTGGCGATCGCGTCGATCTCGCCCGGCGGCATGCCGAGCGCGGCACCGACGTCGCGAACGGCGTGCCGGACCCGGTAGGTGTCCATCATCGAGACGCACACGCACCGCTCCCCGCCGTACCGGTCGAGGATCCGCTCGTAGACCTCCAGCCGGCGGGCCGACTCGACGTCGACGTCGATGTCGGGCAGCGCCTGCCGCAGCGGCGAGAGGAACCGCTCCATCAGCAGCCCGTGCCGGATCGGGTCGACGCCGGAGACGCCGAGCAGGTAGTTGACCAGGCTCCCCGCGCCCGACCCGCGCGCCGCGCAGCGCACCCCCATCCCCCGGATCAGGTCGGTGACGTCGCCGACGGTGAGGAAGTACGACGCGTAGCCGAGCGCGCGGATCATCCCCAGCTCGTCGTCGAGCCGCTTCCACACGACCTGCCGGGGCCCCGAGCCGTAACGGTCCCCGATCGCGCCCTCGCAGCGGGCCCGGAGCAGGCCGTCGGCGCTCGACCCCTCGCCCCCATGAGCGGCCCCCTGACCGGTGGAGAGCTCGAACTCCGGGAAGTGCACCTCCCCCAGGCCGAGGTCGGCGCGGGGGTCGAGCGCGCACCGGTCGGCCACGGCACGGGTGCGGGCCAGCAGCCGCCGGGCCTCCCGGGCCGGGTCGGCGGCCAGCCCGGCGAGCCGGCAGATCTCCTCGGCGACCTCGGCCATCTCCTTGCCGGACTTGAGGAACCCCTCCGCGTTGCCCCGATCGACGTGGCGCCGGTCCAGGGCGACCAGCCGGCGGGCGGCGTCGAGGACGTCGACGGTGGGGGCGTCGCGACGGTCGGCGTAGCGGACGGCGTTGGTGAGCACCGTCCCGAGGCCGGCCTGCCGGGCCACCCCGGCCATCCGGGCGGCGTGGGGGGTGGTCCCGGGCCCCCAGCTGCCGCCCGCCGCGCCCAGCCGGTGGGAGACCAGCTCGACGAGGAGGTCCTCCCTCGGCACGAGGGAGCGCCAGGGCGCGAGCGCGGCGTGGGCCAGGTCGTCGCGGCGCCGGGTGACGGCCGCACCCAGCTCGGAGGCCGGGCCGAGCAGCACCAGCAGGTCGCCCGAGCCGAGCAGCTCGGCGACCAGCGGGGAGCCCGGGTCGAGCACGGGGGTCCCGCGCTCGCCCGCCAGGTGGGTGGCCGAGACGAGCCGGCAGACCGCCGTCCACCCGGCCCGGCCGGCGGCCAGCAGCGTCACGCGCGGCAGCCGCGGGTCGCGGAAGGCGCCGCCGCGCACCGGGGTGCGGGCGGGGCGCACCTCGCGAGCGGCGGGCGCGAGTGTCGGCCGGTAGGCGAGGTCCACCCCCAGCACCGGGCGCACACCGGCGGACAGGCAGGCCTTGGCGAACTTCACCGCGCCGTAGGTGCCGTCCCGGTCGGTCAGCGCCAGGGTGTCCATCTCGTGCTCGACGGCCCGCTCGACGAGCGTGTGCGGGTGGGACGCGCCGTACTGCAGGGAGTAGCCCGAGGCCACGTGGAGATGGGGAAAGGGATCGGACACGGGTCGCCTCCTGCGCGTTCAGCCGGCTCGACCCCTGACTGCTTCGTCGAACATGTGTTCGAACGATTCAACTCTACCTCGCGCCCCCACCGGGCGCCAGCTCAGCTCACGTGCCGCACGACCTGGGCCCGGGCCGGCGCGTGCGGCACCAGGCCGAGGGCCTGCTCGACGACCGCGAGGAAGCGGTCGGCATCGCGGACCAGGTCGTCGGCCTCCCGCTCGCTCACCGCACGCGACGAGCCGGCCTCGGCCGCGGCGCGCTTGCTCGCGCCGGCAGCGAAGAAGCGGGCCCACTCGGCGAGCTCGGGCGCCACCTCGGCCAGCAGCACCCAGGCATTCTTCTGCGCGCGCCGGCGCGCCGGCGTCGGGTGCGCGCGGGCGGCCAGCAGGGCCGCCGCCGCACGCAGCGCGGCGACGTGCGCACAGGCGTAGCGGGTCGGCACCTCGGTCGCGGCCATCGCCTCGCTCAGCGACTCGGCCGAGCGGGCGAGGTAGGAGTGCGTCGTGGCCGGCAGGGCATAGGGGTTGGGAACGCTCATCTCTCCCCCTCAGTCCACGCAGCCGACGAGCTGCCAGCGACCGTCACTCCAGTCGAAGGAGAGGTCGAAGACCCCACCCCCGTCGGGCTCGGACCCGGCAGCCGGCCCGGCGCCCCGCCCGGCCTCGACCCGCCACAGCTCGCGCTCGACCAGCAGGTCACCGGCCGGAGCGGCCACCCCGGACGGGTCGGCCACGACCTCCTCGGAGCCGACCACCGCCCGCACGCTCGACGACTGCCACCACGGCGCCGTCTCCACCCAGTGCGCGACCA
>Ga0247818_10003463_pt1 | contig 10179 bp, 7 predicted proteins | sample 13C_Glucose_Day1_FD_192424 | JGI IMG/M metagenome (GOLD analysis project Ga0247818, IMG submission 192424) | Soil microbial communities from agricultural site in Penn Yan, New York, United States - 13C_Glucose_Day1 | ecosystem: Environmental > Terrestrial > Soil > Agricultural land | place: USA...
ACGAAGTACTCCACCGGAAAACCTTTGGTGAACAGGGTGTGCAGGTATTCGTTGAACACCGAGGTGTACAGCGGGTTGCCCTTGAACGTGCGGCGCATGAAGAAGGCACCGCCACGACGCAGCAGGCCGCCGATCACCGGCATGTTCAGGTTGATGCCAGCGGCGATGTGCGGCGGGGTCAGGCCGTTACGGAACAGCAGATAGGACAGCAGCAGGTAATCGATGTGGCTGCGGTGGCATGGTACGTAGATCACTTCGTGACCCTGAGCGACCTTCTGCACGCCTTCGATGTGGTTGACCTTGATGCCGTCGTAGATCTTGTTCCAGAACCAGCTCAGCACCACTTCCATAAAACGGATCGCAGTGTAGGTGTAGTCCGAAGCGATCTCGTTGCCATAGCGCAAGGCCTGGGCCTTGGCTTTTTCCGGCGAGATGTTCTCGCGCTCGGCTTCGTCGAGGATCGCTTGTTTGACCTGTGGCTGGTTGAGCAGGCCTTTGACCAGGTTGCGGCGGTGGGAAATGTCCGGGCCGATCACCGCGGCCTTCAGGTTGCGAAAGTGCACCCGCAGGATGCGCTGGGCCATGCGCACGGTGCGCTCGTGGCCCTTGTTGTGTTCGATCAGCTCGCGCAGATGGATGGGCGCGGAGAACTGCACGCGGGTCTTGCGTCCCAGGACGATGATGCTCAGCAAGCGACGCAGACGGCCGGTGACGGCCCAGCTATCGGCGAAGAGGAGTTTCCACGGACTGTTTTCGCTGTCCGGCGACTGGCCCCAGAACACACTGACCGGAATGATCTGCGCATCTTCGGCGGCGTTCTGGCTCAGGGCGCTGACCAGGCGGGTCAGTGTCGGCGGAGCGCCGCGTTTGTCCTGGCGGCCGAGCCAATCCGGGTCGGGAGTCAGGTAGAAGAACGCAGCGGGTTCCAGCAGATTACCCACGGACACCGGCAGTACCGGGCGCGGCAGGCCGGCCTTGCTGCACTCGGTGTCGACCACGGCGAGGTCGGTCAGCGAGGGGTTTTGCAAGACGTAGAACACCGGACGACTGCGGTCGAGGTTGAGGGTGAACGACGACTGGTTGATCGTCTCGGAGCGAACCCAGAGGTACAACAGTCGGCGCAAGGTGCCAAACACAAGACGGCGGAACGGGGAGCGGGTCATACGGCTTCTGCGTGAGTGAGTAAAACCAAGCAATTGCTTGGGGCGCCGATAGTGTGCCGGATTCGCCGAAAATCGGCAAAAAAGCCCGCAAGTAAACTCTGTTGAGAGTTTTAACGCCTGACATATACTCGGCGCTCTGTGGCCGTCGCCCTCATGGGGCCGGTATGTGCAGGCTGACGTTCCCGAGGCTTTCCTGCGAAAAGCCCGATCAATAATAAAAAGGGAGTATGAACAAATGGCAACACGTGAAACCGGCAATGTGAAGTGGTTCAACGACGCCAAGGGCTACGGCTTCATTCAGCGCGAAGACGGGGTGGATGTGTTTGTGCATTACCGCGCGATACGCGGTGAGGGCCACCGTTCGCTGACCGAGGGACAGCAGGTTGAGTACGCGGTGGTAGAAGGGCAGAAGGGGTTGCAGGCTGCGATCTTTTTGCTTTTATGCGGTTTTCCAGGTGATCTCTTCTTCGCCGTCGGCGCTGATACGAATCCAGCGATCCGCCGTCTCTTCGCCTTCTTCCTCGACCCAGGTACCCGGCGCACAACGCACTTCAACGTTCAGCGCGGCAAACGCGGCGCGGGCGCATGCGATGTCGTCGTCCCACGGGGTCTGGTCGCTTTCCAGGTACAGGCTGTTCCACTTTCCTACGGCTTTCGGTAACCAGGTCACCGGAACGTTGCCCGCCTTGCACTTGTAGGTCTGGCCTTTCTGGACCCAGTCGGTGCACGGACCCAATGCCGCACCAAGCCATGCGGAAATGGCTTTGTGGTCGACGTCGGCGTCTTTCAGGTAAATCTCGATATCGGGTTGGCGCATGGATGTCCTCACTGCGTGTCTGAAAAATCCATTCGCGGATTTAGCCGGCACCGGGCATTCGCCCGGAACCAAAAGTTATTGAAGAACGAAATAATCGTAGCGCATCGACACGGTGGTCTCGAACGGCTCGGCCTGCTCGATCACCGCTGCACGACGCTCGGCACTGGCACGCCAGCCGTGGGGCGTCATGGCCAGCAGGTTGGCGCGGTCTTGCGGTTTGTCCAGTGTCAGTTTGAACGTCAGCGTCTCGCTGTGCGCCAGCGTCATGCCTTCCGGCACCAGGTCCAGATGCTTGTCGTCAATGTACTCGCGAACTTCGTCATACAGCCGCTCGCGCAGTTCCATCAAGTGGCCACTGGTCGGCCCGACTTTCATCAAGCCGCCGCCGACGCTGAGCAGGCGCTTGACCTCGTCCCAGTCCAGCGGGCTGAAGACACTGGCCAGGAACTGGCAGCTGGCGGAAGCCAGCGGCACTCGGGCCATGCTGGCGATCAACCAGGTCAGTTGCGGATTGCGTTTGCAGGCGCGTTTGACCGCTTCCCGGGAAATGTCCAGGGCGTAGCCATCGGCCTCCGGCAAGGCATCGGCGATTTGCGCGGTGTAGTAACCCTCGCCACAACCGATGTCGAGCCAGCGTTGCGGCGCATAACGCGCGGCCAATTCCGCCAGGCGCTTGGCCACCGGCGCATAGTGGCCGGCATTCAAGAAGTCACGGCGGGCTTCGACCATTGCCTGGTTATCCCCAGGGTCGCGGCTGTTCTTGTGCTGCACCGGCAACAGGTTCAGGTAACCCTGGCGCGCACGGTCGAAACGGTGCCCGGCGGGGCAGGCCACGCCGTTGTCCACCGCGCTCAGCGGTTCGCTGCAGATCGGGCAGGCAAGCATCAGGCGAGCAACTTGATCATGGTCTGGTAGTAAATTTCGGTCAGCACGTCGAGGTCGGCTGCCAGCACACGCTCGTTGACCTGGTGGATGGTCGCGTTGACCGGCCCCAGCTCAACCACTTGCGTGCCCATGGTCGCGATGAAGCGGCCATCGGAGGTGCCACCGCTGGTGGACGCTTTGGTTTCGCGACCGGTGATGTCCTTGATGCTTGACGACACCGCGTCGAGCAGTGCGCCCGGCTCGGTGAGGAACGGCAGGCCGGACAATGCCCAGTCGACGTGCCAGTCCAGGCCATGCTTGTCGAGGATGTCGGCAACGCGCTTTTGCAGGCCTTCAACGGTGGATTCGGTGGAGAAGCGGAAGTTGAACACCGCCACCAGATCGCCCGGGATGACGTTAGTTGCACCGGTGCCGGAGTTGACGTTGGAGATCTGGAAGCTGGTCGGCGGGAAAAAATCGTTGCCGTGGTCCCAGTGCTCGGCGGCCAGTTCGGCCAGGGCCGGGGCGGCGAGGTGGATCGGGTTCTTCGCCAGGTGCGGGTAGGCCACGTGACCTTGCACGCCGCGCACGGTCAGTTTGGCGCCGAGGGAGCCGCGACGGCCGTTCTTGACCACGTCGCCCACCAGCGTGGTGCTCGATGGTTCGCCGACGATGCACCAGTCCAGACGCTCGTTGCGCGCGGCCAGACGCTCAACCACAGCCTTGGTGCCGTGGTGTGCCGGGCCTTCTTCGTCGCTGGTGATCAGGAACGCGATTTTGCCCTTGTGATTCGGGTAGTCGGCGACAAAGCGCTCGGCGGCCACGGTCATCGAGGCGAGGCTGCCTTTCATGTCCGCTGCGCCACGGCCACAGAGCATGCCGTGTTCGTCGATCACCGCGTTGAACGGGTCGATCTGCCAAGCGGTTACCGGACCGGTCGGCACCACGTCGGTGTGACCGGCGAAGCACAGCACCGGGCCGTCGTGTTTGCCGTGGGTGGCCCAGAAGTTATCCACATCCTCGATGCGCATTGGCTCCAGTGCAAAACCGGCATCGCCCAGGCGTTGCATCATCTGCTTCTGGCAATCGGCGTCGACCGGCGTCACGGACGGACGGCGGATCAGGTCGATGGCGAGTTGAAGGGTCGGCGAAAGGTCGGCGTGGGCCGTCATATAATAACTCCGGGTGCGCACGGTAAACCTGTAGGAGCTGCCGCAGGCTGCGATCTTTTGATTTTGTTTCATGAAATCTACAGCAAGATCAAAAGCTCGCAGCCTGCGGCAGCTCCTACCGAGTTTGTTGGCATTGAAAAAGGCGGTCATTCTAAAGCAAAACGGCGGCCCGAAGGCCGCCGTTTGACGTTAACCGTTACCGATTATGCTGTTGCAGGCTCAGGTTTGGCCGCAGGTTTTGGCAGCGACGACAGGAACGCCATGATCAGCGCTGCGACGTACGGCAGCGATTGCACCAGCAGCATGGTCACCCAGAAACGCATGTCGTTGCTCGGCAGGCCCTGCACCAGGAAGATCCCCAGCGCCGCGCCCCACAGCAACAGCATGATGAACATTTCTTCCCGGGCTTCCGAAATTGCCACCCAGAAGCCGTGGTTATCGGCATTCTTCGGCGTGCGGAAGAACGGAATACTGCTGGTGAAGAAACCGTACAGCACCGCTTTGGCGATGGTGTGCGACAACGCCAACCCGGCCAGCGCCGCGCAGAACGCATCCTTCAGGTTCACGCCGACGGCGCGACGGTAGAGGAAGATGATCTTGCCGACCTTGAACACGAACAGCGCCAACGGCGGGATCGCAAAAATCAGCAGTGGCGGATCGACCCGTTGCGGCACGATGATCATCGCTGCCGACCACAGTAGCGCGCCGACGGTGAAGAAGATGTTCATGCCATCGGCCACCCACGGCAACCAGCCCGCAAGGAAGTGATAACGCTGGCCACGAGTCAGTTCGGTGTCCTTGCCACGCAGCAGGCTGGCGGTGTGACGCTTGATGATCTGAATCGCACCGTAGGCCCAGCGGAAACGCTGCTTCTTGAAGTCGATGAAGGTATCGGGCATCAGACCCTTGCCATAGCTGTCGTGGTAATACGCAGCCGACAAACCTTTTTCGAACACGCGCAGACCCAGTTCGGCGTCTTCACAAATGCACCAGTCGGCCCAGCCCAGTTCTTCAAGCACCGAGCGACGGGTCATGGTCATGGTGCCGTGCTGGATGATCGCGTCACGGTCGTTGCGGGTGACCATGCCGATGTGGAAGAAGCCTTTGTACTCTGCGTAGCAGAGCTTCTTGAAAGTGCTTTCGTTCTGGTCGCGATAATCCTGCGGCGATTGCACCACGGCGATTTTCGGGTCGGCGAAGTGCGGCACCATATGTTTGAGCCAGTTCGGGTGAACACAGTAATCGGAGTCGATCACGGCAATCACTTCGGCGTCCTTGGCGGTGTGCGGAATAAGGTAGTTCAGCGCGCCGCCCTTGAAGCCGGCCAATGGCGCGACATGGAAAAACTTGAAGCGCGGGCCAAGGGTTTCGCAGTAGTCGCGCACCGGTTCCCAGACTGCCGGGTCTTTGGTGTTGTTGTCGATGATCAGGACTTCGAAGTCCGGATAGTCGAGGTTGGCCAGGGCGTTGAGGGTCTGTTTGACCATCTCCGGCGGTTCGTTGTAGCAGGGCACGTGGATCGAGACTTTCGGGCGGTACGTGGAATCGCCCACCACCGGCAAGAATTCACGACGGCGTTTGTGCACCCACACGGCTTCGGCCAGTTCATGGGCTTCGGTGAGCAACACGATGAACACCCCGAGCGCACCTAGGGCGAGCAAGAATCCAACCGTCAGGCTGAACCAGGTGCTGTATTGCTGGCTGTAGTCGTAGCCGATCCACACCAGCACCGAACCGCACAGGAACGCGATGAAGGTCAGGAAGGTACGGCCGCGCTGACGCAGGGCCGAGCCGTCGATCATCAGCAGGGTCAGCGACAGCAGCGCCAACACCACCGAACCGATGGCCAGCACGCGCCATTGCGGAATCGCCACGACCGGGCCTTCGAAGTTGAATTTCTGCTGACGCGCGGCGTTGAACACGCCCCAATAGGCGCCCACCGAACCTTCGTCGCTGGCTTTCCATGGCTGGTCAAACGCTTCGATCACGAAGTAGTTGAAGCCTTGGCGGTTGAGCTTGTTGACCAGAGTGCGCAAGTAAATCGCCTGATCGGCCGGCGATGCATCGGCACCACCGCGCATGCGACCGTTGCTTGGCCAGCCCACCTCGGAGAGCAGCAGCGGTTTTTTCGGGAACATCTTTTTCAGGTCGCGGGCACGGTCGAGGACGAACTGACCGGCCTTGTCCACCGGAATGAATTCCCAGTAGGGCAGAACGTGCGCGGCGATCAGGTCGACGTGCTTGGCCAGTTCCGGGTGTTCTTCCCAGACGTGCCATTGTTCGGAGGTGGTCACCGGCACTTTCACGGCGGCACGAACGCGGTCCAGCAAGACGCTCAGTTCCTGGGCAGTGATTTCCTTACGGAAGATCGCCTCGTTACCGACCACCACGCGAACCACACTGCGCGAGGAGTTGGCGATTTCGATGGCGCGGGTGATTTCCCGCTCGTTCCGTTCCTGGTCAGGGCTGATCCAGATACCCAGGGTCACCCTCAGGCCGAATTCTTCCGCCAGCTTGGGGATGTTCTCCAATGTGCCGTCGACCGAGTAAGTACGGATGTTGTCCGTCAACTTGCTCATGATCTCAAGGTCGCGACGCATCTGATCGTCGGTCGGGTACTGTTCTTTTTGTGGGAACTGGCCCTGCTGGAACGGCGAATACGAGAATCCGGAGATCTGTTCAGGCCAGTTGGGAGCCGTGACCGGGCGATTGATCAGCGCCCAGAAGCCGGTAAACAAGGCAGCGATGGCGAGCACCACCACCAGGTTGAGTCCAAATTTACGCGATGACATAGTTATTTCGGGTTCCAAAGGCTGTGGAACAGTAAGAACATTGGCGATCGCCAAGGGGCGCGCATCCTACACTGGCGGTTCTCTGAACGTACAGCGCACAGGGAAATGCCGGACGTTGGGCAACCCAAGTCGGTTTAAGTTCTTTCGTTAGAGCGCGTCAGGCAAATCTTCGTTCGATGTCGTTTTCGTGGAAGATGCCCGTTCATAGCGCAATGATGCTCTTGGCCGCCGACGGCCCTATAATGCGCGCCGGTTTTTAGGGTAATGGTCATGAGTACAGAAGATCCGCGGTTTGCAGGCATCGCCCGTTTGTATGGCATCGAAGGCCTTGAGCGCTTGAAGGCTGCCCACGTGGCGATCGTTGGCGTCGGTGGCGTGGGTTCCTGGGCGGCGGAAGCCATGGCCCGGTGCGGTGTAGGCGAGATTTCGTTGTTCGACCTCGACGACGTTTGTGTCAGCAACGCCAACCGCCAGTTGCACGCACTGGACAGCACCGTCGGCAAACCCAAGGTCGAAGTGATGGCCGAGCGCCTGCGCGGCATTAATCCGGACTGCAACGTGCATGCAGTGCCGGACTTCGTCACCCGCGACACTATGGCCGAATACATCACGCCGAACATCGACTGCGTGATCGACTGCATCGACAGCGTGAATGCGAAAGCCGCGCTGATCGCCTGGTGCAAGCGCCGCAAGATCCAGATCATCACCACGGGCGGCGCGGGCGGGCAGATCGACCCGACACTGATCCAGGTCTGCGACCTGAACCGCACGTTCAACGATCCCTTGGCCTCGAAAGTGCGCTCCACGTTGCGCCGCGACTACGGCTTTTCACGCACCGTGACCCGCCATTACAGCGTGCCTTGCGTGTTTTCCACCGAGCAACTGCGCTACCCAAAACCGGACGGCAGCATTTGCCTGCAAAAAAGTTTTGTCGGGGATGGCGTGAAGCTCGACTGCGCCGGTGGGTTTGGCGCGGTGATGATGGTGACGGCGACGTTCGGCATGGTCGCGGCGACCAAGGCTGTGGATAAGATTGTGGCGGGTGTGCGGCGGCCGGCAGAACGGGTCAAACCGTAGGAACTGCCGAAGCTGCGATCTTTTGATTTTCGGTGCCAGTGTTGAACGCTAAAGATCAAAAGATCGCTGCCTTCGGCAGCTCCTACGCGTCGCTTAGGCTCCGCATCCGCTGGAGCACTGCATTGAGGCCATTACTGCGCGATTGCGACAACTGCCGGCCCAATCCCAACTGATTGAACCAGTCCGCTAAATCCACCTGCTGTAGCTCAACAGCCGACAATCCGTTAACCCGTGCCAGCAACAACGCCACCAATCCACGAATCAACCGTGCATCGCTGTTGGCACTGAATTGCCAATGGCCATCGCGCAATTCGCCCACCAGCCACACCTGACTTTCGCAGCCATGCACGCGGTTGGCCTCGCTCATTTGCGCATCGCTCAGCACCGGCAGGCGTTCGCCCCATTGCATCAGCAAGCGCGCGCGTTGTTCCCAGCCAGCGGCAGCTTCGAAGGTTTCGAGCGCGGTGACGGCATCGGCAGGCAAGTTCATCGCAACAACTCCAGCGCTTGATCCAGCGCCTCAAAAAACCGCTCAAGGTCTTCGGAATCGTTGTACAGCGCCAACGACACCCGGATCGCCCCGGCCAATTCATAGCGTTTGAGCAGCGGCATGGCGCAGTGATGACCGGCACGCACGGCGATCCCTTGTTCGGTCAGCAAATGCGCCAGGTCCGAGTTATGCACACCCTCGACGGTAAAACTGGCCAGCGCCAGTTGCGGCTTGCCCAGCAAACGGATGCCGTTGCGGGCCTCAAGACCTTTGAGCAGGTAGGCATGCAAGGCGGCTTCATGGGCGCACACCGCGTCCTGATCGAGCCCGGCCAGATAGTCCAGGGTCGCGCCAAGACCAATCACACTGGCGATGGGCGGCGTCCCGGCCTCGAAACCCAGAGGCGCCGGGCGAAACCGTGCGTCGTGGTAATTGGCATCCAGCACCATTTCACCGCCGAACTGCCACGGCCGCAGTTGTTGCAGCGCTGCATTGCGGCCGAACAATACGCCGAGGCCATCGGGGCCGTAGAGCTTGTGGCTGGAAAATACATAGAAGTCGCAACCCAATGCCTGCACGTCATGGCGGCCATGGACCACACCTTGGGCGCCGTCGATCACGGTCAGGGCGTTGTGCGCCTTGGCCATCGCCAGCAGTTCGGGTAACGGCTGCCAGGCGCCAATCACGTTGGACAATTGGCTGACGGCCAGCAGACGTGTGCGCGTGCCAATCATGCCTGTGGCTGCTTCAAGGTCGATCACGCCGTCGGTATCCAGCGGCAGGATCACCAGTTTCAGGTCGCGACGGTGCGCCAATTGCTGCCACGGCAGCAGGTTGGCGTGATGCTCCAGAGCGCTGATGACAATTTCATCGCCCGGATTGAAAAGGTGTTCCAGGCCATAGGCCAGGAGGTTCAGCGCGGAAGTCGCGCCGTGGGTAAAGATGATCTGCCCGCAGTCGCCCGCATTGAGCCATTGCGCGGCTTTACGTCGACTGTCCTCGAACGCCTGGGTGGCATGCGCGCCAGGCAAGTGTTGCGCCCGATGCACGTTGGCTGCGCCGTTGGCGTAGTAATGCGCCAGGGCATCCAGCAGGGCTTGAGGTTTTTGCGTGGTGGCGGCGTTGTCCAGATAGGTCTGGTCTTGCCGTTGCAGGGCGGCGATGGCCGGAAAATCGGCGCGCCAGGGAGAGGGAATCATCATGCTATCGAGCCCTGGTGAACATGGGCGGGGTGTACACGACTCCTTGTGGGAGCGAGCCTGCTCGCGATGGCGTCCGTAAGGCCGCCAAAAAGCATCGCGAGCAGGCTCGCTCCCACAGGTGCCTGCGGCACTTAGTTGTGAGCGTGCAGCGCTTCGTTCAGTTCGATCGCCGATTTGTGGGTTTTGCATTCCACAGCACCGGTTTCCGAATTGCGACGGAACAGCAGGTCAGTCTGGCCAGCCAGTTCACGGGCCTTCACCACTTTGACCAGGTTGTTGTTCTCGTCCAGCAGCGCCACTTTGGTGCCGGCGGTCACGTACAGACCCGATTCCACGGTGTTGCGGTCGCCCAGCGGGATACCGATACCGGCGTTGGCGCCGATCAGGCAGCCTTCACCGACCTTGATCACGATGTTGCCGCCGCCCGACAGGGTGCCCATGGTCGAGCAACCGCCGCCCAGGTCCGAACCCTTGCCGACGAAGACGCCAGCGGAAACCCGGCCTTCGATCATGCCCGGGCCTTCGGTGCCAGCGTTGAAGTTGATGAAACCTTCGTGCATGACGGTGGTGCCTTCACCGACGTAAGCGCCCAGACGCAGACG
>Ga0247818_10003465_pt1 | contig 10178 bp, 10 predicted proteins | sample 13C_Glucose_Day1_FD_192424 | JGI IMG/M metagenome (GOLD analysis project Ga0247818, IMG submission 192424) | Soil microbial communities from agricultural site in Penn Yan, New York, United States - 13C_Glucose_Day1 | ecosystem: Environmental > Terrestrial > Soil > Agricultural land | place...
AAGATGATGCTCGATCACTATCAGCAGACCAAAAACCTGCTGGTGAGCTACGACATCAATCCGCTGGGCTTCTTCTAACCCGGCGCGACACCGTGTAACGGCTTTCGCTGGCAAGCCAGCTCCTACAGATCGTGCAATACCTGTCGGGGCTTGCCGCCAGCGAAGGCGTCTTCCGGGGCTGGATGCCCAATTTTCCAAGCTATGCTGATAAAACCTGTTTCTGCACTTGAGACCCGTAGCATGGCAACACCAGGCAAGCCTTCCTCGCTCACCTTCAAGGTCATGGCGTACCCGGCTGGAATTCTCCTCGTCACCTGGGCGGTCATGAAGCTGCTCGACAGCCAATTTGACCTGACGTTGTTGGCAGATACCAAGGTCTGGCTGTCAGGTTTTGCGGATTGGCTTGGGCTGCAAACACCCATTCCGAACTGGTCGCTGCTGATGATTATCGTGATTCTGATCGGCACGCTGTCTGTGGCGATCTACTACGCCCGCATCACTGACGGCGCTTACGTTGAGCTTCACGAGATCGAGCGAAAAATTTACAAAAAGAACAATCCCCAGTTTCCACAACTGACCGATGACCAGACGCTGCTGATGGAAGCCTTGGCCTATCATGCGAACTTCAGGAAAATTGCCAACCTGAACTCGGTTTGCAAACTTGTCTCACTCAGCACGGCAGAAGTTGAAACCGGCCTGAAGCAACTCCAGGTCAAGGGACTGGTGCGGCAAAAAGTGACACGGGGCACGTTTGGCACCACCATTTATGAACTGACCCTGGCAGGCAAGGATTATGCGCTGGAGCGGCTTGCGCTCACGTAGTCCAGACGTACGCGGGGCTTGCCCCTCGGCCGAATTCGTATCACGCAGAGGCCGGCCATGCCCAATGCACGAAGCGAACGATCTGGACGCATTGTCAGGCGCATTCAACCTGCTGTGCCATTTAAAAATCTTCCGCCTCGGGCGCACGGAAGGCCTTGCTGTAGTAGCCGGACGGGTCGAAACAGCAAACGTGCTTTTTGCCGGATGCGAGCATATCGCAGGCATCGCCAATTCGTTTGGCGCGTGTCTTGAGTTGCTTGGCTGAAGTAATCCAGTGGATCCAGTCGACTCGTGCGAGGGTCGTTGCAGTGTTCCAGACTTTATGCGCCTCGGGGGTGGCAGCCAGTGCTTCCTGCAAGTCTGCCGGGATGTCAGGCTCGGGCTCCTTCTTCACCGGGGCCAGTTCCAGTGTGACGATGTCCCCAGGGGCCGCGCCCACGGCGTCGAGTAACGCTCCGCTAACCCGCAGCCAATGGCTCAGCTGACCATCCGGCTCAAGGGTTGCCTGGAAAGGGTGCCCGTCGATTGTGCCTTCAACGGTTGTCCTGCCTCGCCTCGGAAGCCGTTCACTCGCCTCTCTTGGCAGTACGACGTACACCCATGACCTATCATCACCCGGCTTTGCCGGACGGATAAGCTTCGCTTCGAATCGGGATTTCACATCGATTGTGGTCATTACACTCCTCCATCTGATACGCCTGACTCGGCATTCCTACAGCCGTTGACGGTTTCGCTGCTGTTTCACCTTGTACATCTCGCGCCAGGTCCGAGGGTCCGGAGGGGTATCGGAGAGAAGTGAAAGAAACCTGATCCATCTGGACGAGCCAATAGCTAAGGGGTGCTTCAAGTATCGACTAATCGGTGGATGACTGAACAGTGCAGGGTTTCACCCAGCTGAATCAGACTGCCCCACTTCACGCCCGATGGTCGTTGCCTTTCACCTGTCTCCGGCCTGTGGCTAAGCTTAATGAATCGGGGTGCATTGAAACCTGGGTGATTGCGACCAACTGCGGATCCGGGCAGGCGTCACCAGGGTGCGCCTGCAGGAGACGACCATGTACGCGGTGATAAGAACCTATCTGGGTAGCGGCGCAAAGCAGCTTTTCGAACGTTTGGAAGAACGCAGGACCGACGTTGAAGCGGCCCTGCGACAAGTGCCTGGCCTGGTCAGCTACACGCTGCTCAATACCGGTGATGGCGGTACGGCGGTGACTGTCTGCACGGACAAGGCCGGCAGCGATGCGAGCTTGAAAGTGGCGCGGGAGTGGATTCAGAACAATGCATCGGACATCCGCGCGCAGCCGCCGATCGTGACGGAAGGTCCGGTCATTGTGCAGATCACGTGATCACCCTGACGGTTACCCGGGCACGTGGTTCGTCCAGCATAACGAATCAAGCCCCGAGGAGTCGGGGCTTGATGGTCAGACGGTATCAGGACTTGCGTCCCCCGCCTCCGCTCATATCATCATCCTTGCGTCCCATTCCAGTGGACTTGTCGCGGTCATCGGCAGTGTTGCCGCCGCGTCCGCTGCCTTGCCCGCCGGTGGACGATTGGTCAGCCCTGTTGGACTGTTGCCCGCCTGAAGCCTGGCCACCTTTTTGGCCTGGTTTGTTCATGTTTTCCTTGTCGTCGGCCCATTCGCCTCCGCGGTTGGTTCCCTGCCCGCCTCCGGCCATGCGATCGCTGTCACGCGATGCTTGTCCGCCAGAAGCCTGACCGCCTTTTTTGCCGGCATCAGCCGCCTTGTCCCGATCAGTGGAAAGATTGCCGGGATTTTTATTTCCTGTATTGGCCATTTCTATTCACCTCTGCATCGTTGGTACGAGCGTGGGCTCGTATACGTCGGAGGACGGGTAAAACAGAAAGTTTGAAAGGAATTACAGCGCTCGCGACGAGTGGATCCGGCTGTTTGGTTCCATTAAAAACCCGCGCAGACGATGGACGGCCAGGGCCTGATGCTGGGGCGTTTTGCGAAGGTATCCAGACCAATCCCTCGATGTTAACTAGACTTGATGTGTCCTCCATGCCTCATACCCAGGTGGTCAATCGATGACTGAACACATCGTGCATTTTCACTGCCAGATCGATCAGGGCACCACCGAGCGCTTCCGCGACTGTTGTCTGGAAGCCATCGACCAGGGCGCCACCTCGTTGCTGCTCAACCTGTCCACGAGCGGGGGTAGCACCAACTTTGGCTTCACCCTCTATACCTTCCTCAAGTCTTTGCCGGTACCGCTCTGCGCGATCAACGCGGGCAACATCGAGTCCATGGGCATCATCATGTTCCTGGCGGCCGGCCGGCGTATCACCTCGCCCCACTCACGCTTCCTGATTCACCCGATGAACTGGTACTTCAGCCAGAAATCGGTGGACCACCAGCGCCTGCGTGAATACCTGTCGAGCCTGGACAACGACCTGGCGCGCTACGTGCAGATCTTCACCCTCGAAACGGCCGACGCCGAGACCAAGCTGGATATATTCCATTGCCTTTCGGCGGAAGAAAAAGTCATCGCGGCCCACGAATCCCTGGCCTATGGCATTGCCCATGAAATGAAGCAGATGATGTTTGCCGATGACGTCAAACACTGGAAAGTCAGCGGTGGATGAACAAGGCGCACTGCGGTTTCGGCTTTCTGTCATCCCGATGGAACATTGACAACAGCCCAGCCTCTATCGCAACACCAGCGAACCCGAGGATGGCATGATGATCGACTCATTGACCGGTATGAAGCCAGGCGAGCGCTACACCGTCGAGAGCCTTGAACGCACACGACATTTCCCCGGCTTCTTTCTCGACGGCAAGTATTACCTGGGACCCGAACTGATGACCGCTGTCGGGTGGCTGGAAGGTCAGCAATTTTTTTATGACGAACTTGATCCCACGGGCGAACCGGTATTCCCGGATCGGCTCGCTGGGCGCATCGAAGACCTGACGCTGGTTCTGGCTGATGGCGCTCGCCTGAAACTCAACAAGGTCCGATTCAACGCCCCGCTGGATTCACCTTCGCCAGCGGGTGGCCGGCGCGACAACGAGCGCAGACCTTCCCTGCTGGCTGCGGTATGCGCCTCGTTGTTGCTGGGTGGATGCCTGTATGCGCTCAGCCGTCGTGGACGGCGTGAGCGCTTGCGGCCGCCTATTCGGTGACCGCTGCAAGGTGGTCCGCCGCGGGCTCTGCACTGCCGATCGGCGCATTGAGCAGCAGGAAGTACGCCAGGGCCGAACACAGCGCCACCACCGCACTGATCATGAACGCCGTGTTGAACGATCCCGAGTACTGGATGCTGAAACCGGTGACGATCGGCGCGACGGAGCCGGCGATGTAGCCGCCGAAGTTCTGGATCGAACCGAACGAGGCCACCCGGCGGCTGTCGACGATCGTGTTGACGATCATCCAGGCCGTGGCGCTGGCCATGTTGATGCTGAACAGCGCCAGGCACAGCAGGATGATGCAACCGGTCAGGCCCGTGACAATCGACAGCGGCAAGGTGAACAGCGCCGCCAGTACCAGCCCCGTGATCACGCCGAACTTGCGGCTGGCCAGGATGCTCATGCCACGGCGCACCAGCATGTCACAGAAGCGCCCGGCAACGATGGTGCCGACCGCGCCAAAACCATAGGCCAGCGACACCAGCCACGCGGTCTTGTACAGGTTCATGCCATGCTCGCGCTCGAAGTAACCGGGCAACCAGGTCAGGTGCAGCCACAGCATGTAGATCACGCCCATGAAGCCCAGGACCGCACCCCAGGTACTGCGGTGTTTGAACAGGTCGAGCCAGCCGGCGAAGTAGGACACCTTCGGTGCCTGCGCATCGACTGCCTGCACGCGGGTCTGTTTCTCGGTGGGTAACGGCTTGCCTTCAGCCGCCAGCTCGGCCAGGTATTGCGCCTTGCTCTTGTAGAAGGCCAACCAGCACACGCCCAGGACGATTCCGATCGCCCCGGTAATGATGAACATGCCGCGCCAGCCGAAGTTGACCATGAACAGCGTCAGCAACGGTGGCGCCAGGCATGGGCCAAGGCAGGTCGACGACCAGACGATGCCCGTCGGGGTCCCGCGCTCATTGGCATCGAACCATTCGGACAGGGCCTTGGCCGCCGAGGGAAACATCGGTGCTTCGCCAATTCCCAGCAACACGCGCAGGCCCATGAAGCCGGCAAAGCTGTTGACCATGCCAAAAGTCGACTGCGCCACCGACCAGGCCAGCAGCGAGGCGCCCAGGGCGATCTTGCTGCCCAACCGATCGATGATCAGGCCCATTGGCAACTGCGCAAACGCGTAGGCGATGGAGAACGCCGACAACAGGATGCCCATTTGCGAGGGGCTGATCATCATGTCCTTCTGGATCGAGGTGTTGGCGATCGACAGCGCACTACGGTCCAGGTAGTTGACCATGCCGATCAATAGCAGGAAGACAACGGTGATGCGTTGATACTTCTTCAGTGGGTTCATCTGATGGCCTTTATTATTGTTATTGAAGCGGTGTAGAAGCGAGCTTGCTCGCGAAACACTTGAGCACGACGCGTTTATTCAGAATGCACGCGTCATCGTTAACAACCTTCGCGAGCAAGCTCGCTCCTACAGAGGGAATCAGGTAAGCGCCGGCAGTTGCAACTGCGCGGCCGTCTGGTTGAGCTCGTCCACCACCTTCTGCGACAGGCTCAGGCCTTCGTCCAAGGCCTGCTCACGCAGCTTCAGGCCCGCCTGGCCCGGCAGGCGCACCGGGCGCTCGGGGTCGACCGCTCGACTGCCCAAAATCAACTTGCTGAGGAACGAGGTTTCGTCAGTGAACGCATCCAGCCCGCCGAAGAAGCGTGGGTCGATCACCACGGTCGTGGCCGAGGCGCCCCACTGCTCCGGGCCGTCCTTGCGCCCGTGACCGGCGAGGCCCGAGGTCAGGGCCTCGACCAGGATCGCCAGGGCAAAACCCTTGTGCCCGAAGGCCTGTCCACCCAAGGGGAGGATGCTGCCCGGCGGGGTGCTGAAAAAATCGGCCGGGGCGTCGCTCACCCGGCCTTCGTTGCTCATCAGCACCGGGTGCGGCAGTGGGCTGCCGGCGTCGCGACACTGGCCGACCAGCGCCAGGGTCACGGTTGACATGCTCACATCCAGCAGGATCGGCGCGCCCCGGGTCGGGATACCGGCGGCAATCGGGTTCGGCGTGTAGATCGGGTCGATCCCGCCGTGGGCGCACACCAGCCCGACCGACGGGTCCGAGGAATACACCATCGCGACGAGGCCACGGTCGGTGTAGGGCTTGAGGTAAGCAGCCAGGCAACCGATGTGCGCGGCACGGCGCACCACGGCGATACCGATGCCCTGCTCCGTGGCGCCCTTGGCCGCGCTGTCCAGCGCACGGCTGACACAGTAGGGACCGAGCACGTAGTGACCGTCGAACAGGCTGGAAATACCGCTGTCGGACACCCGTTCGAGGTTCTCGGCCCTGGCCTTGACTTGCCCGCTGAGCATGCCGCCGATATAGCGGCTGACCAGGTTGAGGCCGTGAGTGCGATGGCCCAGCAATTCGCCTTCGAGCAGCACCCGGGTCACCACCTGGGCGACCTCGGCATCGGCTCCGGCTTTTTCGAACAGTTGCTCGACGAACGCGGTCAGCGTTGGCGCGGCGTAGCGTTTAGCTTCAGTCATAGATGCTGCTCCCTGATCAATTCAACGCCGCTGTGGTGTGCTTGCCATCGACCAGGCGTTGCAGGCCCAGCGGGTTGGCGTTTTTCAAGGCATCGGGCAGCAACGCGTCGGGTACGTTCTGGTAACACACCGGGCGCAGGAATCGATCGATCGCCAGGGTGCCGACCGACGTGCCGCGGGCATCGGAGGTGGCCGGGTAAGGGCCGCCGTGGACCATGGCATCACAGACCTCGACACCGGTCGGATAACCGTTGAGCAGCACCCGGCCGACCTTCACTTCCAGCGCGCCGAACAGCTCACTAAAGCCAGCGAGATCATCGTCCTCGGCCAATAGCGTGGCGGTGAGCTGGCCGCGCAAGGCAGCGACGGCGCGCATCAATTCAGCCTTGTCCGCGGCCTGGACGACCACCGTGCAAGGGCCGAACACCTCCTCCTGGAGCAATTCATCCTGATCCAGCAGCAAGCTGATATCGGCCTCGAACAGTTGCGGCTGCGCCTGGTTGCCCGCTTGCGACAGGCCGCTCAAATGTTTGATCCCAGGGTGCGACCGCAACGCCTGCAGGCCTTTGCCGTAACTGTTCAGGGTGCCTGGATTGAGCATGGTCTGCGGGGCCTGTTCGGCCATGTGCCCGGTCAGTTGCTCGATGAAGCTGCTGAACGCCGGTGAGCGAATACCCAGCACCAGCCCGGGGTTGGTGCAGAACTGGCCACAGCCCTGCACCACCGAGGCGGTCAGCTCCCGGGCCATTGCCGCGCTGCGGTTGGCCAGGGCCTGGGGCAGCACCAGCACCGGATTGATGCTCGACATCTCGGCGAACACCGGGATCGGTTGCGGCCTGGCGGCCGCCATGTCACACAGGGCGCGGCCACCCTTGAGCGAGCCGGTAAAGCCCACTGCCTGGATACCCGGATGCTTGACCAGCGCCTCGCCGACGCCGGCACCGAAGATCATGTTGAACACGCCGGCCGGCATGCCCGTGCGCTCGGCCGCCCGTACCAACGCCTCGGCCACCCGCTCGGCGGTGGCCATGTGTCCGCTGTGGGCCTTGAACACCACCGGGCAACCAGCGGCCAGGGCGGCGGCGGTATCGCCTCCCGCCGTGGAGAACGCCAGGGGGAAGTTGCTGGCGCCGAATACCGCCACCGGGCCGACGCCGATGCGGTACTGGCGCAGGTCCGGACGCGGCAAAGGGTTGCGTGCCGGCAGCGCCTGGTCGATGCGTGCGCCATAAAAATCACCACGACGCAGCACTTGGGCAAACAAGCGCATCTGGCCACTGGTACGCCCGCGCTCACCCTGGATCCGCGCGCTCGGCAGCGCCGTCTCCTGACAGGTCAGGGCGATGAAATCCTCGCCCAGCGCGTCGAGTTCATCGGCAATGGCCTCAAGGAATTCGGCGCGGCGTACTGCCGGCAGCGTGCGAAACGAGGCAAAAGCTGCGCTCGCGGCCGCCACCGCGGTATCGACTTCCACCAGGGTGGCCTGATGGAAAGCGCCAGGCAGGCGTTCGCCGGTGTGGGCGTCGATGCTGTAGACCAGGGTGTCGCCCAGGGCACTGCGCTGGCCGGCAATGAAGTTGTATCCGGAAAATTGCATGGTGTTCGCCTTGTGAAAGTTGCGGGGCTGTCAGTCAGGTCACGGCGCCGATCTGCCAGGGCACGAATTCGTTTTGCCCATAGCCGTGTTGTTCGCTCTTGCTGCGTTCGCCGGAAGCGATTCGCAGCATCTGCGCGAAGATGTAGGCGCCGCGTTCTTCAATGCTGGTGGAACCGTCGGCGATGCCGCCGCAGTTCACGTCCATGTCTTCTTCCTGGTGCTCGAATACGCGGTTGTTGGTCGCCAGCTTGATCGAAGGCGCTGGTGCGCAGCCGTAGGCCGAGCCACGGCCAGTGGTGAAGGCGATCAGGTTGGCGCCACCGGCGACCTGTCCGGTGGCCGAGACCGGGTCGTAGCCTGGGGTGTCCATGAACACCAGGCCCTTGGCCCGGACCGCTTCGGCGTACTGGTAGACATCCACCAGGTTGCTGGAGCCGGCCTTGGCCACCGCGCCCAGGGATTTCTCGAGGATGGTGGTCAGGCCCCCGGCCTTGTTGCCGGCCGAAGGGTTGTTGTTCAGTTCGGCGTTCATGCGGCGGCAGTAGTCTTCCCACCAATGGATGCGCGCGATGAGCTTTTCCCCTACTTCGCGGCTTACGGCGCGGCGCGTCAGCAAATGTTCGGCGCCATAGATCTCCGGGGTCTCGGAAAGAATCGCGGTGCCACCGGCCGCCACCAGGCGATCCACCGCATTGCCCAGCGCCGGGTTGGCGGTGATGCCCGAGTAACCGTCCGAGCCACCGCACTGCAGGCCAACGATCAGGTGGCGCGCACTGACCGGTTCGCGTTGCACCTGGTTCGCCTTGGGCAGCAACGCCTTGACCTGCTCAATGCCACTGGCGATGGTTTTCGAGGTGCCGCCGATGCCCTGGATGGTAAACGCGCGCAATTGGTCGCTGGCCGTGAGCCCCTGGGTCTCGAGCAGGCTTTCGATCTGGTTGGTTTCACAGCCCAGGCCGATGATCAGCACCGCGGCAAAGTTGGGGTGAACGGCGTAGCCTCCGAGCGTGCGGCGCAACAGGCCCAGGGCTTCGCCGCTGGGGTCCACGGCGCAACCGGCGCCGTGGGTCAGCGCCACGACACCGTCGATGTTCGGGAAGGCGGCCAACGCCTCGGGATGGATGTCCCGACGAAAGTAATCGGCCACGGCCCGGGCCACGGTCGCCGAACAGTTCACCGACGTGAGAATGCCGACATAGTTGCGCGTCGCCACGCGGCCGTCGGCACGCACGATGCCCTGGAAGACGGCTTCGGTGACTGGCGATTCGTGGGCATCCACGCCAAAGGCGTAGTCCCGGGCAAAGTCGCCCATCTCCACGTTGTGCACATGCACATGGTCACCCGCTTCGATGGGCTGTGACGCAAAGCCGATGATCTGCCCGTAACGACGCAGGGGCTGGCCTTGCTCCACGCGCTGGGTAGCGACTTTATGCCCGGAGGGAATCGGCTGGCGCACGATGACTGCTTCGGCTTCCAGGCTCAAGCCTTCTGGCAGGACCTGGCGTGCAATCACTACGTTGTCCAAGGGGTTGAGGCGAATCACGGCAGGGTCGCCGGTCCGTGTACTGGCTATCAGTTGCATGGGACCTCTCAGGCTATAGCGGCCGACTTTTTGTTATGGCGTCACCCGTTGTGTGCAGGGTGAATCTGCGCCAACTGTAAGGAGCCAACCCAAGGATTCCCAATGAGATGATCCGATCAATTGATAACCCGTGGTTATCAAATCACCCTATTGCGCCCTGAAGTAGTCGAGCAGTGTACGAAGCGCCGCCGATTTAGGTCGGGAGCGCAAGGTCATCAGGCCAATGTGGGCCATGGAGATCGGCAGTTCGACCGGCAGGAGGGTGACCATGCCATAGCGCGCGTAATGCTCGGCCACGTCGTTGGGCACCACCGCGATCATGTCCGAAGCCTCGAGCATCGCCGTGGTGGCCAGGATCGAGGCGGTTTCGACGATATCCAGCGCCTGCACCATGCCGCCGGCTTGCAGTGCACTTTCCACCCGGCGGCGCATGGGGCTGCCCATCGGGTGCAGGATCCAGGTCTGGCCGATCAGGTCGGCCAACTGCAAGAGCGAAGAACCCGCCAGCGGGTGGCCAACACGGGCTACCAC
>Ga0247818_10003466_pt1 | contig 10177 bp, 10 predicted proteins | sample 13C_Glucose_Day1_FD_192424 | JGI IMG/M metagenome (GOLD analysis project Ga0247818, IMG submission 192424) | Soil microbial communities from agricultural site in Penn Yan, New York, United States - 13C_Glucose_Day1 | ecosystem: Environmental > Terrestrial > Soil > Agricultural land | place...
GAACAGCACGTCGCGGTAGGCCTGGCGCACCGCATGAGCCACCAGTTTGTCACGCACGGCACGGCCGTTGACGAAGAAATACTGCAAATCCGCCTGACTGCGGTTGAAGGTGGGCAACCCGACCCAACCCCACAGGTGCAGGCCATTGCGCTCGATTTCAATCGGCAGCGCCTGCTCCAGGAACCCCGGGCCGCAGATCGCCGCTACTCGTCGGGCGCGGGCCGCATCATCGTGGGCCTCGTGCAGGCTGAGAATGGTCTTGCCGTTGTGGCGCAGATGAAACGCCACGTCGAACCGCGCAAGCGCCAGGCGCCTGATCACTTCCTGCAGGTGATCGAATTCGGTTTTTTCGGTCTTGAGAAACTTGCGCCGCGCCGGGGTATTGAAGAACAGATCGCGTACTTCAACCGAGGTGCCGACTGGGTGGGCGGCTGGCTGTACCCGGGGCGCCATGTCACGCCCTTCGGTTTCGACCTGCCAGGCCTGGTCGGCGTCGCGGGTGCGGGATGTCAGGGTCAGGCGCGCCACGGAACTGATCGAGGCCAGGGCCTCACCACGAAAACCCAGGCTCATGACCTGCTCGAGGTCTTCCAGATTGCGAATCTTGCTGGTGGCGTGACGGGCCAGGGCCAGCGGCAGGTCATCGGCAGAAATGCCGCTGCCATCGTCACGCACCCGCAGCAGTTTGACACCACCTTGCTCGACATCGACATCGATACGCCGGGCACCGGAATCGAGGCTATTTTCCAACAGTTCCTTGATCACCGATGCCGGGCGTTCGACCACCTCACCGGCAGCAATCTGGTTCGCCAGCCGTGGACTGAGCAGCTCGATGCGAGCACTGTTGCTGATGACCTGATTCATTCCTTGGCCGCCAGCTCGTTACCCGGAATAGTCAGGTGCTGACCGACCTTGAGCTCGTCACTCGGCAGCTTGTTGGCACTACGCAGGGACGCCGGTGACACTTGATAACGCACAGCGATCATCGCCAGCGTCTCGCCCGGGCTTACCCGATGGTCACGCGGCCCCTGGGCGATCTTGCCGGAGTCGCGCAGCCAGGCAATATAAGTACCCGGTGGTGGATTTTGCTGGAAGAACTGGCGCACACCACTGCTGATCGAGCGAGCCAGCGCCTGCTGGTGATTTGCCGCTGACAGCTTGGATGCCTCGTTGGCATTGGAGATAAACCCGGTTTCCACGAGGATCGACGGAATATCCGGAGACTTCAACACCATGAACCCTGCCTGTTCAACCCGTTGCTTGTGCAGTGGCGTTACCCGGCCAATATTGGTCAATACCTTTTGTCCAACGTTCAGGCTGGACGTCAGGGACGCCGTCATCGACAGGTCAAGCAGCACGCCGGCAAGCATGCGGTCCTTGTCATCGAGGCTGACGTTGCCGGCACCGCCGATCAGGTCGGAGCGGTTTTCGCTGTCGGCCAGCCAGCGGGCCGTCTCCGACGTCGCGCCGCGATCAGACAAGGCAAACACAGACGCACCAAAGGCCGCAGCCGAAGGCGCCGCGTCGGCGTGAATCGAAACGAACAGGTCGGCACCCTTCTTGCGGGCGATCTCGGTTCGGCCGCGCAATGGAATGAAGTAGTCACCGGTACGGGTCAATTCGGCGCGGAAGCCTTTCATGCCGTTGACCTGACGCTGCAGCTCGCGGGCGATGGCCAATACCACGTCTTTTTCGCGCTGACCGCGCGAGCCCGAGGCACCCGGGTCTTCGCCACCGTGACCGGCGTCGATCACCACAATGATGTCGCGCTTGCCAGCTGGGGCGGGAGGCAGCTTGATCGCTGGTTCCACAGGTGTAACCGGCACCGCCGGCACCGTGGCAACGGATGGAGTCGGTGCTGGCGGCGGCGCGGCATCGGACGGGTTATCGAACAGATCGACCACCAGCCGGTTGCCATACTGGGCATTCGGCGCCAGGGAGAAGCTTTTCGGAGTAACGGCCTTTTTCAGGTCGATGACCACGCGCAGGTCGGTCGGCGTGCGTTGGGCCGAGCGCATGGCGGTGATTGGAGTATTCGAGGTATTGACGTTCAGCGGCGCAGCGAGGGTCGCGCCGTTGATGTCGATGACCAGGCGATCCGGTGCGGTAAGGGTAAAAACGCTGTGCTGCACGGGACCGGTCAGGTCAAACACCAGTCGTGTGTTGTCCGGTGCACGCCACAGACGAACACTGTTGACCTTCGAATCGGCCACAGCGTCGACGGTCACCGCCAAAAACACCATCCCTACGGCAGCCACCAACGCGCGAAAGCGCATACCTAACCCCATCATCTATTTGGATTCCAACGCCAAGGCGGCACACCAGGCCTCGCCGCGCGAGCCCTGGGATAAAATTTTCAGCGAACGCCCGCTGTCATGCGGGCTAATGGTAATGGTCAGGTCGGGCTTTGGCAAAAAGCCCGCACCTTTATCCGGCCATTCGATCAGGCACAGGGCATCATCTTCGAAATAGTCGCGAATGCCCAGGTACTCAAGCTCTTCCGGATCGACCAGGCGGTACAAGTCGAAATGGAAAGCGCGTACTTCACCGATTTCGTAGGGCTCGACCAGGGTAAACGTCGGACTTTTCACCGCCCCGACATGACCCAGGCCCCGGATGATACCCCGGGACAGCGTGGTTTTCCCCGCGCCAAGATTCCCCTCAAGAAAAATCAGGCCATGACCTTGGGTAGTTTGGGCGATGCGTGCGCCAAAGTCGCTCATGGCCTGCTCATCGGCCAGGTACAGGGTTACTTCAGACACGGTGCATGCTCCTCCAACAACTGACGAATGGCTGGAATCAGATCACTGGCCGCCAACCCACGGCCGAATTTACCTTGTTGCGCGCCAGCATTGGCGTGCAACCACACCCCCAGGCAGGCCGCATCGAACGCCGTCATGCCTTGGGCCAGCAGCGCGCCGACCAGGCCGGCCAGCACATCACCGAGACCCGCAGTGGCCATGGCCGGATGCCCCTGATGACAAAGCGCCAGTCGCCCGTCGGGATGGGCGACCAGACTGCCCGCGCCCTTCAAAACCACGACCGCTGTGTATTTTTTGCTCAGTGCATGGGCCGCTGCCGGACGATCCGCCTGAACCTCGGCGGTGCTTATCCCGAGCAACCGGGCGGCCTCCCCCGGATGCGGGGTGATTACGCAATCCCTGGGCAGAGTTGCACGCTCTTCGGCCAACAGGTTCAGCGCGTCGGCATCCCACACTTGTGGCAGGGCCGCATCGGATGCCGCCGACAGCAGACTGCGCCCCCAGCCGGCCCGGCCCAATCCCGGACCGACGACCAACACGGACACTTTTTGTAGCAATTCCATCAACTGATTGGCTGAAGAGGTTCCCAGCACCATCGCCTCGGGAATTCTGGCCAGCGCAGCAGGGACATGTTCGGCGCGGGTCGCCACGGACACCATGCCGGCGCCACTGCGAAGTGCGCTTTGCGCGCTGAGCAGGATAGCGCCCCCCAGACCGTGGTCGCCGCCAATCAGCAATACATGACCGAATTTTCCCTTGTGCGAAGCCGGTGCTCGTGAGGCCAGCCGCGGCAGGTTACCGGGCATCAGTCGGCGAGCGCTGACCGGCGCCCCCGCAAGCATCTGCGGATCCGCGTGCAAATCATTGAATACCAGCTCGCCGACCACGTCCGCTGCTTCACCGGTGAACAATCCCAGCTTCAATCCAATGAAGGTCACCGTCAGGTCGGCACTCACGGCACGACCAAGGATGCGACCCGTATCCGCGCACAACCCTGACGGAATATCCACCGCCGCAACCGGCAGTGCGCTGGCATTGATCGCGGCGATGGCGCCGGCATACGGCTCACGCACGTCACCGCTCAGACCGGTGCCAAGCAAAGCATCCAGCACAATGCCGCGCAATCCGGTTTGTGCCGTCCAGGGTTCGATGACCACGTTTTCGGACACTGCCTCGGCATGGGCCAACGCCGCGTCGCCCTGCAAGCGCTGCGAATTCCCCACCGCCAGCACCCGCACCGCCCATCCGGCACGCTGGGCCAACACGGCCACCAGATACCCGTCCCCGGCGTTATTGCCATGTCCGGCCAACACGCACAGTTCATTCGCTGTCGGCCATTGCCGCACCAGCGCCCGCCACGTCGCTCGGGCCGCGCGCTGCATCAATTCGAAGCCCGGTGTGCCGGCCGCGATCAGGCTCGCATCGAGCCCTCGCACTTGCGCGGCGCTGTACAGCGCGTCGGGTAATTCATCTTTAGTGTGCGGCATGCGTCTTCAGGCTCCGATGTCTGGCAGAATTATACGCACCTCAGCTCCGGTTTCTCTTGTCTCATGCCTGCTATTACCACAGATCTGCCCGCCCTCGCCCAATCCATCAAGGACTGGGGCCGCGAGCTGGGCTTTCAGCAAGTCGGCATCAGCGGCCTCGACCTGGCCGAGCATGAGCAGCACCTGGAGCACTGGCTCGAAGCCGGCTACCACGGCGAAATGGAGTACATGGGCGCCCACGGCAGCAAACGCTCGCATCCCGAAGAGCTGGTGCCGGGCACGCTGCGCGTGGTGTCCCTGCGCATGGACTACCTGTCGGGCGACACGCAAATGGCGAAAATGCTCACCCAACCGGAAAAAGCCTACGTCTCGCGTTACGCCCTGGGCCGCGATTACCACAAGTTGATCCGCAAACGCGTGCAGCAACTGGCAGAAAAAATTCAGGCCCAGATCGGCCCGTTCGGGTTCCGTGCTTTCGTCGACAGCGCGCCCGTGCTGGAAAAAGCCATCGCCGAGCAGGCGGGCCTTGGCTGGATCGGCAAAAACACCCTGGTGTTGAATCGCAAGGCCGGCAGTTATTTCTTCCTGGCAGAGCTGTTCGTCGATTTGCCGCTGCCGGTGGATCCGCCCCACGCCGGCGAACATTGCGGCCGCTGCACGGCCTGCCTCGATATCTGCCCGACCAATGCTTTCGTGGGCCCCTATGTGCTGGACGCCCGACGCTGTATTTCCTACCTGACCATCGAACTCAAAGGCGCCATCCCCGAAGATCTGCGACCGCTGATCGGCAACCGGGTGTTCGGTTGCGATGACTGCCAGATTGTCTGCCCATGGAACCGCTTTGCCCGCCCCTCCGGCGAAAGCGACTTCAAGCCGCGGCACAACCTGGACAACGCCGAGCTGGCCGACTTGTTCATGTGGGACGAGGACAAGTTCCTCAGCAACACCGAAGGCTCGCCGCTACGCCGGGCGGGCTATCACAGCTGGCTGCGCAACCTGGCGGTCGGGCTGGGCAATGCGCCTTCGACCATTCCAGTGCTCGAAGCGCTGAAGGCTCGCAGGGAATACCCCTCGGAGTTGGTGCGCGAACACGTCGAGTGGGCCCTGAAACAACACGGACTCCTGTAGGAGCGAGCCTGCTCGCGAAAAACCCGAGAGCGCCGCGGGCATTCAGGATGCCCGCGTTATCGTTGACGTCCATCGCGAGCAGGCTCGTTCCTACAGAGGCCCGCGTTCAGGCTTCGTCGTTATAGACGAACTTGGGCATTTCCCAGTGAAAACGGATGGCCAGCAACCGCAGCAGGAAACCGCCGAACAGGGTAATCAGGATCGACTGCTCGCTGGGCAATTGCAGGTAGATGCACAGCATGTAGCACCACGCCGCGGCAAACGAGACGCTGGCGTAAAGCTCGCGACGGAAGATCAGCGGGATGTCGTTGCAGAAAATATCCCGCAGGATGCCGCCAAACACACCGGTGATCACGCCGCTGACCGATGCCACCAACATCCCATGGCCCATTTCCAGAGCAGTCATGCAGCCAATCAGGGTAAATGCCACCAGGCCCACGGCATCGAGCACCAGAAACAACGAGCGCAGGTGGCGCATCCAGCGCGCCGTAAACACCGTGATCATTGCCGCGGCCGAGGTCAGCACCAGGTATTCGGGGTGTTTGACCCAGGTCAGCGGATAGTGCCCGAGCAATACGTCGCGCACCGAACCGCCCCCCAGCGCTGTGATACAAGCGATCAGCACCACGCCAAACCAGTCCATGCCGCGCCGGCCGGCAGACAGGGCGCCGGTCATGGCTTCGGCGGTGATGGCGATCAGGTAGAGCATCAGCAGCATGGTGGCGGTCCTTGCACAAAAGGCGCGCAGTCTACTCACTTCAACAAGGCACCAAAAGAGTGCTCCATAGAAAGCACTGCTCCCTGTGGTGAGGGGGTTGCCCGCGCAGGCCCGCGAAGCGGCCCCAAAACCAAGCCAAAGTGTTTTGTCAGTTAGTCCGCGCCGGCCGATTTACGGGGGCAAGCCCCCTCGCCACAAAGGCGCCGCCCAATCAGAACTTGATGAAATGCTTGCGGTAGTGCTGCAGCTCGGCGATCGATTCGCGGATGTCGTCCAGCGCCAGGTGGGTGCTGCCCTTCTTGAAGCTGTCGCGAACGTCCGGTGCCCAGCGCGCGGCGAGCTCCTTGAGGGTCGACACGTCGAGGTTGCGGTAGTGGAAATAGCTTTCCAGAGATTTCATGTGGGTATAAAGGAAGCGACGGTCCTGGCAGATACTGTTGCCGCAGATCGGTGACTTGCCCTTCGGCACCCACTGTTCCAGGAAGGCAATGGTTTGCGCTTCGGCTTCGGCCATGCTGATGCGGCTGTCGCGAACGCGCTGGGTGAGTCCGGAGCCACCGTGTTGACGGGTGTTCCATTCGTCCATGCCCGCAAGGATGGCGTCGCTGTGGTGGATCGCGATCACCGGACCTTCAGCCAGGGTGTTCAGGTCACTGTCGGTGACGATGGTGGCCATCTCGATGATGACGTCGGTATCAGGGTTCAGACCGGTCATTTCCAGGTCGATCCAGATAAGGTTCTGCGAGTTTTGCATGTGTCGGCTCCCAAGTAATGCTGCGCAGTTTAGCCTAGGCCGGTGGCCGGGCGTGCTAAACTCGCCGCCGCTTTACCTAATCGCTGCATTCTTGATACGGAACACCCATGGCCAAACGCCAACTCAATCGTCGTCAAAACTGGCGCATCGAAAAGATTCAGGGCGAACGCGCTGCCCGCGCCGCCAAACGCGAGTCCTCGGCTGTCGAGGCACTCGAGGGCGGTGACCTGGGCCCGGAACAGCACGGCCTGGTGATCGCGCACTTCGGTGTGCAGGTCGAAGTCGAGGCTCGCGACGGTGAACTGGCCGGCCAGGTGTTCCGCTGCCACCTGCGCGCCAACCTGCCGGCGCTGGTGACTGGCGACCAGGTGGTCTGGCGTGCCGGCAACCAGGGCATCGGTGTGATCGTCGCGCAACTGCCGCGCAACACCGAGCTGTGTCGCCCGGACAGCCGTGGCCAGCTCAAGCCGGTAGCGGCCAACGTCGACATGATCGTAATCGTGTTTGCACCGCTGCCCGAGCCCCATGCGAACCTGATCGACCGTTATCTGGTGGCCGCCGAGCATGCGGGCATCAAGCCACTGCTGCTGCTCAACAAGTTCGACCTGATCGACGAACACAACGCACCGGCCCTGAACGCCCTGCTCGCGGTTTACCGCACCCTCGGTTACCCGGTGCTGGAAGTGTCGGCACACCATGGCAACGGCATGGAGCAGCTTCAGAAACAACTGGACGGGCGCATCAGCGTGTTCGTCGGCCAGTCCGGTGTCGGCAAGTCCTCGCTGGTCAACAGTCTGCTGCCCAACGTCGAGACCCGCGTCGGGCCGTTGTCCGAACTGTCCGGCCAGGGCACCCACACCACCACCACCGCGCGATTGTTCCACTTCCCCGGCGGCGGTGAACTGATCGACTCCCCGGGCATCCGCGAATTCGGCCTGGGCCACGTCAGCCGCGCCGATGTCGAAGCCGGCTTCATCGAGTTCAACGACCTGCTCGGCACCTGCCGCTTCCGCGACTGCAAGCACGACCGCGAACCCGGTTGCGCCCTGCTCAAGGCCCTGGAAGATGGCCGCGTGCAGCAACAACGCATGAACAGCTACCGCTCGATCATCGCCAGCTTGCCGGAAAACGGCTACTAAACAGACGCGCCCACCGCTCCGATGCCAACGGGGTGGTGGGTGGCGGCCCTGCCCCGAAACAAAATCCCGCCGTTTTAAACGTCAGACCTTTCTGTAAGGCATTCGCACGCCTGCTTGTAGGGCATTTCTCTTTAAGCGCCGAGCCCTTGTAGCCGTTCGCCAATCACCTAAGTTCAAGCCCTCTTCGCACTCCGGCGACACAGAGGGACACCTATGCAAACCTACCATTTGTTCATCAGCCATTCGTGGAGCTACCCCCACGCCCACGACAATCTCGTGCGCCTGCTCAACGCCAGGCCCGGTTTCATGTACAAGAATTTTTCGGTGCCAACGGACAACCCGATCGTGGGCGCCAAAACCGACAAACAGCTTGAGGAGGCCATCGAAAACAAGATCCGTGCATGCTCGGCGGTGCTGATCATGGCCGGCATGTATTCCACGTACAGCAAGTGGATCAACAAGGAAATCGAGATCGCCAAGCGCATGGGCAAGGTGATCATCGCGATCAAGCCGTTCGGTGCCGAGCGAATTTCCACTGTGGTGCGTAACGCGGCCCATGCCGAGTGCGCGTGGAACACCAACAGCATCATCAGCGCGATTCGCCAGCATACGGCGGTGTAACCATGCGCAAGGGACTGTTTATCGGCATCAACGACTACACCCACGTTTCGCGCCTGAGCGGCTGCAGTAATGACGCCATGGCCATGGCTTCCGTGCTCAAGACTGACGCCAACGGCGATCCGAACTTCAAGAACATCGTTCTGACCTCCGCCGAGGATTACCTGAGCCGGGAAAAGCTCGAAGACCAGATACGCGATTTGTTTTCCGGCGACTGTAACGTCGCGCTGCTGTACTTCGCCGGCCACGGCAGCTTCGATAGCGATACCGACGAAGGCATGTTGATCCCTCAGGATTACAGGAACCCCAAGGACGGGATTCGCATCAGCGACATTCTCAACTGGGCGACCAAGGCGACCAGGATCAAAAACAAGGTGATCATTCTCGACTGTTGCCAGAGCGGCTCGGCCGGCGAGTTGCGCGCCTTGCGCAGCGAGGGCAGCGTGGTCGGTGAAGGCATGACCATCCTCACCGCCTGCAAAAAGGAAGAACCGGCGATGGAAGGCGCGCAGCACGGTGTGTTCACCGGATTGTTGCTCCAGGCCCTGCACGGCGGCGCTGCGAACATCCTGGGCAAGATCACGCCTGGCAGCCTGTATTCGTTTGTCGACAATGCCCTCGACGCCTGGGAGCAGCGTCCGGTGTTCAAGACCAACGTCTCGCAGTTCATTTCGCTGCGCGAAGTGTCACCGCTGATCCCCAAGGAAATCCTGCGCAAACTCCCCGAATGGTTTGCCGAAGCGGAGTCGGTGTACCCCCTCGCCCCCAGCTTTGAGCCCACCGAGCCAGAGTTCAACCCGGAGCACGGTGAGGTCTTTGCCCAGCTGCAAAAGTGCAACCGCCACAGTCTCATCGAACCGGTGGACGCCGAGCATATGTACTACGCCGCCATCCATTCCACCGGCTGCCGGCTCACCGCCCTCGGCGCCTATTACCGCGAACTCGCCATCAAGGGACATTTCTGATGCCAGTCTTTATCAGCTACCGCCACATGGATCGCGCCCATGCGATCAACATCAATAACCGCCTGATGCAGGCCAACATCAAGACTTACCTCGACGTGCTGGACCCGGAGTCACAGACCACCGACGACATCACCGGCGTGATTACCCGCAACATCAGTGAATGCACGCACTTGCTGGCAGTGGTCTCGGATAAAACCGCCCTGTCCTGGTGGGTGCCGTTCGAAATCGGCGAGGCGACCATCACCAATCGACGCATCTGCTCGTTCAAGACCGGCCCGGCAGAACTGCCGCTGTACCTCGACAAGTGGCCGAAGCTTACCCACGAGAAAGACATCGAGTTTTTCATTGATGCCTATCGCAGCGAAGCGATACTCAAGCGTTCGATGTCCCTGGAGTCTATAAACGGCAGCGAGTCCATGCGCAGCGCTAACAGGAGCAATGCCGACCGCTTCCACAGCGACCTCAAATCCAGAATTAACCGGGGTTTCTGAGGTAGCGCCGACAAAAAAGCCGACATCACTGTCGGCTTTTTTGTCGCTCACTGCTTTGGCGTTGCAGCCGGCTTGGCCGTTTCGCCCGGCGTCGGCGGCGGGTCATCGAACAGGG
>Ga0247818_10003467_pt1 | contig 10176 bp, 7 predicted proteins | sample 13C_Glucose_Day1_FD_192424 | JGI IMG/M metagenome (GOLD analysis project Ga0247818, IMG submission 192424) | Soil microbial communities from agricultural site in Penn Yan, New York, United States - 13C_Glucose_Day1 | ecosystem: Environmental > Terrestrial > Soil > Agricultural land | place: USA...
TATGTGTTGGCCATGAATCCGTGGCTGTCCTCGGACCTGTAGGAGCTGGCTTGCCAGCGAAGAGGCCCGAAAGAACAATGCAATACCCAAGGCCGCCTTCGCCGGCAAGCCGGGCTCCTACAATGTTTTGTGTTGGCCATGAGTCCGTGGTTTTCTTCGGACTTGTAGGAGCTGGCTTGTCGGGGCGCCGCATCGCAGCGAAGAGGCCCGAAAGACCAGCGCAATATTCAAGGCCGCCTTCGCCGGCAAGCCGGGCTCCTACAATGTTCCAACCACTCAATAGACATCCCGCAAATACCGCTTGTGCTCACTCATCTGGCGCCAATAATCGGCAGCGCCTTGCGGGTCCAGGCCGCCATGGTGCTGCGCGACCTGGCGCAAGGCCTGGTCGACGTCCCTGGCCATGCAGCTGGCATCGCCACAGATGTACAACCGGGCGCCGTCCTGCAGCCAGCGCCAGAGTTCGGCGCCTTGTTCGCGGATGCGGTCCTGTACGTAGATTTTCTCGGCCTGGTCACGGGAAAACGCCAGGCTCAGGTGCGTCAGCAGGCCATCGTGCTGCATGCCTTGCAGTTCATCGCGGTAATAGAAGTCACTGGCGGCGTGCTGTTCACCGAAGAACAGCCAGTTCCTGCCCTGATCGCCCCGCGCCCGGCGTTCCTGCAGGAAGGCGCGGAAGGGGGCAACGCCGGTGCCGGGGCCGATCATGATCATCGGTACATCACCATCGGTGGGCACGCGAAAGTGTTTCGACGGCTGGATGAAAACCGGTACCTCGGCGTCTTGCGCGCGGTCGGCGAGAAAGGTCGAGGACACGCCCTTGCGTTTGCCGTAGCGCACCGCCGCCACGGTGAGATGGACTTCCCGTGGATGCACCTTGGCGCTCGACGCGATGGAGTACAGGCGCGGTTGCAGGCGCTTGAAGGTACCCAGCAGCTCGCTCGCCGAGCAGTCGAGCGGATACTCCTGCAGCACGTCTGCCAATTGACGTCCCCACAACCATTCTTTCAACTGAGCCTTGTGCCCATTGCCCAGCAGCTGTTTCAAGCCGGGGTTGGTGCTGCGCTCGGCGATGAAGGCCAGGGTGTCGCTGTTGGGCCGGGCAATTTCATAGTGTTCGGTGAGTGCCTGACGCAACGACACCTCGCCGCCTTTTTCGATGTTTACCGTCGCCTCGGCATTCAACCGGGTCAGGGCGAGTAACTCATCGACCAGTTCCGGACAATTGCGCGGATGCACGCCCAGGGCGTCCCCCGCCTCATAACCCAGCGCTGAATCCGCCAGGTCCAGGGAAAACATGCGGGTCTCCTTGTGCGGGCTCTGGCTGTTCAGGTGAAGATTGGCCAGCAACCGCGAGGCGTGGGGTTTGGCCTTGCCGGGTGTTTCGGCGGGGCTGGCGGCGCCGTGCGTCTGGACAACGACCGCAGGCTCGGGCTTGAGCGTCTTCTGCAGTTGCGCCAGCCATGTATCGGCGCGCTCTTCGAATTCGGTGTCGCAATCGACCCGTTCCAGCAGGCGAGTGGCGCCCAGTTCCTGCAGGCGTTGGTCGAGTTGCCTGCCGTGCCGGCAGAACTGGTCGTAGGCCGGGTCACCCAGGGCCAGCACGGCAAAGCGCAGCGATTCCAGGCGAGTCTGGGTGGTGCTGAGGGTGTGCCAGAACCCTTCGCCGTTGTCCGGCGGATCGCCATCGCCGAAGGTGCTGCTGATCAGGGCCAGGTTCTGCGTGCTGGCCAGCTTGCTGGCGGGAAAGTCGGCCATCGCGCTCAGCTCCACGGCGAAACCGCCGTCGCGCAGGCGCGCGGCTAGACGCTCGGCCAGGGTTTCGGCATTGCCGGTTTGCGAGGCCCAGAGCAATGTCACGGCGGGCGCGTCGTCGGTGATGATGGGTGCCGGAGTTTCAGCCTGGTTGCCCAGTTGTGCGATACCCGCATCGACCCGGCTGAACAACCCGCCCAGGAGCCCGTCCAGCCACAGGCGAGTCTCGGTAGCCAGAGGCGCGCTGGGCGGCAGCACCGGCACACCAGCCGCCTGGCGTCCGGCGGTCGATTGCAAGCCACTGAGAAAACCGGCGAGGTAGGTGCGCTCGCTGTCGTTCAGTTGCGGGGAGGGCAGGCGACGGATGCCCGCCAGATCAGCGAAGGTCTCGATGCTCGACATGGCGAGTTCCTCTGGCACGGGGGAGGGGGCGATGGCAGCAGGCGCTGGGGTTTGCAGGAACTGATGGTCAATCAGTTCGACGCGTTGCAGGGCGACCGCACAGAACTTGAACTCAGGCTGCTGCGATATCGGGTCGACGGCATCGTTGGTCACGGCATTGATCGCCAGGTGTTCGCCAAACACATCGTTCCAGTGAAAAGGCGCAAAACAATTACCCTGGCGCACCCGGTCGGTCACCACCGCCGGCAACACGGCCCGACCCCGCACGGAGCGAACTTCGACCGGGTCCCTGTCCTTGATGCCCAACGCGCTGGCATCCTCGGGATGGATCTCGACGAAGGGCCCCGGATTGAGCTTGTTCAGGGTCGCCACCTTGCCGGTCTTGGTCAGGGTGTGCCACTGGTGCTGCAAGCGCCCGGTGTTGAGCACGAAGGGAAAGGCTTCATCCGGCATTTCCGCCGGCATCATGTGCGGCCGGGCGAGGAAGAAGCCTTTGCCGCGCTCGGTGGCAAACACGATCGCCGGCTGGCTGCCATCGGCTTCGACCTTGAGCGTCTGGCTCACGCCGTCGTTGAGGTAGCGAATCGGATTGCGCGGCGCGGCGGCCTCGGACGCGCACGGCCATTGCAGCGGTTGGTCGCGCAGGCGCGGGTAGCTGGCGCCGCGAATGTCGTAGCCGGTCCTGGGGTTCCAGGCGCGCTTGATCTCTTCGAACACCTCCTCGGCAGTGCTGTATGAGAACCCGTCGGCGAAGCCCATCTCGCAGGCCACGCGGGCGATGATCTGCCAGTCGGGCAGCGTCTCGCCCGGGGGCTCCACGGCTTTTTGCATCAGCGTCAGGTTGCGCTCGGAGTTGATCATCACGCCCTCGGCCTCGGCCCAGAGCGCGCCGGGCAGGAGGATATCGGCGTAGCGGTTGGTCTCGGTGTCGAGGTAGGCGTCCTGGGTGATCACCAATTGCGCCGCCTGCAGGCCGTCGATGACCTTCTGGCGGTTGGGGCCTGAGGCTACCGGGTTGGTGCAGATGATCCAGCAGGCCTTGATCTTGCCTGCGCTCATGTCTTCGAACAGGGCCACGGTGCCGCCGCCAGCGGCGCGCGGCAGGCTGTCGCGGGGGATGCGCCAGAGATCCTCGATGAACGCCCGGTCCGCCTCGACCAGCGCCGAACGCTGGCCGGGCAGGCCTGGTCCCATGTAGCCCATCTCGCGACCGCCCATGGCGTTCGGTTGCCCGGTCAGGGAAAACGGCCCGCTGCCTGGCCGGCAGATCGCGCCGGTGGCCAGGTGCAGGTTGCACAGGGCATTGGTGTTCCAGGTGCCGTGGGTACTCTGGTTCAGGCCCATGGTCCAGCAGCTCATCCACTCGGCGGCCTCGCCTATCCATTGCGCGGCCTGACGAATGTCCGCCTCGGGCAGGCCGGTGATGTGCGCGACCCTGGCTGGTGGATAGTCCTCGAGGAATTCGGGCATGGCGTCCCAGCCTTCGGTGAACGCCGCAATGAAGGCGGGATCGGTATGGCCGTTTTTCACCAGCAGGTGCAGCAAGCCATTGAGCAATGCCAGGTCGGTCCCAGGCAGGATCGGCAGGAACAGGTCGGCTTTGTCTGCGGTGGCGCTGCGCCGTGGGTCGACCACGATCAGCTTCGCTCCAGCCTTGACCCGATCCATCATGCGCAGGAACAGGATCGGGTGACAGTCGGCCATGTTGGCGCCGATGACGAAAAACAGGTCCGCGCGATCGAAGTCCTGATACGAGCCCGGAGGTCCGTCGGAACCGAGGGAGAGCTTGTAGCCGCTGCCGGCGCTGGCCATGCACAGGCGGGAATTGGATTCTATGTTGTTGGTGCCGACGAAACCCTTGGCCAGCTTGTTGATCAGGTATTGGGCTTCCAGCGACATTTGCCCCGACACGTAGAACGACAATGCATCGGGGCCGTGGCGATCGAGTGTGTCGCGCAACCGGCTGGCCGTCTCGCTGATGGCCTTGTCCATGGCAATGCGCACCGGATCTCGCTGGCGTTCCTGGCGCAGGTAGGCATGTTCCATCCGCCCCGACTCGGCGATGGCCTGGCCACAGGTGGTGCCTTTGGTGCAAAGCCTGCCGGCGTTGGTCGGGTGGGCCTTGTCGCCGCTGACCTTGACGACCCGGTTGTTTTCCACCTGCATGACGATGCCGCAGCCCACACCACAATAGGGACATACACTGCGTACGGTTTTGCTTGCCATCCTCGCCCCTCGAATTTCTTGCCGGCCATTGCCGATGCCGGAAACAAAAAAGGCGCCATGCGGCCCACCGTCAGGAAAACGGGGGACACACGGCGCCTTTGTCGTATGCATGCAATCAGCGTTGACTGCAGGGTTGAGGTGTACCTAGCAAGTCACGCGCCAGAAATGCCTTTCAGGCCGTGATCGTTGCCGATACGTGGGCGGGCAAGGGGAGATCGTCGAGCGTCGGTGCAAATCAACGATGCTTCCTGCACTTTTATAAAGCGCCACCCGCACCCGGATGCACCAGTGAGTGGCGGGGGCGGGACCGACGCCGTTAGCGCGCCAGTCCCGTCCGCTCTGTCACTTGCCCAGCGCCGGGGTGCGCGGCGGGATCAAGCGCTTCGAACCTGTGGCCTCGAACGCCGAAGCCAGGCGCAGCAGGCTCGAGTCGTCGTAGGCGCGACCGGCAAAGGTCAGCCCCACGGGCATGCCGATGTCCGGCATGACGCCCATTGGCACGGTGACCGTCGGAACCCCCAGATGGCGTATCGCGAGGTTGCCGTTGGCCACCCAGACGCCGTTGCTCCAGGCGATGTCCGCCGCTGCCGGGTCGACGTCGGCATTGGCCGGGCCGACGTCTGCGACGGTCGGGAAGAGCACCGCATCGAGGCCCAACCGATCCATCCACTGCTCAAGATCGATCTTGCGCGTCTGTTCAAGGCCGCGCAGGCCGTCCGGCACTGTCGGGATCTGGTCCCACGGCGTGATGCCACGCTCGGCCATGCGCACGTATTCGTCCATGCCGGCGGCAAGGTCGCCTTCGCGGTTGGGCAGGGTGCCCGGGTCATGGGGGAAAATCAGTGGTCCGTCGACATCCACCAGGCGGTTCAATTGCGGATCGCCGTTGGCCTGGAGGAAATCGTCGAACGCCCAGGCCGTCAGGTCCCACAATTCGTGATGGAGGAATTCCTTGGACACGATTCCGCGATTGAACACGGTCGGCGCCCCGGGACGATCGCCCTCGCAGTTGGAGACCAGGGGGAAATCCACTTCGACGACTTCGGCGCCAGCGGCTTGCAAGGCCTGGCGTGCCTGTTCCCACAGACCGATCACCGAAGGCCGGGTGTGGATGCGCTGCCCTGTCGGGCCGCCGATGCCAGGGGCCTCGCTGGTGCCGGCTTCAGGGTCGGCATTGATGTACATGCGCGGCACGCCCAGGCGTTTGCCAGCCAATGCCGCGGGGTTGGCGGCCAGGTCCTGGTAAGACGCGGGGCGCACCGAGGCGACTGATGGAATCGGTACCCAGGGTTGCAGGCGCCACAGGTCGCCGCGGGTGTCGGGGTCTTCGGCGACCACCACGTCGAGCACTTCGAGCAGGTCGGCCATGGTTCTGGCAAATGGCACGACCACGTCCATGGTCGGCGTCAGCGGCCAGTTACCGCGCACCGAGATCACCCCGCGCGAAGGCGTGTAGGCACACAAGCCATTGTTGGAGGCCGGGCCACGACCGCTCGACCAGGTTTCTTCCGCCAGGCCGAAGGCGGCAAAGCTGGCGGCGGTGGCCGTCCCGGCACCGTTAGACGAGCCCGAGGCGAAGGGGGCGGTGAGATAGTCGGCGTTGTACGGGCTTTCTGCGCGACCGTAGACGCCACGCTGCATGCCGCCGTTGGCCATCGGCGGCATATTGGTCTTGCCCAGGCAGATGGCGCCGGCGGCGCGCAGCCGTTCGATGGTAAAGGCATCGCGATAGGCGACCAGGTCCTTGAAGGCCGGACTGCCGGAGGCGGCGGTGAGCCCCTTGACCAGATAACTGTCCTTGGCCGTATAGGGAATGCCATCGAGCGGGCCCAGGGCCAGGCCCTTGGCGCGACGGGTATCACTGGCCTGTGCCTCTTGCAACGCATCGGGGTTGCGTACCACTACCGCGTTGAGCGCGGTGGGCGTCTGGGGCGTGTCGTAGGCATCGATCCTGGCGAGATAGGCCTGGACCAGCTCGACGGCGGTGGTCTGGCCGGATTCGAGCGCAGCGCGCAGTTGGGCAATGGAAACTTCGGTGACTTCGATCATGCGGTGACTGCCGACAGTGGGTGAGGGATGCGCTGGTGAGGCATCCGGGTACGCCCGTCATGTTAGCACCGCGTTCGCCGATGTCAGCTGCCGGCTTGAACGAGCAGGCGTTGGCTCGCCGGGCTGAAGCAGGTGCGCAAGCGCTCGATGACCTGGTCGATCGAAGGGCCCTCGATGGCCGGTGGTTGCGGGCTCTCGCCGAATTCGCGCCAGATGAACAGGGTCATTTCCGCGCCGTCGGTCAAGGTGTGCGCGCTGGCGCTGTCGCCGAAGTTTTCCAGCAGGCGGTAACGCTCATCCTGCCAGAACAGGTCTTCGACCCAGGGGTACACCGGGATGTAGTGGAAATGGATGGGGAAACGCGGATCATGGCCGAACCGGCTGATGTAGAGCCACTTGGGCTGCAACTCCGCTTGCAGTGTTTTCTGGACCTTGGCGAGCAGAACGCCCATCTCGGCCAGGGCCTGCTCGGGGAGGTCGGACAGTGAATTGACGTTGTACCGGGTGCCCAGGACCAGATAGCCGGGGAGCGCCGAAGACATATGGTGGTTGAGGATCCAGTGGGCGGTTTCATGGATGATGAAACGGGGTGCGATGTCCATGGGTCAATGTCCGTCGGCGAAACTGCCAATAGGGGCGGGTGGGTTGGCCTCGACTGATTCTAAATCCAGCAATGCTCCGTGCGATACGCTTTTTGCGCCGGGGCCATGGGCGCGGGCAATGTAGGGGCAAATCCTGCCGCCGACCACCAGACCTGGGTGTAGCAGGGTAACGCTTTGGTATGAAAGCTGGGGGTTCAGAGGTTCAGATCAATCACATGGGCGGCCTCGAACTGAGCGTTTTCATTGATGCCATTTTTGGCATAGCCCCGGGCGTTGCAAATGACCCGGGTGTTGCCGATCCGGTAGTCGAAGCTGCCGTGGGTATGGCCATGCAGCCAGAGTGCGGGCTGCCACTGCTTGATCCGCGCTTCGAGGTCTGACACGAAACTCGCGTTGATCGGCGAATCGGCGAACGCCGGGCTGATGCTCGAGCGGGTCGGTGCGAAATGCGAGATCACCACCGTGGGAATGCTGCGGTCGGCGGCAAAACACTCTTCGAGCCAGGCGACTGTCTGCAGGAAAATCAGCTGGGAAATGGCCGGGGTAAACAGGTCTGGAAAATCAGGCGCAACCTTGATGCGGCTGAAGTCGCGCATGAGTCTGGTGGCCATGTCGATACCCTGCGCCCGATCTTCTTCTCGATCAAACAGGCGGTAGTCGGACCACAGCGTACAGCCGAGGAACCGTACCCCGTCGTGAATGTGCGCCGTGCGTTCGAGCACGTGGATCGATGTGCCTTGGGACAAGCTGTGCAACTGCTCGTAGGTCGAGATCAGGTCGCTGCCGTAGAATTCGTGGTTGCCGGCCACGTACAGCACCGGTGTCGGGCATGCCCTGGCCCACTCGATGGCCGCGGCCGGCCGGGAGATGTCTCCGGCCAGGACCACGATGTCGGCTTCAACCGCCGGGAACGGCAGGGCCTCGACGGACAGATGGATATCGGAAAGCAGGGCGATGCGCATGGGCGGTTCCTGACCGTGAGTGTCTTTACTTGAGGGGATGACGCACCAGAATGGATTCGTCGATCTGGTCGATGGAGGTGACCCCCGTCAAGGTCATGGCCACGCGCATTTCCTTGGCGAAGATATCCAGCATGTTTTCCACCCCGCGTTGACCGTCAGCCGCCAGGGCATAGGCCATGGAGCGTCCCAGCAGTACCCCTTTGGCCCCCAGTGCCAACATGCGCACCACATCCAGCCCCGAGCGGATCCCCGAATCGACCAGCACCTTGAGGTCATTGCCGACCGCTTGCATGATCGGCGGCAGCGCTTGGGCCGTGGAGAGCACGCCATCCAGCTGCCGCCCGCCGTGGTTGGAGACAATAATGCCGTCCGCGCCAAAACTGATCGCATCCCTGGCGTCCTCGGGGTCGAGAATCCCCTTGATGATCATCGGGCCCTTCCAGAAGTCGCGAATCCACTCCAGGTCGCTCCAGCTGATCGACGGGTCGAAGTTGTTGGCCAGCCAGCCGATGTAATCTTCGAGGGTCACGGCCTTGCCCAGATACTTCGAGACATTGCCCAGGTCATGGGGGCGGCCCATCAGGCCGACGTTGAAGGCCCAGTCGGGCCGGGTGATGGCCTGCAACATACGCCGCGACGATGCATAGGGACCGGACATGCCCGAATGGGCATCGCGATAGCGCGCGCCGGGCGTCGGCATATCGACCGTGAACACCAGGTTCTGCACGCCGGCGGCCTTGGCGCGCTCCAGCGCGTTTCTCATGAAGCCCCGGTCCTTGAGCACATACAGCTGAAACCAGATGGGCTGTCGGGTATTGGCGCGGACTTCTTCGATCGAGCACACCGACACGGTGGACAGGCACAGCGGGATGCCCTTGTTTTCGGCCGCCTTGACCGCCTGCACCTCGCCACGGCGGGCGAACATGCCGGTCAGGCCGACCGGCGCCAACACGATGGGCATCGACAGTCGCTGATCGAACAGGGTGGTCTCCAGGCTCAACGCTTCGACGTTCTTGAGGATGCGCTGGCGCAGGCTGACGTCCGCCAGATCGGCGCTGTTGGCCCTCAGCGTATGCTCGGCATAGGCTCCGCCATCGATGTAGTCGAACAAAAAACGCGGGAGCTTGCGACGGGCTGCTTCGCGATAGTCGGATGCGGACGAAATGATCATATTGCCAATGCCTTGAGCTGATGGGGGACGGTCATGCCTGTCGAGCCTGAGGGCAGATTAGCCCATGCCATCGCAACCCTGTTGAAAAGCCGTGCAAACCTTTGGTGGCTGCAACATGGACGAAACATAACGCGCCTATGATCCGCCTCAACCAAAACCGAGGGAGCGACCCATGAACCGGCCATCAAGAAGCATCCGCAAACTGCTCGACTCCGTGGCCTCCAACAACGAGGGCGCGGCGCTTGATGTGATGCGCGCCGCTGAACAGCTCAAGGACGAGGTGCTGCGCCAGCGCCTGCTCAACCTGATCCATCGGCTCAACCAGGACGCCATCGATTTGCGCATCGCCCGTGACGAGATCCAGGGTGGCGCTATCAAGCTTGCGTGACGAGCTTGCTTCAACCTGCGTGGGCCAGGTAGTAGGCGACCAGAGCATTGGCATGGCCATGACCGAGGCCGTGCTCGGTCTTGAGCCAGGCGACCATTTCCATGTGCTTCTTGTTGTTGAGGGTCTTGAGCAGGTCAAGCCAGTGGCTGACCGGCTGCCCGTACTTTTTTTCGATTGAAGGAAAGTACGAGGCGGGTCCTTTGGTTTTGGTATCTTCAGTCACGTTGCAAACTCCCTTTTTTGCCGGGTGATCTGAGAGCCGGGAAATGTTCCCGACGCAGCATCGGTAACGTTTCTTTTTAGCCTGCACTGAATCCGCCGTCCACTACTGGTATCGCATCGCTGCGATGGCGGCCTAACAGGCGACCCATCTCCCACGGCCATACCCGATCAATTGTGGGAGCGAGCCTGACAGTCGACCTGTTATTTGTTGACCGCGTACATATCCATTGCTGCGGTAACGGCCACCTAGGGTTTCGCCCTTACGGCGAGTCACTTGGAAAAGCCCCAAGTAACCAAGGGCTCTTGCCCCTGGCGTTCGGTGCCTCGCCTAGGCTCGGCATGCCCTCGCTCCGGTCCTGCTCCGTGGGCCCGCCGCGATGGGCCATCCTTGGCCCAGCA
>Ga0247818_10003468_pt1 | contig 10175 bp, 4 predicted proteins | sample 13C_Glucose_Day1_FD_192424 | JGI IMG/M metagenome (GOLD analysis project Ga0247818, IMG submission 192424) | Soil microbial communities from agricultural site in Penn Yan, New York, United States - 13C_Glucose_Day1 | ecosystem: Environmental > Terrestrial > Soil > Agricultural land | place: USA...
CGGTCCAATGTGGCGGTGTCGTGGTCCATCCCGGTGATGCGGTGGTAGCCGATGAGAACGGCATTGTCGTCATCACCCCGGGCGAGGTGCTCCCACTGGCGCGGCGCGCAATCGCGTTTCAGGAGAACGAAAAAATCACCTTGGCAAGACTGGCAAACGGCGAGAAATTCCCGGATGTCACAGGTTCAAGATCCATCATTGACGCCGCCACCCCGGGCCGATCCTGAAAAAAACAGACGCACGTTGCCGTTTCGTTTCTGCCATGTAGCTCCCTCAAAAAAACAACAGGACTACCATGAAACCGTACCCGATTTTCCTTCTGATCTTCGCCGTGCTTTGCGGCCTGATCGGGCCCGCAGCCTTGGCGGACAATCAGGCGACCACCCACTTCAATGTGATTGGCGGTGGTAGCCACAATTACACCTTTCGCGCGGTGGAGAAGCCGTTCTGGAACAAGACCCTGCCCGACAGTTCTGGTGGCACCGTCACGGCGCGCCTCAGAGGGTTGTCGGAAAGCGGCCTCAAAGGCGCCGAGATGGTGCGCTTGATCCGCTCTGGCGCGGTTGAAATCGGCATGGGCGTCTTTGCTTTCGTGGCCGGTGATGACGCCTTTTTCGAAGGGATCGATCTGCCCGGCATGGCCGCCGATATTGAAACTTCCCATCGGGTTTCGACGGCGTTCAAGCCGGTGTTGGCAGAACGCATGGCCGAACGACATGGGGTCAAGCTGTTGGCGACGGTGCCCTATACGGCGCAAGTTTTCTTCTGTCGCGACCCCGTCAATTCCATCGCAGACCTCAAGGGACGCAAGATTCGCGTACGCGGGCGCAACATGTCCGAGTTGATCAACGCGCTTGGCGGATCGCCCATGACCTTGCCGTTCGCCGAGGTGGTGACCGCCATGCAGACCGGCGTCATTGACTGTGCGGTGACGGGCATTGGCTCAGGCAACGCCGCCAGGTGGTACGAGGTGGCCAACCACCTCTACAACCTGCCGGTGGACTGGTCGGTTGGTTTCTATGCCATTGGCTTGAAGCGCTGGCAGTCATTGCCCGAGCCTGTACAACGCCTGCTCCAGGCACAATCCCAGGTCTTGGAAGACCGGTTGTGGGAAGAAACCGCCAAAGAAAATCACTCTGCATTGGCCTGCAACATCGGCGCGCCTGACTGCCAGATTCACCGCCCGGCCCATATGCAGGTCAGCACGCCGACCAACGCCGAGAAGAAGGTTCTGCAGGAGGCCGTTCTCAGGATTGCCAACGACTGGGGCAAGCGTTGTGGTGCGCCGTGTATCGAGCGTTGGAATGCCACGGCAGGCGCGTCCCTTGGCGTGAGCCTGCACACCCCCTGAGCCGCGCCCATGCGTCGATCGCCAGTGGAGCTTGCGCGACAAAGCTTGTTGCGCGTTCTGAACGCCCCCACGTTTGCGGAGAACCCCATCCATGAAACGCACTGAATCTTCTGCTATCCGGCTCGTGAACAGCATTGCCAGGCTGAGCGCCTGGCTGGGCGGTATTGCCCTGATGGGCACCGCACTGATGATCGGCATTGACTTGATCCTGCGCAAGACCATCGGCCTGTCCATGGGCGGCGCCGACGAAATAGCCGGCTATGTCCTGGCCATTGTCAGCACCTGGGCGTTTCCCATCGCCCTGTTGAAGCGCTCCCATATCCGGGTGGACATCGTCTACTCGCACCTGCCCCTCGCATTCAGGACTTCTCTGGATCTGCTGGCGCTGAGCTGCATGGCGATTTTCGTCGGCATCGTGCTGTTCCACGCATGGGACGTGCTGTGGGATTCCATCCAGTACCGCTCGACTTCCACCACACCGCTGCAAATCCCGCAGTGGGTGCCTCAATCCGCCTGGTTCGCCGGCTACCTGTTCTTTACCCTGACCATCGTTGTGCTGGGCTGCGCCAGCGTGATCCAGCTACGCCAGCAACGATGGGCGTCGATCGGTGCGCTGATCGGCATCAATTCCGTCGAGGAGGACATTCAAGAAGAAACCCACCGTCCCGCACCAGGGCACACAACGACCCCGTCGAATGGAGCGCACTAAATGCTCGCCTTTACCCTCTTCACCCTACTGGCCCTGCTTGGCTTGAGCGTGGCTGCGGCGGTCAGCGTCGGCTTGCTGGGCCTTTCGTTGTCAGAGCTGTTCTCGACATTGCCGCTCAGCAACGCCATAGGCGAAATTGCCTGGAGCACCAGCGCCGAATTCTTGTTGGTCGCGATTCCGCTCTACATACTCATGGGTGAGCTACTGGTGTGTTCAGGCGTCGCCGGGCGCATGTACGGTGCCGTCGCCAAGTGGCTTTCGTGGTTGCCCGGTGGCTTGATGAATTCGAACATAGGCGCCTCGGCACTGTTCTCGGCAACCAGCGGCTCCAGCGTGGCGACCGCCGCCACCATCTCGACCCTCGCCCTGCCGGAGCAGGAACGCAAAGGCTACCCTGCCCCGCTGTTCCTCGGCTCGATTGCCGCCGGCGGTACGCTCGGCATTTTGATTCCGCCCTCGATCAACATGATTCTGTTCGCGCTGATCGCCAATCTCTCGGTGCCCAAGCTGTACTTGGCGGCTACGATCCCGGGCATCCTGCTCAGCTTCATGTTCGTGGCGATCATCGTGTTGGCGTGCCTTATCCGTCCCGAATTGGGCGGCAAGAAGGAACACTCGACCTGGGCCGAACGACGGGACAGCATTCCGGACCTGCTGCCGCCGTTGGCCATCTTCGCCCTGGTGGTCGGCGCCATCTACAGCGGTTTCGCGACCGCCAGTGAATCGGCGGCCTTGGGTGTCATCGCCGCGTTCGCCCTGGGCCTGTGGCGGCGCGCCTTTACCTGGCAGAACCTGGCGCAAGCCTTCGAGTCCACCATGCGCACGACCGGGATGATCATCTTCATTACCTTGTCGGCGTTCTTCCTCAATTTCGTGCTGTCATCCATCGGGCTGACAGCAACCCTGGTCAGTTTCGTGATGGGCCTCGACATGTCGCCGATGGGCACGCTGCTGGCGATCATCGTGTTCTACATCATCCTCGGCTGCTTCATGGACACGCTGGCCATGTTGATCACCACCGCACCGCTGGTGGTGCCAGTCATTGTCGCCTTGGGTTTCGATCCGCTGTGGTTCGGCGTGATACTGATCATCCTGTGCGAAATGGGACAAATCACCCCGCCATTCGGGATGAATCTGTTCGTGGTGCAAAGTATTCGTAACAAAGGCAAGTTCCTGGATGTGGTCTACGGCACCTTGCCTTTCTGTTTCGTATTACTTGTGCTGATCGCGCTCTTGATCCTGTTTCCGCAGATCGCGCTTTGGCTTCCGCAATTTGCTTGATTCGAGCAAGGCGCTATAGGGGGCGGCGGGTGCGCGCCCCATTTGGCTCGAGCCGGTTCACTGCCCGGCTGAAAACTGACCATTTGATGAACTCACGCAGACCAATCCCTTCTATAAACAACGTTCGTATCTTTCCCACGTCCTAGGTATGCTCGCCCTCAAAGCCGATGACCGAAAAACGGGATGCCAGCCCAAGCCCTTACTGCCCAGGCACAGCGTATGGAGCCGTATCCTCAAGGATGTTGAACGATGAGTAACCCCACGCTGGATATCAGCAGCTTGACGCCATTGCCGTACCACCAGCAGGTGGTGAATTACCTGAAGACCAGCGAGCCGGCTGTCTGGAGTTGGGCCTCCTCGCTGGGGGTTCAGCAGGAACACGCGCAAGAAGTGCGCGCGCAGCTGCTGCGCGATACGTACCGACTCCATCCGGACACGCATCCCGACGCTTATCAAGCCTGCGATACCGCGCTCCAGCGCTTGCACATCCAGGCGCCGGCCACGCTGTACCAGGCCGGCGATGGCGGCATGAATGCCAGTCTCTATTACCTCGCCGGTGAAGTGCATGTGGTGTTCTACGGCCCGATCCTCGAGCGTCTCGACGCCCAGGAATTGCTCGCGCTCTTGGGGCATGAGCTGGCGCATTACCGGCTGTGGTCCGAGCATGACGGCGACTACCTGACTGCCGAGCGCATCCTCAACCACACCCTGGCCGATGTTTATACGCCGGCGAGCCTGGAACAAACCGCCCGCTTGTATAGCCTGCACACCGAAATCTACGCGGACCGAGGTGCGGCATTGGTGGCCAGTGGGCCCGAGGCGGCAATCACCACACTGGTCAAGGTGCACACCGGTATTGTCACGGTCAATGCCGCCAGTTACTTGCAACAGGCCAAGGAACTGGACGGTAACGACGCGCAACTGTCCCGGGGCGTGTCCCACCCGGAGACCTTCCTGCGCTCGCAGGCACTGGACAGTTGGTGGCAGCAGATCCCGGACATTGACGCCTGGCTGCACCGCCGCCTGCGTGGACCGTTGTCGCTCAACCGCCTGGATGTGACTGACCAGGTCGAGCTCACCGCCCTCACCCGCCGTTTTATCGCCAGTTTCATCAATGTGCCGGCCTTGCAGTCAGAGGCTGTCGGCAACCAGGTGCGCGGTTTCTTTCCCGATTGGAAAGACACCGAAACACCACTGGACCTCAGTACCCTGGACGTCGAGCGCATTGACGCGAGCATCCACGAGTACCTGCATTTCATCATGCTCGACTTGTGTCTGGTGGACCGCGATCTGCGGGATGATGCCTTGCTGCATGCCGCACGCACCGCGAAGAAACTGGGCAGCGCCGACGACTTTATCAACGTGCTCAAGCGCGATATCAAACTCCCCAAACGCGAGCTCGACCCGCTCATTCGCGCGCTCAAGGCGGAGGTCGACACATGGACCCAATGAATCAGCCAGTAACGTTCAAGCAATTACTCCTGAGCCACGACGGCGCTGCGGTGCCGATCGATGATGTGCTGTTCCTGATGCTGCCGCTGCTGCGGCAAGTGGCCCAACTGCATGAACTCGGCCGTGTGGCCCATCTGGGTTACCTCGACGTCATCCAGGGGCCCGAGCGCACCTTGCAACTGCGCAACCCTGAAGGCCTGTCGCCGCGCCTGGCGCTGGAAGCCATCAAGCAGGTGCAGCCCAACCCGGAATCGGCGCTGAACATCATCGGCAATGTGCGCTTGACCCGCGATTCGAAAGACGGCGTGGCGATTGCCGATTTGCAGGTCCAGGACGATCCGCACCAGGCCATCGACCATCCCGTGTTTCTCACCGAGCTGCACAGCTGGGAACACAGCCTGGGTCATCACGACGAAATCACCGACATCTTCCAGTTGGGCCAGTTGCTGGCGTGCCTGGCCTGCGGCCTGGATTTCGCCGACCTCGACGACCTCAAATCCTTTGCCCGGCATCGACGCAACCTGTTCCAGCTCAACGGCCGGCTCAACCCGGTGCTGGCGAACCTCATCAATGAGATGACCGAGCTCAACCGCCACGAGCGCGCCACCGACGTCGGCTCACTGGCGCGGCGCCTGGAAACCTGGCGCGAACAACCGGCCAGTCTCGACGTTGAGCGGGTGCTGGCCGAGGCCGAAGGCCCGGCCTCGCGGCGTACCGTGGTGCTGGAGCACCTGCGCAATCGGCTGTTCGACCTGTCCCGGCGCAATCGCCTGCTGTACTTCCGTCCCACCCAGGCCAACATCAACCTCACCGTGGCGAGCGTGCCGCTGGTGATGCGCATCGAAAGTATCCGCCCGGAAGCGTTGTGCACCTGGCAAGCGAGCTTTGGCGGCTTTTCCGAGCAGGTGCTGAGCGGCAACCCAGTGGGCTTGCAGCAATGGCTGCGCTTTGAAGACCAGGCATGGTTGCAGACGTCCCTGGAGCGCATCATTCAGGAAACCCGTCGCGACCGTGCCGAGTTTGGTTTCAGCAACCTGCGCCTGGTGGTGGCGTTCATGCGCTGGCATAACCTCAAGGACACGCCGGATGAACGCATCGTCACGCCGCTGCTGTGGCTATCGGTGGAGCTGAGCCGGAAAAAGGGCGTGCGCGACCAGTTTGTGCTCAAGTGCGATGAGACCGAGGCCGAGTTCAATCCGGTGCTGCGTCACCAACTGCGCCAGCTCTACGACATCCAGCTACCGGAAACCGTGGACCTGCAGACGACGTCCCTGGAGACCATTCACGCCGACATCGCCCGGCAGATCAAACTGACTGAGCCGGGCGTCGAACTGCGTCTGCAAAGCAAACCGCAAATCGAGCTGATCCATCAGAAAGCGGTCCAGCACCTGCACCACTTCCAGCGCCGCCGCGCCCGCCAGCGCTCGGCCGTGCCGCCGGTGAAACCAGACTTCAGCTACGACCGCGAGGACTATCGCCCTCTGGGCCTGCAGTTGTTCCGGGAAAAGGTCCTGCCCAGCGATTTGCCCCTGCGCAGTGCCGTCGGCGCCAAGCCTGCGGTGCGCACCCAGCACCCGCAAATGGTGGCGAGCAGCACCGAGAGCAGCACCTACGCCCTGCCCCAGGATCAAGGGCATCGTTATGCCTGGGATATCGACCTGACCCAGGTCACCCTGGCGAATTTCAATTACCGCAAAATGTCGCTGGTACGCGACTACGCGCAATTGATCGAGGAACCGGCCCAGAACGAGGCGTTCGACCGGATGTTCTCCATCGAACCCCGGGAGATCGAAGTCCAGGCGCCAGACCCGATCCCGCTGCCGGAGCAATGGAACGTCGTCGCCGGCGATGCCACGCAGAACGCCGCCGTCAGTCTGGCGCGAACCGGGCGCAACTTTATCATTCAAGGGCCACCGGGCACCGGCAAGTCCCAGACCATCACCAACCTGATCGCCGATTACGCCGGCCGCGGCCTGCGGGTGCTGTTTGTTTGCGAAAAGCGTGCGGCGCTGGACGTGGTGTTCCATCGCTTGCAACAGAGTGAACTGGGTGAGCTGTGCTGCCTGATCCACGACTCCCAGAGCGACAAGAAAGCCTTCGTCGGCAACCTGCGCGAATGTTATGAGCGCTGGATCGCTGGCGATGCCCAGTCATCACAGCTGCAAGCAAGACGCAGCGCCGTTCTCGCTACCATGACTCAACAGTTGGACCTGATCGAGCGCTTCGAGCAGGCCATGGCCGGGGTTCCGCAAACCCTGGCGTGTTCAGTGCGCGAGCTGGTGCGGCACTTGATCGAACTGCCCGGCGCTGCTTCAAAACTGCCCCCCGAAGCCCTGGAGCGCCTGCCTGAATGGCGTCGTTGGCAGTCACAAAGCGAACTGACTGGGCGGCTGTACCAGGCCATGACCGAGCGCTTCGGCCTCGACAGTTTTGCGCGCCACCCTTTCAGTCGCCTGGCCTCAAATGTCATCACCCACGAACATGCCTATGGCCAGCTCAAGGCCTTCCTGGATGAAGCCAGCGGGCTGATGGACAGCGTCGAGCCACTGCTGGAGTCATCGTCGAGCCTGTTGTCCAGTGACACCGGCCTGGTTGATGCACAGGTCCTGACCCTGGCGGCCGAGCAAATGACCGGCTCCAACCTCGCCTCCCACCTCGACCTGTTGGAACCCGGTTCAGCGGGCTCCCTGGCACTGCACGCTGAGCACGCCGCCTTGCAGGCGCTGACCGTGCAGCAACACGGCATCCGCGAGACGAACCGCCACTGGCGCGACAAGCTCGACGCGCAAGATACCCAAGCGGCCCGAGCCCTGGTGCAACGCCTGGAAGGGTCGTTGCTGCGTTGGCTGCAACCGGCCTGGTGGCAACTGCGTAGCGAACTGCAACGGCGCTATGACTTCAGTCAACACGCCATACGCCCAAGTTATCGCAGCGTGCTCGACAACCTTGCTGGCGAACACGTGGTCAATGTCCAGCTACAGGTCGAGCAACAGCGCCTGCAAGGTCTCTATGGCGTGCAAGACGTCGACGTCTTTGTGCAAAATCTGCACGCCTTGCTGCAACAACTGAACACCTCGCCCCTGTTGCGTCAATGGATCGAACGCCTGCGCCGCAGCCCTGAAGCCTTGCCCGCTGTGCGCCAGGAGGCCAACCTGCGTCAGCCAGTGGCGCGCCTGGCCCAACTCGTCGGTCAGTACTGCGTGTTCGAATCGGCACCGAGCCTGGGGACGTTGGCCGAGTATCTGCGCGACCTACGCGAAGAACTCGACGAACTGCCCGATAGCCTGCCCTTGCTCAATGAACTGCATCAGGCCGATCCGGTCTGTCTGCTGGCTTTGCAACAGCACGCCCTGGTGCAGCGATCGCTTGATGCCTTGATTGCCCAGGAGAACCTGACCCGCCTGTATCGCGCCAACCCGCATCTGGCCCGCTTCGACGGCGCGGCGTTGAGCCTGGCGACCCACCAGGTCAGCCAGGCCGAAAACAGCCTGCTCAAACACAATGCCCATGTCCTCAGCGCCACGTTGCAGCAGCGTTTCCTCGAACATGTGAAACAGTCGGCCATGTCGGTGACCCAACTGGATGCCGCGGCCCGTGAGTTCAAGAAAGCCTATGCCAAAGGCCGCCGCGAGCTGGAGCACGAGTTGGGCAAGACCATGCGTTATCGCTCCATCCGCGAACTGGCCAGCGGCGACAGTGGCCGGGTGATCAATGACCTCAAGCCCATCTGGCTGATGAGCCCGTTGTCGGTGTCCGACACCCTGCCCCTCGCCCCGGACCTGTTCGACGTGGTGATCTTCGACGAAGCCAGCCAAATCCCCAGCGAGGAAGCCGTGCCCGCCCTGAGCCGCGCGCAGCAGGTGATTGTGGTGGGCGATGAGATGCAATTGCCACCGACCAACTTCTTCTCCAGTGGCGGCGACCAGGACGACAATGAGTTGATTGCCATGGAGGACGGCGAGCAGATCGAGATCAACCTCGACGCCGACAGCCTGCTGAGCCAGGCCGCACGCAATCTGCCGGCCACCCTGCTGGCCTGGCACTACCGCAGTCGGCACGAAGCGCTGATCAGTTTTTCCAACGCGGCCTTCTATGAAGGGCGACTGATCACGATCCCCGACCGCCGGATCGAGCGCCCGGCCCCGGCCAACGGGCCACTGGACTCCAGCGATGAACAGGCGGTCATCCAGGGCACCGATACCTTGCTCGACAACCCTATCAGCTTCCTGAAAATGCGCGATGGCGTGTACCTCAGCCGCAGCAACGTGGCCGAGGCGCGTTACATCGCCAACCTGGTGCGTGAATTGCTGCAACGCGAGACAGGCCTGAGCCTGGGCATCGTGGCGTTTTCCGAAGCGCAGCAAGGGGAAATAGAACAGGCGCTGGAGAACCTTGCGGCCAGTGACCCGGCCTTCGCCACGCGCCTTGAGCGCGAATACGTGCGTGAAGACGCCGGGCAATTCAACGGCCTGTTCGTCAAGAACCTGGAAAACGTCCAGGGTGACGAACGTGACGTGATCATCCTGAGCATCTGCTATGCGCCAGGGCCGAACGGCAAAATGCTGATGAACTTCGGCCCGATCAATCAGCGCGGCGGGGAAAAACGCCTCAACGTGATTTTCAGCCGCGCGCGCAAACGCATGGCGATCATTTCCAGCATCGAGGCCGATGCCATCACCAACACCCACAACGACGGTGCTGCAGCCCTTCGTGCCTTCCTGCAATTTGCCCAGGCCAGCGCCAACGGAGACGCGCCGCGCTCCCAGGGCATCCTGGCCAACCTCAATCCGGGGGCCAAGCAGTCCTTTGCCGTCACCCTGCCCAAGGACAGCCTGCGCGCCGCCCTCGCCAGCGCCCTGCGCAAACGCGGGCACGAGGTGCAAGAGTCTGTCGGGCGTTCGCAATTCCGCTGCGACCTGGCGATCAGCGATGCCAGCGGCGAACACTTCAGCCTCGGTATCCTGCTCGATAGCGACGCGTCGGCGACGGCGAACGTGCGCGAACGTTATGTGTTCCGGCCGACCGTGCTGCGCAGTTTTGGCTGGAAGATCATCGACGTACTCAGCCATGACTGGCTGCGGGATCGTGAAGAGGTGCTGAACCGGATCGAAGCCCTGCTTCGTGGTGAAGAGGCGCCCGTGTTGTTGGAGCCGGAGCCGGAAGTGGAAAGCGTCGACACCGAACCGCCAGCGGAGCCTGTCGCTGAACCGGCAACCTCAATGCGTGAGTTCACCTTTGGTGAAGGCAACTCCAACAAGTTCTGGCGCATCGGCGTCACGGCGACGGATGTGGTGGTCAACTTCGGCCGCATGGGGACCAAGGGCCAGACCCTGATCAAGTCTCTGGAGAGCCCCGAACGTGCACTGCGGGACGCTGAAAAGC
>Ga0247818_10003469_pt1 | contig 10174 bp, 10 predicted proteins | sample 13C_Glucose_Day1_FD_192424 | JGI IMG/M metagenome (GOLD analysis project Ga0247818, IMG submission 192424) | Soil microbial communities from agricultural site in Penn Yan, New York, United States - 13C_Glucose_Day1 | ecosystem: Environmental > Terrestrial > Soil > Agricultural land | place...
ATCAATAGAATACGTTTGAGTTTGAGCATCACATACCTCGTCCGTCGACGGTCTCGACTGTCGGCCGCTAACTACAGGTCATCGACTCACTGTCGAACTGATGTTGTGCCGTCAAGCCCGGTATGGATTCGATCTAAACCGCCAGAACGCAGCATGGCACCTGATACAAAATATGCTCGGTCGTGCTGCCCAAAAGCTTTTCCACACCATGGGACTGGACTCTACCCATCACGATCACATCCACGTTGTGTTCATTAGCAAACTCACTCAACGCCGTGACCGGATGTCCCTTTATGAAATGTCGACGATCCGAGGGCACTCCGAACTGACCTGCCAACCTGAAGAATGACTTCTCGAGGTCTCTGCGAAGCGCTTTGGTAAGATCAGCAAGCGTCAGGCCATCCATGTCCGCAAGATAGGCAGCCGAGATATCGCAGGCGTACAGCAAATGCAGTTCGGCATTGCACTGCATGGCAAGACTGCAAGCCTGCTTGATGATTCGCTCATTCAGCTCGTTGTCGGCTGACTCGATGTCCGATACTTCGACCGCTGCTACAACTTTGCGGGGTAAAACGAAGCCGCTCCCGCCCACCAGATAAACCGGTACCGAACAGTGACGTAACAAGTACCAGTCCAACGGGGTGAAGAAGGCCCGTTTGAGCACGGACTCATGCTGAACCTCTTTGATCAACAAGTCGGGCTGCATCTGCGTGACGCGATCAATGATGTCTTGCTTCAAGTCCTCGGCCCAAGCCACCTCGGTGGTTACCTCAATCCCTCTACCACGCAAATTCTCGGCCTGAGCCTTGAGCAAGTCGCGATGGTCCTGCAAGTAACGCTCCCGAGCCAGTTCTCGATCGCCTTCTTCGAGCAATGATAACCATTTGAATGAGGGGATTAGCGCAGCGATATGCAAACTCGCGCCGCTGGCCTTGGCCAGCGCTGCCGCATGATTCATGGCTAGGGATTGGCGCAGGGCCGGGTTGGTGATCAGCAACAGGCTTCGATACTGGCTCATGATAAATCTCCAGCGAGGTGGATATTCGACGCAAGCCGCTTCTGTGTAGACGTCAGCGATTCGCCACCCATGTCTATTGCCGGTTCAGCATGGACGTCGTGCCCCTGGCGTTGCCCGGCACTCAGAAAATTGCTCATGAACTTCTCCGCCAGAGGACCAGGCAACCCGTGGTTTCTTCCTCGATTCTGAGAGTCTGAAGCACAGATGACTTGATTTACATCAACTCTCAAAGCCTGCGTATCGACTGAATTGCGCATGGGCTCGTCGACGGCACGGGGGTTTACCCCGTTCGTCTGTTACGTCCACAATAGTTTGGAGCAAAAGGTGGTTTGGGGCCGGTAGAACCTATGCTTATCCCATCCATACGGGGACATTAAGATCGTGTCTGAAGCCAGGCCGTTTCAAAGTCAAAACCTCAAGCCTGCATGTTCCAACTGCAGCGTGTTGGAATTGTGCCTGCCGCTTGGCCTGACCGGTCTGGAAATCGAACGCCTGGACGCACTCATCGTGCAGCGGTACAAGGTCAAAAAAGGCGCAGCACTCTACCGCCCAGGCGATCCGTTGCGTTCGCTTTATGCCGTGCGAATCGGTTCATTCAAGACCAGCGTTCTTTCGGTGGATGGTCGCGAGCAAGTCACGGGGTTCCAGATCCCCGGCGAAATGCTTGGTCTAGACGCTATCAGCACCGATCTGCATACATGTAGTGCGATCGCTTTGGAAGATAGCGAGGTCTGCCCCATCCATTTTGCTCATCTGGAAAAGCTTGCCCGAGAATTGCCTTCATTGCAGCACAACCTGAACAAAATCCTCAGTCGGGAAATCGTCCGCGATCACGACATGCTGATGATGCTAGGTAACATGAACTCGGATGAACGCCTGGCCGCTTTTCTCCTGAATTTGTCGCAGCGCTTGAGTACCCGAGGTTATTCGTCCAGCAGTTTTGTGCTGAAAATGCGTCGGGAAGAAATCGGCTCTTACCTGGGCCTGCGCCTTGAAACCATCTGTCGGGGCATCGCGCACCTGCGTGACCAGGGACTGGTGGAAATAGACGGCCGCAACGTCAACATCCAGAACATGGACGGGCTCAAGCAACTGGTCGTGGGCTGCAAGCGCCCCCTCAGCTGACACCTGGCATCTGGCACCTGGCATCTGGAGAATCTTCATGCATGTCATGGTTCCGGCTGGCGCTGTCGCGGCCAGGTCTGTTCAACGGCGCGATAGTGCTCACCCCCTTACACACGACCGGACCGCCAGAATGCTGCCCGGCACAGAGTACAGCGCCCGTTCTGTATTGCTGCCGATCAGCCGCTCGATCCCCACCCGATGCACCGTGCCCATCACCACTACGTCGGCCAGGTATTGCTCGACGAACTCACTGATCACCGGCACCGGTAATCCCATGACGAAATGCCGTCGCTCAGGTGGCACCCCGTAACGCTCCGCCAGTGCAATGAACGCCTGGTGCAAGGATTGACGCTGCTCTTCGCTGAAGTCCACGCCCCAACCACCCCCGGCCAGTGGCGCGTCGCTGTTGAAAGCGGGCGATAAGTCATAGGCGTAAAGCATGTGTAACGGCGCATCGCATTGCAGGGCCAGGGCGTTGGCAGTCTGAATGATGGTGTCGTTCAAACCGCTGATTTGTGTCGACGGATCGAACGGGTCCACTGCCGCTACGATCCTGTGCGGCAAGCTATAGCGGACGTGGCTGACCAGATGTACGGGGATCGGGCATTCACGCAATAAGTGACAATCAAGGGGGGTAATGAACACCCGCTTGAGCACAGGCTCAAGGGTTACATCCTTGATCAACAGGTCAGGCTTCAAATCTTCGACAGTCTTCAGAATGTCCAGCAGCGGATGAGTGGTGAAGACGGCTTTGACCGTCACCTCCAGCCCCAAGTCGCTGAGCCGATCGAGCTCTTCGGCCTCCCAGCGGCGGTAGCGACGCAAATAGCGCTGATGTTCTGCGTCATCGACTTTTTCTTGCCATACATGAACCACCGGCGCCGGTTCGACAAAGGCTCGCACATCCAGTACGGCCCCGGCTGCCTTGGCCAATGCGACGGCACGCAACTGGGCAGGAGACTGATGCAGGGTCTGGTCAGCGATCAGCAGAAAACGTTGATATTGCCCCATCACACACCTCCGTTCGACTCCGGTCATACAGTGCCGGCATTTTTCAAGACTGCGCTCTATCACCTGGTGCGGTTTGATATACATCAAGCACACGCAAACCAGTGCCGCCGGCACAGCTGTAGAACGTCGCCCCGCGATGCTCCGGCCAACAGCGCCCCATCGCGGGGCGGTCAAGCCCTCAGGATTGCAGCAGTCTTCCCGGCTTTATCGCCAGCACACTGCACGGAGCCCGATGCAAGAGTTGCTCGGCCGTGGTTCCGAGTAATTTACTCAAACCCTTATGCTGCACCGTGCCCATGACGATGACATCGGTGCGGTACTCGCAGACGAATTCACAAATACTCGGCACAGGTGCCCCCTCAATGAAGTGACGACGTTCCGGTGGCACGCCGTGGCGTTCAGCAACGGCCGCAAAGGCCTCATGCTGAGCCGCTCCCAGCATTTCATGAATCCCGGTGGCTAGCGGCAATGCGGCAAAGCCCATGTCCTGCACGTATACAGCCGTCCAGTCATACACATGCAACAGCTCAAGACTGGCCTCACAGACCGCGGCCAGTTTGGTCGCGGCGTCGATAATCTGGTCGTTGAACACGCGGTCCTGATCTTCATCGCGCAACACATCAATGATGGCCAGAACGTTACGTGGCCGGGCGTTCAGCGCGGTAGTCACCAGATGCACCGGCACAGGACAGTCGCGCAGCAGCTGCCAATCCAGCGGCGTGAAGAACACGCGCTTGAACGCCGACTCTTCCTGGGCGTCCTTGATGATCAGCGTCAGCGGCATCTCATTGATGAAGGTCAGGATCTCATCGTATGGATGCTGTACCCACACCACTTCGCTGGTGACCTCGACGCCATGCTTGCTCATCAATCCGGCTTGATCGACGAGCCATTGCCGATGGGTTTGCAGATAGCCGTCCCGGGCCAGGCCGAATTGCTCCGGGGCGAACAGCCCGGCCACGGCCAGGGCTTGTGAATAGTCGAACGCCACGATGTGCAATGGCAATTGCATCGCCAGCGCTAACGCCGCGGCCCGGTCGAATGCCGGTGTCCGAGTCATGGCGGAGGGAGCGATCAAGAGTAAACGCTGAGACTGTGACATGGGCACCTCGGCATACGGCCATTTCAATCCAGGAGTAGAACCACAGATTGATTGCTCCTTGTTCCGCCCACTTGATTTTTATCAGTTGCGCGCGCGATATCCTTCAGAACAGCACCATCCCCGCCCACAACGCCAGGGTCAGCAACACCTGGCCCGGGATCACGTAAGCGGCGAATCGTCGCCCGCCGCTGACCCATGCCACCACGCATTTGCTGACGGAGTTGCTGCTGACCGCAATCAGCACAGGCCCGACAATGGCATCGAAGGGCAACTGGCCGGACTTGGCCAGCGTGGCAATCGACGCCGTAGAGGCATGCGCATCGGCAAAACCGCTGAACGTGGCCGTGAGCATCACCCCCACCTGGCCGAAGTGGCTGAGCATCACAGACGAAACAAAGGTGATGCCGGTCATCGTCAGTGTGACGATCAGGGCCAGCTTGAGGTTGAACGCACCGCCGACCTTGATCGGCTGGTTGGCCCCGGTTGCAGTCTTGGGAAACATCAAACACACACCATACAACGCAGTGGCGGCGGCTCCGGACATCAAAGGCCCCCACATATGGCGCAGCAGACCGGGGTCGACCGCCCCCAGGATCAGGCCAACCTGCATAACGGTGGCCATATTGGACAGGATCGCGGCCGCGCTCAGGACCTTGATGTTGTCGGGCTGCCGGGCGACGAGATGGCCCATGGCAGCGATCGTCACCGTGCTGGAAGCGAACCCGGAGGCAATGGCGCTAATGGCATATCCGTACCGGGTTCCCAGGGTACGGACGGCAATATGCCCAATGGCCCCCACCGCCATCAGCAATACCGTCAGGCTGCAAATGGTGCGCAGATTGATCGCAGCGTAGGGGCCGATAAAGCGGTCCGGCGCCAAGGGCAACACGACCAGCGCAGCCGTCAGGAGGATAAGGCCGTCGCCTAATTCCGCATCAGTCAATTGGCTGCGGGCAAAGTGGTGAAGCTTCTCTCGACAGGCCAGCAGCCCTGCCATCACCACCCCGACAGCAATCGCCAGCTCGGGGTTGGTGGCACACAACGCCCCCAGCACCAACACCGCAAGTAACGCCACTTCGCTGGTCACCCCGGGGTCGTCGCTCAGGCTTCGCCAATAAGCCACGGTGACGAGCAATCCCAGAGCGATGGCCACGATGCCCACCAGCAAACCGCCACCGACCTGCATCGCCCCATAACCCAGCAACGCCGTAATGGCGAACGTCCGCAAACCGGCACAAGCGCGGGTCTCGCCCTGCCCCTTGTGCCGTTCGCGTTCAAGACCGATGAGCATGCCAATCCCCAGCGCCGCGGCTGCTCCAGTTAGCCCAATGGCTCCGTTCATGGGCTCGTCATCTGCTCGAACTGCGCCCCGCGCTGGTCCACGTTGTTACCCCACGCGGTCGGCGCAAAACCGTTCGCCATTGGGGTAAACCGTTTGACGGAAAGGTATCCCTCTTGTGTGGCCTGCCGGGTCAGCGCCGCTTGGCCAGACATGGGGCGCCTGGATACGTGCTACGAGTTGGCCAACGAACGCCTGTGCCTCTCCCAGACTGTTGAAGTTCACTTGCAAGGCATCCATGCACACGACCCAGCAATGGCTTGCCGGTGTCTCCGTGATATCAATGATCATAGAAACCTCCGTACTGCTACAAGAATCCACGCGCACAGCTTCACGGCACAATCGCGATCCCTTCTGCACGAGCCCAAAGACTGCGCCGGGGAATCGGGGGAAAGCTTGATAATGATCAACAATTTCGTCACTGGACGACGCCCGGATAACCGCACGTCGGGCAACACCCTGCATTCCCCTCCATTTGACAAAGATCAAACCCGGCCCCCTTAACAGCGGCAGGATAAGGGCAAGGCTTCAAAGCCCAGTAACACGGCTGTCATTGGGGCACGCGATTGCGCGATTACCTACCGGAGATCTGTCATGCCTGATCAATCACGCTTCATGCTGGTCGTCTCGCCGTTGATGGAAAACAGCCCCGCCTTCGACCGGGCCGCGGCCTTGGCCAAGGCTTCAGGTGCAGCCCTGCACATCGTGGCGTTTGATTATCTTGAAGGGCTGGCGACTGCCGCAATGGTCAACGAACAAGCGCTGGAGCAGATGCGCCTGGGCTATGTCGAGCGCCATCGTCAGTGGCTCGAGGACCAGGCCCGCCCCTTGCGCAAGATCGGTGTGCACGTCACCACGGAAGTCGTCTGGGTCGAAAGGCCCTTGCAGGAAATCCTCATTCATCTCAAAGAACAGCCGATGGCCGTATTGATCAAGGCGCTGGAACACGAATCGCTGCTGTCACGCCTGATGTTTACGCCGCTGGATATCCACCTGCTGCGTGAATGCCCGGTGCCCCTGCATTTTGTCAGTCATTTGCACAACGCTTTGCCGCGCAAGATCGTTGCCGCCGTTGACCCCTTTCATTCTGATGAGCAATACGAAGACTTCAACGACAGAATTCTGCGTGAAGCCTCCAAACTGGCGAGCACCTGTAATGCAGAACTGGACGTGATCTACGCCCACGACCTTTCCAGCATCAGTGCGGACGAATTCGGTTTCAGCAATGGATCGGCGTTTTTCTCCTCAGGAAAAGCCAAGACGCTGTTCGAGGCGCAGGCCGATGCCTTTCGCGAACTTTCCGAGCGCAACGGTATCCCGCCGGAGCACCAGCACATGATCATGGGCAATCCGGCCAAGGTGCTTTCCAGCTACGCGCAGGCCTACGACATCGATGTGATTGTCATGGGACGCGTTGGTCATCGCGGTATGGAGCGGTTGGTTGGCAGCACGGTGGAACATCTGCTGTACAAGCTGCCCTGCAGCGTTTGGGTGGTGTCCCCGGAAAAAATCTGAACGACAGGCAGAGCCGTATCAAAAAACAGGTGAGAATAAGCAGGCATACGACAAACATTCAGAGGGTGTCAGCAACTCCTCACAGATGCTGTTCAAGCGCAGTTTCCACGCTTTGGACATTTCCTCGACTGTAAATCGCTCCGGAAAAGCCCCATGAATGTCGACTGGCTCAATTTCACTCCCTGGTCCTCCCTTGCAGGGGGCGCATTGATTGGCCTGGCTGCCAGTCTATTCGTCGTCGCCAACGGGCGTATCGCAGGCATCAGCGGTCTGATTGGCAGTCTTTTACAGCGCCGCAGCGAAGGAACAGTTGAGAAAGCGCTGTTTCTTCTGGGCCTGCTCATCGCGCCGCTGTTATGGGGACTGTTTGCCACCCTGCCCCAAATTGAGTTCCAGAGTGGCTGGCTCGGACTTGCTACTGCCGGCTTACTGGTGGGCATCGGCACCCGCTACGGCTCCGGTTGCACAAGTGGGCATGGAGTGTGCGGCATATCGCGCCTTTCTCCGCGATCGATGGTCGCCACTGCGTGTTTCATGTTCAGTGGTTTCGCCACGGTGTTTGTCTTGCGTCATCTGCCGGGGGGTTGAACATGATCAAACTGAGTGCATTCATTGCCGGTTTGCTGTTCGGCTTCGGCCTTCTTTTGGCAGGCATGGCCAACCCGAAAAAAGTAGTGGCTTTCCTGGATTTGACCGGTGCTTGGGACCCTTCCCTGGCGTTGGTCATGGTCGGGGCCATTGGCATAGCCGTTGGCCCTTTAACCTGGGCGCGCCAACAGTCCAGTTCGCTGCTGGGAAGGCCAATGCAGCTACCGATCAAACGTGAGTTGGACCCGCGCTTGATCGGGGGGAGCCTGTTGTTCGGCATCGGCTGGGGAATCGCGGGCATCTGTCCTGGCCCCGCTGTGGCAATTCTGCTGACGGGGCGCTGGCAAGTGATCGTGTTCATGTTGGCCATGCTGACCGGCATGTTGTTGTTTACGGCGCTGGAGACCCGGCGCAACCCTTGATCGGGCCCAAAGTAGTGTCCACTAAGTATGGTGTCCACTATCTTGGCTAATGTGCAGAACGGTCAGGAGTGGGTGCTGACCGGACGGCTACAGCCCGGCCGCCAATGCTGCATGCCGGGCTCGCGGTTCAGCATGGCTTAGCCAGGGAAATGCTGGTTGGCGATCGCCACCACTTCCTGCTCGGAGATCGGAGCAAGTGCCGCCACCGCCCAGAGGTCGTAGGCCGGATGGGCACGCTGTATCGGCAGCACCATGTCAAAGCCGGCCGCTTGCAGGGAGCCGGTCAGAACCTTCTTGGTGAAACCGCAACGGTGCGCCATGAACACGTTGCCGTTGGCCATGGCCGGGCGATGGCCATAGAGGATGTCGATGGGCGCGATCGGGCCGGCGGGCGAAAGGTAGGCTTCGTCGGTCAGCTTGTCTTCGGCTACCAGGGCGCACACCGATTGCAGGTCCGGGCAGGTGATGATCACGAAACCGCCAGGCTTGAGCACGCGCTTGAACTCCGCCAGGGCTACCGGCACCTCATGGGGATAGAGATGCTCGATGTTGTGGCTGGAGAACAGCGCATCCACCGAAGCGTCCTTGACCTGGGACATGTCGGTCATGGTGCCGACGATGTCCGGGTTGACACTCTCATCGATATCGAAGCGCAACTCTTGCCATTGTTCCGAGGCGAAGCCCTTGGTCGTGCTGTTCTTGCTCTTTGGACCGCAACCTACATGGAGGAAGGTTTTCACAATCAGTTACTCGATCGAGGCCCTTGCCGGATGGCAAAAGGGGGAATGGGGGCATGTTCCGCTGACCAGTGCCTGCCGACGGATGTCCCGCGCACACTAGGGGAAGTGCCGGGTAAGGGTCAAGGTCATGGCGGTACAACGGCGCGCCGTTTCGTCAACTCGCAAAGACTGACGTAAACCATCGAATAATGGCTATGTGATATTAATTTTCACTGTGCGCGCCTATAACGCTGCGTTTTTTTATAACTAAAAAACCGAAAAAGGCAAAACGCCATCAAAAAAGATTCTTAATGTTTCTACCGATTGTGTCGCTAACGACAGGTGGGCTACCAAATTCTCACCCAAGGCTACGGCGACAACGCTGGCAGCGCAGTAAATGACCCCTACACAGGATGCGTTCATGAGCTTTATTTCTTCGTTGACCCCAGCGCAAGTCGCTGCCTTGAGTACAACCACCATTGCTGGGCTCGCAACCCAGGATATCGCAGCCTTGAGCACCGCTCAGATCGCCCTGATGACCACTGCGCAGATCGCGGTCATCACCATGCCCAACATCGGCGCGTTTTCGACCGCGCAAGTACCGGCGCTGACCACCGCACAAGTCGTAGCCCTGACCACCGCTCAGGTCACCGCACTGAAAACCACGCAGATCGCCGCGCTGACGACTACGCAAGTCGCTGCCATCGAAACGGCGGATATCGCTGTGCTGCCCGTCGCCTCGCTCGCCAGCCTGACCACGGCCCAGACCGCCGCCCTGACCACCGCACAGGTTGTCGCCTTGACCACTGCCCAAGTGGCCGGGCTGAAAACCACGCAAGTCGCTGCGCTGACTACCACGCAAGTGGTGGCCCTGCAGACCGCCGATGTCGCCGCACTGACCACCGCCAGCGTGGTGGCGCTGACCACCGCCCAAGTCGCAGCGCTGACCACGGCACAAGTCGCGGCACTGACTCCGGCACAGGTCGCTGCTCTGGAAACCGCTGACGTGGCGGCACTCACTACCGCTCAGGTGGTGGCGTTGACCACGGCACAAGTCGCGGCACTGACCACCGCCCAAGTGGCCGCCCTGACCACCACGCAAGTGGCGGCCATGGAAACCGCGGATATCGGCGCGCTGACCACCGCAGGCGTCGTCGCCTTGAGCACTGCCCAAGTCGCGGCACTGACCACGGCCCAAGTGGCGGCCCTGAAACCGACCCAGATCAGCGCCCTGCAGACTGTCGATGTCGCGGCGCTGACTACCGCCCAGGTCGTGGCGCTGACCACGGCTCAGGTGGCGGCCCTGACCACCGCCCAAGTGGCCGCGCTGACCAC
>Ga0247818_10003470_pt1 | contig 10173 bp, 9 predicted proteins | sample 13C_Glucose_Day1_FD_192424 | JGI IMG/M metagenome (GOLD analysis project Ga0247818, IMG submission 192424) | Soil microbial communities from agricultural site in Penn Yan, New York, United States - 13C_Glucose_Day1 | ecosystem: Environmental > Terrestrial > Soil > Agricultural land | place: USA...
CTCAACGACCTCGTGTCGTACAACGACAAGCACAACGAAGCCAACGACGAGAACAATCAGGACGGCAGCAACAACAATTTGTCGTGGAACCACGGCGTCGAAGGCCCCACCGACGATCCCGAGATCAATGCCCTGCGCCATCGGCAGATGCGCAACTTCTTCGCCACCCTGCTGCTCGCCCAAGGCACGCCGATGATCGTCGCCGGTGATGAGTTCGCCCGAACCCAGGACGGCAACAACAACGCCTATTGCCAGGACAGCGAGATCGGTTGGGTCAACTGGGACCTGAGCGAAGACGGCAAGGCGCTGCTGAAATTCGTCAAACGTCTGATCAAGCTGCGTCTGGCCTATCCGATCCTGCGTCGTGGGCGTTTCCTGGTCGGCGAGTACAACGAAGACATCGGCGTCAAGGACGTTACTTGGCTGGCGCCAGACGCTACCGAGATGACCACCGAACACTGGCACGATGCGCACAACCGCTGCCTGGGCATGTTGCTCGATGGCCGCGCGCAGGAAACCGGCATTCGCCGCAAAGGTGCGGATGCGACGCTGCTGCTGGTGGTCAACGCCCATCACGACATCGTCAATTTCACCTTGCCGGAAGTGCCGGAGGGCAGCTTCTGGACGTGCATGATCGATACCAATCAGCCATCGATCCGTGGCCAGGAACGCTTCGATTTCGGCCACGAATACTCGGTCACCGGACGCTCGCTGCTGCTGTTCGAACTGCAACGTGATGAAGAAGATTGATATGGATCTGCACAGTTATCTCGCCCGACGCCCAGCGGACTATCCGCACACCGTAGCCCTCGGCAATTGCTTGCGGGCGCTGGTCGAAGCCGGGCTGGATCGGTTGCCGTTACCGGGCAGCGGCCACACGCTGGAACGCTTTCAGCGGCTGGCCGAGGTCGGCGGGCATGATCTGGGGTTGTGCAAATTGTTCGAAGGGCATACCGACGCACTGGCGATCATCGAGCAATTGGGCGGTTCACCGACACCGGGCAGTACGTGGGGCATGTGGGCGGCGGAACCGCCGCAGGCACGGGTCAAAGTCAGTCCGGCCGGGCACATGGTCGCACTGCATGGACGCAAGGCATGGTGCTCCGGCGCCGCCGTGCTCAGCCATGCCTTGCTCACCGCGTGGGATGGCGACGATCAACAACAACTGGTCGCCGTCGCCCTTGATCAACCGGGTGTCACCGTCACCGAACAGGGTTGGCAAGCCGTGGGCATGGCCGCCACCGGCAGCGTTGAAGTGTTGTTTGACGGTGCCGAAGCGCAGGCCATCGGCAACCCCGGCGACTATCTGCAACGCCCGGGTTTCTGGCAGGGCGGGATCGGTATTGCCGCGTGCTGGTACGGCGCCGCGCGGCAAATCGCCGAAGCGTTGCGCAGCCAGTGTAGCCAACGCCCGGAACCCCACGCCCTCGCCCATCTCGGCGCGGTCGACAGTGCCTTGCAAGCGGCGGCGGATGTGTTGCGTTTCAGCGCGCTGCACATCGATGCACACCCCGAGGACCACGCCGAACTGCTCGCTCGTCGTGCCCGCGCGGTGGTCGAACAATCTGCCGAACAGGTGATGCGTGAGGTCGGTCGCGCCCTCGGCGCCGGGCCGTTTTGCAAGGATCGGCAGTTTGCCCGGCTCAGCGCCGACCTGCCGGTGTTCCTGCGCCAGAGTCATGCCGAACGTGATCTGGCCGCGCTCGGGCAATTGGTTGCCGGACAATCCTCGGAGGCATGGACGCTATGAAAACCAATCCGATTGTCGGCCAGGGCACCAGCCTGCATCAGTGGCAGGCTTCGCGGCATCTAGCGGAGCTGGACAGCATCGACATCCTCAGTCTGGTGCCACCGGGCGCACGGGCAGTCATTGTCGCGCCGCACCCGGACGACGAAGTACTCGGTTGTGGTGGTTTGCTGCAATTGCTCGCCGCTGCCGGCCGGCCTGTGCAATTGATGTCGGTGACCGACGGCAGCGCCAGTCACCCCGGTTCCACTCGTTGGCCGGTGGAACGACTGAGCGTGGTGCGCCCACAGGAGTCTGCTGAAGCGCTGCGCCGACTTGGTTTGCCCATGCATCGGGTGAAATGGCTGCGCGGCGGTTTTACCGACACTCAGGTCGCGGCGCAGGAAGCCGAACTGGTCGATTTCATCGAGCGTCACCTGCGTCCCGACGACGTGCTGTTCACCACGTGGAGCGAGGACGGCCATTGCGACCACGAAGCGGTTGGCCGCGCCAGTGCCGAAGCTGCGCGCCGTGTCGGGGCAACCTGCCACGAACTGCCGGTGTGGACCTGGCACTGGGCAACACCGGAAGACGCCTTCGTACCGTGGCAACGCGCACGCAAGATTCTTCTGACGCCGGCGCAAGTCGCGCGCAAACGCCATGCGGTGCACGCCTTCGCCAGTCAACTGGAGGGCGATCCGGACGCGGGACTCGGCCCGGTGCTCGCGCCGTATGTACTCGATCGGCTCTTACAGCCCTTCGAAGTGGTGTTTCTATGAGTGTCGAGGATCGCTATTTCGATGGCCTGTTTGCCGGCAACGATGACCCTTGGGCCTTCCGCGAGCGCTGGTACGAGCAGCGCAAACGCGCGATCACCCTCGCCGCCCTGCCGCGTCCGCACTATCGGGCGATCTTCGAACCGGGCTGCGCCAACGGCGAGTTGAGCGCCGAACTCGCCGCACGTTGTGATCGCTTGCTGTGCTGTGACACGGCCAGTGCGGCGGTGACTCTGGCGCGCACGCGTCTGAGCCTGTTCGATCACGCCGAAGTGCGGCAAAACCGTCTTCCCGGCGACTGGCCGGAGGAAAAATTCGACCTGATTGTATTTAGCGAGATCGGCTACTACCTCGATGGCGAAGATCTGACAGACGTGATCCGCCGAGCCAGTGAATGCCTGACTGCCGACGGCCAGTTTCTCGCCTGTCACTGGCGTCCTCCCATCGACGGCTGCCCGCTGAATGCACGGCAGGTTCACGACCTGATCCACGAAAAACTGCATCTGCCGCGAGTGGTTTTGCATCAGGAAGCGGATTTCATTCTTGAGGTGTGGAGCCGTGAACCGCGCTCGGTGGCGGCATTGGAGGGCTTGCGATGATCGGCATTCTGATCCCGGCGCACAACGAAGAAGACTTGCTCGACGACTGCCTGAGCGCGGCCATGCGCGCCAGCCGCCACGGTTTGTTGGCTGGCGAAAAGGTTGAAGTGTTGGTGGTGCTCGACAGTTGCACCGACCGCTCGGCGCAGATTGTCAGCCGCTATCCGGTGCTGAGCCTGCACATCGACGCACGCAATGTCGGCCAGGCCCGGGCGGCCGGCGCACAGCTGTTGCTGGAACGCGGCGCACGCTGGATCTCTTGCTCGGACGCCGACAGTCGCGTCGCCGATGACTGGCTGGTGGCACAGCTGGGGTTGGGTGCCGACGCGGTATGCGGTACCGTCACGGTCGAACGCTGGCACGAGTCGTTCGATGCAGCGGCGCAAATCCGCTACCACCGGCATTACCGTGCCTGCGATGGCCATCGGCATATCCACGGCGCCAACCTGGGCATAAGTGCCGACGCCTATCGCTGGGCCGGGGGCTTCAAACCGCTGGCGTGCGACGAAGATGTGCAATTGGTGCGGGAACTGGAACTCGACGGCGCGAACATCGCCTGGAGCCATCGCCCACAAGTGCTCACCAGCGCTCGCTTCGACAGCCGTGCGCGCGGTGGCTTTGGTGACTATCTGCGAAATCTGGCACAGATAGAGCAAAAAAAAGCGGATCAGGTTGATCTGTGACGCGACGAACTTCGCTTCATGAGCAATACTCTGCTGCGCGGCAATCCAGGGTTTGGAGCGTCGCTGGGCATTCAACCAGCCTTCACGGGTCGGCGGTGACTGGCAATCATTGCCACGCACACGACTGAGGGCAAAACAACACAAGGACGTCACATCATGAAACCGTTAACCCTCAGCGACAGCAGTTCGCCGGCGCAAATCTGGAACAGCGCCGCGCAACTGGACAACATTCCCGTCATCAATACCCGCAGTCTGGTGCCCGACGGTGCCCGCGCCGTGGTCATCGCGCCGCATCCGGGCGATGAAGTGGTCACCTGCGGTGGCCTGCTGCAATTACTCTCCAGCCTCGGTCATCCGCTGCAATTGCTCTCCATCACCGATGGCAGCGCCAGCCATCCGGGTTCCCGACAATGGTCGGAAAAGCGCCTGAGCGTATTCCGCCCGCAGGAAAGCGTCGAAGCCCTGCGCCGCCTCGGCCTGCCGATGCACAGCCTGAAATGGGTGCGTGGCGGCTTCACCGACAACGCTCTGTGCGACCAGCAAGCACAAGTGACCGAATTCATCAGCCGCTACCTGCGCCCCGGCGACGTGGTGTTCAGCACTTGGCGCGGCGATGGCAACGACGACCATGAAGCGGTGGGCCGGGCCAGTGCGCAAGCGGCAGAACAGGCCGGCGCGACCTTCCATGACGTACCGGTGTGGGCCTGGCACTGGCCCGAGCGCGACCAGCAACTGATCCCTTGGGAACGCGCGCGCAAACTACGCCTCGACACCTGGACCGTGGCGCGCAAGAGCCACGCCACCCACGCCTATGCCAGCCAGCTCAACGGCGAACCGGCGATCGGCATTGCGCCGATGCTGCCGCCGGTGATCCTGGAGCGAATGCGTTTGCCCTACGAAATCGTGTTTGTCTGAATCTCTACAACACTACCGAGCTCTTTGTAGGAGTGAGCCTGCTCGCGATAGCGGTGTGTCATTGACGCAGATGTTGATTGATCCACCGCTATCGCGAGCAGGCTCACTCCTACAAGGTTTTGTGGATTGATCAGAAGGAACTGCCGCCCCTCCCCATCAGTCGCATGAATAAGCGGCCCGCAATCCAGAGGAGTGAACGTGTCCAGCGATCCCAAGCGTCATGTTGTCGACGCGCCCGTCATCCATCGTTTAAGGGTGCTGACGGTCAACACCCACAAGGGTTTCACCGCACTCAATCGGCGTTTCATTCTGCCGGAACTGCGTGAAGCGGTGCGCAGCACCTCGGCCGACCTGGTGTTTCTGCAGGAAGTGGTGGGTGAACACGAACGCCATTCGAGCCGTTACAACGAATGGCCGCAAACCTCGCAATACGAGTTTCTCGCCGACAGCATGTGGAGCGATTTCGCTTACGGGCGCAACGCCGTCTATCCCGACGGCCACCACGGCAATGCGCTGCTGTCGAAATACCCGATCCGTGAATACCGCAACCTCGATGTGTCCATCACCGGCCCAGAACGCCGTGGCCTGCTGCATTGTGTGCTCGACGTACCGGGGCACGCTGAGGTCCACGCGATCTGCGTGCATTTGAGTCTGCTCGAAAGCCACCGGCAATTGCAGTTGCAACTGCTCTGCCAGTTGCTCGAATCCCTGCCCGACGACGCTCCGGTGATCATCGCCGGTGACTTCAACGACTGGCAACTACAGGGCAACGCTGCCCTCGCCCGTCGCGACTATCTGCACGAAGCCTTCGAGCGTCATCACGGACGCCCGGCGAAGACCTACCCGGCGCGGTTTCCGTTGCTGCGGCTGGACCGGATCTATTTGCGCAATGCCAGCAGCCATGACCCACGGATCCTCGGCAACAAGCCGTGGACACATCTGTCGGATCATCTGCCACTGGCCGTCGAAGTGCACCTGTAGCCGCAATAGTGACAGTAATGCAGGACGCAATGGATCAACTCATTCGGCGGTTCAACGTTGCCGACAGACCATCTGTCGGTAACTGAACGCCTCTGAGTCGGGGCTTTCGCTGCGTTCTTCCATACAAACAACCACTTAGTTATGTGCAGAAAAACAAACGCTTGCAAAGCCCGATTTGCCACTACCGCTCATCGTTCAATTTCTTGACGGGGGCGCGCGACTCTTCTTATCTCTACCTTACTACCCCCGGAATCACTACCCGGGACGAGCCTTCGGACACTCGCGAAATCGAGCGGCCACGGTTCGCCCCGCTCCATTCGGTCGCCCCTCGTTCGGGGTAGGAGAGACGCCACACAGAGAGAATGCATGCGCCTGCAAGGTAGACCTCCATGAAAATTTCCATCAGCCCACACGAGATCAAAATCACTTTCTGCACAGTGTCGAGTTCAATCTTGCTGTGCTCATCCATGGAGGCGCAGGCCGGTCCTGCGGCGGATGAAACGACCCCGTGGTATCGCGCGGATGTCCCCGTAATGACGCTGCCTGCCACCGTCATCACCCCCGGGCCGCAACGCTTCAGCCCACGGCCCGATCTGCAAGGCACACGCTTGATTACCGAAGACCTCGCACCGTCGGCCTGGGATGAGTTGTATGGCAGAAGCGCCCGGCAGGCGCAGACCGATGTGCTGTCGTCAGGCTACGCGATGCCCGGCAGTGGCGACTTCAAAGGCCCCGCCGTGTTGACTCTGAAAAGTGCTAGCCATACCCAGAAAATCGGCCTGATTGGTGGTCTCAACCAGATTCAAGCCAATGGCAACGGCGTGCTCACCAGTCGCGCTTTGGCCGATCCGAACAGTGACACCCTCAATCTGCAAGGCCAAAGCCTCGGCGCTTATTACAGCCTCATCGGCGCCCAGGGCTGGCACGTGGATTTATCCGCCAGCGGCGGCCGGGTCAGCGGCTTCAGTCGCAACGGCCAAGGCGCGCGGCAAGCCACAGAAGGCAGTGCGATGACCTTCTCGGTCGAAGGCGGTTTTCCGATTGGCTTGAGTGATAACTGGGTGGTCGAACCGCAGGCGCAATTGATCAATCAACGGATCACCCTCGACACGCCGTACGCCGGCTCGGGCAATGCTTCTTCCTCCGATCTGACGGCGTGGAGCGGCCGCGTCGGCGCACGATTGAAAGGCAGTTACGATTTGAATGGTCTGCCGGTCGAACCCTATGTGCGCACCAACCTCTGGCACACCGTCTATACCGGCAATACCGTGACACTGGATCAGGTCGACAAGATCAGCAGCAGCCGCAAGTCCTCCACCGTTGAGTTGGGACTGGGGCTGGTGGCACGGGTGACGCCAGCGGTGAGTCTGTATGTCAGTGCCGATTACAGCAGTGATGTCGATGACAATGATTTGAACGGGATCATTGGCAGCCTTGGGGTGCGGATGCGTTGGTGAGCTTCAGACCACCGAAGATCCCTGTGGGAGCGAGCTTGCTCGCGAAAGCGGTTGAGCATTCAACATCATCGTTGACTGACAAACCGCCTTCGCGAGCAAGCTCGCTCCCACAGGTTTTACAGTGCCTTGGATCAGCCCTCTGGCTTGAGGATCAACACCGCCAACGGCGGCAGGTTCAACTCCAGCGACAACGACTGGCCATGACTCGGCACTTCCTCGGTAAACGCCCCGCCGCCATTGCCGTAATTGGAACCGGCATAGGTGTCGGCATCGCTATTAAGCAGCTCAGTCCAGCGCCCGGCAAACGGCACACCAACGCGATAGGCCTGACGCGGCACCGGCGTAAAGTTGGCCACCACCAACACCGGTTTACCGTCCTTGCTCCAACGCAGCCAGGCATAAACGCTGTTGATCGCATCGTCGCCGATCAACCATTGAAAGCCCTGCGGCGCGTCGTCCTGATCGTGCAGCGCCGGTTCCTCGCGGTACAGGCGATTGAGGTCGCCGACCAGTTTCTGCACACCTTTGTGCTCGGAATACTGCAGCAGATACCAATCCAGTTGCTGATCGTGATTCCACTCGCGCCACTGGCCAAACTCGCAGCCCATGAACAACAGTTTTTTGCCCGGATGGGTCCACATGAAACTCAGATAGGCGCGCAGGTTGGCGAATTTCTGCCAGCGATCGCCGGGCATCTTGTCGATCAGCGAATGCTTGCCGTGCACCACTTCGTCGTGGGAGATCGGCAGGATGAAACGCTCGGACCAAGCGTAGACAAGGCCAAAACTCAACTCGTTGTGATGGTGCGCGCGGTATACCGGATCCTGCTGAATGTAATGCAGCGAATCATGCATCCAGCCCATGTTCCATTTATAGGCAAAGCCCAAGCCGCCCTGCTGCGTACTTTGGCTGACACCGGGCCACGCGGTTGATTCTTCAGCGATGACCAGTGCGCCCGGCGCTTCCAGTTCGACCACGTCGTTCAAATGCCGGAGGAAGTCGATGGCTTCCAGATTCTCGCGGCCACCGTGGCGGTTCGGCACCCATTCGCCAGCCTTGCGCGAATAGTCGCGATAAAGCATCGAAGCCACCGCATCGACGCGCAAACCGTCGACATGGAAATGCTTCAACCAGTGCAGTCCGGACGCCAGCATGTAGCCGTGCACCTCGGTGCGCCCGAGGTTGTAGATCAGCGTGTCCCAATCCTGATGGAAGCCTTCCAGCGGGTTGCCGTACTCGTACAGTGCGGTACCGTCGAACTGCGCGAGACCGTGGGTATCAGTGGGGAAATGCGCCGGTACCCAGTCGAGAATCACGCCGATCTCCGCACGGTGGCAGGCGTCGACAAATTCAGCGAACTGCGCCGGCGAACCGTACCGCGCACTCGGAGCGAATTGCGAGAGCAACTGATAACCCCATGAACCACCGAACGGGTGTTCCATGATCGGCATCAGTTCGATGTGGGTGAAACCCAGTTCTTTCACATACGGAATCAGCCGCTCGGCCAGTTCCGGCCAGGTGTACTGACGCGCCACTTCGCCCAAATCATCCAGTTCGCATTGCCACGAACCTGCGTGCAGTTCGTAGATCGACAGCGGCGCCGAATGCTTGTGACGGTCACGGCGGCTGCTCATCCAGTCTTGGTCCTGCCAGTCGATTTGCAGTGGCTCAGCGACTTTCGACGCGGTGTCCGGCGGCAGACTGGTGGCCAGCGCCATCGGATCGGCCTTGAGCGGCAGGATCCCGTGGGCACCGAGAATCTCGTATTTGTACAACTCCCCCGCTTGCAGGCGCGGGATGAACAACTCCCAGACCCCGGACGGATGACGCAAACGCATTGGATGCCGGCGACCGTCCCAGACGTTGAAATCCCCCACCACTGACACGCGTCGGGCATTCGGCGCCCACACGGCGAAACGCACGCCGTCGACGCCATCCACGGTTTTCAGCTGCGCGCCGAGGCACGCACTGAGGTCGCGGTGATTGCCCTCGGCGAACAGATACAAATCCATTTCACCGAGCAGTTGACCGAAGCTATACGGGTCTTCGGCGACTTGCTCGCCGCCGGCCCAGCGCGTGCGCAACTGGTACGGCCGCGCCTGATCGAAATGACCGACAAACAGCCCCGGCGTTTCGGTTTGCTCCAGTGGACCGCGTTCTTCGCCGCTGTCCTTGTCCAGCACCACGACACTCAGCGCACCGGGCAGATAAGCGCGAATGAACTGCCCGCCAGCGCCATCGCCGTGCGGGCCAAGAATCGAAAAAGGGTCGTGATGTTCAGCGCGAACCAAGGCGTCGATATCTTTCGCCGAGGGCAGCAGTGCTTCTTTGACCTGACCCTGTTCCTTGTTTGAGAAACTCATGACTACTCTCCACCAAGATCGGAAAAGGGTTTAAGCCCCGTCAATAACCCGTACAAACCGTGCAACGGCACGGGCAGCCACGTGGGGCGATTTTCGGCTTCATAGGCCACTTCATAGGCCGCCTTCTCCAGGCCGAACAACGCAAGTGCTGCGTCGGCACCTTCAGGATCTTGCCAAGCATGATCAAGACTAGCTGCCGCACGGCGATATGCCTGCACAAATGCCTCACGGGCCTCACGCAGATAACGCTCGGCGACCAGACGCCGCGCGGTTTCAGACTCAGCGCTGTGGTCAACGTTGTGCACGTTGATGGTCATCGCTGCCGCGTAATCGAAGGAGCGCAGCACGCCGCTGACATCCTTGTACGGACTGTGTTTGCCACGGCGCTCGCTCAATGGCCGCGCGGGTTCGCCCTCGAAGTCGATCAGATAGGCATCGCCCTTGATCACCAGCACCTGGCCCAAATGCAGATCGCCATGGACGCGAATGCGCAAACCGCCGACGGCTTTCTTCGCCAGCTCCTGCACATGGGCGAGGATGGTTTTCTTCTCGTCGACCAGACGCTTGACCAGTTTCTGATCCGCTGCGCTGAGTTCGCCCTGATGCTGCTTGAGCAGTTTCAAGGCGTGCTCGACCTGGGCCACAACATCCTTGCCCGTCGCCTGCATATCCT
>Ga0247818_10003471_pt1 | contig 10172 bp, 11 predicted proteins | sample 13C_Glucose_Day1_FD_192424 | JGI IMG/M metagenome (GOLD analysis project Ga0247818, IMG submission 192424) | Soil microbial communities from agricultural site in Penn Yan, New York, United States - 13C_Glucose_Day1 | ecosystem: Environmental > Terrestrial > Soil > Agricultural land | place...
GGGTGAGCTCGTCATGAAGCACCTTCTCATCGGCTTCATCCGCGCGTGGCGGTTCGCGATCAGCCCGCTCTACGGCCAGGTCTGCCGCTACCACCCGAGCTGCTCGGCGTACGCCCTCGAGGCCGTCACCGAGCACGGCTCGATCCGCGGCACCTGGCTCGCCGTGCGCCGCCTGTCCCGCTGCCACCCGTGGGCGGCCGGCGGGTACGACCCCGTCCCACCCCGCGCCGGCTCGGGCCACCAGCCGACGTCCACGTCCACCGCAACTCGAGGAGCTTGAGTGCTCGACTTCTTCAGCACCATCGGCAGCGCGATCATGGCGCCGCTCTACTACGTCATCTCGGCGGTGCTGGTCGGCTGGCACAAGGTGTTCGGGAGCATCTTCGGCCCCGAGACCGGTATCGCCTGGGTGCTGTCGATCATCGGCTTGACGCTCGTGATCCGCATGGCGTTGATCCCGCTCTTCGTCAAGCAGATCAAGTCCAGCCGCAACATGCAGCTCATCCAGCCCAAGGTGCGGGAGCTGCAGAAGAAGTACGGCCACGACCGTGAGCGTCTCGCCCAGGAGACGATGAAGCTCTACAAGGACTCGGGCACGAACCCGTTCGCGTCCTGCCTGCCCATCCTGCTGCAGATGCCGATCTTCCTCGCGCTGTTCCGGCTGATCGACCAGGCGGTGAAGAACCCCGAGGACCCCAAGGGCCTCATGACGGTGACGCTGAACGAGCAGTTCCGCGACGCGACGTTCCTCGGCGCCAAGATCTCGGACACGTTCCTCAACACCGACGACATCGGGGTGCGGGTCCTCGCGGCGTTCCTGGTGCTCGCGATGACGGCGACGACGTTCCTCACCCAGCGCCAGCTGATGAGCAAGAACATGCCGGCCGACGCGCTCTCGGGCCCCTACGCGCAGCAGCAGAAGATGCTGCTCTACGTGCTGCCGGTCGTCTTCGCCGTCGGTGGCATCGCCTTCCCGATCGGCGTCCTGTTCTACTGGACCACGTCGAACCTGTGGACCATGGGCCAGCAGTTCTACGTCATCCGCAACAACCCCGCTCCGGGCACTCCGGCGGCCGCGGCCAAGGAGGAGCGCGACCGGGCGAAGGCGGCTCGGAAGGGCCTCAAGACGCCCGCCCAGCTCGAGGAGGAGCGCCTCGCTGCCGAGGCCGAGGCGCGCCGCGCGGAGAAGTCGCAGACCCGCCAGCAGCCGCAGCGCCAGAGCAAGTCCCAGCGCGGCAAGAAGAAGCGCTGACCCGACCTTTCCTGATGACACTCGTGAGGGTGTCGTCGTACCTGAACGAGAAGCAGGAGACACACGTGAGTGAGCAGCTGACCGACGGCGAGACCACGGCCGAGACGAGCGCGGTGGACACCCCGGCGAGCGAGGACGCGGGCTCGTCGCGCCCGTCCAAGGTGCAGCGCCTCGAGCACGAGGGCGACATCGCGGCGGACTACCTCGAGGAGCTCCTCGACATCGCGGACCTCGACGGTGACCTCGACATGGACGTCGAGGGCGACCGCGCGAGCGTCCAGATCGGCGGGGCCGACCTCAGCCAGCTCGTCGGCAGCAACGGCGAGGTGCTGGAGGCGCTGCAGGAGCTGACCCGCCTCGCGGTCTACCGCGAGACCGGCGAGCGGTCGCGCCTCATGCTCGACATCGACGGTCACCGTGCCCAGCAGCGTGAGCGCCTCGTCGCCCTGGCCGAGACCTCGATCGCCACGGTCAGGGAGTCCGGCGAGTCCGTCTCGCTCGAGCCGATGAGCGCCTTCGAGCGCAAGGTCGTCCACGACGCCGTCGCCGCTGCCGGCCTGACCTCGGAGTCCGAGGGAGCAGAGCCCCGGCGCCACGTGGTGATCCTCCCCGCGTGACCGACGACGTTTCACGTGAAACACCCTCCACGCCTGATGAGGCGGGGAGGGTGTTCGCGTCCGACCGCCTGCCCCTGGCCGAGCGCTACGCCGAGCTGCTGTCCACCGAGGGCGTCGTCCGCGGGCTGATCGGACCACGGGAGGCGCCGCGGCTGTGGGACCGTCACCTGCTCAACTCGGCCGTGCTGGGTGAGGCGATCCCGGACGGGGCGTCGGTGTGCGACATCGGGACAGGGGCCGGCCTGCCGGGTCTCGTCCTCGCGATCGCCCGACCGGACCTCTCGGTCACGCTCGTCGAACCGCTGCTCCGTCGTACGACGTTCCTCGACGAGGTCGTGGCCGAGCTCGGCCTCGACCAGGTGGCCGTCGTCCGCGGTCGTGCCGAGGACCTGCACGGGTCCGCCACCTTCGACGTCGTGACGTCGCGCGCGGTCGCTCCGCTCGAGCGGCTGCTGGGATGGTCGATGCCCCTCGTGGCGCCGTCGGGTGCGACGGTGGCGATGAAGGGCCGGTCGATCCGGGACGAGATCGAGGAGTCGCGTGCCTTCCTGGCCACGTGGCGCTGCGGCGAGCCCGAGGTGTTCGAAGTGGGCGCGGGGCTGGTGGATCCTCCCACCACGGTGGTGCGGGTGCCCTGGGCCGACCCGGCCCGGATAGGTTGGCCCCTTGCCCGTGAACCCAAGCGGCGCTCCGGGCGTCGGCGTACGGCCAAGCGAGAGGTGAGCTGAGTTGAGCCAGGGCCCCAGCGACGACATGGGTTGGCGCACCACGGGTGACGACCCGTACCCGTTTTCCACCGCTCCAGACCGGTCCCCTGAGCGGGACTATCCACAGGACGCCGTACTTTCTCCACAGGACGATGACGACGCGGCGGTTTCACGTGAAACGCCGACGCCCGACGTTTCACGTGAAACGCGACCCGCGTGGCAGGTCCGCACCGCCGGTGACCTGGCGGGCCAGGACACCGACTTCGCCGACCAGGGGACGCCTCTGGCTCAGGCCGCGCAACACTCCGTGCTGGCGCGCACCGGCGGCCTGCGGCGCCAGGGCGTCCCGCGACCGGACGCCACGCGCGTCCTCGTCGTCGCCAACCAGAAGGGCGGCGTCGGCAAGACCACCTCGACGGTCAACGTCGCCGCCGGCCTGGCCCAGCTCGGCCAGAAGGTCCTGGTCATCGACCTCGACCCGCAGGGCAACGCCTCGACCGCCCTGGGCATCGAGCACCACCGCGGGGTGCCGTCGACGTACGACATGCTTGTCGAAGGCGCTCCCCTCGCCGACGTCATCACCGAGTCCTCCGAGCTGCCCGGCCTGTGGGTGGTACCGGCGACGATCGACCTGGCCGGCGCCGAGATCGAGCTCGTGAGCGTCGTCGCGCGGGAGCAGCGGCTGGACCGCGCGATCGCCGGGCATCCGCTCGTAGGCACCGCCGCCGACGTCGGCGAGGACCGCTTCGACTACGTCTTCGTCGACTGTCCCCCGTCCCTCGGGCTCCTCACCCTGAACGCGCTCGTTGCCGGTCGCGAGATGTTCATCCCGATCCAGGCCGAGTACTACGCCCTCGAGGGCCTCGGCATGCTCCTCGAGACGGTCGACATGGTGCGTCAGCACCTCAACCCGCGGCTGACGATCTCGACGATCCTGCTCACGATGTACGACGCCCGCACGCGCCTGGCCGCCGGGGTGGCCGACGAGGTCCGTGGTCACTTCGGCGACCAGGTCCTCAAGACCGCGGTGCCCCGGTCGGTGCGCGTCTCGGAGGCGCCGTCCTACGGGCAGACCGTGATGACCTACGATCCGGCGTCGGCGGGTGCGCTCTCCTACCTCGAGGCCGCCCGCGAGATCGCCAGCAAGGGAGCACCCGCATGAACGAGGTCACCGCATGAACACCCCACGACCTTCTTCTCCTCCGCTCCGCTCCCCCGAACAACGTCGCGAGGACCCCGCATGAGCACCAATGCACCCCGACGCGGGCTGGGGCGTGGCCTCGGCTCGCTGATCCCGACCGCTCCCAGCCAGCCTGCCGTGGCGGCCACCACGTCGGACTCGGCCGCGGTCCCTGAGTCGAACGGCCAGGGCCCCCAGGGCGACAGCTCGACGGAGCCGGTGGAGCCCACGGTCGGGTCGCCGGCTGCGAGCACCACGGTCGCCGGCGCGTACTTCGCCGAGCTACCCATCGCCCAGGTGCGCCCCAACGCCCGCCAGCCGCGACAGGTCTTCGAGGAGGAGGCGCTCGCCGAGCTGGTGCACTCCATCCGCGAGGTCGGCCTCCTGCAGCCCGTCGTCGTACGCCGGACGGGGCAGGACTCCTACGAGCTGATCATGGGAGAACGCCGGTGGCGCGCGTCCCAGCAGGCGGGTCGCGACACGATCCCCGCGATCGTCCGTGAGACCGATGACGACGACATGCTGCGCGACGCGCTCCTGGAGAACCTCCACCGCTCGCAGCTCAACCCGCTCGAGGAGGCGGCGGCCTACGGCCAGCTGCTCGAGGACTTCGGGTGCACGCACGAGGAGCTCGCCCAGCGCATCGGACGATCCCGGCCGCAGATCTCCAACACCCTCCGGCTGCTGAAGCTCTCTCCCGCCGTCCAGCGCCGCGTTGCGGCGGGCGTTCTCTCGGCCGGGCACGCCCGCGCGCTGCTCTCCGTCGACGACGCGGGCCTGCAGGACAAGCTGGCCGCGCGGGTGACGGCGGAGGGCATCTCGGTCCGCGGCCTCGAGGAGATCGTGTCGATGGGGCCGAGCGAGGGGTCCGCGCCCCGCGTCGTACGGAACAAGCCCACCGCCCCCGGCCTCGCCGACCTGGCGGACCGGCTCTCCGACCGCCTCGAGACGCGCGTCAAGGTCGACCTCGGCAAGGCCAAGGGCAAGATCACGGTGGAGTTCGCCAGCCTCGACGACCTGCGCCGGATCGTCGACATCATGGACCCCCGCAACCGCGACGACCGCCCCATCTGAATCGGCGACCTCGGCTGGCGCCGTTGTCGGTTGCGACGAATGCCCCACGGAACTTGTCGGGGCAAGCTGACTCCTGGAGGCCGTTGCAACCCCCTCCAGGAGCCAGAATCCCCGCTCGAGCGGGGAAACTGCGCGGCGCGAAGCAAATGGATTGTCGACAAAGCGACAGGTCGCCTTGTCGATGGATCGATGTAGCGATCTAGCGCTTCGTCTTCTTCGCGCGCTTCTCGGCACGCTTGCGAGCCCGCTCGCGCTTCTCCTCGGCGTCGAGCCGCGCCGCCTCCTCGAGCGTCGGCGCGCTGCCGCCGAGCCGGGCGGGGACCCACCAGGCTCCGGGTGGCTGCTCGGCGGCGGGGTAGTCCGCGATCGTCTCCTCGAGCATCCGTGTCATCTGCGCGTGCAGCCGTGCGGTGTCCCCGACCGGATCGTCGCCGGTCGGGTGCATCGGCTCGCCCACCGTGATGGCGATGGTCGTGCCGCGGGAGAAGTCACGGGGGTGGTCCTTGGTCATCATCCGCTGCGTGCCCCACAGGATCACCGGGACGAGGGGTACGCCGGCCTCCGCCGCGATGCGTACGGCACCGGACTTGAACTCCTTGAGCTCCATGGCGCGCGAGATGGTGGCCTCGGGGAAGATCCCCACGGCCTCGCCCTGGCGCAGGTAGTCGATGGCGGAGCGCGAGCTGGCGAGACCCTCGGCGCGGTCGACCTCGATGTGGTGCAGCGAGCGCATCAGCGGACCCGCCCACCGGTGGTCGAACAGCTCACGCTTGGCCATGAAGCGGACGAGCCGCCCCGACGGGTTGGCCGCGAGCCCGCCGTAGATGAAGTCGACGTAGCTGATGTGGTTGTAGGCCAGCAGCACGCCACCCTCTCGCGGGACGTGCTCGGTCCCGGTCATCCGGAAGTCCTGGCCGAGGAGCTTGAAGGCGGTCTTGGCGGTGACGATGATCGGGGGGTAGGTCACGTCGCGCATGGCGAGGAGCCTAGGGTCACCCGACCGGTGACCGCGACCCTTCGTGATCAGCGTCGCGTGGCGAGGAAGTCGGCGATGCGACCGATCGCCTCCTCGAGGACCGACGCCTCGGGGAGCGTGACCAGCCGGAAGTGGTCGGGGTCGGGCCAGTTGAAGCCGGTGCCGTGCGTGACGAGGATCTTCTTGGCACGCAGCAGGTCGAGGACGAGCTCCTGGTCGTCGTCGACGGCGTAGACGTCCGGGTCGAGCCGGGGGAAGCAGTAGAGGGCACCGCGCGGCTTGACGTTGCTGACCCCGGGGATCTCGTTGAGGAGCCGGTGGGCCAGCATCGACTGCTCGTAGAACCGGCCACCGGGGCCGATCAGCTCCTCGATGGACTGGTAGCCGCCGAGCGCCGTCTGGATGGCGTGCTGGGCCGGCACGTTGGCGCACATGCGCATGTTGGCGATCAGCGTGAGGCCCTCGAGGAAGTCGGTGGCGATCTCCTTCGGCCCGGAGATCATCACCCAGCCGGCGCGGTACCCGCACACGCGGTAGGCCTTCGACAGCCCGGAGAACGTCAGGCACAGCACGTCGTTGCCGGCGTACGTCGCTGCGTGGTGGTGTTCGGCGTCCTCGAACAGGATCTTCTCGTAGATCTCGTCGGCCATCACGACGAGGTGGTGGCGGCGGGCGATGTCGACGAGCGCCTTCACCGTCTCCGCGCTGTAGACCGCACCCGTGGGGTTGTTGGGGTTGATGATGACGATGGCGTGGGTGTTCTCGGTGATCTTCGACTCGATGTCGGCCAGGTCGGGGTTCCAGTCGGACTCCTCGTCGCACCGGTAGTGCACCGGGAGTCCTCCCGCGAGGGTCACCGCGCCCGTCCAGAGCGGGTAGTCGGGCGCGGGGACCAGGATCTCGTTGCCGTCGTCGACGAAGGCCTGGAGCACCATCGAGATCAGCTCCGAGACGCCGTTGCCGATGAAGACGTCCTCGACACCGACGTCGCGCAGCCCCCGCGACTGGTAGTAGTGCATGACCGCGGTGCGTGCCGACCAGATCCCCTGGCTGTCGGCGTAGCCCTGCGACTGCGGCAGGTGGTGGATCATGTCGGCGAGGATCTGCTCGGGCGCCTCGAAGCCGAACGGCGCGGTGTTGCCGATGTTGAGCTTCAGGATGCGGTGGCCCTCTGCCTCGAGCCGCTGTGCCTCGACGAGGATCGGTCCGCGCACGTCGTAGCGGACACCTTGCAGCTTCTTGCTCTGTCGGATCGGGCGCACGCCCCATCCTCTCAGGCGCCCCGCGCGACTAGCATGGACGCCGTGTCCCGCAAGACCGAGCGCCTGACGGTCGACCACCTCGCGGAGCTGGCCGACCCGGTCCGGTCATGCCTGTTCTGGGAGCTCTCACCCGTCGACCGGTCCCGCCTCGACCACGACGAGCGCATCGCGGAGAAGGAGAACTGGCTCTCGACGGTGCTGCGCGACTGGGGCTCGTGCGGGCGGGTCGTACGGGTCGACGGGCGCACGGTCGGACTCATCGTCTACGCCCCTGCGGCGCGGTTGCCGGGCGCGGCGACCCTGCCCACGGCGCCGGGCTCGCCCGACGCGATCATCGCGGCGACCGCGTGGGTCGAGCCCGGCCTGCGGCGCGGGGGTCTGGGCCGGCTGCTCGTGCAGGCGATGGCCGCCGACCTCGTCGAGCGTGGTCACTCCGCGATCGAGGCGTACGGCGACACGCGCGGCACGACCGTCGGGTGCGTGCTGCCGGCGGAGTTCCTCGGCGGCGTGGGCTTCAAGACCCAGCGCGCGCACCCCACCACGCCGCGGATGCGGATGGAGCTGCGCACGGCGGTGAGCTGGAAGGACGAGGTCGAGCTCGCCCTGGAGAAGGTCTGGGGGGCTGTCCGCCCCACGCAGAAGGCGACCCGCCCGATCGGATCGGTGCGGGTCGCCTCTCGCGACTAGTGGCTCCCGGGTCAGATGATGCCGTCGAGCTCCTTGAGCAGCGCGGCCTTCGGCTTGGCACCCACGATGGACTTCACGACCTCGCCACCCTGGTAGACGTTGATCGTCGGGATGCCGGTGACGCGGTAGGACGAGGGCGTCACGGGGTTCTCGTCGACGTTCATCTTGAGGAAGGTGAGCTTGTCGCCGTGCTCGGCGTTGAGCTCGTCGAGGATCGGGGCGACCTGGCGGCACGGACCGCACCACTCTGCCCAGAAGTCCACCAGGACGGGCTTGTCGGACTTGAGGACCTGCGCCTCGAACTCGGCGTCGGTCACGGCGGCGATGTTGGCCACGGAGGGGCCCCTTTCAGGAGGTCTGGATGGTGGTTCGGAGATGTCTACTGAACACCACGCCACCGACAGATGTTCCCGGGCTGGCGTGGGACGGGCGAGGCTCAGGCGCCTGCGGTCTGCACCTGCTCCTCGATGGCCTGCACGGTCGCGGCCGCGTCACCGGCCGTGGACGCCTCGTGGTCGAGCGCGGCGATGTAGCGCTCGGCGTCGAGGGCCGCGGCGCAACCGGTGCCGGCGGCGGTGACGGCCTGGCGGTAGTGGTGGTCGACGAGGTCGCCGGCGGCGAAGACGCCGGGGAGGTTGGTCTTGGTCGAGGGGTGGTCGACGAGGACGTATCCGTCGTCGTCGAGGTCGACCTGGCCGGTCAGCAGCTCCGAGCGCGGGTCGTGGCCGATGGCGATGAAGAGGCCCGTGACGGGCAGGTCGCGCTCCGCGCCGGACTCGGTGTCACGGAGCGTGATGGACTCGAGCTTGTCGGCGCCGTTGATCGCGGCGACCTCGGAGTTCCACACCATCTCGAGCTTGGGGTCGGCGAAGGCGCGCTCCTGCATGATCTTGGAGGCGCGCAGCTCGCCGCGGCGGTGGATCAGGTACACCTTCGACCCGAAGCGGGTGAGGAAGGTGGCCTCCTCGACCGCCGAGTCACCGCCACCGACGACGGCGATGGCCTGCTCGCGGAAGAAGAAGCCGTCACAGGTGGCGCACCACGAGACACCGCGCCCGGAGAGCTCCTCCTCGCGGGGCAGGCCGAGCTTGCGGTAGCCCGATCCGGTGGCGAGGATCACCGAGCGCGCGGTGTAGGTGTCGGTGGCGGTCTTCACGACCTTGACGTCGCCGGTCAGGTCCACCTCGACGATGTCGTCGGAGACCAGCTCGGCGCCGAACCGCTCCGCCTGCGCGCGCATCTCGTCCATCAGCGCCGGGCCCATGATGCCGTCGCGGAAGCCGGGGAAGTTCTCCACCTCGGTGGTGTTCATCAGCGCGCCGCCCGCGGTGACCGAGCCCTCGAAGACGAGCGGGTGGAGCGACGCACGAGCCGCGTAGACAGCGGCCGTGTAGCCCGAGGGCCCCGAACCGATGATGATGACGTTGCGGGTCTCGGTGCTGGTGCTCATGTGCGGTCAGTGACTCCTGGGGGTGGCCGGAACGGACGGGTGCGGTACGACGTCCTCAACCGATCGTAGGCGACCGTTGTTCCACACCCCGCCTGCGCGGCTCAGGGCGCGGGCAGCGTGATCGTACGGGCCGGGACGGCCAGGCCGCACACGTAGAGCTCGACAACCTGAGCCTCCTCGACCGGGCGCCGGAACACGACCACGCCGACCTGGCCGTCGAGCGCGGCCGGGACGACCGAGGCGGACCGTCCCGGGCGGGGGACGTCGCAGTCGCCGAGCGCGTCGAGCGCGGCCGCCGCCTGCCGCCGACCGGTGGCGTCCTCCCGCAGCGCGAGGAGCTGCGCGTCGAGGTCGGCGTCTGCGGTGGACAGGCTCGGCAGGCCGTCGGTGGTGATGGCGGGGGAGCTCTTGAGCGACTCGGGCGCGGGCTCGGAACCGGCGCCGGATCCGGAGTCGGTGCCGGTGCCTGAGTCGGCGCTCGTGCCTCCGGCGTCACCGGCCTCGGCGAGGGAGCTGTCGGACTGTGACCCGGCGCTCGACTCCCCGGCGTCGCCGGCGCCGCGGGGGAGGGCCTGGCCGATCGCGACACCGGCCACGACGACGGACGCGGCGGCCAGGAGCCCGATGCCCGCCATCCGGCGCCGGCGCGAGCCGAGGTCGACGACGCGTCCCGGGGAGCGGTGGTCGTGCGCGTCGCTGCCCTCGGCCGCGCGCGCAGCGGTGTGCTCGGCGGCCCGCTCCGACACGAGGGAGGCGAGGGTGTCGTCGAGGCGGGCGACGACCTCGGGAGGCGGTGGCGCGGTGTGACGCGCGTCCGCGAGGAGGCGGCGTACGGTCTCCTGCTCGGGCGGCAGTCCGGAGGACTCGGACATCGGCGGTCACCTCCTCGGGTGCGCGGTGGGGGGACGGGACGGGGTTGGCGAGGGGCTGCTCAGGGCGCGGGAGGACCGCGCGGACGCCCGGTGGG
>Ga0247818_10003472_pt1 | contig 10170 bp, 8 predicted proteins | sample 13C_Glucose_Day1_FD_192424 | JGI IMG/M metagenome (GOLD analysis project Ga0247818, IMG submission 192424) | Soil microbial communities from agricultural site in Penn Yan, New York, United States - 13C_Glucose_Day1 | ecosystem: Environmental > Terrestrial > Soil > Agricultural land | place: USA...
GAGGAACGGGATGTCGGGGAACGGGTCGCGCACCGCCTTGAGCAGGGCGGGCCCGCCCAGCGACGCCGGGAAGAGCTTGACCGCCGATGCGCCACGCTGGACGGCCGTCCACGCCTCGGTGGGGGTGAGGGCCCCCGCCGCCACGGGCAGTCCGCGGTCGGCGGCGGCCTCGATGGAGGGAGCCACCGCGGGCGTCACGATGAACTGCGCACCCGCCGCCACGACGTCGGCGACGTCCGCCACGGTCAGGACCGTGCCCGCACCGACGCTCCCCGCGTCGGGCCTGCGCTCGCGGATGGCGGCGATGGCGTCGCACGCCCCGGGCGTGGTCAGGGCCACCTCCACGAACGCGATGCCCTCGTCGAGCAGCGCCACAGCGGTCTCGATGACTGCAGCCGTCTCCCGGCCGCGGATGATCGCCAGGACCCGGGCTGCGGCGAGGTCCGCGACGAAGCGCTGCCCCGCCCCGAGCGGCTCGCGGCCTCCAGCTGTCTCCGGCACGGCGGCGCTCACCACTCCGCGAAGGACCCGTCGGCGTGGCGCCACACCGGTCCCCTCCAGGCGTGGCCGCGCTTGTCGGCGCTGCGCACGGCCTGCTCGTCGATCTCGACGCCCAGGCCCGGGCCGGTCAGGCGCTCGATGTGGCCGTCCACGAACTGCAGCGGCTCGGGGTCGAGCACGTAGTCGAGGACCTCGGCGCCCTGGTTGTAGTGGATGCCGATGCTCTGCTCCTGGATGAGGTAGTTCGGCGTCGCGAAGCCGACCTGGAGACAGGCGGCGAGGGCCAGCGGTCCCAGGGGACAGTGCGGAGCGAGCTGGACGTCGTAGACCTCGGCCAGCGCGGCGATCTTGCGCACCTCGGTGATGCCACCCGCGTGCGACAGGTCGGGCTGCGCCACGGCGATCCCGGCCTGGAGGACGGGCAGGAACTCCTGCCGGCTGTAGAGCCGCTCCCCCGTCGAGACCGGCGTCGTGGTCGAGCGGACGAACTCACCGATGAGGTGGGAGTTCTCGGGAACGACCGGCTCCTCGAGGAAGAAGGGCCGGTAGGGCTCGAGCAGGGGGGCGACGCGCTTGGCGTTGGCGAGGGTGAACCGGCCGTGGAAGTCGACGGCGACATCGCCGTGGTGGCCGAGCACCTCCCGCGCGGCCGCGACCCGCTCGATGACGCCGTCGATCTCCGCGACGGTGGCCACCGGGCTCATCCGTCCGCTGGCGTTCATCTTCACGGCGGTCAGGCCGGCCTCGACCTGCTCGCGGATGTGGTCGGCCACCTCGGCGGGCTCGTCGCCGCCGACCCAGCCGTAGACACGGATCCGGTCGCGGACCGGGCCGCCGAGCAGCTGGTGCACGGGCGCGGCATACCTCTTGCCGGCGATGTCCCACAACGCCTGGTCGATCCCGGACACGGCGCTGGCCAGGATCGGCCCGCCGCGGTAGAACGAGCCCTTGGTCATGACCTGCCAGTGGTCCTCGATGCGCAGCGCGTCCCGGCCGACGATCATCTCGCTCAGCTGCTCGACGGCGGTGCGCACGGTCTCGGACCGGCCCTCACAGGTCGCCTCGCCCCAGCCGACGATCCCGCTCTCGGTCTCGATGCGGACGAACAGCCAGCGAGGAGCGACGAGGAAGGTCTCCACCCTCGTGATGCGTGTCATTGCCTCAGCCCTTCGTGGCGCCGGCGGTCAGGCCCGAGACGACGTACTTCTGGGCGAACAGCGCGATGAGCATGATCGGCACCGTGACCACGGTCGACGCCGCCATCAGGCCGCCCCAGTCGATGGCGGCGTAGCCGACGAAGTCGAAGATCGCGACGGGCAGCGTCTTGGTGTCGGCACCCGAGAGCACGAGGGCGAACATGAAGTTGTTCCAGGAGAAGATGAACGACAGGATCCCGGCGGTCGCGATGCCGGGCGTGGACAGCGGCAGCGTGATCCGGCGGAACGCGCCGATCGGCGTCAGGCCGTCGACGAGCGCCGACTCCTCCAGCTCCATCGGGAGGCCGTCGAAGTAGCCCATCATGATGTAGACGATCAGGGGCAGCGACACGAACATGTGGCTGAGGATCAGCACGGTGAAGCCGCCGACCATCCGCAGGTTCGAGAACACGTAGTACCAGGGCACCAGGAGCGAGACGGCCGGGATGACGCGGGCCATGAGCACGACCAGGGCCGAGCGCCGCATGCTGAAGCGGCTCATCGAGTACGCCGCGGGGACGCCGATGACCAGCGACAGCGCCGTGGCCGCGAAGGCCACCCACAGGCTGTTCGCGATGAACTGCACGTAGTTCGCCTGCTTGAGCACCTTGGAGTAGTTGTCCAGCGTCGGGCCGAAGACGACGGCCTTGCCCGGGTCGTAGATGTCGACGTTGGTCTTGAGCGACGCGGCGACCATCCAGACCAGGGGGGCGAGCAGCCCGAGGACGACGACGACCAGCGCCGCAACGCGGAAGACCTTGAACGGGGTGCGGGCACGCATCAGGCTGCGTCCTTCCTGCGGGAGGTGAGAGCCCACATGGAGCCGATGATGATGAGGAAGAAGATGATGAGGACGGTCGACGAGACCCCGTAGTCGTTGTAGTCGAAGCTCAGTCCGTAGGCGTAGACGTTGAGCGTCTCGACCTCGTGGAACGAGCCGCCACCCTTGCCCTTGGTCGCGTAGAGGATGTCGAAGGTCTTCAGCGCGTCGATGCCGCGCAGCAGGATTGCGACGACCACGGTCGGCATGAGCAGCGGCAGGGTGATGTGGCGGAACCGCTGCCAGGCCGTGGCCCCGTCGATGAGGGCCGCCTCCTGCGGCTCGTCGGACAGCGAGGTCAGACCCGCCAGCAGGATGAGGACCACCATGGGGGTCCACTGCCAGATGTCGATGAACATCGTGGTGGCCAGGGCGGTCTTCTCGCCGGCGAGCCACGGCTGCGGGGGGATGCCCACCCAGCCGAGCATGGTGTTGGCCAGGCCGATGTTCGGGTCGAAGATGAGCCGCCACATCATGCCGACGGCGACCGGGGTTGCCACCAGGGGCATCAGGATCGCCACCCGCACCCACTTCTCGCCCTTGAAGGGCCGCCACAGCAGCAGGGCGATGGCCATGCCGAGGACGACCTCGACGAGCAGCACGCCGCCGGTGAAGACGACCGTGCGCATCACCGCCGGCCAGAAGCGGTCCGTGTCCTGGAGGACCTCCGCGTAGTTGGCGAAGCCGATGAACTCGGACTCGGCACGCACGGAGCCCTCGGCGTCGGTGAGGCTGAGGTACCCCGTCCAGGCGACCGGGAAGATGATCAGGACGGCGACGAAGATCATGGCCGGCGCGGCGAACAGCCACTTCCGGTGGTCGTTCGCCCAGCGGGACCACGCGGGCGTGCTGGTCGAGGTGGTGGCTGGCGTCGTGGGTCTCGCGGTGGTGGTGGCTGCCATGGGGTGCTCCAGGTCGGCGCGTGCTGGGGGTGCTGGGGCTGGCGGCCTCGCGTGGGCGAGGCCGCCAGCCCTCCGGCGGTGGGGCTACTTGTTCTCGTCGTCGAGGAACTTCTGGAAGGCCTCGTTGGCCGCGTCGGCCGAGGCTGCCGCGTCCTTGCCGGTGATGGCGTCGACGATCGGCTGACCGACGATCTCGCGGGCCTCGGCGACCTTCACGACCTCGGGCCGGTCGTGGCCGACACTGTTCTGGGCCATGGCGGCGTTGGCCTCGACGAGGTCCTTCGGGTAGGTCGCGGTCGCCTCGGGGTCAGCGGCGACAGAGGTGCGGCCACCGGGGACGCCGGCCTTCTGGTTCTCCAGGGTCTGCGCCTTGCTGGTGGCCCACTCGATGAACTTCCAGGCGTTGTCCTGGTTCTCGGAGGCCTCGTTCACCCCGAGCGCCCACGAGGGGATGCTGTACGGCTTGGAGCCGGCCGGGCCCTCGGGGAAAGCCGCGAAGCCGACGGTGTCGCTGACCTTCGACTTGGCCGGGTCGGTGGCGTTCTTGTAGAGCGAGTTGGCCTCGGTGTAGAACGCGGCCTTGCCCTGGGTGAAGATCGCCATCGCCTCGGGCCAGCCCATGTCGGTGCTGACGTTGGCGGGCCCGTGGTCCTTGATGAGGCCACCGTAGAAGGCGTAGGCCTCCTTGGCCTCGGGCGTGCTCACGGCCGCCTTGCCGCTCTCGTCCACCCAGTCACCGCCGAAGCTGTACAGGAAGCTCGAGAACTGTGTGACGGCCGGCGACTTGCCGGTACGGGCCACGAAGCCGGCGACACCCGGGTTGGCGGCCTGGATCTTGGCGGCCATCTCCTTGAGCTCGTCCAGCGTCTTGGGCGGGTTGGTGTAGCCCGCCTTCTCGAGCAGGTCCTTGCGGTAGTAGAGGACTTCCTGCTCGGTGATGAGCGGGACGCCGACGACCTTCTCCTCGTAGGTGGTCGCCTGCACCGGGCCGGGCTGGAAGTCGCTCCAGTCCCACTCCTGGTTGGACTTCACCTTTTCGGTGAGGTCGGCAAGATAACCGTTCTTCGCGAACTGCTTCCCCTCCTGCAGCGGCCGGTACATCATCACGTCGAGCTCGCTGGTGCCAGCGTTGAGCTTGACGTTGTACTGGTCGGAGAGCTGGTCCTCGCCGAGCTGGGTGAGTTCGACCTTGAGGCCGCTCTCCTTCTCGAACTCGGGGAGAGCCTTCTTGATGTTCTCGGTCCACACGTGGTTGGCGAGGGTGACGCGAACGGTCTTGGACCCTGCGCTGTCCTCCCCGCCGCCACCGCATGCCGACAGGCCGACGGCTGCCGCCACGGCCAGAGAAGTCCCGATTACTGACTGACGCAACACGTCGGTCTCCGTTCCTGTCGTGGCGCCCGCCATTGGGTCGCCGCCTGCGCCGGATCGTTCTACATCCGCCTAATCACGAGATGTTAGGTCTCTAAATCGGATTTATGCAAGAGGCTGGGCAACATGCGTATGCTTTATTCCATGACTGAGCCAGCGTCGACGGAAGCCACACCCACGACCGGCGCCGACGCCGCAGTCGGTGCCACGCTCCTGACGGGGCTGCACGCACAGGTGCTCGACCAGCTCGGTCAGGCCATCGCCGGCGGGCAGCTGGCGGCGGGGTCCGTGGCCTACATCGACGAGCTCGTCGAGCGCTACTCGGTGTCGCGCTCGGTGATCCGCGAAGCCCTGCGAGTGCTGTCGTCCATGGGCATGGTCGAGTCGCGCCGCCGAGTCGGCACCGTGGTGCTGCCCGCGGGCGACTGGAACGTCTACGACCCGCAGGTCATCCGCTGGCGTCTGGCCTCGGCCGGACGTCTCGGGCAGCTGCGTTCCATCACGGAGCTGCGCGGCGCCGTCGAGCCCGAGGCCGCCCGGCTCGCTGCAGAGCGGGCGACGCCGGCAGAGGCGAGCAGGCTCGTGGGGATCGCCGCCCAGATGTGGGCGGCCGGCCAGGGCGACGACGAGGGCGAGTTCCTTGCGCTGGACATCGAGTTCCACCGCCTCGTGCTGGCGAGCTCGGGCAACGAGATGTTCCTGAAGCTGCACGAGCTCGTGGCCGAGGTCCTCACAGGCCGTCACCACTACGGCCTGATGCCGCACCACCCCCACGAGGAGGCTCTGCACCTGCACGCGGAGGTGGCCCAGGCCGTCCAGCGCCGTGACGGCGAGCGCGCCCGCGAGGCGATGCGCAGGATCATGGACCAGGCCATGGAGGAGATGAAGTCGCTCTGGGCCCAGACCGGGGAGCACGGCCCCGCCTGAGCCGTATGCCGTGCGGCGGCGCCCTGCGCCGCCTCGGCCTCCGGGCGGGCGAGCCAGCATCAGGGCAGGTAGTGCCGCGCTCCGGCGTACTCCGCGGCATACGGCGCGGCGGTCACGGGGACCGTCTCCACCGCCTTCCCGGTGGCCGGCGCGTGCACGATCGCGCCGCTGCCGGCATCCATCGACACGTGGTGGACGAACCCGCTCGCCGTCGCGTAGAACAGCAGGTCGCCCGGGACCCTCGCACCCTGGCTCACTGGTCGCCCCGCGCCCGCTTGGGCGTCGGCGTCGCGCGGGATGGTGAGGCCGTGGACCCGGTAGACCAGTGAGGTCAGCCCGGAGCAGTCGAAGCCGAAACCGCTGCGCCCGGCCCAGAGGTAGGCCAGCCCGGTGAAGCTCTGCGCAGACCTCACCAGCGAAGCCCCGGTGGGCGGCTGGGCGGGCTCCCCGCCGGCGCGCACTACGGCGCTCGCGCGGGCCAGGCGCCCCGCCTGACCGCCGGGGAGCGAGACGTGAACCCAGTCGCCTGTCAGGCCGATCACGGGCAGGTGCGTCCCATAGCTCACCTCGACCCCGCGCTGGGAGGCTGCGGCCTCGGACCGCAGCCACGTCGTCGGCCGGACGACCGTGGCGATGGTCACCCCGGAGAACGGTGGCGTCGTCGACAGCTGCGCCTTGGGCAGCCAGCCCGGGTAGCCCCGAGGGTCGAGCGGGGTCGGCTGGTCGGGGACCACGACCCGGACCCAGGCCCCGCGCACCCGCGTGACCACCACGCGGTCACCGAGGAGCGACTGGGAGTCGGCCCGGTCGACCAGCCCCCGGCGGTCCGCGTCGGTCATCCCCCCGAGCCACCCCCGGATGTCGGCCGGCGCGCGCAGGGCGGGCGCGTCCACTGCGCGGGGCGAGTCCGGGGCGCGCCAGAGCGTGGCCATCGAGACCCGGACCCACGCCTGCACGCCCGGGGCCAGTAGAGGCACACCCGCGCCTGAGGGCGCGCTGGTGCTAGGCGCCGGGCCGGTCGGGTTGGTGCTCGGCCGAGGGGCAGACGCGGGGGCGGTCGTGGTTGACGCGGTACCCGTGCGGGTCGTCGATGGCGTGGAGGAAGCGCCCCGCGTTGGGCGCTCCACGCCGCCCACACACGCCGCGGCCAGCGTGAGCGAGAGGGCGATCGCGACGAGCCGGATCCTCATGACCCACCGTTGCCCGGATCGCCCCGCGGGGCAAGGGCGGTCGGACCCGTCCGGCGCACGACGGTGAGGACCTCGGGCCGTCAGGACGGCCAGAACGGGCGGGCAGAGCGGGCACGCAGGGCGGCCTGGGTGTGCGGGACGTGGACTGGTGCCGTCAGGAGAGCCCGACGACCTCGCCGTTCTCGTCGAGGTCGATGCTGGCGGCTGCAGGGTTCCTGGGCAGGCCGGGCATCGTACGCATCTCCCCGCTGATGGCGTAGACATAGCCGGCCCCCGCCGCGGCCCGGACCTCGCGCACCGGCAGCCGCCACCCGCGGGGCGCACCTCGCAGCGCCGGGTCGGAGGAGATCGACAGGTGCGTCTTGGCGATGACCACCGGGAAGGCGCCGTAGCCGAGCAGCTCGAAGCGATCGAGGTCCTTGGCCGCGGCGGCAGTGAAGTCCACCCCGTCGGCTCCGTAGACACCGGTCGCGACGGCCTCGATCTTCTCCCGCAGGGGGGCGTCGAGCTCGTAGGTGTGCCGGAAGTCGTGCTTCTCCCCGGAGGCCGAGACGACGGCTTCGGCCAGCTCGCGGGCCCCCTTGCCGCCATCGGACACGTGGGTCGAGACCGCGACGCGGGCCCCCTCCGCCTCGGCCACCTCACGGATGACGGCGTGCTCGGACTCGAAGTCGGACGGGAAGGCGTTGACCGCCACGACGGGCGAGACACCGAAGGAGCGGACGATCTCGATGTGCCGGCGCAGGTTGTCGGTGCCGGCCCGGACCGCGCGCGGGCTCTCCGCGAGCATCTCGGCCGGCAGCGGGCGCCCCGCCACGACCTCGTAGTTGCCGGAGTGCGCCTTGAGCGATCGGACCGTCGCGACGAGCACCGCGGCATCCGGCAGCAGGCCCGAGACCCGGCACTTGAGGTTGAAGAACCGCTCGGCTCCCATGTCGGATCCGAACCCGGCCTCGGTCAGCAGGAAGTCTCCGGTGTGGATGCCGATCTGGTCGGCCAGCACCGAGGAGTTCCCGGTGGCGATGTTGCCGAACGGCCCGGTGTGCACGAGGACCGGCGTGTTCTCGGTGGTCTGCAGGAGGTTCGGCTGCAGGGCGTCCCTGAGGATCACCGCCATGGCTCCTGCGGCCCGGAGGTCCTCCGCGGTCACCGGCCGACCGGCATACGTGAAACCGACGACGATCCTCCCGAGGCGCTCCCGGAGGTCGCGCAGCGACGTGGCCAGGCCGAGGATGACCATGACCTCGCTGGCGGCCGTGATGTCGAAGCCGCTCTGCCGCGGCACCCCGTCGATGCGGGCGCCGAGTCCGGACACGATGTTGCGCAGGGCGCGGTCGTTGACGTCGAGGACCCGCCGCCACGCGATGCTGCGGGGGTCGAGCCCGAGCTCGTTGCCGTGGTGGAGGTGGTTGTCGACCATGGCGGCCAGGAGGTTGTGCGCCGCCGTCACGGCGTGGAAGTCGCCGGTGAGGTGGAGGTTCAACGTCTCCATGGGCAGCACCTGGCTGTAGCCGGCGCCGGCGGCGCCGCCCTTGATGCCGAACGTGGGGCCCATGGAGGGCTGGCGCAGGGCAAGCGTCGTCCGGTGGCCCAGCAGGGAGAGCCCCTGGGCCAGGCCCACCGCCGTGGTCGTCTTCCCCTCACCGAGCGGGGTGGGGGTGATCGCCGTGATGACGATGTAGCGGGCAGCAGGGCGGCCGGCGAGCTCCTCGACCGCGGCGAGGCTGACCTTGGCCACGTGGCGCCCGTAGGGCTCGAGATGGCGCTCGGGTATGCCGGCCGCCGCGGCGACCGCGGCGATGGGCTCGAGATGGGCGGTCCGGGCGATGGCCAGGTCGGAGGGCAGTGACGGCGTCGGCACCCTGCCAGTCTGGCGAAGTCCCGCATGCGCCACGCGCGGTTTCGCCGCGAACGGGACGTAGGTCCCGGCCTGCCGCGCGGGCCTCTAGAAGTGCGGCTTCCAGACGACGAGCGCCTGGGAGCGGCTGGGGCGGGGCCGCTGACCGGCCCGCAGCGCGATGACGTCGCCGTTCGGCCCGACCGCGAAGACCCGTGCACCCGCGGCGCTCCCGGCCGCCTGACGGGCCCGGTCGAGCTCGTCGCCGAGCTCGGCCACGCGGGCCCGCAGCGCGGTGACCTGGTTCTCGAGCTCGAGGATGCGTTGGATGCCCGCGAGGCTGACTCCCTCCTCCTGCGAGAGGCGCTGCACCTCGCGCAGCAGGGCCACGTCGCGCGCGGAGTAGCGCCGTCCCCCGCCGCGCGTGCGCGACGGGGAGACCAGGCCGATCCTGTCGTACTGCCGCAGGGTCTGGGCGTGCATCCCGGCCAGCTCGGCGGCAACGGAGATGACGAAGACCGGCGTGTCGTCGTCAGGTGGGAAGCCCCGAAGCGTCGACATCCGGATCACGCCTTCCGGGCCCTGGCGAAGAGGTCTGCGCGCGGGTCCTGCCCCCGCTCCTGTGCCTGCAGGGCCTCCAGCGCCGCCCGGGCCTCGTCCGTGAGCCGCTGCGGCACGACGACGCTGACCTTGGCGAGCAGGTCGCCAGGGTGGTCCTTGCGCGGCACGCCGCGGCCCTTGACCCTCAGCACCCTCCCGCTCGGGGTGCCGGCGGGGATCCGCACCTTGACCGGCTCGCCGGAGAGCGTCGGGACCGAGACGGTGGCGCCGAGCGCCGCCTCGGCGAAGGTGACCGGCAGGTCGACCGTGAGGTTGTCACCATCGCGCCCGAAGACCGGGTGCGGCTCCACAGCCACGGTGAGGATCAGGTCGCCGGCGGGAGCGCCGCGCTCCCCGGCCTCGCCCTTGCCGGCGAGCCGGATCTTCTGCCCGTCGCGGACGCCGGCCGGGATGCGGGTGGTGATGTGCCCGTTCCCGGTGCTGAGCGTGATCGTCGCCCCCTCGACGGCGTCCCGGAAGGGCAGCGTCGTGCGGGCGGTGAGATTGGCCCCGCGGCGCGGGCCGGCCGGGGCGCCATAGCCCCCGTATGCCGGTCCACCCCCACCGAACATGCCCCCGAGGATGTCCTCGAGGTTGGGCTGCGCCCCGCCCCCGCCGGTGCTGAACCGGACGTTGCCACCACCGCCGCCGAACATCGAGGAGAAGACGTCCTCGAACCCTGCGCTGCCGCCGCCCGGACCGCCCGCCCGGAAGCGGGCGCCGCCGTGCGTCATGGACCGCACGGCGTCGTACTGCTGGCGCTGCTCGGGGTCGGACAGCACGGCGTACGCCTCACCGATCTCCTTGAAGCGCTGCTCGGCCTGGG
>Ga0247818_10003474_pt1 | contig 10169 bp, 1 predicted proteins | sample 13C_Glucose_Day1_FD_192424 | JGI IMG/M metagenome (GOLD analysis project Ga0247818, IMG submission 192424) | Soil microbial communities from agricultural site in Penn Yan, New York, United States - 13C_Glucose_Day1 | ecosystem: Environmental > Terrestrial > Soil > Agricultural land | place: USA...
GTGGGAATGGACAGCAATGAGAGAAGTTCCGCCCAGACACATAATTTAACATAATATACATTACACGTAACAAAGTATTTCTGGATTGGCCCGGTTACACGCAGAATTTGCAGCGTTCAATTCTTCAATTCCTTCCTGAGCCCTTATCCGCGTGTCAGCTTTTCAACCAACACCGAATGCTCGGGAAAACGCGCACTGAGCTTTTGTCGATCACCCAATTGCATATCCGCGTAATCAAACCCTGGCGACACTGCCTCACTGATCAGACCGAATCCCGTCGACCCCACCATAAGCCGCGAAGCTTTCCAGACACCGCCAGGTACATGCAGCTGTAAACATTCTCCTGCGACGACATCGCTGCCCATCATGATGGTCTCTAATGTGCCGTCCGGGAAAATCAGCGAGTACGCAATGGCGTCGCCCAAATGATAGTAATGAACGATGTCGGAATGGTTCAGATGGAAATGGCCGATGGGAGAATCTTTCGTCCACAGGTAGTAAATCGACGTCATCCGGTATCGCTGGCCACCGGTCGTTGTGACCATGTTGTCTGACTGATACGTTCTGCGGTAATAGCCGCCTTCCACATGAGGCTCTAGATCGAGCGATGCGAACAGTTCTTTGATGCTGGGTGTTTTAAAATCCATTCCGACAGCCTTGCCCAGCTATATCGACGCATTTACCCACATATTCGCAGCATTTAACGACATAGCTCAACTAAACATCTATTTAGTCGAGCTAAGTCCAGACGAACCTCAATCGTATTCGACTGATGTGTTCGAGGGAACGGCCACTCTCCCTCGAATTATCGCCCTCATCCGTAGTGTTGCGGATCGTGATCCGGTATCGGCATGCTCGGCGCATCCGCCAGCCCTGAATCGTGGTACCCGGAGTCAGCCGGCTCGGGCGTTGCGGCGCCCGGGTGTAACGGGCTATCCGGTGGCGGCTGGGAATCCGGTGATTGCATCGGATCTGGCTGGCTGAGGTGGGCTGGATCTACGCCGCCGAGCTGCAGGTACCCCTCGACTGTTGGACTTTCGCTCTGCCCCTCGTACTCTGCTGCCAGATGATCAGTATTGGTCTGGGTAAATTGCAGGTACACATCCACGGGTGATGGCTGTGCTGTCACGGTGATGGTCACGTTGTGCGTGGTGCCATCGACACTACTGACCGTGAAGGAGTCAGCCAGTTGTTCTCCTTCGGTCAATTGCTGCACGGCGACCTGGTTATCGTCGGCGCTGTAATACCAGGCTCCATTGGCGTCGATGGCGAGCGAACCGTACGTGCCCACCAACGCGTCCGCACCGTTATGCGCTACGAACGACGCTTCGTTGTCATCAGGGTCGCTAATGGTGAGCTGACCGCTCGTTTCCAGCAGATGACTGCTCTCGGTGAAGCCTTCTATCTGGACGTTGCCGGTATCGACGCCTGCAATCACTGCCTCCTGGTTGGTGCCGGTCAGGTTGATCAACAGGTCCTGCGTTGCTGTCGCACCCTGACTGTCAGTGACGGTGATCGGGATGGTCAGCACCTGGGTCGCGCCTTCTGCCAGATGCCTATAGGCTGCATCGGACGGATCGAAGCTGTAGCTGCCATCGGCGTTCAAGGTGAAACCTGCCACGCTCGAGGTACTGCTGTAGATCAGCGTGTCGCCCGTGTCGGCATCGGTGCCGAGCAACTGGCCAGTGACCTTGGCGCCCTCTTCCACCGAGTCCTGCGCGGTGATGGCGCAGAGTACCGGAACGTCATTGGTGCCGATCAGGGTGATGCTCAGTATCTGTGTGGCGCTGCCGCCGTGGTTGTCAGAAGCCGTCAGCCCGATACTCAGGGTCCGCGTCTCCCCCGCCATCAGGCTTTGGTAAGTCGCATGGCCCGGATCAAAACGGTAGGTGCCATCGGGGTCGATGCTGAATCCGTCGACCATGGTATCGCTGCTGTACGTCAGCAAATCGCCGGTGTCGACGTCAGTCGCCGTGGCATGGCCGGTGATGATTGCGCCGTCTTCAGTGGCAGTGATTGCAGTCAGCACGCTCATCACCGGCAGGTCGTTGCTGCCAGTAATCGTAATCACCAGATTCTGCGACGCTGTCGCCCCCTGGCTGTCGGTGACGGTCACCGGGATTGTCAGGACCTGCTGTGCCCCTTCGGCCAAGTGCTGATACGCAGCATCGGACGGATCGAAGCTGTAGCTGCCATCGGCGTTCAAGCTGAAGCCTGCCACGCTCGAAGTACTGCTGTAGATCAGCGTGTCGCCGGTGTCGGTATCAGTGCCGAACAACTGGCCAATGATTTTGGCGCCCTCTTCCACCGCATTCAGCACGGTGAGCGCACTCAATACCGGCACATCGTTAGTGCCGTGCACCATAACGCTGATTTGATACGGCGTACCGTCGGCGCTGGTCAGACTGACATTGTCGGTCAGGGTCGCGCCTTGCCCCAAATGTTGAATGGCATCCTGGGCATTGTCCGCCGAGTAGCGCCAGGTGCCGTCACTGCGCAACTCCAGCGTGCCATAGGCGCCCTGCACGGTCTGCGCGGTGAGAATGCCTTCGCCGGTATCAACGTCGGCCAGGCGGATCTGCCCGGAAACCACCAGTTGGCCAGTGGTGACGCCCTGGTCCTCGGTGAGGTCGCCGGTGCGCTGTCCAGTGATGATGGCGGCATCGTTGGTACCGTGGACGTCGATAGTAATGACCTGGGTGACTTCTGCGCCATGTTGGTCTCTGCCGTGGGCGATGAAGGTCTCGCTAACGACTTGACCATCCTTGAGCGCCTGCACTTGGGCCGAGTTGCCATTGAGCAGGTAGCTCCAGGTGCCATCGACGCTCATCTCAAAACGGCCATAGGCGCCAGCCGTGTTCATGCCTGTCCACTGCGTGGTGTCGCCGGTATCGATGTCAGTGGTGGTCAATTGGCCTTGGGTGCCGGGCGTGGCGTCTTCCGTGGTGCTGCCGCGCACGTCGCCACCCACCACGGGCAAGTCGTTGCTGCCTCGGATGGTAATGACCACGTCCTTGCCCACCGACACGCCGCTGCCGTCGACAGCCGTGACATGGAAGGTTTCGGTGAGACTGTCACCCGCGTTGAGTGCCTTGACGACAGGGTCCACCCCATTGAGCGTGTAGACCCACGCGCCATCGCTTGTGACCTCGAAATGACCATGGGCGCTGTCCACGCTCTGCGGGTTGACCGTCGCTACGTCGCCGGCATCCGGATCGCTCGCGAGCAGTTTGCCGCTGGTCTGGAGCGTGCTCTTGTCGGTAACGGAGCCTGTGGTCGCGCCGTTGATCACCGGCGCGTCGTTGATTCCGCCGACCACCAGGCGAATCTGTTCCAGGGCCATATGGCCATTGCTGTCTCTGACCTGCACGGTGAAGGTGTCAATGAGCTGCTGGCCCGCAGCCAGGCTTTTAAGAGCGGTGTTGGCAGCAGACTGGTCAAGCTGGTAGCGCCAGTTGCCATCCGGATCAATCGACAGCGTGCCCACTTGGCCGTGCGCGCTCGACACCAGACTGAAGCTGAACGTCTCGCTAATGTCCGGATCAAGTACCGGGATCTTGCCAGCCAGCACTTCCTTGGCGCCGGGCTCGGCGATGCCTTCTGTGATACTGGGGATCATCGGGCCATCGGCCGTGCCATACACGGTCACGACAACTTCACGTGAACTCGTCGCGTTGTGATTGTCGATGACATTGACCATGAAACGCTCGACAACTGACTCGCCGACATTCAGGTACTGCGCCTTGGCATTGTCGAGGTGGTAGGTCCAGTCACCGTTGTTGTCGATGCTGAAATTACCGACTTGGCCTGTGCCTTCCTGCACGCTCCAGGTCGCGCTGTCGCCAGTATTCAGGTTCTGCACGGCGAGGCTGCCACTGGCGGTGAGCTGCTTATCCTCGATCGTGGTGCCTTGGTCCACGCCGACGATGTGTGGCGTGTCGTTGGTACCATTGATGGTCACGGTGAACTGAGTCTGTACAGTGTTGCCACTGGTGTCGACGCCGCGGACGTTGAAATACTCCTGGACCGATTGTCCGAGATTGAGCGCCTGGACCTGCGCCGCATCGTTATGCAGGTTATAGACCCACTCGCCGTAGGCGCCCAGGGTAAGGACACCAAAGGTGCCATTGACGGGCGTCACCTGCCAGGTGACCGGACTGCCGATGGGCGAAACCCCCGTCAGCAGGCCAGAGCGAATGAGCGAGACATCCTCGGTCACATTGACACTGACCGACGGCAGGGTCTGCGGCGGCGTTTCGCTGCCACCGCCGCCTGTGCCTTGTTCGGGCGGCGCGTTGGGGGCCTGTGTGCCGACCACGGTGACATTGACGAAGCACTCCACGCTTGCGCCATGGTTATCGGTCAGTTGCACACGAAAGCTATCCGTCGCCTGGTCTCCAGGCTGCAACGCCTTGGTGTCGGTGTCGTTGATGTCGAGCGTGTAGGTCCATTGGCCATGAGGGTCGAGCTGCAGCGTTCCGTACTTGCCTTGGCCGTCACTCAGGGTCCATGTGACGCTATCGAGCTGGTCCGGATCATGACCGACCAGACGTCCGGTCGCGGTTTTCGAGACGTACTCGAACACCACGCCGGTGGCGACACCGCTGATGAGCGGCGCATCGTTGGTGCCGTGCACCGTGATCGTGACCGGTCGGTAGGTGACGCCGCCGTTTTCGTCAACCGTCGTGATGGTGAAGGTTTCGGTGGCAGTCTGTCCTTCGGCGAGAGCCTGGACGTATGCCTGCGAGTCGAACAGCTGATAGGTCCACTGCCCATCGGTGTCCAAAGAGAACTGACCGTATGTACCAGCGTACTGACTCTGCTCGAAGCTCGGCTGGTCGCCGCTGTCCACATCATCGACGCAGAGGCGCCCGGTGACGCTGCTCTTCTGGTCTTCAGACACATCGCCACTGTCGACGCCACTGATAATCGGCGCATCGTTATGGCCGCGAACTGTGATGGTGATGTCCTTGAAGTCGGTCACCCCATGCGAGTCGGTGACTTGGACGCGGAACGTCTCGGTTGCGCTGGCGCCCTGCCCCAAGGCATCGACAATGGCTGAGCCCGTGTCAAGCTGGTAGGTCCAGACGCCCTGTGCATTGAGGCTCAACGTACCGAGCTGTCCATGCGGGTCGCCGACAACTGCCCAACTCGCGGTGTCGCCACTGTCCACATCGCCGGGCAGTAACTGACCGCTGACTCGGGTGGCGATGTCCTCTGTCACTTCGCCACTGCTGGTACCGCCGATGTGCGGGCCGTCATTGGTACCGTGCACCTGCACCTGGATCGTGGCGGTGCTGCGCTCGCCCGCCGCGTCAGTGATATTGACCACGAAGCGATCGACGACCGTCGTCCCTTCGGCGAGTCGGTCCGCTTTAGCGTGATCGAGCGTGTATATCCAATGCCCGTTCTGATCGAGCGTCAGGGTGCCGTAGTTGCCCACGCTCTGTCCGCTGTAACCATCGATCGACCAGGCCAGGGTGTCATTAATGTCCGGATCGCCACTGGCAATGGTGCCTTGGGCAGTGGTCGCGCCGATCTGGTCTTCGGTCACGTCCCCGGTCAGCGCCGGTGAATTGGGGTCGATGGCCGGTCCGTCATTGGTGCCGGTGACCTGGAGGGTAACCTGCTGGTCGGCATACCCACCATGGTTGTCAGTGACACGCACGATGAAGCTGTCTTGTGGCGTGTCGCCGGCCTTGATCGACTGTGAACGCGCGGGGTCGAGGCGATACGTCCAATGGCCATTCTGGTCGATGCTGAGCGCGCCATAGAGACCTTGCGGGGTGAGCACCTGCCACGTTCCGAGTTTGTCGCCGGTGTCGATGTCGCTGAACGACAGCGCACCGCTGGCAGTCAGGGTCCGGTCTTCGACCACGCTTCCCTGGTGTGCGCCGCCGATGACTGGATTGTCGTTGCTGCCGTTGACCTCGATCGAGATCACCTGATTGACCGGCGTGCCCGACCCATCGGTGCCCCGCACGGTAAAACTCTCGGTGTGATGCTCGCCCACTGCCAGGGCCTGGGTGGCGGCGCGTGAGTTGTCGAGGCTGTAGTTCCAGGTGCCGGTCGCAGTGTCGAACGACAAGGTGCCGTAAGTACCGGTACCGTTGACCAGCGACCAGTTGAAGCTGTCACCGGTGTCCAAGTCGGCATGGGTCAGGGTGCCGGAAACCACACTCTGCGGGTCATCCTCGGTGACCGCGCCGGTGCTGCTGCCACTAATCACCGGGAGGTCGTTGGTCCCGGTAATGACGATGTCCACGGTCTGCTGCGCGCTGGCACCGTGGTTATCGGTGACGATGGCGGTGAAACTCTCATGCACCTTCTGACCCGCCGCCAGGGCCTGGGTTACCGCGCGGCTAATGTCGAGCGTGTACGTCCAGGTACCGCTTGCCGCGTCGAGGGCCAGGGTGCCGTAGTTGCCTTCGGTCGACGTCAGGCTCCAGGACAGCCGCGCGTCGGTATCGACATCACTGGCCACCAGCTTGCCGGTGGCGGTGGGTACGGCGGCATCTTCAGTCACCGCTCCGATGATGACGGAGCTTGGGCCAATCTTCGGTGCGTCGTTGGTCCCCAGCAGGGTGACCGTAATCTGATGTGTCGTGCCATCAACGCTTTGCACCGTGAAGGTGTCCGTCACCGTCGCGCCTTCGCTCAGTTTCTGCACCGCCGTCTGGTTGTTGGCGGCGCTGTAGTGCCAGGCGCCACTGGCATCAATCGTCAGGCTGCCATATTTACCTGCGAGGGCGCTGGCGCCACTGCGCGGCGTGAACACCGCTTGGCCTTTATCTACATCGCTGATGGTCAGCTGGCCCCCGGTTTCCAGGTTGCCGGTGGCGGTCTGATCCTCGGTGACGCTGCCGTTATCCACCCCGGCAATCACCGCCCCCTGGTTGGTCCCGGTCAAGGTGATGGTCAGGATTTTTGTCGCCGTTGCGCCCTGGTTGTCGGTCACCGTCAGCGGGATGTTCAGAGTCTGCTTCGCACCGGCGTTCAGGCTTTGATAGGCCGGGTTGCTCGGGTCGAAACGGTAGGTGCCGTCCGGGTCGATGCTGAAACCGTCGACCGTAGCCGCGGTGCTATAGATCAGCACGTCGCCAGTATCAATGTCGGTGGCACTGGCGCGGCCGGTGATCGCGGTGCCGCCTTCGGTGGCCGTGCGGGCAGTCAGCGCGCTCATCACCGGCAGATCGTTGGTGCCGGTAAGGGTAATCAACAGGTTCTGCATGGCCGTGGCGCCGTGACTATCCGTCACCGTGACCGGAATGGACAGGACCTGCTGTACCCCTTCGGCCAGGTGTTGGTAAGCCGCATCGCCGGGGTTAAAGCTGTAACTACCGTTGGCACTGAGGGTAAAACCGGCGGTGACCAAGGTTGTGCTGTAACTCAGCGTATCGCCCGTGTCGATATCGGTCGCCGTCAGTTGCCCGGTCAGAATGTCCCCATCTTCCACCGCGTTACGCGCGCTGATGGCGTTGAGCACCGGCACATCGTTGGTCCCGTTCAATGTGACCGTCACGGTATGCTGGGTGCCGTCGAGGCTGGTAATGGTGAATTGATCGGTCAGGGTGGCGCCCTGCCCCAGTTGCTGAACCGCCGCCTGATGGTTGTCGGCGCTGTAGTACCAGGCGCCGCTGGCGTCGATACTCAAGGTGCCATAGCTGCCGGTCAGTGCCTCGGTACCCGAGTGGTCGGTAAATATCGCCTGGTCGCTGTCCGGATCGCTGATCGTCAACTGGCCGGCCGTTTCCAGCAGATGCGTGCTGGGGGACGTCGTGTCTTCCATGACACTGCCTGCATCCACCCCGGCGATCACGGCCCCCTGGTTGGTGCCGGTCAGGGTGATGATCAGGATTTTCGTCGCCGTCCCGCCGTGGTTGTCGGTGACCGTCAGCGGGATATTCAGTGTCTGTGTTTGCCCGGCCAGCAGGCTTTGATACGCCGAGTTCGCCGGGTCGAACGACCAGGCACCCTCCTCGCTCAGGGTGAAGCCCGGTACCTGCGCCGAAGTGCTGAAGTTCAGGGTATCGCCGGTATCGACATCAGTGGCATTGAGCTGGCCGTGCTCCACGGCACCGCCTTCTATCACACTCAATTGCGGCACATTCAGCAGCAGCGGATTGTCGTTGGTACCCCGTATGCTGATGACGACATCCTGGCGAGCCGACGCGCCATGCTCGTCGGTGACCAGCACGCTGAAGCGTTCGCTGACCGGCTGTCCTTCCGCCAGACCTTGAGTGGCCGCACGGTTGTTGTCCAGGGTGTAGATCCACTGACCACTGGCTTCGTCGATGGACAATGTTCCGTAGACCCCAGACGCAGACACCAGACTCCAGCTGAGCTGGCTGGCGATGTCGACGTCACTGGCGATCAGTGCACCACCCACCGTGTTCGATGTGGCGTCCTCGGCGATCGCCCCGGTGGTGATCGAATTCTGGCTGATCACCGGCACATCGTTGGTGCCACTCAGGGTGATGTCGATGCTGTGCTTTGTGCCGTCGACACTTGTGATGGTGAAGTGATCGGTCAGCGTGTCGCCCTGCCCCAACTGCTGCACCGCCGCCTGGTCGTTGTCCGCCGCGTAATGCCAGGCGCCCGAAGCATCAATCGTCAACAGGCCGTAGCTCCCGCTGATTACCCCGGCCCCACTATGCTCGACAAAAACGGACTGGTTCTGATCCGGATCGGTGATGCTCAGCTGCCCACCGGTTTCCAGCCAATGACCGTCACTGGTGACCTGGTCTTCTGTGACGGCACCGTTATCCACCCCGGCAATCACCGCCCCTTGGTTGGAGCCGGTCAGGGTGATGGTCAGGATTTGCGTCGCTGTGCCGCCGTGGTTGTCGGTCACCGTCAGCGGGATGCTCAAAGTCTGCGTCTCACCGGCGATCAGGCTTTGATAAGCCGGGTGGCTCGGGTCGAAATGGTAAGTGCCGTCCGGGTCGATGCTGAAACCGTCGACCGTGGCGGGAGTGCTATAGGTGAGCACGTCGCCATTGTCGATGTCGGTGGCAATCACCTGGCCGGTGATCGCAACCTCGCCTTCGAGGGCCGTGATTGCCGTCATGCTCATAACCGGCAAGTCGTTGGTACCGGTCAGGGTGATGTCGATGATCTGCTGGGTGCCGTCGACGCTGGTAATCGTGAAGTGTTCGGTCAGTGTCTCGCCTTGCCCCAATCGCCGCACCGCAGCCTGTTTGCTGTCCGCCGCGTAATGCCAGGCACCGGTCGCGTCGATCGTCAGCACCCCGAATTGGCCGGTCAGTGCATCGCTGTCGCTGTGCGGTGAGAATCGGCTTTCGCCGCTGTCCGGATCGATGATGGTCAGTTGCCCGCTCGTTTCCAGAAGGTCCGTGCCGCTGCTGGTATTTTCATCGGTGACAGCACCACTGGCCACGCCACTGATGACAGCGCTCTGGTTGGTCCCGGTCACGACGATGACCAGATCTTGCGTGGCTGAACCACCGTGTTCGTCGGTGACTGTCAGCGGGATAACCAGCGTTTGCTGAACCCCGGCGGGTAACGATCGATAGGCGCTGTGGGCTGGGTCGAAGCGGTAGCTGCCGTCCGGATGGAGGGTGAAACCGTCGACCTCGGCGGTGGTGCCATAGGTCAGCGTGTGGCCGTTATCCACGTCAGTAGCGTTGAGCTGGCCGGTCAATAGCGCGTCGCCTTCAGCGGCGGTACGCGCAACGAGGGTGTTGAGCACTGGCAGATCATTGGTGCCGGTGATATTGATCACCAGGTTCTGCGTGGCGGTGCCGCCATGGCCATCGCTGACCGTAACCGCGATGATCATTTGCTGCGTCTCGCCTTCGGCCAGGTATCGGTAGGCGGTGTTGCCCGGATCGAAGCGATAGCTGCCGTCCGCTGCCAGGATGAAGCCCGGCACCTCGGCAGTGGTGCTGAAACTGAGCTGGTCGAGGGTGTCGACATCAGTCGCGAGGATTCTCCCCTGAATAATGCCGCCCTCTTGCGTCGCGTGAAGCGCGTCAACACGCCCGATGACCGGGTCATCATTGAGCCCGATGATGGTGATGGTCAGGCGCGCGGTGGATGCCGCACCGTACTCGTCGACCACACTGGCGAGGAAATACTCGGTGGCCACCTCACCCTCGGCGAGCGCCTGAGTCGTCCCGCGATCATTGTCGAGGTGATACTGCCAC
>Ga0247818_10003475_pt1 | contig 10169 bp, 7 predicted proteins | sample 13C_Glucose_Day1_FD_192424 | JGI IMG/M metagenome (GOLD analysis project Ga0247818, IMG submission 192424) | Soil microbial communities from agricultural site in Penn Yan, New York, United States - 13C_Glucose_Day1 | ecosystem: Environmental > Terrestrial > Soil > Agricultural land | place: USA...
CGTGGCTGCCAGCTCCCGCGCCCGCAGCGCGTGGGCCGCCGCTCCGAGGACGTGCTTCACCTGATGGGCACTCGCCTTGGGATGCAGGAACGCGGCGGCGGCCGCATGGCTGGCCGAGCGTGCCGCATCGGCCGCGCCGGGTGACTCGGCGCCTGCCGCGGCCTTGTACGCCGCCCACGCGCTCTGCCGCAAGCGGTTCGTACGGGGCCCGCCCTCGGCGAAGATCCGCGCCGCGTCGACCGCGTCGCGGGGTCGGGTGTCGGCGGGAAGGCCGCCCTCGTAGATCGGCAGCACCGTGCGCGCGCAGTCGGCCGCATAGCCCGCGATCTCCCGAAGTTCGTCGTCGCTCAGCTCGATCCTGTCCGAGTCGGTAGGCACAGCTCCATCCTGTCGTACGCCGCCTCCGCCGGGAAGCCGCGGGCCGCCCGCACCGGTGAACAACCCGCCGCCTCCACGTGTGTCACGGGCCGGCACGGGCAGGCCCGCATCCGGAGCGGGTCCGGTCCGCCGGTCAGTCGGCGGTGGCGTAGCTGCGCCTGCCACGCCGGTAGGCGTACTCACCGAGCACGATGTCCAGGGCGAGGAACGCCGCCAGCGGGATGCCGAGCAGCGGTACGAAGTACCCCAGGACCGCCACGGCCGCCATCAGCGGCACGAGCACCTGGGGCGGGACCTTCTGCCACGCGCCCCGCGGCAGCGGACGGCCGAAGGCGGAGCCCCGTCCGCGCTGCCACCACATCCGGTAGCCCAGGACGATCAACAGGATCAGACCGGAACAGAGGGCGACGAGCGCCAGCTGGTTGAGCAGCCCGAACAGGACGCCGGTGTGCGCGTCGATGCCCCAGCGGGTCAGTTTGGCGAGAACCGGGTAGTCGGCGAAGCGCACCACGTCGGTGACCTCGCCGGTCGCCGGGTCGATGGCGACCGCGTCCTGCTTCTCGGGCCAGCTCCGCTGGATCTGGCGCACGACGTACCCGGAGGAGTCGGCAGGAGGAACGATCTCCACCGGGTTCGAGAGACGCTCGGCCCGAGCCGTGCTCAGAGCGGCGTCGAGTCCGATGTCCTCGCCCGGCGCCCCCGCGGGGGCGCCCGCCCCCATGTGCTCGGCGTGTTCGCCGCCGGACGACGAGCCCGCGTCGAGGGCCGGGGTGGTCTGGCCGACGGCTTCGCGCAGCTCCGTGACGTTCTGTCCTGCGTACGTCGACCAAGTGAGGCCCGTCGCCGACACGAAGAAGAGACCGGCCGCCGCCCACACGCCGACCGTTCCGTGCAGCGAGAGGGTGCGGCGACGGCCTGTCGCCCCGCGGATCCTCCGTCGTGCCCGACGCCGACCGAACCACAGCACCACCCCGCCGCCGGCTGTCACCCAGAGCCAGCTGGCGGCGAGTTCGCTGTAGAGACGGCCCGGCTGACCGAGGTGCAGATCGCGATGGAGTTCGTCGATCCAGGTGCGCAGGGGGAGCGCTCCGGTGGATCCGTACTGCTCCAGCGCTCCGGTCACCTCGCCCGTGTACGGGTCCACGAACACGGCGAGCGTGTGGTCGGGGTCCACCCCCGGAACTCCGGACAGGAGGACCCGTGTGGTCGCGCCGTCCTCCGGCGAGGGCCGGACCGCGGCGACCTCTCCTTCGGGATGCGCCTCCCGGGCCGCGGTCACCTGTCGCGAGACCGGCAGCTCGCTCCCGCCGACGGGCACCCGTAGCTCCTCGGCGTACACGATCTTCTCCACCTGGTACGAGGCCGCGTACAGGAGGCCCGTGGTGGCGGCGACCAGCAGGAACGGTGCGATGAGCACTCCGGCGTAGAAGTGCAGTCTCCGCACGAGCGGCCGGAGCGGCGCCCATACGGAACGCGTCCCCGGCGGATCGGGCCTCCCGCCCTCCTGCGGGTCACCGGGGGTGCGGACGGCCGGCTCGACGGACATGAGTGGTCTCCTCTACGCGCGGGACGGGCGGACCCGTGGTCAGCCGGTCGAGTAGTCGGAGAGGAGGGCGTGCGAGTTCCCGGCGCGCGATGTGATGTGGGCCACGCGCACCGGTGCGGACGGCCGGGTCTCAGCCCGCCGCCGCGCGGTAGGGGCGGAAGAAGGCGCGGATCTCCTCCGCGTAGAGCTCGGGCTCCTCGAACGCGGCGAAGTGCCCGCCACGCGCCGGCTCGGTCAGACGCACCATGTTCGTGGTGCGCTCCAGCCACTGCCTCGGCGGGCGGACGACGTCGCCGGAGAAGAGCGAGAAGCCGGACGGCACCTCGACCCGCCGGGCGTGCTGTGCGGGCGGGATCGCGGCGTTCGCCCGGTACATCCGCATGGACGAGCCGATCGTCTCCGTCACCCAGTAGAGCGTGACGTTCGTCAGGATCTCGTCCTTGGTGAAGCTCCGCTCGATGTCACCGCCGCAGGCGCTCCAGCTCCGGAGCTTCTCGACGATCCATGCCGCCAGCCCGGCGGGTGAGTCGCTGAGTCCGAAGGCGGCGGTCTGCGGCTTCGTGCGGTGGATCGCGGCGTAGGCGCCCTCGCTCGCGCCCCAGGCCGTCGTGCCGTCGATCCAGGACCGCTCCTCCGGCGAGAGCTCCGCCGGGTCACCGGTGAAGACGGGCAGCCCGCCGTCGGTGCGGTGGACGGCGACGACCCGGTCGGGGTGGTCGAGGCCGAGATAGCGGCTGACGTGGCTGCCGACGTCCCCGCCCGCCGCGCCGAACTTCTCGTAGCCGAGGACGGTCATGAGCTCGGCCCACAGACCCGCGACGTCGATGGAGTCGAGGGGCCGGCCGGTGGGCCGGTCGGAGTACCCGAAGCCCGGCATGTCGGGCACGACCACGTCGAACGCGTCCGCGGGATCGCCACCGTGCGCGCCGGGGTCGGTGAGGAGCGGGACGACCTTGGAGTAGCGCCAGAACGAGTCCGGCCATCCGTGGCTGAGGACCAGCGGCAGGACCGGCCCGACGGGGTCCACGGCGCGGGCGTGCACGAAATGGATCCCGAGGCCGCCCACCGGGACCCTGAAGCGCGGGAGCCGGGCGAGGGCCGCCTCCTGCGCCGGCCAGTCGAAGCTCTCCGCCCAGTGGTCCACGAGCTCCCGGAGGTAGTCCAGGTCCGTCCCGAGGGACCACCCGGCGTCCTCGGGCGCGTCCGGCCAGCGCGTCGCGCGCAGGCGCGTGCGCAGGTCTTCGAGCACCGCGGGGGCGGCCTGCTGGATGAACGGCTCAGGGCGGGGCAGAGGATCCGGCATGGACGCATCCTAGGGTCGCGCCCCGCTGCGGATCACCCGTTCCCACGGCTTTCGGCCGGGCGAGCGGGCCCGGGAGGGTGCGACACCCCCAGGAGTACAGTCGCCCTGCCCCGTTGCCGTCATTACACAAGGTGAGAGATGTCCAGTCACATAGACCAGCAGATCGAACATTCCAGACCTGACGATGCCTCTCTGTACGCGGATCGCGCGCAGCGGCTGCGCCGGAGGCTGGAACGCCTCATCGGCATCGCCGCGACCGAGGGCAACAAGCTCGTCCCCCTCCGTAACGGGGACCAGATCTTCTCCTCGATGCTGGAATCCATCCGTGCCGCCGAACACACCGTCGACATGATGACGTTCGTGTACTGGCGGGGGGAGATCGCCTGCGACTTCGCCGAGGCGCTCTCGGAGCGTGCGCGGGCCGGTGTGCGCGTCCGGCTGCTGCTGGACGGGTTCGGGTCCCGGCTCATCGAGAAGGACCAGCTGGCGATGATGGAGGAGGCGGGGGTGGAGGTCGCCTGGTTCCGCAAGCCGCTGTATCTGTCGCCGCTCAAGCAGAACCACCGCTGCCACCGCAAGGTCCTCATCACGGATGAGGAGACGGCCTTCACCGGCGGGGTCGGGATAGCCGAGGAGTGGTGCGGCGACGCCCGCGACGAAACCGAGTGGCGGGACACCCACGTGCGGGTGCAGGGCCCGGCGGTGGACGGTCTGGCCGCCGCCTTCGCGCAGAACTGGGCCGAGTGCCACGACGAGCTGTTCACCGACCGTGACAGGTTCGTCGACGCCACGCAGCACGGCGACGCCGTCGTCCAGGTGGTGCGTGGATCGGCCGGATTCGGCTGGCAGGACATGCAGACGCTGCTCCGCGTCGTCCTCGAGTCCGCCGAGGAGCGGATCCGGCTCACCACGGCGTACTTCGCGCCCGACGCGTACTTCGTCGAGCTGCTGTGCGCCGCCGCCCGCCGGGGCGTGTCCGTGGAGATCCTGCTCCCCGGGCCGTACACGGACAAGCGGGTGTGCCAGCTGGCGGGCCAGAACTTCTACGAGGACCTCACCGCCTGCGGCGTGAAGATCTACCAGTACCAGCCGACCATGCTGCACACCAAGGTGCTGACGGTGGACGGTGTCGCCTCGCTGATCGGTTCGACCAACTTCAACCGCCGTTCGCTGGAGCACGACGAGGAAGTGATGCTGGCGGTGCTGGACCGGGACTTCACCGTCACGCTGGACGGTCACTTCGAGGAGGACGTGAAGAAGAGCACACTGATCGACGGGGCCCGCTGGAAGCGCCGCTCCCCCGTGCAGAGGCTGCGCGAGGTGGCGGTCCTGCCGATCCGCCGCTTCCTGTGACGGTCGGACGCCGGTACGCGACCACGAGAGGTGGTCGCGTACCCGTGCCGCCCCCGGTCGGCCGGTACACGGATGTGTGACGGCCGCCGACCGGGGCATACGGGCTGTCACCTGCCGCTTGTCAGGTGAAGGGAGCGGTCCATGAGTGAGAGCGTCGAGACACGGCTGGAAGCGACACCGGTGGTGACGGAGCCGGTGCCCGATCTGCAGTTGCAGCTGCTGATCCAGCTGCTGGACAGGGAGCAGCGCTCCAGTCTGCCGATCACACTCGCCCTGGCCGGTGGCGTACTCCACGGAGACGTGATCGGTCACGAGGCGTGGAAGGCGGACTGGGCACGGAGCCTCCGCCAGGTCGAGGGCGAGGGCGCGAACCTGATCGCCGAGTTCCCCGAGACGGTGGACCAGGGCATCAGGGAGCTGGGTGGCGGGGACGTGTCGTCGCAGCTGCCGCGGTGGATCCACCTCAGGGACGCCACGCTGATGTCCGGAGGCGCGGGGTCGCTGCGGCTGCCCCTGTGGCGCGGCCGTCTGGCCGATGTGTCGGGGTGGGCGCTCGGCCGGCCGCAGTGACGGGACGGCGCCGGCAGGCGGACGGCACGTGGCACCTGTCCCTCGCCGTCCGAGGGCGTACCGGTCACGGGGCGTCCCGGGCGGGCAGTCCCGTCGCCAGCTGGGCGTCAAGCGCGGCGAGAAGCCAGTCGTGCGCCGATCCGGGTGTCGGCTCGGGCCGCCCCGACGGGCGGCCGACCAGCTCCGACGTGAGCTCCCAGTAGCGGTCGATGCGCGGATCGGCGGCCAGTCGGAGGGCGAGCCCCGACCTGAACGCACCGGTGTCCGCGGTCCGGTGGACGCTCGCGTAGGCGTCGACGAACCCGTCGAGCGCGTCCCCCGCGTACGGCTCCCTCCCCCGCCGCATCTCGGCACCGGCCAGGTCGTACGCCTCGGCCAGGCCCGCGTACAGCACGGCTGACTCCCGCGCCCCGGCGGCCTCGTGGGCGTGGGGCTGGGTCACCTCGTTCCCCTCGCAGGGATGCGACACCAGGGCGCACAGGCCGGCGAAGGCGATCACCTGGACCGGCTCGGGGTCCGCGGGCGGCTGCGGGACGGCGGCTTCGAGGAAGGCCGTGACAGCGCGGGCCGGCATCCGCGCCGGAAGCCACGCTCGCCAGAACCGGGCCAGGGGCGCGGTGTCCGGCGGTGTGGTCAGCGCGCCGATCAGGGCCAGCCGTCCGGGGCGCTCGGCCGCCGGGCACTGCTGGACGGAACGGAGGGCGGCCTCTCTCCACCGCATGGCCGTCAACTGGGAACCGAGGACACGCAACTGCCCCGCGACGGCGTCCTCCAGGGCGCCGCCCGCCCGGCCCGCCGTGTCCCCCTCGTCGAGGATGCGGCGCACGGTGGGGACGGGCAGGTCCAGGGTGCGCAGGGAGCGGATCATCCGCAGCCGCTCGAGCGAGTCGGGACCGTACCTGCGGTGGCCGCCGGCGCTGCGGGACGCTTCGGGCAGCAGGCCGTTGTCGGAGTAGAAGCGCACCGTCTTGACGCTGACACGCGCCCGCTCGGCGAGCTCGCCGATGCCGCACAGTCCGTCGTCCGACGAGAACACTTGAACCTCCCTCAGGGGGAGTTCCTACGGTACCCGGGCGAGGGGCCCGGTCATCGGGTCCCTCCGGACGACGACGTACCGAGGAGACGACCATGACCGTGTTCATCCTGGTGTCCGGTGTGTTCACCGGCCCTCACGTGTGGGACGACACGGCCTCGCGGCTGACCGCGGCGGGTGCCGAGGTCCGTGCGGTGGCCCTGTCGGGGCTCGGTGGCGGACACCCGGCCGACGGTGGGGACATCGATCTGGAGACGCACATCGCGGACGTCCTCAGGGTGGTCGACCGGACCGTGGGGCCGGACGGCCGGGAGGTCGTGCTGGTGGGCCACGACTACGGCATCCATCCGGTGCTGGGTGCCGCGGACCGGCGCGCCGGGTCGGTCGCACGGGTCGTGTACCTGGATTCGGGGCTGCCCCAGGACGGTGCTCCGGCCCTGGCGGCGGTGGCCGACCAGGGCCTGCGCGAGGAGGTGCTGCGACTGGCCGGCGGCGGAGCGCACGGTGCGGGAGCGGCGCTGCCGCCTCCTGCGAGGGACGCGTGGCATCTCTGGGGCAGCACCGCCGGGATCCCCGACGCGGCGCTCGACCGGCTCACCGCCCTCGCCTCGCCCCAGCCGCTGGGCACGCTGCTCCGGCCGCTGGAGCTGACCGGCGCGGCGGCCTCGGTGCCGATGGCCGGAGTGCTGTGCACCGGCGGCGGAGCGAGCATCGCGATGGTCCAGGCCCGGGTGGACTTCGGCGAACCGGCCCTTCAGGCGCTGACCGACCCCCGGGTGACCTTCTTCGAACTGCCCACGGGCCACTGGCCGATGCTGTCCGACCCGGACGGGCTGGCCGTCACGCTGCTCAGGGCGGCCGCCGGGGAGGGGCACCGGCTGACTCCGGCGGGCGCGGTACGGCCGGAACCGTTCCTGCTCGACGTGCCCGAACTGCCCCGCGAGCGCACCGGCACCATCGACCTGTATCTCCCGCCTTCCGCCGGGGGCCCCCGCCCCGCTCTGCTCTTCGTGCACGGCGGCCCGGTGCCCCCCGACGCCCGCCCGACCCCGCGGGACTGGCCGGTGCTGACCGGGTACGCGCGCTACGCCGCCGACCACGGGGTGGTGGGTGTGACCCTCGATCACCGGCTGCACGCCGTCACCGACTACGCGGTGGCCGCCGACGACGTGGCGGACGCGGTGGAGAGGGTCAGGGCCGATCCGAGGGTGGACGCGGACCGGGTCGCCCTCTGGTTCTTCTCGGGCGCCGGCCCGCTCACCGCGGACTGGCTGGGAAAGCCCCCGCCGTGGTTGCGCTGCCTGGCGGCCGACTACCCGGTCATGGCGCCCCTGCCGAGCTGGGGGCGGCTCGCCGACCGCTTCCACCCGGTGGACGCGGTCGCTCACGCGGGCTCCCTGCCCCTGGTCCTGGTCCGGGCCGGGCTGGAGTCCGACGGGATCGCTGCCACCGTGGAGCGGTTCCTGGGCGCTGCCCGCGCGTGCGGGGCCGCCGTCGAGGTGATCGACGTGCCGAACGGCCATCACTCCTTCGAGACGGTCGACCGGACGGACGAGTCACGTGAGGCCGTTCGTCGCGCGATGGGCGCGGTGCTGCGTCATCTGACGGCCTGACCGGCCGGCCCGGCACGTCCGGCGGCCGGTCGCGTCCGGCAGACGGGTCACACGATGGTGCGGTGTCCGTGGCGGCGGCTGGCTTCCGGGCCCGGAACGTGATCGGCTTGACAACCCGTCAGCCGCACGGGGGGACCAAGCCGAGGGGCACGGATGACGAACCGACAGCACCCACGACCGCCGGACGCCGTCGTCGTGGGCGCCGGTCTGGCGGGCCTGGCCTGCGCGCTCGACCTCATCCGCGCGGGTCTGCGCGTCGAGCTGCTGGAGGCCTCCGACGGGGTGGGGGGCCGGATGCGCACGGACCGCCGCGACGGCTTCCTGCTGGACCGTGGCTTCCAGGTCTTCAACACGTCCTACCCGCAGGTCAAGAAGCGTCTCGACCTGCGCGCCCTGCGCCTGCGCCCCTTCACCCCGGGACTCGTCGCGCGCACGTCCTCGGGGCGGGTGCGCCTCACCGACCCCACCCGGCGTCCGGGAGACGCCGGCGCGCTCCTGCCGGGGCGCGTGCTCCCCGCGCGGGACCTCGCCGCGCTGGCGGCGCTGACCGCGCGCGACGTCCTGCTCCCCGCGAAGCGTGTGGGACGGATGACCGATCGCACCGCTGCGGAGGCGCTCGTCCGCGCCGGGCTGTCGCCGCTCGCGATCGAGGACCTCCTGCGGCCGTTCCTCTCCGGGGTGTTCCTGGAGGAGGGGCTGGAGACGTCCGCACGCTTCCTGCACCTGGTCTGGCGGAGCATGGCCCGCGGCACTCTCTGCCTGCCCGCCCACGGCATCGGCGCCGTGCCGGCCCAGCTCGCCGCCGGGCTGCCGGAGGGCGCGCTCAGGCTGGACTCGGCCGTCACCGGCGTCACGGACTCCGGGGTCCTCCTGGCGGACGGCGGTGAGCGCCCCGGCGGCGCGGTCGTCGTGGCCACGGACTCCGCCACGGCGGCCCGTCTGCTGCCGGGCCTTCCGGTGCCGGACGGCCGTACGGTGACGACGTACTACCACGCGGCCGACCGGTCGCCGCTGACCGAACCCACCCTGGTCGTCGACAGCGGTCTCGCCGTCCTGAACAGCTGCGTCCTCACCGAGGTCGCCCCCTCCTACGCGCCTCGTGGCACGGCACTCGTGTCGACCTCCGTCCTGGGATCCGGCCCGCCCGGCGGGGAGAGGACCGTCCGGGCGCGGCTGGCCGAGCTCTACGACGCGGACACGAGCGCCTGGGAGACGGTGGCCGCCTACACCGTGGAGGGCGCCCTGCCCGCGATGCGGCCTCCGTGGCCGCTGAGCCGTACGACCCGTTTCGCACCGGGCAGGTACGTCTGCGGGGACCACCGGGCCACCGGGTCCGTGCAGGGCGCGCTCGCCTCCGGCAGCAGGGCGGCACGCGAGGTTCTCGCCGACCGCGCGGCCGCGCGGACCACCGGGACGTGACCGGGCACCCCCAGGAACGGGTGGACGACGCCGTCGTCGTGGGCGGCGGCGCCGCCGGGCTCTGCCTGGCCCACTGGCTGACCAGGACCGGTACGGGAGTGACCCTGGTCGAGGCGCCCGACGGACCGCTGCGCCCGGCCGAACGCACCTGGTGCTACTGGGAGGCGGGCACGGGTGAGTTCGAGGAGGCCGTCGTCGCCTCCTGGCGGAGACTGCGGGTACGGGGGCCGGACGGTGCCGTCGTCGAGTCGGACCCCGCGCCGCTGCGGTACCGCATGGTGCGCTCGGGTCCGTTCGAACGCCTGGTGCACGCCCGTCTGGCGGCGGCCCCGGCGGCCCGCGTCGTACGTGCCACGGCCCATGAGGTACGTGACGCGCCGTACGGAGCGGAGGTGCGCTGCACGGCGGCGGACGGGCGGCCGCTCGTCCTGCGCGGCAGACACGTGTTCGACTCACGGCCCGTGCGGGACACCCCGCCGCACCGCACTCTTCTCCTGCAGCACTTCCGCGGGTGGTTCGTGCGCACCGCCGTCCCCCGCTTCGACCCCGGGGTGGCCGACCTCATGGACTTCCGGGTCCCGCAGCCCGGCCACGGTCTGGCCTTCGGCTACGTCCTGCCACTGGCCGCCGACCGGGCCTTGGTCGAATACACCGAGTTCTCCCGCGCCCCCCTCTCCACGGCCGCGTACGAGGCCTCGCTGCGGCAGTACACCGGGGACGTCCTGGGGCTCGGGCGGTTCACCGTGGAGTCGGCCGAACAGGGCGTCATCCCCATGACCGACGCGCGGTTCCCCCGCCGGGCCGGTCGGGCGGTCTTCCGGATCGGGGCCGCCGGGGGCGCCACCCGTCCGGCGACCGGGTACACGTTCGCCGCCGTGCAGCGCCAGGGCCGAGCCGTCGCCTCGGCCCTGGGCCGTGGGCGCCCGGACGTCCCGCCGCCGCACGGCCGCCGGG